>PDWJ01000035.1_pt1 | contig 170323 bp, 134 predicted proteins | sample 1430881 | NCBI WGS metagenome assembly PDWJ01 (sample SAMN01162460, study PRJNA174530) | Oral metagenome, whole genome shotgun sequencing project. | biome: Marine environment; feature: Marine mammal; material: Swab sample of the gingival sulcus; isolation source: swab sample of gingival sulcus...
AATCCTCAGGGACTTCAAGGTTTAGCTCTGAAGATATTTTTCCAAATATTTCAACCTGTTTTACCGTGTCTATTCCAAGGTCTGCTTCAAGGTCAAGATCCACATCCAGCATATCTTCACTGTAACCGGTCTGACGGGCTATTATTTTTATAATTTTATCTGCACTTGAAATATTATTTCTTTTAATTATCTTCTTTTGAATAGTCTCCTTTTTAATCTTATCCTTTTTCTTAATTTCAACTGCATCCAGATTTTCAATACATAATGTTGAATTTAAAATCTCTGGTCTGGGATTTTTTTGCCCTGAAATACTTTCCAGCCACTTTTGATATACAGGGTTGTTTTTTGTACCTGCTTCTCTTAATCTTTTTATGAATAAGAAAGCAAAGTGAGAGCCAAATCCTGCAGAAAAGTGAAGTCCGTATTTATAGTTTCCTTTACACCCGTCTTTAAGTCTCAGGTCTGAAAATTCATTGGGAATCTTTTTCAGATTTGCTATTGCAGGCACTTGTCCTGCCTGAAGACATTTTACAAGTACAGCATCTTCTATGCCTGCTCCAAGAGTATGGCCTGTATATCCTTTTGTATTGGTTATTTTTACTTTGGCTGCAGAATCTTTAAAGCATGCCCTCAAAGCCTTTATTTCTGCATCGGCACTGCCTCCCTTTGCAGGGGTGTAGGTCTCATGGGACATAAAAACAGTATCTTTTGCAATTTCACTTAAATCCAGTTCATGTCTTTTGCTCACCCCCTCCATGAAACGGCTCATTTCCTGGGCCAAATGCTCAATATCTATTCCTGTTGTATGATATGCACTGTTGCCAAGCCAGGTTCCAAGTATTTCAGCCTGGCCTTTAAGCCCTCTTCTTTCTATGGAAGAAGTTTTTTCTATAATCAGAGAAACTGCTCCGCTGCCAAGGATTGTTCCGTGTCTGTCCATATCAAAAGGTTTTGACGCTTCTTTTACATCTCTTTTAACACTTGCAGCTCCAAGGGAAAGAAATCCCGAGCCTATCCAAGGGTTCAGTTCAGGTGAAGTTGCTGCTTCTCCTCCGATGATGATGACCCGCTCACACCTTCCTGTTCTTATCCAGTCTTCTGCAACTGCACAGGCCTGTGTAGTAGAGGCGCATGCACCGCTTATATTTAGATTCGGCCCTTTTGCCTTAATATGCTGTGCAAAATGTGCTGCTCCAAGAGGAGTTATGTTGAACAAAAGGTTCTTGTCAAATTCGTATTCAGGATATTTTTCCCTGTCTGCCTTCAATTTAAAAAACCAGTCTGTAACCTTGTCTTTGGACTCTTTGGATTTAAGATTTTCCATGAGATGGTAGTAGATATTTTCCATCTCTTCATATGGTTTTAAGTAAAGCCTTTCAAAATAATAGGAATTAATTTCCCTGATAAATTTTTCCATACCATGAAAAAGAGACGTCATTATAATACCGGTTGAGGCCTGCATGTCATGGGGAAGTTCAAACTTTTCCGATGGAGAAAGTTTTTCTTTTACATTTTTTATTTTTACAAGGGGAATTCCTGCATCCTTCAATGCTTCTATACCAGCTGCAAATGCAAGTGATATTGCAATATCATATTGATACTCAACTCCGTAATCCTTAAGGTCAAAATATCCAAGCTGGCCTGCAAGATGAATCACATCCTGAGTATCTTTTATTTTTTTAACCTCAACACTTCCTGAAGGAGATTTTTTTATTGCAGATATATTTTTATCTGCAAATCTGCTTTTTTCATCATCAGAAAGAAGCTCAATAAAATTATTGCCTGAAATAAGTTTAGAAAAATTATCATCATTGAAAACCTTACCGGATTTTCCAGGAAGACCTATGGAAACACCTGCAATTGCTATTGAGCCCGGGTAAAAATTGAGATTTTCTATTTCCTTGAGCTTTTGCTTTTGTTTTGTTTTTTCATATTCCTTAAATAAAACCTTTTCCAAATCGGTTTTATTTTTGGAGACAAAGGCTGTGAAGTCTTCATCATATTTAAAATCTTCTTTAACATCTTCATAAAAATCAAGTTTTTCAGGAGAACTTTTCTCTTCTCTGAGTGACTGAACAAATGAATCAATATTTTCAAGGCTTTCAGCTTCTTTTTCCTTTGAGTCTACACAGATAAAAGAGCTGTAACCATCAATATCCATATGTTTTAAAAGGCCTGAAAAAATTTTTCCCGTGCCTGTTTCAACAAAATTATTTACTCCCAGATTTATCGCAGTCCTTATTGATTTAACAAACTGAACAGGTGAAATTATCTGCTTTACAAGAAGTTTTTTAGCCTGGTTTTCATCTTGAGGATAAGGTTCTCCTGTGACGTTTGAAATAATTTTTGATAAACCTGATGTATTAAATCTTACATTTTTCAGGTATGCTGCAAGCTTTTCAGAAGCCTCAGTCAGTACAGGTGTATGGAATGCTCCTGTAAGATCAAGCTTTTTATAAAATACTCCCTGCTTTTTAAGAAAGGAGCAGAATTCTTCGGTTTTTTCAATAAAACCTGAAACACCTGTTTGTTTAAGACTGTTAATATTTGAGAGGTAAATACCTTTAATATTTGATTTTTCTATAAGACTTAAAGTTTCTTCACTGTTTTTAAATACAATTAAAATTTTTCCGGGATATTTAATATCGGCTTCCTTCATAAGCTCTGATCTTTTTAAAAGAAGCTTCATTGCATTTTCAAAGTCAAGCACACCTGAAGCATAAAGAGCAGAATATTCTCCTATGCTGTGGCCTATAAAATACTGCGGATAAAATCCTTTGGACTTAATATATTCAAAAAGAGCTGAACTTGCTGTAAAAACTGCCGGCTGTGTATTTTCTGTTGAATTAAGGCCGGTTTTTTTACCAAACATTATATCCAGAAGGGAATATCCTCTTTCTCTTTTAAATATTTCTTCAGCAAGGTTCATATATCTTTTGATGATTTCTTCTTTTTCATAAAGGGTTTTCATCATTTCAATGTACTGTGAACCCTGTCCGCATAAAAGCATTGCTGTATTTTGAACTGGTTCAGGAAACTCAACAACCTCAGGGATGTGATTTATTTTTTCAATTCTGTCAATTTTTTCAATCTCTTCAATTTTTTGTTCAGACTTTAAAAGCCTTGAAGGAAGAGAGCTTATTATTGCATGTCCGTGATTTGAACCAAATCCAAAAATATTTGCAGCAATATGAAAGGAGCGGTCTGTATCAATTTTAATCTGATTTTCAGCAGGTTTTAAATAGGAGGTAGAGTTAACAATTGAATTTTTCGGTTCGTAGCTTAAATTTGGAAAAATCAACCTGTGTTTTGCCTGCAAAATAAGCTTTGCAAAAACAACAGCCGGGTTTGCTCCCTTAAAATATCCAAGCTCAGGTTTTCCATTGCCAAAATAAACATCCTTATTAAAAACAGTATCTAGCCCCTGTTTTTCTATCTGATCCATCATGATACTTGAAAATCCGAAAACATCCATGTAGGAAATATTCTTTTTAAAGACTTCGCAATTTTGATAACATTTATCAGCAGTTCTTTTTATCAGCTCCTGTGAAGGTGCGTAGAGATTCTGTGAAGGCTTTGAAGCAAAATTCATTGAAGATATTTCTGCCAGTACAGGGAAACCTTTTTCCATGGCTTTTTCATAGGTGGTCATTACCATAACCACACCTGCTTCACTTAAATTTACACCATTTGCTCTTTTATCAAAAATTTTTGTGTCTTCAGGAGATAAAAGCCCAAGCCTTTTGAAAACCATCATGATTCCAGGATAAAAATTTGTGTCCACACCTCCTGTAAGAACAACATCATTATCTCCTGCCAATATTGATTTCATGGCTGCATCCATTGCTATTGCAGAGGATGCGCAGGCTGCATCAACGATAAAGTTTGCTCCGCAGCATCCAAAATAATTGGCTATCCTGCCACTTACTATATTTGAGAGAAGTCCTGGGGTTGTATCCTCACAATTTTCATGGAATCTGTTTCTCAGTGCAAGCCCAAGTCCTGTTTTTATTTTTTCCTTTAAATTTTCATCAACACCTTTTGTTTCACTGATTATTTTTTCTATCAAAACAGTTCTTGTTCGGATAATATTTTCAACATGTTTTGAGCCGCTTATGGCACCTAAAATAACCCCTGTTCTGTTTCCATCTGCAAACAAAAGCTCCCTGTTATCACCACAGGCTTCTTCCACAGCCTGACTTGCAGCATCAAGGGCAAAAAGCTGTGCTCTGTCCACAGATTCCAGTGTTTTTGGAGGAATTTTATATTTTATACTGTTAAATTTATAATTTTCTACAATCCCTGCACTGACATTGGGAAGTCTGAATTCTTCCTCTGCCCCTGCATAATAATTATTGTGAAAAACAGATTCAGGAATTTCCTCAAAATCTTTTTTTCCGGATAAAAGCTTTTCAAAAAATTTATCCTGATTCTCAGCTCCCGGAAGAATCACTCCAAGACCTGAAATTACAATTCTTTTCTTGTCAGGGGTAATATTTTGATTTTCAAAAAAGTTTCTTTCATTAATTTTATAATCATCTGTATATTCTTCCAGAACTGCGTGATAATTTATACCCCCAAATCCATATGAACTCACAGCAGCTCTTCTTGGTTTATTATCTCTGGTTTTCCATTCTTCAGTTTCAGTAATTATATATAAATCAGAACTGTCAAGGGAGCATTTGTCCGAGAGTTCCTTAAAGTCAGCAACAGGAGGAAGGGTTTTATTTTTTATGGCAAGAACAGCCTTTATAAACCCTGCAGCCCCTGCACCACCGAGAAGATGACCTATCTGAGATTTTACAGAGGTGATACCTGTTTTACCTGAATTTCCATAAATATTTGAAATGGTTTTTATTTCAGTTTCGTCTCCAAGGATGGTTGAAGTTCCATGGGCTTCAATAAAATCAATATCTTCAGGTGTAAAAGATTTATTTTTTTCAAAGCATCTTTCAAGTGCAAGTATCTGGCCTTTTTCATTTGGAGCGGCAACAGCCTTTCCTTTTCCATCCGAAGAGGAACCCACCGATTTAACTATCGCAAGAATATTGTCTCTGTCCTTTAGTGCGTCTTTCATTCTTTTTAAAATGACTACGCCTGCACCCTCACCAAGAACAAAACCACCAGCCCTTTTGTCAAATGGATAGGAGCCTTTTTCCGAAAGCGCGCCCATTTTACAAAACCCGATAAACGATTCCGGCGAAAGACTTGAATTTACGCCTCCTGCGATGACAAGATCAGTGCTTCCTGAAAGAAGTTCCTTTATTCCGCAGTCAATTGATGCAAATGAGGTTGCACAGGCTGCATCCACAACATAGTTGGGGCCTTCTGATTGAAGCCATGCCGCCACCCGCGATGCTTCAATATTAAGGGTTGCCGAATCCGGAGCATCAAAGCGCTCAGAGCCTGAAAGGCAAGTTTTTAAATGATCAAGTATTTTTTCTTTTTCAGTTAAGGAAAGCTGTTTAAATTCATCTATCTGATCAAGATGGTATTTAAGTTCAGGATAAAAATATTTCAGGTTAAGAGCATGGCTCAGTTCATTTCCAAGACAGGAACCTATAATTACTGCTGCAGATTTTATAAGGCTGTTATTTTCAATCTCTAATCCAGAGCTTTCAATTGCCTGATAACATGCCTCAAGAAGCATTTGCTGGCTTCTTGAAATGGAAGTTCTGGTTTTTTCATCAAGATTGAATTTTTCAGGATGAAATTCAAAATTCTCTGCAATTCCTGCAATTTTTGAATAGGACTTATCCATGGCCTTTCTGTCAGCATCATAATAAAGACTTTTATCAAGTCTTGAATCTGAAATTTCTTTAATGGAATATTTTTTGGAAACAATATTTTTCCAGAATTCTTCAGGATTATCTGCATCAGGATAAACGCAGCCTATACCAATTACTGCAATTTCATCGTTCAGCATCCTTTTTTCAGATGAAAAAATCTCAAGACTATCAAGATTTTTTAAAAGTTTTTTTTCACTGCCCATATATATTTCATGAATGGACTTTATATCAGTTGTACCTGAATGAAAGGCAAGGCTTGAACCTACACAGTAATTTCCCTTTTCATAGCATTCATCATCACAATAATTTTCAAAGGAAACCTTGTCCTCAACAATACTGAATACAGGCTTGATACCTTTTGCCGCTATCATCAAAGAACCTATATTATCCTTTTCAAAAGCCTTTTTCCTTTCATTTAAGGACATTTTCTCCTTTATTCGTACATTTTCATTTTCTATTATTTTTTCAGAAAAAGGAGTTTGTACAGTTCTTGCTGCAAGCCCGACTGTTGTTCCCATAAGCATAGTTTCATAATGGGAAGATATAACTTCCTGATATTTCTTTTTAAGGGCGCCGGTGCTTACGATCTCCTCTGAGAAAAGATAGGGTGTCCCAATCTGAATTGCAATTGCAGCACCTTTTTCAGCAAGAACTGAGGATATACCTGAAATAAAACATGATGCAGCTTCTGCCCCTATTCCTCCTGCAAAAATAATTGTCATTTCAGATGGTGTTACGTTCTCTGCCTCCATAATATGGCCAATTCCAAGTTCCCATAAAACAAGACTTGTGAGCTTTCCAACATGCCCTCCTGCTTCTGTCCCCTCTAAAATGATGCCTCTGCATCCTCCTGAAATGGAGTTATCAATCATTCCAATAGAAGGGGTGTGAATCCAGGTTGTGATATTGCCTGCTTCAAGTTCTTTTACCTGAGAAGGAATCCCTCCTGCAAAAAGAGCAAATTTTACGTTTTTCTGTTTAATCATATCCATGTGGGAAAGAACGTTTTTATTCAAGGCTTCTATCCCTATAAGACCTGCTCCAAAAACAGGTACCTTTTTACTGCCTTCTGATATTATTTCGGTGGCTACTTCACCTGGAAGACTGCCAAGCGCAAAAAAGGGAAGCCCGCCATTTTCGTAAACCTTTGCTGCAAAATCACTGTTATCAGAGATATTTGCCATGGGACCCTGAATAATTGGATATTTACATCCTGAAATTTTACAAAATTTTGAATTTTCCCGGATGGGGTTATGTGCTTCAATGGAATTTAAACATTTTGATGTGGTTTCAAAAAGATTTTCAATTACGCTTTTGAGTTTTCTTGATTTTTTTACAAAACTCTTTGCAAATGAAGCATCCTGACCCAGAAAAAAAAGGCTTTGAACAGGATGTTCTGTTTCTTTTGAAAGCGGAGTTATATTTTCTCTTATTTCTTCATAAATGCTTTTATTTTTTCCTGTAAATTCTTTTTTAACTTTAAGGTCTTTTACAATTTTTGTAGCAAGCTTTGAAAAACATCTGAATCTGATGCCACTATCTCCTTCAAGTATCTCGGAATCAAATTCTTCAAGGCCTTCAAAAACATCCTTAAAACTTTTTGAAACAGGAGCTTCCTCAGTAAGGTAAAGCTGATTATCAAGAACAATTCCTGATACTCCTCCGGCAAATAAACCTGCTGTTGTATAAAGTCCTGCCCCACCGTGAATTATTAAAGAATAATCTGTATTTTTAAGATACCACTGCATAAGAACAAAAGAGGTAAGTTCAGATATTTTACCGCCGGATTCTGCTCCTTTAAGAATAAGTGCGTCTGCTCCTGTGGCTCCAATCTCTTCATTTATTTCTATGTCTGTTGTTTCAAGAAGCTTTACACCCTGTGAAAGAGGAAAAGAAAATTTTTTAAGTTCTGTTTTATCAAAATATGCAGCAATTATAACATCTAGATTTTTAAAATGATTTGTTTCTATAAATTTTAAAAGTTCAGAGTTTTCTGAATAAACCCTTACACCATAAAGTATACCTGATTTTTCAAGCTCTTCAAGAAGCTCACATGCAATTTCAAAATCAATAAATTCAGTATCAAAAACAGGAAGACACCCACTTTCAAACAAAGCTTTGAAATAGTTGATGTCTGGTGATCCAAATGGATTGTATGCCAGAACCGGCAGACTTGAATTGAATATTCTTTTAATCATTATATTGTCTCCATAAATGTATATACAAAATCATTTTCAGTTTTTCATTAACAATAGTTGTGCCAGTTTTATCTTTTATGATTTAACTATTTGTTATTGAAATGAATATTAAAATATACAGAGAAATCAGTTGATAGCTCACTGTATGAAGCGATGTTCTTTCTATGTATATGCGGTATACAATTTATGCATACAAATGTAGTAAGATTTAAATTTGCTATTTAGGAAATTTAAAATTTTTCGTAAATACCACAGGCTTTATGATAGAAAACAAAATTGGAATAAACTTTGCTTAATAAATTTAATTTTATAAAAGGAAATTAAATTGGAAGATTTTATTGTTTTTTCAGGAAAAATCTACCATGAAACAGAAATCTGCATAATAGATATTTACAAGCTGTTTAACTGGTATTCATCAAATTATTTAAAAGACCATTCGCTTTACGCAAAGGCTGAAAAAATAAAACCATCCGATTTTCCAAGTCAAATTTTTTCTGCACATGAATTTAAAATAATAAATAATTTTAAAACATTAAAAAAACAATTTGAATGGATAAGTGCAAGAACAGGTTTAAAGCATCTTGTTAAAAAAAATTTTCCTTACATTCCCTTTAAAAATATTGAAACCGAAAAAGAAAAAAACGGAGCTCCCTGGTTGAAAAATCTGCCTTTTTTAAATATTTCCATTTCCCATTCAGGAAGATACGCTGTTGCAGCTATAAATAAGGTACAAAAAATTGGAATGGATTTGGAAAAACTAAAAGACATAAATACAAAGCATATTCTTTATGCGGGTTTTTCCGGCAGGGAAATAAAAAATCTTTCTTCTAAAAAATACAATGAAATTTTAAAACTCTGGACAATAAAGGAAAGCTATTTGAAATATATTCGCAAAGGATTTAACGAGAGTCTTAAAAAAGTGGAGATTATCAAAAATAAAATTTATTATAAAAACCTGCCTGTAGAAAATATATCCATAGACTCCTTTTTTTTGCTGGATAATTATGTTTTATCTTTTGTATGTGAAAAAATCGTTTAAAAATCAAACAAGTATACATAAAATCACACTAAATAGTTGACAGAAACAATATAAGATTGTTATCTAAAATAAATTTTTTCTTAACATATATTATTAAAGATAACTAATTATATTTTTATATATTAATTGATTACAATTAAACAGTTTTGTGGTTTCTTAGTTTATTTTTCGTAAATTTATACTATAAATTTGCTAAAAATAACACTTTGAAATCATTATGTTTCATTATATAAATAATAAGGAGGAATGAAAATGAAAAAATTTTTACTACCCCTGTTTATTCTGCCTGCATTCTGCATACAGGCCTTTGCCGGGCAGCCAAAGTCAGTCACTGCGCAGAGTATTGTAGTAACTGCAACACGCAGCCAGGCAGCCTTTGAGAATGTTCCAGGGAGTATCAGTGTTATTACCCCAGATCAAATAAGGGACATGGGTGCTGAGGATCTGCTTGATATAGTAAGAGAAACAGCAGGGATATCTTTGATTGGCAAGGGAGTTGGTGGAAGAAATGTTATCTCCGTCCGCGGAATGGACAGCCGCCATTCTTTAGTTCTAATTGACGGAAACCGTATTGCCGCAACAGACAATGTGTTTGGACATTCAGATTTTGAAAACGACTGGATGCCAATTGACAATATTGAACGGGTTGAAGTGGTAAGAGGTCCCCTATCAGCCTTGTACGGTTCTGATGCCATGGGCGGAGTTATTAACATAATTACCAAAAAATCACATGATAAATGGATGGGTGGCATAAAGGCAGGAGGAGGCGTAAAAAGCAATGGCGATGGGGGTGAGCTCCAGAACTATTCTGCATGGCTTAACGGGCCTTTGTTCAATAAAAAATTCGGATTGAATATAGCTGCCGAATACCTCAATATTGAAAATACACCTGATCCTGATGAGCCTCAGTATTCTGAGCTTGAAGCAAAAAAAGTAACTTCTTTGGAAACAAAGCTCACATTTACCCCCGCTGACGGCCACATCATCACTGCCAGAATTGATATGATCAACGATGATCGTGTCCGTGATAATAATCCCCAGGGAACCAGGGGATATGTGGATAACTATGACCTTGAAAAAAGAATGTTTTCGCTTGGCTGGCACGGCAACTATGGCTCGGTTCAGGCAGATGTCAAGGCATACCGAAGCAAGGCTGATAAAATCAGTAAAAAGACTTATGGCAGCGGTAAAATAAAACACTACCCTGAAAAGCTGGTTGATGATGTTTTTGATGCCCAGGTTTCCTATGCTATGAGTTCTTCACATTTAATGACCCTGGGAGGAGAACTCAGGCATCAGACTCTTGACAGCATATCCCTTATTTCCGGTAGTGATGATGTAAAATATAAAGGTCTTTTTTTTCAGGATGAGTGGATGATGTTTTCAAATCGCTTTTTCCTGACTCCCGGTCTGAGATGGGATGACCATGAAGTCTTTGGATCTGAATGGTCACCGCGCTTGTATGTATTATATAAACTTTCCGATAAGTTCAATTTAAAAGCAGGATACGGCCACGCATTCCGTGCACCCAGCATAAAACAGGCTTCAGCTGATTACTTCGCATCCATGGGGCCACACAGTTTCAAAGGCAATCCAGATGTAACTCCGGAAATTTCCGATTCATGGGAAGCAGGGTTTGAATACTTTAGAGATGGGGTGTTTTTTAGAGCAATGTATTTTCACAATAAAATTGATGATTTGATTGCCTATACACAAATAGCCAAAAAGGGCAAAAGACGTACAATGACAACCATTAACGTGGATGAAGCAAAGACAGCAGGTCTGGAAACAGAACTGAGCATGTCCCTGCCCAAAGGTTTTGACATAAAAGCGAGTTATACCTATCTGGATGCAGAAGATACAGAAAAAAACATACGCCTTGAAGGCAGACCCAGACATACCACTTCTGCGAGACTCAGTTATACTTCCAGTTATGGATTGTCTGCTTCAATGCAATGGCAGTACATTGCAGATCAGCAACTTAAAAATGATGATAAAAAGCTTGTTGATGCACCGGATTATTATCTGTTGAATTTTTCAATGAGTCAGAAATTTATAGACCGGTTTGAAATTCAGGCAGGAGTTGACAATATTACAGATGTAAGACTTGCCGATAAATCTGATATGTTTTTGTATGAGGAAAGAGGCCGCTTTTTCTTTGCAAATATCAAATACAGCTTCTAATTTAATTAACTTGCAGAGCGGGTGGTTGAAAAAAATGCATCACCGGAGTTGAATTTGTGAAAATAAGCCCTTTGATATTCAGATTCTCAAGAAAGATTCATAAATATACGGGATTAGTGTTTTTCATATATTTTTTACTAATGGCAATTTCTGGTATCCTTATCAATCACCCTAATTTAATTCGGTCTTTATCCATGCCTGCTTTTATGACGCCAGATTCCTATAAGCACAAACAATGGAACCGCATGGCAATAAGGGATGCTGTTTTTTCAAGTAATTATACAGACACCTTGTATGTGGCAGGCAGATCAGGGGTCTTGCTCAGCAGGGACAATGGCAGAAGCTTTTGTTTTCTTGACAAAAATTTTCCCTGTTCTGCCTATGACAAAGAAACCTATGATTTGCTGCTGTTAGAAAACCAGAAACTTTTATATGCCGGTACACGTTCAGGTTTATACGTATGCAGCACAAAAGATCGGGCATGGAAGAAAATTCTGCTTAATCCCAGGTCTAAAGAAAAAGTAGTCTCCCTTGCAAAGATTAAAGATAATGTATTGGCCTGCACCCCCCATGCCTGTTACTTTGTCTCTATTCCTCCCCAGTCCCTGGTGGTAAAAAAAGCAGGTCTTATTCCAGAAAAAGGTAGCCGAGCCTCAAGGGAGCCATTGTTTATTTTTTTGCGTAAGCTTCACAATGGCTCTATACTTGGATTTTCAGGAAAACTGCTCATTGATGCGGCAGCCATGGGATTAATCTTTTTATCCTTATCTGGCATATACATCTGGTTTATACCCTGGAAGATACGTCGTGGCAGAAAACGCAAGTCAGGGTTTTTTAGGCCTTTCCGTAAATACCATATAAAAACAGGTGTTTATACTATAGTGCTCTTAATGATTTTTGCCTTGACAGGTATTTTACTCTGCCGTCCATTTATAAAGACCATTCGTCCATATTCTGTACCGGCTCAATGGTTGTATGCTTCAACACCTTCAAGGGATTGGCCTTTTCCCATTTCCAGGGTTTTATATCTGGAAGATGAAGATCGTCTGATTCTGGCTGCTGCAGGAGGCTTTTATTCCGGGCCGGGAGATTTCTCCCGTGAATTTGTAAGGATTCCTCTTGCAGTAAGAATTTCTGGTATGGGGGTGAATGTATTTGAAGAGTTAACTGACCATCGAGTGCTGATTGGCTCTTTCAGCGGTCTTTATATCTGGAATCAGAAAACAAACAAAGCACAAAATTTCCTTCAGTCTTCCAAAAGACAAGGCATGGTTACTGCTTCCCTTGTCAAAAAAAAACATTTGGCAGCCTGGGTAGATTACAGGAAAGGTCTTCAAATAGTTGATTCATCTTTACTGTCTTTAGTCATGCCCAAGAGCTTGAACCAATCTAATCAATTATCTTTGTGGTATTTCCTGTTTGAGTTCCATAATGGAAGGCTTTTTAAGGACTGGCTTGGAAAATACGTGTGGATTATTGTTCTTTCCGGAGGCATATTCTTGCTGCTTAATTCAATTACAGGCTTTTACGACTGGCTTTATAAAAAAATATTCAGATAAAAAAACGGTGTTATTGAAAAATAAGGATACTGTCTTTTTTATGAGCCGGGTTAAGGAGATAATTATAGCGACCGGGCAATATTAAATAATTACAAGACCCAGCCGCATTAATTTTAATTAATTAAGTTTATTCACATTTTTTTAAATTCAAAATGAAATCTTTAAATTTTTTCCACAATTTTCAGAAAAGCCTCACGGGCATTTTTAAAATCTTCTTCATTGGGATGTTTTTTTGCTTCCTCAATCCTTGCCTTTCTTTCCTCTGTCATTGGGTGATTATTATCCCTCATTTTAGCCATGACTTTCAATATCTCAGGATCTATTTTACCCTGACAGATAAATTGTCCCAGAAACTCATTGCCTTCCATATATTTTTCTGCCTTGCTCATGCAGTCTTTACCATGCTCGGAGTCAGGATATGCACCAAGAGTTCCAAAAAGAGCTGTTTTTTTGCCCTTTATTGTTTTCATAAGATCCAGAGCTTTTTTATCCGGCTGGCCCTTGTCAACCCAATAGCCAATGATAATAAAATCATAATCAGAAGTATCAGGACATTCTTTAACAGGAAAAATATCACATGGCTGCGGAATTACTTCATGGATTGCATGTGCAACAGCCTTGGTATTTCCTGTTTTGGACGAATATACAATTAAAGATTTCATCTAGTTATTCCCTTTTGTTTTTACTTTTTCCCTAAGAGCGTAAAACCTTTCCTTAACATCTTGAATCAAATCCTTTTTCTCCCGCCCTGCATAAACAGAAAACATATGATTACCTTGTTTATCATAAAATTGTACAGAAAGACTTTCCAGACCAAAAAAAGGCTTTTCAAGAAAACATATAGACCCAAGTAAATCAACAGAAAGATGTCCTCCAAGAGGATTATCCTTATCCATCATATTAAAAAATCCATGACCATATTTGCCTTTGGGCAGTTTCCCCTTAACTTCAATAACTGCAGAAGGAGTCTGGCAGATAAAAGTGATTTTTTCCCACTCTGTCATATCATTCCATATCTCATCAAATAAACCCGGCTCTACAAAAGTAATCATCTTTTCAGGGAAGGCTCTTACAACTTCTTCCTCAGAAAGATTTAGTTCCTTTGCAATATTTATTGGCATTGTACTTTCATTTTTATCAAGTATCTCTCTAACCTTTGCTTTAATATCCTGATTTTCATTACTCATCTGTATATCTCCTTTGATATATTAATTGTTTTAAAAATATTCTTCTATTTAAAAGGAAGTCTTATTGCAGAACTGCACACAAGACCAAGAAGTTCAAGATCATGGGTGATTACAACCACACTGACCCCTTCATCTGTAGCTGACTGCATGATTTCTGCTATTTTTACCATATTATGCCCGTCAAGTCCGCTTGTCGGTTCATCCAGAATAAGAATTTCCGGCTTTTTTGCAAGAGCACATGCAATTACAAGACGCTGTTTTTCTCCCCCTGAAAGAGATTGAGGATGCCTTTCTGCAAGATCTCTCAAACCAAATTTTTCAAGAAATCCAAGTAATTTTTCTATTTCTTCTTTATTTTTTTTCTTAACTCCAGAAGCTATCATAACCTCCTGAAGAACAGAATTCATATAAAGCTGGTGGTCAGTATTTTGTAAAACTATTGAAGCTCTTTTCATAATCTGCCCGGGTTTTATTTCTTCACCACAAATAAAGATTTTTCCTTTATCAAGTTTTGTAAGCCCGGTGAGTATTCTCGCAAGAGTTGTTTTACCTGTTCCATTATCTCCTATAATTCCTGTTATTTTTTTTTCAAGACAAAAACTTGCACCTTCATATAAAGGGGTATTATTTTTATAGGAAAAAGAAAGATCCCTTACCTCAAAAGCCCCCTTTACAGGGCATTGAGGAAGTGTTTCACGAACATCGACTACCTTATGACCTCTAAGACCAAATTTATTTCGGATATTTTGATCATTTAAAACTGAAAAATCTCCTTCAATTGCCATTTCTCCATCTTCCATTACAATAACCTTATCAACTATATCTTTAAGCCAGTAAAGTCTGTGATCTGCTATAAGAATGGCAATCCCCTGATCTTTTAAGTCTTTGATTAATAATGCAAGATCTTCTGTACTTTCAGGATCAAGATTTGCCGATGGTTCATCAAGAACCACTATGGACGGACCCATGGAAAGTATGACTCCAATTGCAACTTTTTGTTTCTGACCTTCAGAAAGATCGTGAATGGAAGAATCCAGAATATGTGATATGCCGAGTTGCCTTGCTGTTTTTTCAATAATTTCTTCTATTTCTTTTTTTTTCTTTCCCTGAAGTTCATGTACAAATGCAAGTTCATCATCCACTCTGAGAGCAAAAAACTGAAGCTCAGGATCCTGAAAAACAGTTCCCACCTTCCTTGAAATTTCATAAAGGTTTTCTTCAAGTGTAGACAATGAATCAATTTTTATGTCTCCTTTAAGCTCTCCTTTAAAAAAATGGGGGCAAAGCCCGTTGGCAAGCCTTACCAAAGTAGATTTTCCGCATCCTGAAGCTCCGGTAACCAGAAGAACCTCACCTTTGTCAATTTTTAGTGAAATATCTTTTACTGCCGGCTTTTTCTGGAAAGGATATGTATATGTAATATTTTTCAACTCAATCATTAAAAAACTCCTGTATTTTCTACACCCCAGTTTAACTCAATTATACCAGCCAATGCCAGAATAATGGCTGTCAAAAACAATATAATCACATCTGAATTTTTAAAAAACTGAGGTTTAAAATTTCCCATTGAAGAGTCATAACCAACTCCTTTCAATTCAGCGGCTATCCCAAGATCATCTGAACTCTTTAAAGCTCTGAACAAAACAGGTGCAATAAGAAGTCTTACTGAAAATAAAGGATTTTTAAGTATAAACAAAGGATTTAACCCATATCCCCTGATTTTCATTGTTTCATGTATCTGCTGGACATCTTTTATAAAAGTGGGGACAAAACGAATCATTACAGCAGCAGGAATATATAACCAGATTGGCAGCTTCAAAGTTTTAAGTGATTCAAGAAGAGTCTGGATTCTTGAAGACAATGCAAGAGCTAAAACTGTATTTATCATTATTGCTGTACGAAGAAATGGTACAAGCATCATCTCCGGACCGGTTACAGGTATTCTTGATGAAATAAGGTGCATAAGATACATAAATCCTATGGCAACCATCCACATTATGGACAAAGCTCCATAACAAATAAAAATTATTTTAAAACGTCCAATGTTCATGGCATAAATAATGGAAAGACAGCACAAGAAACCAAGAGAGACAGGGGATTTTAAAAAAATAACATCCATAGAAGCCGCAAAGCAGATCAAAATTTTAGTACGAACATCCAGTTTTTCCACAAAACTTTCAGAGCTTTCAAAATTAATTCCTGATGATACACGCATGCCTGAGCTCCTTTACAAATAAAGATCCAGTAAAAAGTCCGATTAAAGCTCCTGAATAACCTATAGCAACAATTACAGCAGACATTATGACAAGTTCCTTTTGTTCCCGCATAAAAACCCAGGAAAGTAAAACAGCACTTATTTTATATATAAGATCATAAAATCCTACACCCAGCATAAGACTGAAACTTTTATCATAACCTCCTGAAGCAAGAATTATTCCCTCGGAAATTATACCCGCAAAAAACATTGGTGGAATAAGAAAAATATTTCCTCCCATTAAAAGAAGAGAAATTATTGAATTTACAAGTAAAAAAAGAGTAAGAGTACCAAATTTTCTTATTTTGTAAAGAAGTACAATGGTAAGGGTTGTAAATAAAAGATTTTTCAAAATCAATGAAACAGGATTCATCCCTCCTCCGACCAAAGCAACCAGAAGACTTGATACTTTGGTAACAGCTGCAAAAACCCCTATAGAGACCAGTTCTCTCATTTCCCAATAAGGTTTTTTCTTCATTTTCAACCTCAAGAACGAAAAGTATTATTTATAAAATAAAAAACGGGCAGCCATAAAACTGATGACTGCCCGAATAATCAATCACCAACTTTTAAAATTTAAAACCAAGCATTGCTACAGCATGAATTCCTGGCTCTTCCAATGCATTTTTGGAAGTTGTATATGCCTTATCAAAAATATTTTTAACATTCAAAGAAATGGAATAATTCCTTTTTTTACCAAGTTCACTTCCTATGGCAAAATTTGCTGTTCCCCATCCACTTGTGGTTGAGACATCTCCGCTAAAAGCTTCATCTTCAGCTTTATCAGAGGCTCTCATCCACATATCAACCCATAAACTTGCTGGAAAAGAGGTAAATTCTGTTTCATATTTTATACCTGCCCTGCCGGAAAATTGAGGTGTATTTGTTTTCCATGTTGAAAAATTTTTACCTTCGTATTTACGCTTCATGCATGTAGCAGATAAATATGGAGTAAGATTAACAGACTTGATATTATAAGCCAGATATGCCTCTATACCGCGTGTTTCAGCTTTGTTTACATTGCTGTACTTAGCAACCCCTGCACCAATATTACGTCTGGTAATATAATCTTTTGCAAAGTTCATAAAACCTGCAACATCAAGTTTTAACTTACCATTATCAAATCTGGCTCCAATTTCAAAGTTATTGGATTTCTCAGGATCAAGATCAGGATTTGCCAATGTAACACTGCCTCCATGGGCAGTTCCGATAAAAAGCTTGTTAAGGTCGGGAAAACGATATCCCTGTGAAAAAAGACCTCTTAAAACAAGATTGTTTATTCCACCCCAGTTTACTCCAAAAGAAAAAACCGGCTGACTTCCATTTACTTTATCTTTTTTTACATTTGGATCATTTGTATCTTCAAGCTCAGACCTGACCCATGTCTGCCTTCCGCCAATAGTAAGGGTAAAATCTGAAGGCAGCATCCATTCATCCTGTAAATATATTGCATGGGTTGAAATTGATGCTTTATATAATGTTAAAACTGGGTCTGTAGAAGGACCTGGAGGGCCCATAGGAGGAGGAGGAAGCATACGGCCTCCAAGATAATCAAAATCCACTACTGAATCAGCATCCAGTTTATCGTGGTTAAATGAATAGCCAAAAATTATATAATGTGTATCAGCAGGAGAAAAATCTGCCTGAGTATTTATCCCATATGATTTTTGATCATTTGTTGTAGACATTGTACTTGAATAATTACCAATTGGCCCCATGTTTAAAGTCATTTTCTGCTCAAAATCTTTTTTTACTTTCTGCCAGTATAAATCCATATGAATTTTAAGCAAAGATGATGAAACAGATTTTAAATCAACAAAAAAATCTGCCTTATTTCTTGACCATTCAGGAAGGTTAAGATTAAAAGGACTGCCTCCTACCATTATCGGAGGAGAATCAACTTCACTTGTATAATGCTCAAGCCCTGCACCCATAGCCAGTTTATCTGTGTCATATCCAAAAAAACCTGAAATATTTTTCATATTGGAATCTGACTCTTTAAGTTTACCGTCAGGAGTCTCTCTGTCACCTTGTTTAGAATGAGTTCCGCTGATTCTGTAATTATATTTTTCATATTTACCAAAAGCAGATACATTTTCTGTGAATCCTCCTGTTGAGGAATCATATATTATATTGCCGGCAGCCTGAAAAACTTTTTTACCGCCTTTTTTGGTAATGATATTAACTGCCCCACCAATTGCTTCCGAACCGTAAAGAACAGAAGCCGGGCCTTTTATAACCTCAATTTTTTGAATCACAAAAGGATCTATGAGAAGAGGAGCTCCATCCATTGATTTCTGCTCACTGATTTTCTGCCCATCAATCATTATAAGAACTCTGGCACCTGATTCAGCTCTGATATTTATTCTTTTTGCTCCAGCAAGACTTTGATCAGAAACCTCAACGCCTGGTATATCTTTAAGTAAATCAGCAATTGAAGTAGAACCGCTGCGTTGTATCTCCTGCTCTGTAACCAGGGAAACAGATGCAGGAACTTCTGCCAGATCCCGGGTTGTCCTTGTTGCTGAAACCACAGTTTCTGCAGTTTTTACTTCGGCTAAAGAATCGGCATTAACCAATTCCGGCTCATAAAAAAATACACCGTACGAAAAAATGATAACTCCCATATAAAAAAATACTTTTTTCATAATCCCTCCTTACTTTAACAATGTCTCATTCAAATAATCAATTGTATGCTGAGCAAGATTGACATGCCAGAACTGACCTGGAACTGTCAACTTATACCAGTCTCCTTCTTTTTCAACCAGTCCAGCCTTTATCCATTGGCTGTAAAGTGGTGAAAGTGTATCTTCCAGATTAAGCCCAAAGTCATCACCAATTTTTTTGAAATTTATTCTGGAAAGCTCTGTTTCACTTGTAATGGTTTTTTCAAGTTTCCAGTTTTTTGAGGGGCTCTGCATCATTTGAATAGGTTTTTTACCATCATTTAAAACAATGCCCTGCCATTTTATAAAATCTGTTTCCGTAAAGAAAAAATGACCGTGAATAGCTCCTCCTGCTGCAGGACCGAATGCCAGACAGTCTGAAGGACTTTTCATCATATGATTATATATATTTCTTTCCCTTCTTGTTCTACCCCAATGCTCAACAGAAAGCCTTATATATTGTTCTTTATACATAAGCTTAAGACCACGCTCATACATTTCTGCCCTTTCCTCAAGAGAGAGAGCTCTTTCAATTTTATCTCTCAAAATAGCACTATGAAGAGGAGTTCCCGGGAAAACCTTCAATTGATAAAGATCTGCTCCATCAATTTTCAAACTCTGCATAATTTTTATATCTTCTTCCCATGAAGCCATGGTTTGATTTGGAAAACCGTAAATCAAATCAATAACAACAGCAGCCTGGTCAAAATCCCTGAGCATTATAAGATTTTTTATGACAAGATCCTTGTCTGAGATACGCTTCATTGATTGACGGATTTTTGAGTCAAAAGTCTGAACACCCAAAGAAAAACGATTTGCACCACCTTCAAAGCAGGCCTCCATTTTTTCCTTATCAAAATTCCATATACGGCCTTCAACTGTAATTTCACAATCATTTGCAAGAGGAAGATATTGTTTCAATGCAAGAAGTAATCTCTTGAGGTCATCGGCTTCAAGAGAAGTTGGAGTTCCTCCTCCAAGATAAACACAATGAACCGGACCGGAACTCTGAAAAGGTTTTTCTGCATGAATCTGAAGTTCACGAATCAATGCGTCAGTATATAGCCTGCTTTCTTCCTGATTATATTTTTCTCTGTAAAAACCGCAATACAGACAATGACTCTCGCAAAAAGGAACGTGGATATAAACGGATGTTTTTCCTTCCCTTGGTTTATCAAGCAAAGAATTAAAAACTTCTTCCATTTTTTCTCCTACAATAGGCCTTGATTTGCCGCCCGGATGTACTGCAACTCCCTTTTCAAAAGCCTCTGTAATAGGCTTGTCAGATTCTTTTGCAAAATATTTGGTAATATCAGGCTTACCCTGCTCCATTTTGTTTGCTTCACCATGATTATGATGCATTTTTTCTCCTTAAATCTATAAATAATTTTAAAAGTTGGAAAGTTCAAACTTTTTGAAAGTTAAACATCTTTTATTAAGAAGTCAACATTTTTTTTTATTTTACTAACTTTTTTTTCAAAAAAATTAAGCGTTTCTGTTTTACATGGCTCTTTAAAAAAATCTCAACATTTTGGAAGATAAAAAATTTTAAAAAATCACTGTATATATATATTCAAAAACCTCACCATAAAACACAAATTAACTACTTGTTATTATTAAATTAAAATTATCTACATCTCTAATTGATTTACACTTGGGATTATACTGGTTCAAAATTTTATTAAATATTACTTGACATACAGTTAAATTACCAGTTTAAGTTTAGATATACAAAATAATTTTATAATATATTACGTTTATTTGTTCTTCTAATTGTTAGATTAGAAGACAAATTTTACACAATTAACCAGCGTTATGAAATGTAATTAAAAAAGGAGATTATTATGAGAAAAAAATTTATTAAAAATTATTTCTTAGTTGCTTTAGTGGCAGTCAGTCTGACTGCAGTTCAGGCTCAGGCTGATTTAATTGGTGATGTAAGTCTCACAGATGGTAATTCAACGGCAAAGTTCCTCAGTTTTAAAGCACGTGGGGGAGACGTGAATGGATTCTGGAGGAGCTGGAAGGTGAACGGTTCTCAAAACCTCTGGCTGTCAAAATCCTGTTTTCGTGATAATGCAACAATTGGCAATGGCTTTCAGCGCTCAAGTGCTTTATTGACAGATGTTATTGATTACTCAGTCAGCGACACTGATTCTGATGGTAATAATGATACATTTTATATCAGTCGCAGCAACGGTAAATTAACTCTTTCAGATAATTATCATCTTATGGGAGGAGCCGCTGGCACATGGGAACCTTCAGAAATGGTTCATTCAACCACTTATACCAATAACACAAATGAGGATTTAAGCCTTTCAGTTTTTCAAATGATAGATTTTGATCTGGGAGCGTATTACGATGATTATAATCGTGTAGAAAATGGTATTACAGCAATGCAATGGGATAACGGACGAAATGAATTGGAAATTTTTCTGTCAACCCCTGCAGATTACTGGTCAGCAGAGGGATGGGGCTGCCCCGGCCGTTACTTCAAGTGGCTTCACCCGGGTGAAATTAATCTGCAAAATGATTCTGGCGATGGAACAATTGGCGATCACAGATTTTTATTTCAGTGGGATCTTGACCTCACAGCCGATGGCGGAAGTTTTACAATACTTAGAAAATACGGAGCATCGCCTACTCCGGAACCATCTACCATGTTTCTTTTTGGAATCGGTCTTCTGGGTCTAGTTGCTGTGATCAAAAGAAAAAAGCAATTTAAATTTTAATCTCTTTAAATGGTTTCCAAGCAATCTAACCATAACATGACAGTATAAATTAATGAGCCGGATTATTAACATAATTAATTTATAATCCGGCTCATCAATAAACTCTCCATTCATTGCTATAAAACTTTCCAGCATCAAAAAAATTAAAAATTTAATCGCTAAAAAAGAACAGGCGAAAACCCAAATCAGAGTACTTCTTGCCAGGTGAGATGCTGCAGCAAAACCAGTCATTAAAGCTCCAGCTTACATTTTCAACAGAAAAATTATCACCTTTTTTAAATTTGCCGGGATTGACTCACATAATTTTTTATATTCACCCTGAGTAACTTCAAAAGCACTCATATAAAAAATTTTTTACCCATACCTTATGAAAACAGGTTTTTCATTTGAATAACCCAACCCTAAACTGCCCTTCTTTAAGATTTACGGCAAAAGCTTACCTGTAATTTTTTGAAAAATCACCCATGCTTCTTTTTTAAGGCCTGGATTATCTAAAAGTTCTTTAAGTGAATAGGTCGAATAATAAGGTATCTTTTCATAAAGAAAACCTGAATTTTCATTCTCTGTTGTTTCTTTCTTATCAATAAAGTCAGGTAAGTCTTTACCAAGAAAACATAAAATTTCAGGGTTTATAAAATCTATACTTCTCTTAAAAAAATCTGCACATGGTGAAAGATAAAAATTTTTTTTAAACTCCCTGTAAAAATCCATTCCCATATGGCATCTTGCAGCAGAAATAACAGAAATTTCATTCAACTTCAGTTTCATGGCAGAAATTATTCTTATGAAAATATTTTTTTCTGCTTTTGAAAAAATTAAATTCTTTTCAGGATTTTCAGGCATTGAAATTACAAAAAGAACACGTGTATTTTCTGTTTTATTAATAAATGGCTGTTTAAAAAACTTTTTTTCAAAAGAACAGAAATTACAATTAATTATATCTCTGTTTAATTTTTCAGTTGAATCCAGGGTGGAAACAAAATACTCCATTCCATACTGTTCAAGGGTTTCTATATAATTTTTAATATCTTCAATAAAAAGATTCAATTTTTCAAAAGTCCCTTTTTAAAGATTTGCAATCCTGTCAAGGATAATCTCTGCAATATCTTTTTTATCCATCATGTCAAAAGCCTCTTTTTTCCCTTCTTTTGTAAAAATCGAAACCATATTTTTTTCTGAACCAAAAGCTGTATTTTCCCCTGAAATTTTATTTGCAACTATCATATCAAGATTTTTTGATTCAAGTTTCTCAAGAGCATTGTTTTCAAGTTCCTGTGTTTCTGCTGCAAATCCTACAAAAATCTGTGATTCTTTTTTTAAAGAGCCAAGAGTTTTTATTATATCAGGATTTTCCTCCAGTTCAATAACAGGGATTTCGCCGGACTTTTTTATCTTGTGAGCTGAAATATTTTTTACTCTGTAATCAGCAACAGCAGCAACTTTTACAACAATATCTGCTGAATCAATTCTTTTAACACATTCTTCAAGCATTTCTGATGCAGTTTTTATTTTTACAACCTCAATATCAAAAGGGGGATTTATTGAAACAGGGCCTGAAACAATTACAACCTCTCCGCCCCTGTTCCTGAAGGCTTCAGCTATGGCATAACCCATTTTACCGGAAGAATGATTACTTAAATACCTTACAGGATCAATTGGTTCAACAGTAGGCCCTGCTGTAACAAGAATTTTTTTACCTTCAAAATCCTTTCTGGAAAGTATTGACTCCATTTTTTCTGTAATAAAAAAAGGAGCAGGAAGACGTCCAGACCCTGAAACTCCGCAGGCAAGAAAACCTTCATCTGGCTGAAGAATATTTACTCCATCACCTGAAATAATATCAAGGTTCCTTTGAACTGCCCTTGATTCATACATCCATGAATTCATTGCAGGACATACAAGAACCGGAGCTCTTACCGCCATAAAAAGAGTTGACAAGGCATCATCTGCAATACCTGAAGCAATCTTGCCTATAAAATTTGCAGTAGTTGGAGCAACAACCATTGCATCTGCTTTTGCAGCAATATCAATATGATTTATTTTCCCCGGGTTTTCCTCACTCATCACGTCAGAATATACAGAGTGGCCAGATATTGCCTGAAAAGTAAGGCTTCCCACAAATTTTAAAGCATTTTCAGTCATCACAACCTTTACATCAGCACCTCTTTCCTGAAAAAGACGCAGTATTTCAACAGACTTATACGCTGAAATCCCTCCGGTAACACCCAAAATTATATTTTTACCCTGCAATGAAGACATTTTTTCCTCCGGAACTTTTTATAAAAATAAAAGCATCAATCCATTATATGCACAAAAAACAAGAATTATCAGAGTCAAAACAATAAAAAATAATGCACTAAATCTGTCAACCTGACTTTCAGGCCTTTTTTCATGATATTTAAATATAAATCCAGCAGCAAAACCTCCTGCAATACCCCCTAAATGACCAAAATTATCTATACCTGGAATAATCAGCCCAAAAGCAAGGAGAATAACAATCCATCCAATCACCTGCTTGAAAATCATTTTTCCAAAATTTCCACCTCTTGATTTTCCATAGTAAAGACAGGCACCAATAAGACCGCAAACAGAAGCAGACGCTCCAATTGTGAGGCTGACCCCCGACAGATATGACAGAAAAAGGCCTGAAATACCGCCTAGGATATATATAATCAAAGTACGTGAAATTCCGTAAAAATCAGCAACTATTTTAAAGAGTTGAAAAAAGGCTGCCATATTAAAAAAAATATGGAGAATTCCGCTGTGAAGATATCCGGCAGAAACAAAGCTCCACCAATATCCAAAATCTTCCACAGGTATCCTTCCCCCTGCCCCCAGGAGAACCAATACTTTTTCATCAGGAGAAAAAAATCTTAATGGATTAATGGAAATTGGTCTTGCTTTTACTGAAATCACAAGGCTTAAAATAAAAAAGAAAATATTTATGCCTATAATTATTTTTATAATTTTATCCTGATTTATCAAGGAATTAAAAATCAGATTATTTTTAAAAACAGAACCCGGATTCTTTTCTCCGCAATAGGGGCATCTTTCCTCATCACTGCTGACAAGCCTTTTGCATCCAGGGCATAAAATTCCAGATGTATTGATAAATCACCTCATAAATTAATTTCTGCTGCAAGCTGTCCGCATCCTGCATCAAGCTCTGCACCTCTTGTCCACCTTTTTCTGACAAAAAGGCAATCTTTTTCAAGGTATGAAGCAAATCTGTTTATATCGTCATCACTGCTTTTTTCAAAATCACAGCCTTTGACAGGATTATAGGGAATAAGATTAACTCTGCATGGAAGCCCCTCAAGATATCTGACAAGCATTTCAGCATCCTCAATTGAATCATTCAATCCCTTGAAAAGGGTATAGGTAATAAAAATTATGCCCTTCTTTTTCAAAGGATAATCAAGAAGGGTCTGTTTTAAAACTCCAAGGCTGTATTTTTTGGACACAGGCATTAAATATTTTCTTTTTTCATTGTCTGCACTATTTATGGATACAGAAAGATTCGGCCTTATATCCTTATCTTTTCCAAGAACAGCTATTTTATCTGCAATCCCTGAAGTAGATATGGTGATATGCCTGAAAGAAAGGTCAAAACCATGTTGCTCATTTAAAACAAGCACAGATTTTTTTACATTTTCATAATTATCCAGAGGCTCTCCCATGCCCATGAAAACAACATTTCTTATATTGTATCCAAGAATAAACCTTGCAGTAAAAAACTGTATAATTATTTCATCAACAAAAAGATTTCTTTGAAGACCTGTTTTACCGGTAGCACAGAATCTGCAGTTCATTCTGCACCCTGCCTGTGAGGAAATACATAAGGTATGCCTGTTTTTCATTTTAAGAATAACACTTTCAACAACTTTTCCATCATCAAGCTTCAGGGCAAATTTCAAAACCTGCTCAGATTCTTTAATGTCTGCAATTAAAGGAGATGGAAAAACAAGGCTTTTTTTTATTTTTATTGCAAGCTCTTTATTTTTAAAACAATCAAGATTTTCAAAATCACTGCTGCCGGTTTTAAAAAAATATCTGTAAATACATTTAGCGTGATATTCCCCTTTACCAAAATTGATTTTCAAATAATCAGTAAATCCTTTCATGGTAAAAGACAAAATTTTATTCATGAAAAAAGCCTATTCCTCAAGCCTTGCAAATTCTGAAATCATGGAAATAACCATTTCTCCTGGTTCCTTATCTCTTTTAGATGCTATTGTGCAAAGCTCTTCCCATAAAACTTTCTCAATTGGAAGGGACACATATCTTTTTGCCTTTTCAACACTCATGCCTGCTGCAAGCCTGTTTCTGTTATTCATGGCAACAGCTTTTTTGGGATCATTTTTACTGAGATACCCCTTCATTATAAATTCAACAAGGTCATCAATCTCAACGCCGAGATTTCCTGACTTTTTCTTAAACCATTTAACAACATCCTCATCTATTTCAACGCTGAGTTTCATAATTATTTTCTCCTAAATTAATCCGTAAAGTTCTCCACTCTTTTTAAAAAATCTGTCCACTTTTTCACATATTTTTTCATCAGGCACAAGTTCTTTTGCATGCCATGGCTTGATTCTTGCATCTATAACCATTGGCCCTATACATCCAAAATGCTTAAATTCACAAAAACTGCCTATTCCATTAACATCATGGGAAGGATTGGATCTTGTAAATGCAGCCCACAAAAAATTTTCAAATTTTCTTGATACAAATTCAGAATCATCACAAACAACTATAAGTCCAAAATCCTTTTCAGAAATATTAAGGTTTTCGTGCGAGCATAGTCTTTCAATATCATCATACCCTGATTTATCATTAAATGCCGGCCCCTGAACAGATAAAATTCCCGGTGAAACAATTTTAGGTTCAATAAATCCCCCGGGAAGATTTAAATCAGCCGGGATTTTATCTTTTAAAGTTCTCTTTTTTTCTCCGCAGCTGCATATAACAAGCTTTGAACCAAAATTTAATGATTCTCCAGAATAATCAAGGGTATCAATAAGAGTTTTTGTATGGAAATGGAGATCCCTTTTAAAGTCAATTCGCTCCAGAATATGTTCAAGAAATTTTCTTTCATTATTTATATCCAGCTCAGGATTATCTTCATAAGCTGAAACAAAAAGATATTTTGCAAGACAGCATTGACCAAATCCAAGAATTGCATTTGCCTGATTCATAAGCTCCATGGGCTCTCTTTTTGAATATGGAACATATCTTTCATGGCCTATTGCAAACATTAAAGGATGAACTCCTGATGAATCAACTGCATGAACAGCTTCAACACCTGGTATTGATACAGAAACTGCCGGCTTTGTAATTTCATGAATAAGCTCTCCAAAAATACTGTCTTCCTGGGGAGGTCTTCCTACAACAGTAAATGGCCATACAGCATCTTTTGCATGATAAATATTTGTAATTTTTATAAAGGGAAACTCATGAACAAGGCTGTAATATCCAAGATGATCTCCAAAAGGACCCTCCGGTCTGGTTTCTGAAAGGGAAAGTTCCCCTGTTATACAAAAATCAGCATCCATGGATAAAATATTATTTTTTACCCTCTTGTATCTGAATCTTCTTCCTGAAAGAGCCCCTGCAAAAAACACCTCAGGTATATTATGCGGTAAAGGCATTATTGCTGCAAGAGTATGTGCTGGCGGCCCGCCTGCAAAAATTGATATTTTAAGCTTTTCACCCTTTTCTATGGCTTTCTGGTGATGAATACCAATACCCCTTTCAATCTGATAGTGAATACCTGCCTCGCAATTATCCTTATATTCATTCCCTGAAATCTGCACCCTGTACATTCCTGTGTTTGAGAAAAAAATATTCTTCTTTAAAGGACTTTCAGAATATACCTGTGGGAGAAGAATAAAACCACCGCCGTCTTCGGGCCAGCATTTAATCCGGGGAAGTCTGTCAAGGGTTGTTTGAGAATATAACACCCTTCCCTTTTGAGATTTTTTGGGTATGGAATTTAACAATGTTTTCAAAATTACAGGAAAAGACATGGGGTGTTTTAAAATCTCAAATGGATCCTTTTTTAAAGATACAAGCCTTTTAACAGCTCCTATTGTGTCTTTAAAAAGATATAAGGCCCTGTCCTTTGTGCCAAAAAGGTTTGAAACAGCAGGAAAATCAGAGCCTTTTACATTTTCAAAAAATACAGCCGGCCCCTGTTTTTCATTTATACGCCTGTGAATTTCTGCCATTTCAAGATTTGGGTCAACCTGCCCCTTTATTTTAACAAGCATTTTTTTATCAAAAAGATCATCACATGCCTGTTTTAAAGACTTATAAATCATAGGATTTGCCCCTGAATTATTTTTTTGTTTCCAAAACCTGAAATATTGTCTGTATAAACTGTATAATCAGGAATAAAACAATATAATTGTGAATTAAAAACTTCCCTGAAAGCCTCTGGAGTAAAAACTTTCTCCGGCAAAAAAAACTTGAATTTTCTTATATATAACTTAAAAGCACCATAAGCCTCTTTTTTGCCTGGAATTAAAATTTCACCCTTCATCTGAACTCCCCTTATATCTTTTATTGTATTTCCATCAGAAAATACAGAAGCTGAAACCTTCCTTTCAAGACCATATAAAATATGAAAAGAATCAGGTGAAGAAAAAAAATAAAAATTTTTATCAAAAATATAATATACAGGCGAACACCATGGAACAGAATCATTTACAACACAAAGCGTCATCACTTTCTCCATGTCTAAAAACTTTTTTAAAGATTCCATGGGGCCTTCATAAAAATTAAGGGCTTAAATAAAAAAAGGTAATTTTAAAGTCAAAACTGGAACGGATGCTCTCTTCTTTATAAGACTGTTTCAGGAGATAGTTTTTTATCTCCTGCCTCGAAGAGTATCGAGAATAAGGCCTTGAAAGAATAAAGCATCCGTTCTTTGAGCAAACTGGCTTTTTATCAGTTTTTTAATTTAATAAGCTAAAATAAAGCTTTTATTTCAATTTGATTTATTGTTTCTTACCACATAAAGGGCAGAAAACAAATTTTTCATCAATATCAGCCTTGCATTCTATGCAGATGCTTTCACCTACAGGTTCAAGTTCAACAAGCAGTTCTCCATCCCTTACAGGAACCATTTTTCTGTCCTGCTGATAATCTGCTGTTTTCAAAACTCTTTTAACACGGCCTGCAACCTTTGAAAAAACAGCCTTTTCCTGCTTCATTATTGATATATTGAAAACCTCCTCGCCTTTACTTACCATATCGCCAGGTTTAACATGCATAACCCATAGATCTCCAGTTGAAGGGGAAGGAATATGATAAGGATTTGCAAGATCTGCTGATTCATAATCTGAACCAGTTCCGCCAACAGGCTCAGCAACTTTAACCTGCCAGGAAAGATTTTCAGAATCAAGATTAAATCTTACAATACTTTGTCCATCATCATCGGGATCTGTAATTTCAAGTAAAGTCATTTTATGGTACATTCCCTGTGAATCAAGGAATTGAACAGACTCACCCTTTTCAACACCTTCAAACCATACATCAAGGGGAAGATTATTGGGATCTCCATATTTTTCCTGAAATCTGATGGTTTTAAGTGCATCGCCGGGATGATTTATATATAAAATAAACTCCTCTTCAGTTGCTTCCCTTTGAATGGCCTCTTCAAGTTCTGCCCTTTCACGGTCAAGGTCAATGTCAGCGAGTGTTTCAAGAGGAGATGCTGTAGTTCTGGATGCTATTGCTTCCTTGAAATTTTCACTTCCAAATGCACTTTCATATACCCAGTCAGCAGGGAAACCAAGGGGAAGCCTGCCGAATTTACCGACAATAAGATCCCTGAAAGCATCATTACTGTCCCTGTATATTTCAAGCCTTGCCTTTAAAATTTCATCTGAAAGCTCATTTTCATTCTTTTCAACCACTTCATTAAGGACATTCAAAAGCCTTACAACATTTTTTTCACCGCCTCTTTTATATGCTCCTGTTACCGCAAGAAAAGCTGTGTTCCATGTTATCTGGGAGCCTGGAGTAACATCATGATATCTTACTATTTGCCTTATTCCCTCAAGATATTTAAGCATATAGGGCAAAAGGTGAATATATCCCTGCTTCATGGCTCCTTCCTGAGAAGATGAAGTTGCCCCTCCAGGCATACCATGGGATACAACATCATAATCAACACCCTGAAAATAAGGAGCACAATATTTATCATAATAAGGCTGAATTTGTTTGACCACAAAATTTGCCTTTCTTATCATTTCCTTGTCAAGTCTGGTTTCAAGACCCAGTTCTCCTTCCATATATGCTGCTGTGGCAAGAACATCTCCCTGCCCATACCATCTCACTGATGCACCTATTGCAACATCAACAATATGAGCTCCCGCCTCTGCTGCTGCTGCTACAGCAGGTGTAAAAAGACCGTCTGTACAATGTCTGTGATAATGGAGAACAAGCTCGGGATATCTTAATCTCAATTCTTTTACAAGTTCCCTTATAAACCTTGGAGGACAAACTCCAGCCATGTCCTTTAATCCAAGAATTATCATTTTTGCAGCATCTTTTTCTGAAACCCCTGCAACCTTTGAGGTCATGTCAATAATTTCTTTTGTAACATTAAGATATCTCTCAATATCAAAACCCTTTGCCCATGACATTGAAATGGAAGGCTGAAATATATTCTTTTTTGATGCAAGAACAACCTCGGCAAAAGGTTTCATATTATCCACATGATTTAAAAAGTCGAAACATCTTACAATATCATAATGTTCACATATCATTTCACCTGTAGCCTTCATCATGTTTTTTGACTGGGGCTTATATCCAAGAACATTGGTTGATCTTATAAGAATCTGCTTCATGGTATTTGGTGACATCTTGTCAGCATTCCATTCCATGGCCTCAGTAAATGGATATGTCATATTACCCAGCATAGCTACATGAAAATGAGCACCTCCGCCATTTTCAATGGAAAAGAAATTACATCTGTCAAGATATGGTGCTATAAGCCTGTCTTCAGCCAGTCTGAATCTGTTACCGCTGTTTGACTGGGTCTGATCTCTTGGAGTGGTATCTGTGAAGTGGACATAATCGGTATCTCTTAAAAAATCAAGAACCTTATCCCTGTCTCCCCTTGGATAAGGAGAAATATAATTCTCCTGCTCAGGTATATCTGGAAGTACAACATCAAGCTTACCAAGTCTTTTGTCATGAACGCCTCTGTATTCTCCAAGAGATACATATTCATTATATCCTTTGGCAGAAATTTCAGCCACCAGCTTTGCAAGTCTAAGAGATTCAGGCTGCCTGTCTATATAATTAAAAACCTCGGGATGCTTTTCAATAAATTTTGTATCAAAAATCCCGCTGTTAAAAGCCTCCATTTTAAGAAGTTCTCTGTAAAAAGGAATAGTTGTTTTAACACCGCTTATCATATATTCCCTCAAAGCCCTTCTCATGCTCTGAACAGTTTTATGCCATGTATTTCCATATACAATAAGAAGAGAAGCCGCAGAATCGTATTGGGAAGGAAATTTATAACCGGCTGTAATACATGAATCAACCCTTATACCCTGACCTCCAGGTGAAATATATCTTGTTATTCTGCCTGCATTGGGCAAAAAATTATCCTTGGGGTCTTCGCAATTTACCCTTATCTGCATTGCATACTGATTTGGTCTTGTATTTTCTTCAGAAAGCCTCAAAGGAACTCCAAAAGCCAAAAGAATCTGTTCCTCTACAAGATCTATTCCATACCTGCATTCTGTTATTCCATGTTCAACCTGAAGCCTTGTATTTACCTCTATCAGATATGGAGAGCCATTCTGATCCACAAGAAATTCAACTGTACAAAGGGTATGATAATTAACTGCCTTTGCAAGCTGCATAGAAAAACCTTTAAGTTCTGTACGCAGTTTTTCAGTCATTTCAGGCCATGGAGAAGGTGTTATTTCAACAAGTTTCTGGTGGTTTCTCTGGATTGTGCAATCCCTTTCATCAAAGGCAAAAACATTTCCGTATTTATCTGCTGCTATTTGAATTTCTATATGCCTTACATTTTCAAGAAGCTTTTCAACATAAATTCTTGGATTCCCAAAAGCAGCTTCAGCCATTGCAGATGCCTTTTGAAATGCTGATTCAAGCTGTTCTTCTGAATATACTTCATAAATACCCCGGCCCCCGCCACCGCCTTCTGCTTTAAGCATAACAGGAAAACCTATTTCACAGGCAATCTTTCTTGCCTCCGGTATATCAACTGCTTCCTCAGAACCTGGAACTACTGGAATACCAAGCTCCATGGCAAGTTTACGCACAGAAACCTTGTTTCCAAGAATTTTCATGGCTTCCTGCTCAGGGCCTATAAAAACTATTCCGGCATCCCTGCATTTTTTGGGGAATGAATCATCTTCCGCTGCAAAACCCCAGCCCGGGTGAATTGCTGCGACCCCTTCCTCTACAGCCTTCCTTATAATTCTGTCTATATCAAGATATGACGAGGACTCTTTACCAAGAAGCATAAGTTTTTGTGCGCTTATTGCAGCAGGAGATGACTTGTCAATATCTGTTGCTGTAATCATTGAAGTTGCTCCGGGTATTTCTGAAATAGCCCTTGATATTCTTCTTGCAGTTATACCTCTGTTTGCAATAAGTATTGGTCTTCCTTTAATTTCATCTAAAAAATCCTGCATGTTTTTCTCTATCATATCCATAAATTATCCTAACTGATTATTTTATAATCTTTATTGAAACGAAACTGCCCTTATCATGGCTGAATACAATACTTTTTTTCCACTGTCATTATGGAGAATCAAGCCGCCGTCTCCAGAAAGACCAGCCAATGTCATTTTGCTGACTTTACCTGAATAATCTTTTACAAAGACTTCTTCATCAAGCCATAATAATTTTTGAGTTAAATCATTAATTAGAGCAAAAGGTTTCTCTTTTGCAAGTCTTTTATTAAAAAAATAAAAAATATGTTCAAATAAAATATTCCAGAAAGTAAAAGGATTGCTGATATTTATATTTTTTTCTCTCAATGAAACAGCAGGCAGTGAAAAAAAGGACTCAAGCTCACAATCATCTGGAGAATTATCAAGATTTAAACCTATGCCGACATTATAGTAATTTTTCTTTTTTTCAACCAATATTCCACCAAGTTTCCGTCCTGAATAAATAATATCATTTGGCCATTTTATATCTGTATTTATACCAAATTCTTTTAAAACCCCGGAGACAAGATTTCCCATGATAAGAGGCAAGAAATTTTCGCTCCACTCTCCGCTAAATACAAAAGGAATTTTTACAGAGGCATAAAGATTACCTTTTTTTGATATCCATGTTCTTTTATGCTGCCCCCTGCCGCCAGACTGGGTTTCAGACACAAAAGAAACATATTTTCTTATATCAGATTGAATCCTTGAATTAACTATTAAATCAAGAGCATCCATGGTTGAAACACATGTGTATGCAGCAAAAATATCTGCATGAAAATCAAGCTCACCTGCCCTTATCCACTCACCTGAAAGAGAATTTTTATTTAAAAAATATTCATTTTCCGGCGGGGAAAATACAGTATTTTCTTTTCCGGGTATAAAAAAGCTACCTTTTTCTTTGTGTATAATTTTATCAGATTTATTTTTTTGCAATTTTAGCCCATTGATCTCTCAGGGAAACAATCCTGTTAAAAACCGGATAATCAGGTTTACTGTCTTTATCCATAGTAAAATAACCAGACCTTTCAAACTGAAATCTCTGCTCATAATCAGCATTTTTTAAATCAGGCTCAAGCATGCAGTTTTCAATAATTTTAAGGGAATCAGCATTCAATGATTCTTCAAGATTTCCCTTTCCCGGATTTTCAACATTAAAAAGCCTGTCATAAATTCTTACTTCTGACTTAACCGCATGTTTTTGTGAAACCCAGTGAATGGTACCCTTTACCTTTCTTCCATCAGGAGCATTACCTCCTTTTGTTGCAGGGTCATAAGTGCATCTTAATTCAACAAGTTCTCCGTTTTCATCCTTTATATAATCATGGCATTTTATAAAATAGGCATATCTAAGCCTTACTTCCCTTCCAGGCCCAAGTCTGAAGAATTTTTTAGGCGGATTTTCCATAAAATCATCTTTTTCAATATAAATAATCTTTGAAAAAGGAACTTCACGGCTTCCCATTGATTCATCAGAAGGATGATTTTTACATTCAACCAATTCCTCTTTTTCATCATCATAATTTTCAATTACAACTTTCAAGGGATTTAAAACTCCAAATCTTCTTGGTGCAGAAGCATTAAGTTCATCTCTTATACAATGTTCAAAAAGAGCAAAATCAACAATACTGTCTTTTTTTGCAACCCCTATTTTATCACAAAATTCACGGATTGCTCCAGGCGGGATACCCCTGCGTTTCATACCTGTAATTGTAGGCATTCTTGGATCATCCCAGCCATTTACAATATTTTTGTTCACAAGCTCTATGAGCTTTCTTTTACTAAGAACTGTGAAGGAAAGATTAAGCCTTGCAAATTCAGTCTGTTCAGGAACACCATTTCTGCCTTTTATATCTGCATTTGAAAGAATCCACTCATAAAGGGGTCTGTTATTTTCAAATTCAAGGGTGCAAAGAGAATGGGTAACTCCGTTCAGGGCATCTGAAATACATTGGGAAAAATCATACATTGGATAAATTTTCCATTTATCCCCTGTTCTGTAATGGGGCATTTTCATTATTCTGTAAACAGCAGGGTCTCTAAGACAGAAATTTGGAGAAGACATATCTATTTTAAGCCTTAGTACTTTAGAGCCTTCCTCAAAATCACCATTTTTCATTTTTTCAAATAAATCAAGGTTTTCTTCAACAGTTCTTGTTCTATAAGGGCTGTCTTTGCCGGGTTCTGTAAGTGTTCCCCTGTATTTCCTGATTTCATCATGATTCAAATCACAGACATAAGCCCTGCCTTTTTTTATGAGGTCTATTGCAATATTATAAAAATCATCATAAAAATCAGAGGCAAAGGATATCCTTTCTCCCCATTCAAATCCAAGCCATTTAACATCTTTTTTTATTGCTTCCACATATGCCATATCTTCCTTGACAGGGTTTGTATCATCAAATCTCAAATGACATTTGCCTTTAAATTCATCTGCCATTCCAAAATTAAGGCATATTGATTTTGCATGCCCTATATGAAGGCAGCCATTTGGTTCAGGAGGAAATCTTGTTTCCACTACTTCAAATTTTTTATTTTCAAGGTCTTTAATTATTTTAGTTCTTATAAAGTGAGAAGAAACTTCCCTGTCATCCATTTTCATTTTCCCTTCAGTTTGAATATAAAAAAATAAACGTAATTGTTCAGCTTAAATTAAACAATTAGATTCCTTTTCAGTTAAATTAAGGTCTCCAGATAATTGATACAGAAGTATGTCAAAGTAAGCCCGGCATCTTTTTTACCTTAATAATGGATTAACAAAAGATTATATTGGTATAATTATAATCATACAGATAAGAACTTGAGCAGTCAACAATTTCAAGGGCGTCAATACTGGAGAGGTCATACTTAACCCAAGTTCAGCAAAATAATCCCAATGATGAGTAAAAAATCATTTTTTTGTGCACATCAAAAAAAATAAAGTATGTATTTTAAATGAGATAGTAAAAAACTTTTTTTGAACCCCGTTCTGTAGTGCCATATAAATATTTTGTTAAACGGTGAAATATTAATATTACACACTTTTAAATTTAACTATGCTGAACTTGGGTTAGTGGAGAACACTTTAACTGACCAACCTGCGGTGTATACACGGGTTTTAGCTACTACCGTCCGGTACAGTTGCCGGGTATCAGGACAGGCGTACATACGAATCCAGCTGTTGCTGTGTTTTCAGGGAGTCTGAAAAACAGATACAAAAAACCGCGCCTCGTCCCCGGAAATTCTCAATGACAAGCCCAAACCCACGCAAAAAACCCCGCGCTGAAAAAAATCAACGTGGGGATTTTGCATAGCAGCCTTCTAAGGCAGTTTCCTAAAACGAGTACCCGACTTTTGCACCAATTGAGATATTATCCTCGTTGCCGTTTTGGGTATAATTTCCTTCCAGTCCATAATGAAAACCGGCGTCATAGATAACATTGTAATCCAGCTTCAAATTGACAGACGTCTTTTTGTAAGATTCTCCCTGAATATCAAAGTCTGAAGACGAACCATTAAAACGCCCCTTGAGATTATCATTATCATAACCAACAAAACCATACTTGGTAGAGAGCATTCCAGACAAACTACTGTTGAGCTTGTCGCCACGGATAGTTTTAGCAAGCCCCACTTCCACCTGTCCGTCAAGGTAATGAAAGTTTTGCGATTTCACTTCCATAGAAAGCGGACTATTTTTTTCCTTCACTTTGTCCTGACTAACCATAGTATAAGCAATTCCGGTTTTGAATTTTAAATTCAGACTGTCATTGAGATTATATGTATAAAGCAGTCCTGAATAAAAAGTTCCAGTGTATGTTTTCACTTCGCCCTTGTATTTTTCATGCTGATAATGATTTTTCATATCCCTGTCAATGTCATAGGATGCAGCTTGCACACCCAAACCATTTATCCAGTTGATATTTTGTTTAAAACCATATCTTCCAAAACCGCCAAGATAAACCCGGCTGCCTTTAATTTTGGAATTGGTCGTTACGGTGCTATTATCATCATTGACAATTTCATGAAAATCAGAACTTCCCCCCCCCATCACAAATCCAAGACTCAAATTATCTTTTATCGGCGCTTCATAAGAACCGTATCCGGTATAAATATCGCCTTTAAATTCATCTCTTGCAAATCGTCCGGAAACAGCTCCACCTCGCACCTGTGCTTCTTTGCTGTCAAAATCGAACCTGGCATCAATGACAAGAGGAGTAAAAACATCTATTTCGTCTTTTGAAATTTTGTTGATCTTAGCATAAATATTTTTATCTTGTATTTGTTTTATAAGGATTTTCAGCTCTTTCAGTGATTCTTCCTGTCTTTGTGTATAAAATATACTGGTGATTACACTCATCCAATCCGGACCTGCACCCTCCTTTCGCCCTGCGTCAAATTCCAGCTCTTTTACAATATGCTTATAAATATCATCATTTGTCATATCCTTCAGGTCAAGCAAGTCCTTTTTTGCATCCCTGTATTTTACAATATAATAGGCCAACTCTAATGCTCTTTTCCTTTCTATCTCTGAAGACCAATCATCCGGAACATTTTTTAAATCCCCCAAGTGGTTTCGAATATTCTCACCAATTTTTTTAGCTGACCAGCCGGCATCACCGGTTACAACCTCATCATCTGCATTACTCGGTTTCGCGTCTTCAAATTTTTGCAAGATATCGTTAAAATGCTCAGCATAATTCTTCAATCGTTCTATTTCTTCCTCAACTTTATCTACCGTGCCATATTTTTCATATATTTTTTGCACGACTCTGTCTTTAATTGCATAACCAATTCCATCAGGTGGGATTATGCTTTTAAAATCCTTTACTGTATTTTCCAAATCCTCAATGGTCGATGTAGTATCAATTTTTTTATATTTTTCAAGAGTTTTAACTTGATTTTTTGCTTTTACAACATCTTCATCTTTTTCAATGTTTTCAACATTTTTCTTTAAACTATCTAACCTGTCTTCCGAAATTTCAAGATGGCTTGAAAGCCTTAAAACATCTGCAGGCTTTTTTTGTTCTACCATAGCAGCGACCAAATTCATAATTTTTTGTTCTTCAAATTTATCCTCTTCCGCAGTTGAACCAAATTGGGTCTTTTTATTACTGGTAGTCAATGTTGGAGATAAACAGCCAATATTACCGGACTTAACCATGCTCCTGAACACATTGTTTTCCTCTCCGTTCAATCTGAGCAAAGAATTTTTCAAATGCACCTTTATTATACCATTTTTTTTCTTCACTTCATCACCCTCATCAACAAGGACAAGCTGATGGGCAATAGAATCAGAATAAAAATTGGTTCTGTATTCCAAAATATCTCCAACATCTATATTACCAGGACCCCACACATGATGAGGATGAAAAGCTTTTGCCTTGTACACCAGGGGACGACCCATATCGACTTCAACATCTTTTCCCAAAGAAGAGACTTTCATTTCAATAGCAAATTCATCTCTATTAATGGGATCATCACCATAAGATTTCAAAACGATTCTATTGCCATCCGTCCAGGTATCTTTTAGAGCATGTTGATACAGTCTCCCGTCATTATTTAACTTGTTTGGGTCTATTTCTATGGACAAAGAAGACTTTCCCGAAATTCCAACCCCACCGGCAGAGGCTGTATATTGCCCACCAATAGCAATATAACTGATATTTTTCAATTTGACATACGGACCGAAAACAATATTTGTTCCGTATCTTCCGGTAGCTTGCTCTGTAATCTTCAGCCTGTTGTCTCCTTCGCCAAAGTCAATTGTTCCTTCGACTCTCCCCCTGCCTCTAAACTCTACAGTTTTTCCGTAGTTGTTGACGATAACATCAGAATTTGCAATCCGTTCAAATCCTGCTGTCGTCATAGCAGTATCAATTTCAGTTTCAAGTCCAGCCACATTTGTTAAAGTTGTTTCCGTATCGTCCAAAAGAGCTTGAAACTCAGAAAGAGATAAGGATTTATCAGTCATATATTCTTGAGCTTTTACATCTGTTCCGTTATAGATAGCTGCTCGCTTAGTCGCATCTCCCGATTCAAAATAATCTGGATACAAATCATGGTAAGTCCATGTATTATAATCATATCCTGAATAATTCGCCATTGACTCTTTTACTTCTGCTATTTTTTCCTCCCCTTCCTGCAAATCCTTATTTTTCCCCACAAGTGGATTTAATTTTGTATGAAAAGAGGTATTATTTTCTGCGAAATCCCACTTCTTCTTAAAGTCTTCTTCTGTCATTTTATTCTCTTGCATATCAGCATAATCATCTATCATTTGGAAATATATTTTTTCCACATTAGTAACATTTGAAGGAGTGAGCGATACTTCAGAATAGCCGCTTTTTATTTTCGGATCAAGATTTGATGTATCGGCAACATTTTCAATAATAATTCCGCCGTCTTTTGTATACAAAATTTTCCCTCTATCAATCAAATCCTTGTAGATATGCAATTGCGTCAAAAGAGTATTTTTATACCAGGAAACATCTTTTACCTTACCTTCAGCTGTTTGTATTTCTATATCAACAGACTTTCCTCCCAACTCAACACGAAGAGTATGGTCATTTATTTTAGTTACAGTCGGGTTACCGGTGTGAACATTTGCCAAAAATGTTTCTAAATCAGAATCTGTCGCAAAATCAGAGGTTTTGGGTACTATTTTCCAAAGGGCAACATTTGATTTTCCATCAGCACCTTTTATAAGCAACTGGTCACCCTTTACCTCGCTCGCTATTCCTTGTTCCTCCAGCCCTTTTTGTAAAAAACCAAAAACCGTCAATGATGGAAATTCGGGACGAGAAACAGGGTCGGTATTCCAAAGAACTCTATGCAGTTTCCCGTCTGCTGCTTGTGTCCAAAGTTCTCCATCCTTTACCGTTACATCAAATCCTTTTACTGTTTTGATCCTTTGCTTAATAAAATCTAAAAGTTTTGGATCATGAAAACTTAATTTCTTTCCATTGGAATCAAGGAAATGCTCTTTATATTCCTGAGAAGTAATCTTTAATGTATTAAAGAGATCAGTGCTATCATAATTTTCATATCTTCCATCGATTAAATATTTTTCCTGTCCTTCTTTCTGCAAATTGCTCAGCGTATCTGCAAATTTACTTTTCTTTTCAATAATGAGATCCTTAACAGTATTTCCATTTCCAAAATAATATCTCATATTTTGCTGTATAAAATAATTTGAAAAATCATTTAACTCTTTGTAGTTCTTTGTATTGTCTAACAAATCAAAGAGAGAATCAGTTTTATAATACCTGGTCGGCGAAACCATAGATGCGGAATAGCTATATGGCTTCAATTCATCAACCCAAATAGGGACAATATCAACATCATCTGTTATCTCAGGCACTCTCCCATTATTCAAAACATACCGCTTCGGATCTCCGTTTGCCCGATTGATTTCATCTATAACTCTCAATACATTTGTGTATGCAGATTCTTCTATTCCTATTGATTCTACATCCCAGGAACGAGGAACTCTGTATTGATTTTCTTTTGAATACGACCAAATAAGATCATCATTTGCAGCCTCTACAGCAATAGGCAAACAGCAAGATATTACTAATAGTAACAGAATATATTTTTTCATTGTCTTTTCTCCTTTCTTCTTAGAATTTTACATTCAGCTCAAGATAGTAATTTCTTTCTGCCGCAGGGACTGCATAGTCTCTTGTTTCTCTTAAATTGTATTTTTCATTCATTAAATTTTTTACTCCAAATTTAAGAGTAGCATAATCATCTACTTTATAGAGAAGTCCAAGATCTACAGTACCGTGAGAGTCTATTGTATGCCTATAAACCTCATCTTTATCATCAAGTTCTCTTGTTTCTTTTTTACTCACGTATGTATATTTGGCAAGAGCTGATAAATAATTTGTAAAGCTATATTTTGCTCCAAATGTAACTTTCATTTTTGGTACCATTGGTATTTTATCACCTTTTTTTATCTTGTATCTAGGGTCACCTTTTGTAACTTCGGCACTTACATAGGACAAGGATTGATTAAAAGCGAATTTACTAAACTCTTGATCTGCCTCAAGCTCAAACCCCATTCGTCTGGTTTTGCCGATATTACGGTACTTCCACCTCTTTACTGCCGGATTGGTTACACCGGAATGAATGGCAGTAATTTCATCTTTGGTATCCGTGGCATATAAAGAAAGGGCAACAAAAGAACCAAGCAGAAAATCCCGAAACCCGATTTCAAGCGTATCCGTTGTTTCCGCATCAAGCCCGTTGGCGACATAGATCGAAGCGGTATTTATTTCTGGTGGAGTAAAAAAGCCGTTAGGATTGGGCATTTTGTCATCGTGAATTTTATCTGTAAGCTGGGAGGCAAAAGGCGTAACAAAACCTCTCTCGTATCTTATATAGGCACTTCCGGAGATTCTATATTTGTACAATAAGCCAGCCTCTCCGGCATAATTGGTCAGACTCTCATCAGTTGTTATATTCTGATATTTCGGTTCATCAATCATGGGGCCGGTATTCGGTCCGTTATTTCTTGAGCCGCTATATGTTGTCCACTCTCCTCTTCCTCCAAAAGTAACATCTAAAGCATCAGTCACTTTTATTTTTGTAAATTCATACAAAGAATGAACTTCCTTACTCAAATCAATATTGACATTATTGATAACCGGTTTCATTTCACCTGGATTCAAAGTCATCTGTGAATAACCGGTTGAATATGTTTTTAATATCTCCGATTCAATATGAGATTTCCTTTTATTATTTGCGTCAAGATAATCATAGCCAAAGATAAGATCGACCATGTCTCCGCTATAATTTCCTTTAATTTTTATTCCATCTTTTGTTTCTTTAAATTTACCATCAAGAGTAGATTTGATACCCAAAAACTTCATATGATCTTCAGCCCATGTCATCGTTCTACTGGAAGCAATAATAATAATATCATCAATACTGTCTGCGGTAACATCTCTTTCCTGAATCTGTTTGTATCCGGTAATACCAAAAGCCAGGACATCAGAAAACCGATGTTGAAAATCAAGTGTGTAACTGTCATTGGTTGCCTCTGTGTCAAGATTTAAACCCTGCGCCCTTCTGTTACGAGCAAGGTCTGCCTTGGAAATGTCGGAGGTAGAATCGAATTTCTGCTCGCCGTGTCTGGCTTGCAGTCTGATTTTGTTGTTATCATTTATTTTGTAATCAAAACCGCCAAGATAAAGTGTGTCCTGCGTGTTGTCCCCCCTCCGATAGCCTTCGGAATTGATATAGTTAAATCCGTAGTTGGCATACAATTTTTCCGTTAGGTTGTTTCCGCCCGAAAACCCGAAGCTTCTGCTGTCGTAAGAGGCGTATTTCATATCCATAAAAAAGTTATCTTTGGTGGCGTTGGAGTTGGTTACGATATTGACCACCCCACCAACAGAACCGGAGCCATAAAGCGTTGCGCCGCCGCCCGGAATAATATCAATTTTTTTAATGGATTCAATGGGAATGGAGTTAATCGGCAGGCTCGCCATGGCTTCTTCGGTCGGGTTTATGGAAATACCATCAACCATGACCTTCACCTTGGAAAGAGATTTGTCGCCGTTTCCCCGCATATCAATCTTTGGCCCAAAAGCCGTATTATTAACAATAATGCCAGGCGCGTCCTGAAGGACCTCTTCCACGTTTTTATAGTTATTTTCCTGAATCTGCTCCTGCGTCACGATAAAGGTATTTTTTGCTTCTTTGTGCTCAGTCATAATTTCCCTCGAACTGATATCCTTTACAACAACAGATTCAAGTTCCATAGCACCTTCCTTCTCAGCCTTATCAGAGGCTGCTATCGCAGATGAGGTTACCATTGCTGTTAATAAAAACAATATAAAAATGTACCTTTTCTTCATAATTCCTCCTGTTTACGGGAGAGTGTTTATACATCTTACTCCGTTAAAATACCGAAAATAAGCCCCTACCTTTTTTAGTAAAAAAAACTTTCACAAAGAAGAACAAATATTATTCAAGAAATCAAGCTTTTTTTTTAATAAGCCAAGCTTTTTTTGGGGGGGCGGTAGCAGATGATATGACTGACGTATGCAGCATACAAATTGACCGGTAGTATTATGGATTGGTAGTGTCAAAAAAGTTATAAAAAAATGAAAAAAATAAAAACTGAGTATAACTAAACAACTTAAAACACAATAATTTTGGGCTCCGACGGGTAAATTGGGGACCATTCCCACCCAAAATCATTGTGTTTTGCTTGAGGCAGCATCAAAAGCACTCAGCAGTCCAAAAGTGTATAATATTTTGCTCTTTGAAAATCTGTCAAGAAATCCCAAATCCACCGCCTGATTTTTTACACACCTGTCCAAAAAAAATTTTGGGATTTTTTTAAAGGGGCAGATTATTTTTAAGTTTCTGATGGGATGAAAAGTAATTTTTTAAGGGATAATGCTTGATTTTCTGTCATTTTAGACACACCTCTCCCGTAATAATCAGATTTTTCATTTTGTAATAATACCATGGACATAATCATTTGACGGTCACTTCATTCTTGAAACGAAGTTTTTATCTGCAAATGTCACCCAATCGATTTGGACAGACCGATAACCCTGGCAATGTCAAGATACATGGGCAGACCAGTCAGTGCTGTCAGACCATTTGATGTTTTTTTCTTTTTCGTACTTGAATAGCAAGACTCCTTGTGCCATAATTCTTTCACCTCGTTGATGATAGTTTTTTTATGATAAAATCATTCTATCTGAGTGTTCATCAAGCCCAACGAGGTTTTTTATTTTTTTGATGGTGGATCAGGGGTGATGAATCATGGTTGACATAATATATTTTTGCAATTATATTTATTAGTTTAAATATTAAAAAATCTGCTTTAAATATTTTCTCCAGCCGGTTTTTTTAATTCATAAAATTTAGGTGACAAAGAGTTTTGACCAGCAAAATATAAATAAACGCTGAGCTTCAGACAAGATATTTTGCGTCAGGTTTAATAATTTTTATTTTAAGGAATAGTAAGATGAAATACGAGATTAACAAAGTCAGGAATATTGGAATAAGTGCCCATATAGATTCCGGTAAAACTACTTTGACAGAAAGAATCCTTTACTTTACCAAAAGAATCCATGCAATCCATGAAGTAAGAGGGAAAGACGGCGTTGGTGCAACAATGGATTCAATGGAGCTTGAAAAGGAAAGAGGGATAACAATAGCTTCGGCAGCTACATTTTGTGAATGGAAAGATTGCCAGATCAACATAATAGATACTCCGGGTCATGTTGACTTCACAATAGAAGTTGAACGCTCATTAAGGGTTCTTGACGGTGGAATTCTTGTTTTATGTTCAGTTGGAGGAGTTCAGTCCCAGTCCATTACTGTTGACCAGCAGATGAAAAGATATAATGTACCATGTATAGCATTTATAAATAAATGTGACAGAACAGGAGCAGATCCTTTCAGAGTAATCCAGCAGCTTAAAGACAAGCTGGGGCATAATGCTGTTGCCATACAAATTCCCATAGGTCTTGAGGACTCACTTGAAGGAGTTGTTGACCTTATTAAAATGAAAGCCTATTTTTTCAAAGGTGAAAATGGGGATGACATAATAGAAGAAGATATACCTGAAAATCTTATTGATGAAGCAAATAAAAAAAGAGAGGATCTCGTTGATGCGGCTTCTCTTTTTTCAGATGAACTTACAGATGCGATTCTTGAAGAAACAGAAATCTCCGAAGAAATGCTTGTAAATGCAATAACTGCAGGAACTCTTAAAAGAGAAATGACTCCTGTAATGATGGGCTCAGCTTTTAAAAATAAAGGAATCCAGAAACTTCTTGATGCGGTTACAATGTTTCTTCCAAATCCAACGCAGGTTGAAAACGAAGGACTTGATCTTGATAGTAATGAAGATATTGTTTCATTATCTGGAAGTCTTGATGATAAAACAGTTGCACTTGCGTTCAAACTTGAAGACGGTGCATACGGCCAGCTCACTTATTTAAGGGTTTATCAGGGTAAAGTAAAAAAAGGCGATACCCTTATAAACACAAGAACAAAGAAAAAATTGAAAATAGGAAGACTGGTAAGAATGCATGCAGATCAGATGGAAGATATAGATGAAATCCCATCTGGAATGATAGGAGCAATGTTTGGCGTTGATTGTGCTTCAGGAGATACTTTCTGCGACCAGGATATCAATATTTCAATGACTTCCATGTTTATACCAAAACCTGTTATTTCCCTTTCTGTTTCTCCAAAAGATAATAAAGCACAGGTAAATATGTCCAAGGCGCTTCAAAGATTTACCAAGGAAGATCCCACATTCAGAACAAAGGTTGACGAGGAATCAGGAGAAACCATAATAGAAGGTATGGGCGAACTCCATCTGGAAGTTTATATTGAAAGAATGAAAAGAGAATACAAAGCCGATGTTGAAACAGGACGCCCCAGAGTTGCATATCGTGAGGCAATAACCAAAAAAGCCGAATTTGAATATACCCATAAAAAACAGACTGGAGGTTCAGGTCAGTTTGCAAAAGTTGCTGGGTATATTGAACCTGTTGAAGAAGACTTTGAATTTGTTGATCTGATAAAAGGCGGGGTTATCCCGAGACAATTTATTCCTGCATGTGAAGCAGGATTTAAAAACTGCATGGTCAAAGGGCCAAAACTGGAGTTTCCGGTCACAGGTGTGCGTGTTGTATTAAATGACGGAGCTTTCCATGCTGTTGACTCTTCTGAAATGGCTTTTAAAACTGCTGCAAGGGATGCTTTCCTTGATGTTTATTACAAGGCAAAGCCAACCATACTTGAACCTGTTATGAAAGTGGTTGTTGAAACACCGGGAGAATTTCAGGGCAATGTTATAGGAACTCTCAACCAGAGAAGAGGAATAATAAAATCTGTACACGAAGAAGGACCAATGTGTACAATAGAAGCTGAAACCCCTCTTTCTGAAATGTTTGGTTACTCAACGGATTTAAGATCCTGTACCCAGGGTAAAGCTCAATTTACAATGGAATTTGGATTCTATAAAAAAGCTCCAATGGAAGTAATTGAAAAAGTCGAAGAAGAAGTAAAAGAAAGACTTGGAAAAAAATAATTATCTGGCAATAGCCTGTCTGAAATATATAAAAAATGGATGGCAGGCTTGCCTGTTTATATTTATTTCATAAAGTCTGTTTAACAAAATATTTGCATGTCACCACAGAGCGGATTTCAAATTTTTTTTACTATCTTATGAAAAATACACACTTTATTTTTTTTGATGTGTGCAAAAAAATGCTTTTTTACTCATTATTGGGAATATTTTGCTGCACTTGAGTTAAGAGACTGCCTATTTTATACCAAGTTTTTTAAGCCTGTATCTTAAAGACCTGAAAGATATATTCAAAAGCTCGGCAGCTTTGGTTTTGCTTCCCCCGCTTGCTTCCAATGCTTTTTTCAGATAGCCGGTTTCTATTTCTGAAAGAATTTTTTCAAGATCAACCCCATTTTCTATGGAATTAAAATCAATGCAGTCATCACCGGAAAAAGAATCTCTGATTTTTTTATTGCCAGAGGATTTACTTTCATCTTTTACAGAGGATTCCTTCTTGTAAAAAGAAAGGGAAAGGCTTTCAGGAAGAATAATATTGGTAGATGATAATGCAACGCTTCGTTCTATAATATTTTCAAGTTCCCTTACGTTTCCCGGGAAATCATACTTTTTAAGAAGATCAAGAGCATAGGATGACAATTTTGAAATGGTTTTTCCTGTTTCTTTTGAATATTTGTCCATAAAATGCTGGGCAATGTTTTTTATGTCTTCCTTTCTTTTTCTAAGAGGCGGGATTTGAATTTCAATAACATTAAGCCGGTAAAAAAGATCTTCCCTGAAGCGACCCTGAATTACTTCATCTTCAAGTTTTTTGTTTGTTGCGCATATTATTCTTATATCTATATTAAACTCTATTGTACTTCCTACAGGTTTTATTTTTTTCTCCTGCACAGCCCTGAGTAGTTTTACCTGTAGAATAAGAGGCAGTTCAGATATTTCATCAAGAAACAAGGTTCCCTTGTTTGCAGCTGCAAAAAGTCCTTTTTTATCCCTGTCCGCTCCTGTAAAAGCACCTTTTACATAACCAAAAAATTCACTTTCAATCAAATTTTCAGGAATACCGCCGCAGTTTACAACTATAAAAGGAAAATCCCGCCTATTGCTCTGCTCATGCACAGCTTTTGCTATAAGCTCCTTACCTGTGCCTGATTCTCCTGTAATCATTATATTTGTTCTGGTTGAAGCAACTTTTTCAATTTTTTTGTATATGCTTATCATTTCAGGACTTGAGCCGACTATCTTATCAAAATAAATATTCTTTTTTAAAGACAGCTCAAGATCTTCTTTTTCATTTTCAAGGGATCTGATTTCCAAAGCCCTTGAAACAGCACTTAAAAGATCATCATTATCAAAGGGTTTGGGCAGATAATCATAGGCGCCGTTATTCATTGCAGAAACAGCATTTTCAGTTGTTGCATATGCAGACATCATTATAACAACAATTTCAGGGTCTTTTCCCATTGCGTGTTTTAAAACCTCAATTCCATTAATATCTCCCAGCCTGATATCACAGATTATCAGATCAAAAGAAGATTCATCAATAAGCCTGATTCCCTCTTTGCCGCAATCTGCAAGGGTTATTAAATAATTTGCTCTTCCAAGTATTATTTCAAGAAATTCTCTTATTCCGTCATCATCATCTACAACAAGAATTCTTTTTTTTTCAGTCATCCTCAAACCCTGCTCCAGCTTATCTTACCATTGCATACAGTAAATTCACACACACCTTTAACCTTCATTCCGGTAAAGGGAGAATTTTTACTTTTTGAAACAAAATCATTTTCATCAATAACCCATTCAAAATCAGGATTTACAATTGTAATATTTGCCGTGTTGCCAGTATAAATCTCATTGTCAAGACCTATTACTTTTCCCGGATTTATACTCATTAAAAAAGGAATATCCTCAATATTTATTATACCTGAAAATACAAGATTCATTGAAAGACAAAGTGATGTTTCAAGACCGATAATACCAAAAGCTGCGGCTTCAAAGGGAAGAAGTTTTTCCTCATCTGAATGTGGTGCATGATCTGTTGCAATAATATTTAAGGTTCCATCTTTAAGTCCCTCAATTACGGCAAGTCTGTCCTCTTCGGTTCTAAGGGGAGGATTCATTTTTGCATAGGTATTATAACCTTCAACGGCTTCTTCAGTAAGAACAAAATAATGGGGGGCTGTTTCAGCACTTACCTTTATATTCCTTTTTCTGGCATTCCTTATTATTTCAACGGATTTTGCAGTGCTTACATGGGCTATATGAACATGATGATCAACAAGAGCTGCAATTTCTATATCACGCTTTACGCCCAGACTTTCAGCAATATCAGGTATTCCAGAAAGTCCAAGCCTTGTTGAGACACTTCCCTCGTTCATAACACCTTTACCTGAAAGGGATTTTTCCTCGCTATGGCATATAACAGGTAGATTGAATGCCTTTGCATATTCAACAGCTTTTCTCATAACACCTGAATCTGAAACAGGCATGCCGTCATCTGACAGGGCTTTTGCTCCGGCTTCCTTTAAATCTCCATATTCACAGATTTCTGTTCCTGCAAGGCCTTTTGTAAGACTTCCAACTGGATGAACATTACAATGACCGTATTTTAATGCCTCTTTAACTATAAAAGATGTAACAGACGAATTATCATTTACAGGCTCAGTATTTGGCATACAGCAAATATCAGTAAACCCGCCTTTTGCAGCAGCCTTTGTTCCAGATTCTATTGTTTCCTTATATTCATGGCCAGGCTCTCTTAAATGAACATGGATATCTATCAATCCGGGAAATGAATACATTCCATCTGCATCTATAACCCTGTCAGCTTCTGGTTCTCTGTCTGATATTTCAGCGATAACAGAATCCTTTACAAATATATTTGATTTTATAAAACCATTATCCCTTGTAAAAACCATTGAGTTTTTAATCAGAATCGACATTTTTAACTCCCCCGGATACAAGATAGAAAAGTGCCATTCTCAAAGCAACTCCATTTGTAACCTGTTCATTTATGACTGATACATCACTGTCCGCAAGATCAGGGTTTAATTCAACTCCCCTGTTCACAGGACCTGGATGCATAACAATAACATCTTTTTTAGCATATTTAAGAAGACTTTTATCAAGGCCGAAAAATTTTGAGTATTCCCTCTCACTTGAAAAAAGATTGGCTCCCTGACGTTCTTTCTGGATTCTGAGCATCATGACAACATCTGCATTACCAATTGCATCTTCCATTGAGTCTGCAACAATGCAGTTAAATTCTTTAGAAATCCCCGGAGGAATCATGGAAGGAGGCCCAAAAACACTGGTTTTACAACCCATTTTGGAAAAACCATGGAGATTTGATCTTGCAACCCGTGAATTTGAAATATCACCAATTATGGCAATTTCAAGATTTTTAAAAGTTTTCTTTTTTTCCTTTATTGTCATCATGTCAAGAAGTGCCTGACTTGGGTGTGCATGCCTGCCGTCTCCACCGTTTATTATTGAACATCCAAGATAATTTGAAAGATAATGGGGAGCACCGGACATTGAATGACGCATCACAAGAATATCAGGATTCATTGCTTCTATTGTTCTTGCAGTATCAAGAAGAGTTTCTCCCTTTTGCATGGAACTTGAGCTGGTTGAAAGAGAAATACAATCTGCACTCAATCTTTTTGCAGCCAGATCAAAAGATAATTTTGTTCTTGTACTTGGTTCCTGAAAAAATAAGACAATTGTTCGTCCTCTAAGTGCAGGAACTTTTTTTACAGGTCTTTTATTAATCTCTTTCATTGAAAATGCAGTATCAAGTATAAACTGAATTTCCTCAGGAGAAAGGGATTTTATATCAAGAATACTTTTTTTTTCAAATTTCATTTTTTTTATGCCTGTTTATTTTAAAAGATGACCTATCCTTGACCACCTGACGCCAAAACTGTCTCCTTTCCATGACCAATAAACCAATAAAGCTTTTCCTCTTAACATGCTGTATGGAATGAAGCCAATAAACCTGCTGTCAGTTGAATTATCCCTGTTGTCTCCCATCATAAAATATGAATTTTCAGGAACAATTACAGGGCCGAAATCATCTCTTGCTGGATACATATTTTTATCCGTATGCTTTATATATGGCTCATTTTTATATCTTTTACCATTTATATATAAATTTTTATTTCTGACTTCAATTTTATCACCGGGAAGCCCGATAACCCTTTTTATAAAATCTTTAGGAGGCTTTACCGGAGCTTTAAAAACTACAATATCACCTCTTTTTGGTTTGGAAAAAGGAATTATTGTCTTGTTTGTAAAAGGCATTCTCACACCATAAATGAATTTACTCACAAGGAGGTGATCACCCACCAGCAAAGTATCTTCCATTGAACCCGAAGGAATTTTGTATGCCTGGATAATAAAAGCTCTTATCAAAAGGGCAAGAACAAGTGCAAAAAGAATTGCTTCCACATTTTCCTGAATCACACCCTTTTTCTTTTTATCCTGAGAATCTTCTTTCATAAACTTTATCCTGCTCTATTTATATAGTTTATCTCCAAGAGGAAATTGAGGCTCTCCCAGCAAAAAATCACCGTTAGTGATTTTTTTCTTCAATATATCTGCAACCTGCCTTGCTTTTACCATACTGGACAAAGGATAGGACTTGACTTTCTTACCATTGACTTCGATTTCACCTTTTTTTAAGTCTTCATAGTTTACCTGACCAAGAACCCTGCCTGTTGCATTGGGATAATCCTGTGAAAAATCAATTACGTTGGTAAATAAATCCCTGTCCCTTACAGATGTGAAAAAAGCCATTTCCTCATTTAAAACAGGAATCGGTATTCCAACACCTACAGCCAGAGAAGGGCCATACCCTCTTATACTGACACCTCTTATCCAGTCTGAAGACATCTGTTTCAAATCTCCCATAACAAAAATAGTTGCAGACGGCACAACAGGAGCACCATTTTCACCCCTTAAAGTTTCAATTCTGCACTGGGTTCCCTGCCATGTTACAAAGCCCTCTCCCCCACCAAGAAAAATTCTTGTGCCAAGGCCGATTGTTCTCAGGTATGGGTCATTTAACAAAGGGCTTAATTGTCCTGCCGAACAAAAATTGGCATTGCCCATTCTGGGTTTTAATGTTCCCATATATGTATATATTGTCTTACTGGAAAGATTTACTGCACAATTATAATTTTGATATGCGTTTCTCGGGTTGCATAAAAGTGCATATGGAAGATCCTTTAAGGTTATTGTCTTTTCAAATTTTTTGTTTGGATAGCAATCTGTTCCATATCCAGAAGCAAAAAGACTTACTTTTTCACCTTTAAGAAGATCTTCAATTACATGACCGCCGCCATATCTGAAACTTCCGGGCCAGACTTTATTAAGTGGATCGTCAAGACAGGGTTCAGTTGCTCCAAGATAACAATCTACAGCAGCTATTCCTCCATATGCAGGTACATTGTTGAATTTTACATTTGAAGCTTTTATAAGGGGTTTTGACTGACCAATATTTATCATCAAACCAGAAGAACACATGGGAGCAAAAGTTCCTGTTGTAACAACATCAACTTTTTTTGCAGCACCAACGCTGCCGTCTTTTTCAACTATGTCTACCATTTCTTCTGCTGTTACAACAACTGCATTACCAGATTTTATTTTATCATTTATTTCTTTAAAGGTCTTTTTTACCTTCAATTCAGACATTCCAAATCCTTAAATTAATTATTTACCGGAAGATATCAAATCAAGCTTGCTGGTTATATTATTTTTTATCCACTTCCCGTCAAGCCATTCTATAGGTTCAACAAATCTGTTATTTATAAAAATTCCAAAATGAAGGTGATCTCCTCCAGCAAATCCGCTTGTTCCTGTTTTTCCTATAATTTCACCTTTTTTAACAATATCTCCGTCTTTCACATCTGACAGACTTAAATGGCTGTAAATACTTAACAGACCAAAACCATGGTCTATAATAATAGTAAGCCCGTAAATGCCTATTCTGTCAGAATAAACAACCTTTCCCGAATTTGCAGCTGGAATATCTGCATTTGAAACGGATGCAAGATCAAGGCCCATGTGATATGCCTCATCTATTTTTCTGCCTTTATAATAATAAGATCTATGCTCGGCAAAACCTGCTTTTTTTGCAGAGCCGGGCATTTGCATAAATGAACCTTCCCATAATTTTTTCTTTTCACTTTTTTTTGCAAAAGAAATTATTTTTTCTGTATTTTCTTTTCTTATTTTATTATTCACAACAAGAAATTTATCAACAAGTTTCAGGTTTTCTTCACCTTCCACATTAAATTCAGGCATTTTCCATGAAAGAAAATTATCACTTATATTTATTTTGTCATTTTTATAGTGTTTTTTCCTTATATAATAGTTAAATCCTGCTTTCCTTATATTTCCGGCTTTATCTACAGCTTCAATATATATTGGTTTATTCTTTTTTCTATGTTCAAGAGCAAAAAAAGCAATTTTGTAATGGGGATCTTTTGTTATCCCTGAATACCCTGGAAAAAACTCACCTCCGGCTATTACACCGCTTTTGGAATCAAGCTCTGAAATTTTGTAGCACACAAGCCCTGCCCCCCCTGGAGCGACATAGTGTTTTCTTGATAATACTGTAATCTTTGGAGGCGTAGTATCTATAAGAACATCTTTTTGAGCATAAAATTGATTCCCCTTAAAAAAAGATCTCCATGAAAAATCCCTTGCAACCAGTCTGATATTTGCCGTACCATCCTTGATTCCAAGCTCTTCAGGATTGATTTCAAGAGAAATATTATATTTTAATTTTCCACTTCCTTTTAAAAAGCCCTCTGATTGAAAAACCTGTTTGTCCAGCAAAATTTCCCTTTTATCTTTATAGAGATAAAGGTAAATATCCTTCAATCCTCTTCCCTCATCAGATACTTCTATATTTATACTGGTATTTTTGCCGATTGAAGAAGGCACTCCAGCCAGAGATGCCTCAGGTTTTTTACCTTCAAAAAGAAAAATCCATCCAGCTGTTAAAAGTAAAACAACTATTAACAAAAGCAAAACAGAAAATTTTCCTGAAAGTTTACGGCTTTGTTTTCTACTTAATCTTGATTTCCTTGCCACAATATCCTCCATTTTTAAAATTCGATATATTGATATCAGCAAGGTCTTTTATGATCAAGCAGTAAATAGTAAAATATATTGACATACACTCAATTAGTTTCTTATTTTAATCAGGAAAACTAAGCTGGAGAAAGAAATAATGATCAATATATTAAAAAAACAAAAACTTTTTATTATTGCAGGCCCCTGTGTAATAGAAAGCAGAGAAATTCTTTTTCTGATAGCTTCAAAGCTTAAGGAAATTAAGGAAAAAGAAAATATAGAAATTATTTTCAAAGCATCTTTTGACAAAGCAAACAGAACTTCAATAAAATCTTTCAGAGGACCCGGCAAATATGAAGGTCTAAAATATCTTGAAGAAATTAAAAACAGATTTTCTCTACCTGTAATTTCAGATATTCATCTGCCGCAAGAAGCAGATATTGTAAAAGATGTTCTTGATATAATCCAGATACCAGCGTTCTTATGCAGACAGACAGACCTTATTGCCGCTGCTTCCAGAACAGGGCTTACCATTAATATAAAAAAAGGTCAGTTCCTTGCACCATGGGATGTAAAAAATATTATAGAAAAAGCAAAAGCCTCGGGTAATGATAAGATAATTATTACAGAAAGAGGTTCATCTTTTGGATACAACAATCTTGTTGTTGATTTCAGGGGAATACCCATAATAAAAAAAATGGGCGTGCCTGTTGTTTTTGATGCAACCCACAGTGTTCAGATTCCAGGAGGATATGGTGAATCTTCATCTGGAGAAAGAGATATGGCACCTGTACTGGCAAGGTCTGCTGTTGCCGCAGGAGCTGACGGAGTTTTTATGGAAATACACCCTGACCCGGATAATGCCTTGTGCGACGGCCCAAATTCCATATACCTCAGCAAGGTGGAATCAATAATAAAAACATTGATAAAAATAAAAGAAGCTGTAAATGAATAATGATTTAAAGCTGTTTAAAAAAACAAGGCTTCTTCTTCTTGATGTTGACGGGATACTTACCTCTGGAGATATAACTTATTCCCAGAATGGAGATGAGCTTAAAAGTTTTTCTGTAAGAGACGGTCTTGGTATTAATCTTCTTGTAAAATCAGGAATACCTGTTTCAGTTGTTACAGCAAGACAATCTGCCATAGTTGAAAAAAGGTGCAGGGAATTAAATATTTCTCCTGTTTATCAAAATATAAAAAAAAAGATTATTGCTTTTGAAAAAATCAAAGAACAATTTAAAATAAAAGCCTCTGAAATATGCTATATGGGAGATGATCTTATTGACATTCCCATACTTAAAAAATGCGGAATCCCTGTAACAGTACCGGATGCATGTGAAGAGGCAAAAAAAGAATGCCTCTATATTACAAAAAAAAATGCAGGAAAAGGTGCTGTTCGTGAAGTTTGTGAATTAATCCTGAAATCAAAATCTTTATGGATTGATGCAATAAATGAATATACAGGAACTGATTAATTGAATAAAAAGAAAACCATACTTTTTTTATTCTTGTTTTTTTATCTGACAATGCCTGTTTTCGCAGACAAAGGTTATATACATATAGAAAATATTTCCCACAATATTTCATCAGGCGGAAAGCTTCTTTACAGATTAAATGCAAAAAAAGGTTATATAAAAAATTTCTCTTCCAATGATTTTTTCATGGATAAGGTAGAAGTTTTATGGTTTCAGGATAAAAAAAAGAGCTTAAAAATAAAGGCTGAAAAAGGTATAATGAACAAAAAAAACGGAAATGTAACTCTTAATGGCAATATTGAGGCTGTTTCTGAAAAATATAAAATTTATTGTAATAAAATCAGATATGATAATCTGAAAAAAATAATATTTTTCTATGAGGATCTAAAAATAATTTCAGATTCATCAAAAATTAAATCCAGTGAAGGAAACTATGACATTCTAACAGGCGCTGTTACCCTTATAAAAAATGTAGAAGGATATATTAAATGAAAAAATTTCTGGCATTTCTTATAAATATAGTATTTTTTAACATAATCTGCTTTTCATTGTCATGGGGTCAAACCGCCAGCAAGGGTATTAATATAAAATCGGATACTGCAAAAATTTACCCTGAAAAAAAATCTCTGGTCTTTTCAGGAAATGTCTCTGTGAGAAATGATAAAATGAGTATAAGCTGTAAAACACTGACTATTTTTTATAAAAATTCAGACTCCATGCAGGAAAATCCTGATATTAATTCTATCAATCAGATAGAAGCCTCAGGCAGGGTTGTAATTAAGCTGGATGGCAAGACTGCAACAGCTGAAAAAGCTGTTTTTTTACCAAAAAAAGAAAAACTTGTTCTGTCTGGAGGCAGACCTGTGATAAAAAATACTGATTCAGGAGATCTTACAATCTCAGGTGATATAATAGTCTACAATATGAAATCCGGGGAAATGGAAATAGACAAAAGTTCAGGAAAACAGGTTGAAGTAACCTTTATAAACGGGCAGTAATGAGAACTTTATATTTAAAAAATCTTGAAAAAACATATGGAAAAAGAACCGTTGTTTCAGATGTAAGTATTTCTATTGAAACATCTACCATTGTAGGCTTGCTAGGTCCTAATGGTGCTGGAAAAACAACAACATTCAATATGGCTGTAGGCCTTATATCTCCTGACAAAGGAAGGGTTTTATTAGATGATCTGGATTTAACCGGTTACCAGATATACAAAAGAGGTAAAAAAGGAATCGGTTATCTTCCACAGCAGTCGTCTATTTTTAAAAAACTCAGCGTTTCTGATAATCTGAAAATTATTCTTGAACATACAAGTCTTTCAAAGAGCCAAATCAATACAAAGATTGACCAGCTTCTAAAAGAATTTAATATCTCAAAACTCAAGCATCAAAAAGCCGAAAGTCTTTCAGGAGGTGAAAGAAGAAGACTTGAAATATCCAGAGTGCTTTCCACAGATCCTGATTTTGTACTTCTTGATGAACCTTTTGCAGGAGTTGACCCAATTGCTGTTTCAGATATCCAGGATATAATTTCCTATCTTGCAAAAAAAAATATTGGTGTACTTATTTCAGATCACAATGTAAGAGAAACTCTCGGTGTTTGTAATACAGCCTATATAATCAACAATGGCTCAATAATAAAATATGGGACCCCGGAAGAAGTTGCAGAAGATGAGCTTGTAAAAAAGACTTATCTTGGACAAGACTTTAAGATGCAATTATAATATTTATTTTTATTATGAACGGAACTTAAAACAGAAATTTAAACCATGGTTTTTGAACTCAGACAGGACTTAAAATTATCACAACAGCTGGTAATGACCCCCCAGCTTCAGCAGGCTATAAAGCTTTTACAGCTTTCAAGACAGGAGCTTATAGAAGCAATACAGCAGGAGCTTGTAGAAAATCCAGCACTTGAAGAAAAATCTGATTCTGACTCAAACGAAACAGAAGAAAGAACAAATAATGAAGCAGATGCCGAAAAAGATATTGAATTATCAGAAGAAATTTTCCCAAAAGAAACAGACTGGGAAAACTATATAGAAGAATTCAATACTCCAGGAAGAATGAATTTTGATCAGGAAACAAAACAGGCACCAAAATATGAGGCTTTTATTTCAAAAAAAGAAACCCTTGAAGACCACCTCCTATGGCAGTTTAAAATGCTTGGCCCCACAGAAGAGGAAGAAAGAATAGCCTCTGCTGTTATTGGGAATCTTGATGCTGACGGATATCTGAAAATCAATGTGGAAGAAATTGCAGAAATCTCTGAAACAGACATTGAAGATGCTGAATATATTCTTGAAACCATGCTTCAAACCCTGGATCCTCCCGGTGTCTGTGCAAGGTCATTGAGTGAAAGTCTCTTAAATCAGCTGAAATATCGTGGAATAGAAAACAGAGAGCTTGAAGATCTCATAAAATTTCATCTGGATGATCTTGGACACAACAGAATTAAAAATATAGCAAGGGATCTTCATATAACCACAGAACTTGTCATGGAATATGTTGAAATTATAAGAACTCTCGAACCAAAACCCGGAAGAGCTTTTTATGATGAAACAGCAAACTACATCACACCGGATATTTATGTATATAAAGAAAAAGATGATTTCATCATAGTTCTTAATGATGACGGTTTCCCGAATCTGCATATAAATCCCTTTTACAAAAAAGCAATTGAAACAGAAAGAGACAAAGTTGACAAAGATACAAAAAGTTATCTCAGGGAACGGATAAGATCCGCGTCCGGTCTTATAAAAAGCATTTATCAAAGACAAAGAACAATCTATCGGGTTACCGAATCAATATTAAAAAGGCAGAGAGATTTTTTTGAAAAAGGTATAGCTTTTTTAAAGCCTATGGTTTTAAATGATATAGCAGAAGATCTGGAAATGCATACATCCACAATAAGCCGTGTGACAACCAATAAATATGTTTTTACTCCACAGGGAATGTATGAACTTAAATTTTTTTTTAACAGCTCTATTTCAAGAAAAGGCGGTGACAGCATTGCTTCTGTCAGCGTTCATGATAAAATAAAAAAAATAATTGAGGAAGAAAATCCAAAAAAACCTTTAAGTGATGAAAAAATTTCAAAAATACTTAAATCAGAAGGTATTAAAATTGCAAGAAGAACAGTTGCCAAGTACAGGGAGGTCATGAGGATTCTCCCTTCAAGTAAACGTAAACAATATTAAGGAGTTGGCCTATGAACACTTCTGTATCATTCAAGAATTTGGACTCTTCTGAAGCTTTAAAGGACTATGTAGGAAAAAAGCTTGAAAAAATTGAAAAAAGACTTGATGCTCCAGCTGAAGCAGAGGTAGTATTTTCCGTTGAAAAAATAAGGCATATAACTGAAATAAGGTTAAGCAGCAACAAGCTGCATATCCAGGCAAAAGAAGAATCAGAAGATATGTATTCTTCAATTGATCTTGTCCTTGAAAAAGTAAAAAGACAGATAAAAAGAGCAAAGGACAAAATGCACGAAAAACGGCATTTATCAAAAAATGGAATTAAAGATGAAGCTCTGATGCCGGATGAAGAGTCTTAAAATATAAAATAAAAAAATATTTAACAAAACTAAAAAGCCGCTCTTAATAATTATAAAGAGCGGCTTACTTTTTACAGGTCTTGATATTTTAAAAAATTGATGGTAGTTATCAACAAAAACATAAATTAAAAGTATTCTAAATTTTATATGAAACTTTACAATTACATTAAACCTGATTTTATCAATCTTGATATTAAAGCAAAAGACAAAAAAGGTGTTATAGAAGAGCTTGCCGCTCCACTTTCTGAATATGCAGGTATTGAAAGAGATGAGCTTGTAAAAACTCTTCTTGAGAGGGAAAGGCTTGGAAGCACTGGTATTGGAAAAGGTATAGCAATCCCACATGGCAAGGTAAAAAATCTCAAAGAACTTATGATAGGCTTTGGATTAAGTCCTGACGGAGTTAATTTTGATTCCATTGATAATAAACCGGTTTTTATTTTTTTTGTAATAATAACTCCTGATAATTCAACAGGTGACCATTTAAGAGTTCTTGCAAAAATATCCAGACTTTTAAGAGAAAATGAGATAAGGGAAGAGATAATCAGGGTATCAGATAAGGAAGAGGTTTTAAAGCTTATAGAAGATAATGACACAAATGATTAAAAACAGCTAAAGGACATGAAAAATACTCCTATAATCATAATAACCGGAGAATCAGGTTCTGGTAAATCAAGTGCATTGAACGCTTTTGAGGACTGTGGCTTTTACTGCGTAGATAATATGCCCCTTATCCTGCTTCCAAAATTTCTTGAACTTCCAATAAAGAAAAAATCAGAAGGATTAAACGGCATTGCCTTTGGAATGGATCTCAGAGAGCTTTCATTTGCTTCTGATTTTCCTGAAACAATAGATTTTTTAAAAAAAAATAATTATAAATATAAAATACTCTTTCTTACAGCAGATGAAAATACCCTTATAAAAAGATACAGCCAGACAAGAAGACATCATCCTCTTTCAAAAGACACAAATCTAAAGGAAGGAATAAGGAATGAAAAAAATATTCTTAAAAATCTTAAAAATGAATCCGACATAATAATTGACACTACAAATTACAATGTCCATGAATTAAAGTCTAAAATAGTAAGAATAGCAGCAAAATATACAAAAACAAAAAAAATGAGGATAGACATTGTTTCTTTTGGTTTCAAATATGGAGTGCCAAACGGAATTGATCTTCTTATGGATGTAAGATTCCTGCCAAACCCATATTTTGTATCTGAACTAAAAGAAAAGACTGGCGAAGACAACGATGTTAAAGAATTTGTATTGACAAAAAACCGGACAAAACAATTTCTGGAAAAATTTACCGATCTTCTTGACTATTTAATTCCTTTATATAAAACAGAGGGGAAAGCATACCTGACAATAGGAATTGGATGTACAGGCGGAAAACATAGATCTGTTGTTATTTCAAATTATTTATTTAAATATATAGATAAGCATGCAACGAGATCAGGTATATTGCACAGAGATATAACACGCTAGTAATAATCGAGGGTCTTTTATGATAGGAATAATAGTAGTAACCCACGGACAACTTGGAAAAGTATTGATTGAAACTGCAGAAGAAATAAAAAATGAAAAAATAGAAAATTGTATAAATGTATCCATAAATGTTAATGAAAATGCAGACGGACTGCGAAACAGCATAAAAAAAGCAATAAAAGAGGTTGATAATAAAGACGGGATAATAATTTTAACTGATATGTTTGGAGGAACGCCCTCAAATCTTAGCTATTCTTTTCTTGAAGAAGGAGAAACAGAGGTTATCTCAGGAGTAAATCTGCCTGTATTGATAAGAACAGCAGAGCTTAGAAAAAAATTTCCTATTGGAGAAGCTGCTTCAAGAATAGAAACCTTTGGTAAAAAAAGTATATCTCTTGCAAGCGAAATTCTGAAAGGTAATCCAAGAAGTGTATAGCAAAGATCTGATCTGCGTAAAACCCTCTACAAAAAAAGAGCTTGCCTTGCTATGCGAGATTGACAGGGAGCATTTTTTAAAGCCATGGTCTTTTAAAAATTTCCAGGAAGAATTTTTTTATCCCCACAGCAGTATAGAAACAGCCTTTTACAAAGGAAAAATAAGCGGATTTATTGTTTACAGAATTTTTCTTGATGAACTGCATATCTTCAGAATCTGCACAGTAAAAACTTTTGCAGGAAAAGGTATTGCAACGGCTTTGTTAAAAGCTTCTTTTAAAAATGCTGAAAACAAGGCAAAAAATGCCTTTCTTGAACTAAGCCAGGAAAACACTATAGCTTTGTCTTTTTATAAAAAAAACGGATTCCAACTATCTGGAATAAGAAATAATTATTATGGACAGGGGCAAAATGCCCTGAATATGACCAAAGATTTATCAGGAGGTTTTAATGAGTATTAAAATTGGAATTAATGGTTTTGGAAGAATTGGCAGATCAATGTTAAGAGCTGCCATTGAAAATAAAGAAGTTGAAATTGCAGCAATAAATGATCTTGCTCCATGCGAAACAATGGCTCATCTTATTAAATATGACTCTGTCCATGGAGTTTTGGATATTGATGTCAAATCCGAAAAAGATTCCATAATAATTGACGGTAAAAAAATTCCATATACTTCATTTAAAGATCCAAAAGAACTTCCATGGAAAGAAAACGGGATTGATATAGCTGCTGAATGTACAGGTCTTTTCAAGGACAGAGAAAGTGCTTACCGGCATCTTGAGGCAGGTGCAAAAAAAGTTCTTATATCCGCTCCTGCAAAAGATCCTGATACAACTATAGTCCTTGGAGTAAACCAGGATACTTATGAGCCCTCAAAACACAATATAATTTCTAATGCTTCCTGCACTACAAACTGCCTTGCACCTGTGGCAAAAGTGCTGAAAGATAATTTTGGAATAAAATACGGTTTTATGACAACTGTTCATTCATATACAGGAGCACAAAGAATTCTTGATGCTCCCCATAAAGATCTCAGAAGAGCCAGAGCTGCCGGAGTTTCAATGGTTCCTACAACTACAGGGGCTGCAAAAGCAGTAGGGCTTGTAATTCCAGAATTACAGGGGAAACTCAATGGACTTTCAATGAGAGTGCCCACACCGAATGTTTCCATCATTGATTTTGTTATAAATGCAGAAAAAAAATCTATAACAAAAGAAGATGTAAACAACGCATTAAAAGAAGCGGCAAATGGTTCTATGAAAGGTATTCTTGGATATTGTGAAGAGCCTCTTGTTTCCATTGATTTCAACGGAAACAGGCTGTCTTCCATTGTAGATTCACTTTCAACAGATGTTATAGAAGATATGGTAAAAGTTTTATCATGGTATGATAATGAAACCGGATACTCAACCAGAATGGTTGATCTTGCAGCCTTTGTCGGTAGAACATTATAAAAGGAGCAATAAATGAGCCAAAGAGAGCTTTTAATCGCAGGTAACTGGAAAATGTACAAAACGCCGGCAGAAGCAGTTAATGAAGCAAAAAAGCTTGTTTCATTAATTGAAAAAACAGATATCTCAGGTAAAAAAATAATGATAGCACCCTCTTTCACCGGGCTTTATCCCGTTGGAAAAGAACTTGAAAAAACAAGTATTTTTCTTGGAGCACAGGATATGTTTTATGAATCAGAAGGTGCATATACAGGAGAAATATCACCTTCAATGATAAAAGACTGCGGATGCTCTTATGTAATTATAGGCCATTCCGAAAGGCGTCATTTATTCAATGAATCTGATGAAAGTATAAACAAAAAAATATCTTCTGCTATTTCAAATGGTTTAATCCCGATACTTTGTATTGGCGAAACAAAATCTGAAAGAAAATCAAATAAAACCTTAAATGTTCTTGACAAACAGGTTAAAAACGGATTAAAAGGCATTTCCGTAAACGGAGAGAATGATCTTGTAATTGCATATGAACCTGTATGGGCTATTGGCACCGGCGACACAGCCTCTCCTGAACAGGTTGAAGAAGCTCATAAAAATATCCGCAGGATCATTGAAAAAATTTATAATAAAAGTGTTGCTGACAGTATAAAAATCCTGTATGGTGGCAGCGTTAAATCAAGTAATGCAAAAAAATTACTTGCTCTTGAAAATGTGGATGGTGCTCTTGTTGGAGGAGCAAGTCTCAAAGCTGAAGACTTTACAGGAATAATAACGGTATAGATATGACAATTTTTTTAATTAGTATTCATATAATTTCTTCAATAGTGATAATACTGCTTGTATTACTACAGTCAGGTAAAGGTTCAAGTATTGGAGCTTCCCTTGGAGGCGGCGGCAGTCAGACATTGTTCGGGCCTACAGGTTCAGGCAATATTCTTACAAAAATTACAACTGTCATAGCAATAATTTTTATGGTAACATCAATATCTCTTGCTTATCTTTCAGGGAAATCACATACAGGCTCTGTTATGAAACAAATTGAAAAACAAGTTCCTGTAAAAACTCAACCTGTAAGTGATAAAAACAATATAAGCAAGACCCCTTTGGATAAAAAGGCTCAATCCAAAGGTGAGAAATAAAACTGCTGACTAACTGCCGAAGTGGTGGAATTTGGTAGACACGCAGTGTTGAGGGCGCTGTGGGGAACTCCCGTGCCGGTTCGATTCCGGCCTTCGGCACCATAGACAGCCTTTAATTATGTTCTTTATAAATTTAAGTTAATTCTGGTGGGGTTCCCGAGTGGTCAAAGGGATCAGACTGTAAATCTGACGGCTCAGCCTTCGAAGGTTCAAATCCTTCCCCCACCACCATTATAAAAGGGTCATTAACTCAGTCGGTAGAGTATCTGCCTTTTAAGCAGAGAGTCGTTGGTTCGAGCCCAACATGACCCACCACAACGCGTCCCCATCGTCTAGCCCGGTCCAGGACACCGGCCTTTCACGCCGGCGACAGGGGTTCAAATCCCCTTGGGGACGCCACCTTTTATATTTTAAATATTTTTTCAAATTATTTTATATTCTTAAATTCCTTATTTACTTATTACTACTATAAGTTTATTCTTCCATAAATTTAAAAAAGGTTAAAAATGCCATCAACAGGAATTATATTATCAGGGTGCGGGGTTAATGACGGAACAGAAATTCATGAAGCTGTAATAACTCTTCTTTGTCTTGAACAAAAAAAATCTGATATTTCTTTTTTTGCACCAGATATGAATCAAAGCGTTGTAATTGACCACACAACAGGAAATCCAACCACTGAATCAAGAAATATAAAAATAGAGTCTGCAAGAATTTCAAGGGGAAAAACACAAGAGCTTTCTATGGCTGACCCCGAAGAAATTGATGCCCTGATTCTCCCAGGGGGTACGGGTGCTGTTAGAAACCTGTCAAAAATTGCAGAAAATCCCGGACAGGCTCAGGTAAATGAAAATCTGAAAAATCTCATACTTAAAATGCATTCCATGAAAAAACCTATAGGAGCAATATCCATATCCCCTATTATCATAGCTGCAATCCTTTCTGATTTTTCTTCTGAGCTAACAACAGGAAATGATATTAATACAGCACAGCTTATAAAATCCTTTAATTGTATTCACAGGGAATGTAATGCCACAGACATTTGTTTTGATGAAAAAAATCTAATTGTTACAACACCTGGATATATGCTTGCAAAAAATACTGCTCAGGTATATGAGGGTATATCAAAACTTGTAGATAAAATCTTTGAACTAATTTAAAAAGGCAGTCTTTATGGCAAGAATCAAGGTTACAAAATATAAAGGATGCTCAAACAAGGATATTGCAAAGGCAATACTTTCTCTAAGCAATAATATAATTAAAGCATGTGGTGGAGATGAAACTCTTGTAAGGCTTGTTTTATCTATTGCTGTTGCCGCATGGAATATTTCTCTGTATCCCGAAAAAGAAAATGATTATTCACAAAAAGTCATGGAAAAGATACCAGAATCTTTACCCCTTGAATATAAAGAGCTTCTAAAAACTTTTTTTCTAAAATTTATAGATGAAAAACAAAAAAGATTTCCAGGCTTTAAAAAAGGCATAACCTCATACAAGCTAAAATTTGAAAACAGTATGCCTCAGCTTGTTGTTCATGCACTTCCTGTAAAACCTGAATAATGGAGCTTTATACAGATAAGAAACAAGGAAACTGATTAATGAAAAAAATTATTATTATTCCTTCAAGATATGGTTCCAAAAGACTTGGAGGCAAACCTCTCATGAAACTGGCTGGCAAACCTTTAATCCAGCATGTATATGAAAGATGTCTTAAATGTAAAAATATTGATGATATTTATGTTGCAACAGATGATGAAAGAATAAAAGAATGCTGCAATTCTTTTAACGGGAAAGCATTTATAACTGGAAAAAATCATAAATCAGGAACTGACAGAGTATTTGAAGCCTCTGAGATACTTGGTCTTGATAATGATGATATTATTATTAATGTTCAGGGAGATCAGCCTCTTTTACATCCTGAGTCAGTAGATGCTGTAACACAACCATTCTTTGGCAGTAAAAACCCTGTAATGACAACCCTTGCATATAAATTTCTCAATTTAGATGAAGTAAATAACCCCAAAGATGTAAAAGTTGTTTTTTCAAAAAAACTAAAAGCATTATACTTTTCAAGATCAAAAATTCCTTTTCCAAGAGATAATGAACATACCGATTTTTTTAAACATCTTGGAATTTATGCCTACAAAAAATTTTTCCTTGATATATTTACATCTCTTCCAAAATCAAATCTTGAAGATATTGAAAAACTCGAACAATTAAGAGCCCTTGAATATGGATATGATATTGAAATTGTTATCTCAGAATTTGATTCACCTGCAGTTGATCTCAAGGCAGATATTGAACAAATTGAAGACTTGCTTAAAACAAGTGTTTTTGATAAATTATAGTCTTTAATTGACACCTCACCCACTTTTTATGGAGAATACAGATGAAAGTAATGATTACAGGTGCAGCCGGTTTCATTGGTTCCAGTTTATCAAAGAAACTTCTAGCCAAAAATTATGAAGTTACAGGAATAGACAACTTAAACGATTATTATGATGTAAGTTTAAAAAAAGATAGACTAAATATTTTAGAAAAAGATAAAAATTTTTCCTTTGAACTTATTGATATTTCAGACAGGGAAAAAATAAAAACTTTTTTTGAAAATAACTCTTTTGATTATGTTGTAAATCTTGCAGCTCAGGCAGGAGTCAGATACAGTATTGAACATCCTGAAACATATGTTGATACAAACCTGGCCGGTTTTGGAAATATTCTTGAAGGCTGCAGGCACTCAAAAGTAAAACATCTTGTATATGCTTCAAGCAGTTCTGTATACGGACTTAACGAGGACATGCCATTTTCTGTGCATGATAATGTAGATCATCCTATAAGTCTTTATGCAGCATCAAAAAAAGCCAATGAACTCATGGCTCATACTTACAGCTATCTGTACAACCTTCCTACAACAGGTTTAAGATTTTTTACAGTCTATGGCCCCTGGGGAAGACCAGATATGGCTTTATTTCTTTTTACCAAGGCAATTATTGAAAACAAGCCTATAAAAGTGTTCAATCACGGAAAAATGAAAAGAGACTTTACTTATATAGATGATATTGTGGAAGGTGTTACAAGGGTGATGGAAAAAATACCAGAACCAAATCCAGAGTGGTCTGGAATGAATCCTGATCCATCTTCAGGCAAAGCTCCTTATAAAATATACAATATAGGAAACAACAATACTGTAGGGCTTATGGAATTCATTGAAGCAATAGAAGAACAGCTTGGTAAGGAAGCAATAAAAGAATTTCTTCCCCTTCAACCCGGCGATGTTCCTGCTACCTATGCAGATGTAGATGATCTTATAAAAGATACAGGTTTCAGACCTGACACAGATGTAAAGACCGGGGTTAAAAATTTTATAGAATGGTATAAAAAATATTACAAAATATAACTGGGTCTTATAATGAATATTACAGTTATTGGGACAGGATATGTAGGTCTTGTAACAGGTACATGTTTTGCCCAGATGGGTAATTCAGTAACCTGCATTGATATTAACCAAAAAAAAATAGATAATCTTAAAAAAGGTATTTTACCTATTTACGAACCCGGTCTTGATTCCATGGTTGTAAATCTTTTCAAGGACGGTTTTTTAAAATTTTCTACTTCCCTGCCTGATGCAATGAAAAAATCTGAGATCTACTTTATTGCTGTTGGGACACCACCAGGAGAAGACGGTTCAGCAGATCTTCAATATGTTTTGTCCGTTGCAGAGGAAATAGGGACAAATCTTGATAAATATTCAATTATAGTTAATAAATCAACTGTGCCTGTAGGCACCGCAGACAAGGTAAAAAAGGCTGTACAGGAAAAACTTGAAAAAAGAAATCTTGATATTGATTTTGATGTGGTCAGTAATCCTGAATTTCTAAAGGAAGGTGAAGCTGTAAATGATTTTATGAAACCTGACCGGATTATTATAGGAACCGATTCAAAAAAAGCTCTTAAAATAATGGAAAAACTATACTCTCCTTTTTCAAGAAGCAAAGATAAAATTATTGAAATGGGTTTACGAGATGCAGAGCTTACAAAATACACAGCAAACTCAATGCTTGCCACAAAAATTTCATTTATCAATGAAATAGCTAATTTATGTGAAATACTAGGAGCAGATGTGGAAAATGTAAGAAAAGGGATCGGCTCTGACCAGAGAATTGGTAATCATTTTATATATCCCGGCTGCGGCTATGGGGGTTCATGTTTCCCAAAAGATGTAAAAGCTCTTATAAAAATGGCAAAAATAAATGGGGTTAGACCCCTTTTACTGGAAGCTGTTGAGGAGAGAAACTCTATACAAAAACATATTCTTGCTAAAAAAATATTTAAAACCTTTGGTGAAAATCTTAACGATTTAAAGATTGGTATATGGGGACTTTCATTCAAGCCGGGAACGGATGATATGAGAGAAGCATCTTCTGTAGTTCTTATAAATGAACTGATCTCAAAAGGTGCAAAAATCCACGCCTATGATCCAGTTGCAATGGATGAAGCAAAAAATATTTTTTCTAAAAAACTTTTTGATGAAGGAAAAATCATTCTTGCATCACATCAATATGAAGTCTGTGAACAGGCAGATGCACTTGTTCTTGTAACTGAATGGAAACCTTTCAGGCAGCCTGACTTTCACGCCTTGAAAAAAATGATGAAAAAACCGGTTATTTTTGATGGCAGAAATCTTTATGACCCTTATGAACTGAAAGAACTTGAATTTGATTATCAGGGAATTGGAAGATAGACAGCAGAAGTCTTTACTTTGCAAATTGAATATGTAAAAAACTCCATAAAATATAATTTTCAGTTTATCTACTTACAAGAATATAAAAAATGAAAATAAATGAGTGCAGTGTAAAAGACTTTGTGGAAAATAAAGAGGCAAAACTTATTATAGATGTAAGATCACCTGTAGAATATAACAGGGGAAATATTCCAGGTTCTGTAAATATCCCTCTTTTTTCAGATAATGAAAGAAAAGAAATCGGCATACTTTACAAAAATACCGGAAAAGAGAAGGCTTTTCTGGAAGGGCTTAAATTTGCCCAGCCAAAGCTCGTTCTTTTTATTGAAAAAATAACAGCCATTATGAAACAAACAAAAAAAGAAAAAGTTTTTGTCTATTGCCAGAGGGGTGGAGCCAGAAGTAATGCCTTTGCATGGCTCTTGAGTGCATCAGGGATTAACACAGAAAGAATAAAGTCAGGCTATAAGGCCTACAGAAATTTTATACTGGATGTTTTCACACAAAAATATAAATTCGTCATACTGGGAGGTATGACAGGATGTGGAAAAACAGATATTTTAAATGAAATTGAAAAACAGGGAAACCAGGTAATAGATCTTGAAGAGCTTGCATGCCACAAGGGTTCAGTCTTTGGAAATCTTTCAGGAAAAGCCCAGCCTTCTTCACAGCAATTTGAGAATTCTCTTGGTCAAAAACTTTACTCATTTGAAAAAAATAAAATCATATGGATTGAAAATGAAAGCTCAGCAATAGGAAATCTTTTTATACCCTTTGAAATCAGACAAACCATGAAATTTTCGCCTGTAATAGATATAAATCTTCCAATAGAAGAAAGGCTTAAAAGGATTTTAAGGGAATATGGCTGCTTTAGTAAGGATGAAATAATAAAAAGAATTGAAAAAATTCAAAAAAAACTGGGGAGCAAAAATTGTGAAAAAGCTGTAAATTATGTTTCAGAAAATCAGATTGAAGACGCAGCAAAAATCCTTATACATTATTACGATAAAACTTATGGACATTATCTGAAAAAAAATAATGGGAAAAAAATATTTTCTCTTTTCCTTCAAAGAGACAATCCTTATGAGAACTCAAAAATAATTCTTGATTCTGACTTTATAAATTCATTTTAGAAGTTGATAAATAAAAAATCCCCGCCATTAGCGGGGATTGAATTTTAAAAATATGTTATTTTTAAAGTGAAACAGAGCTTAAATTACATCATTCCGCCCATTCCACCCATGCCGCCCATTCCTGGAGCACCCATTGCTGCGGCATTATTTTCTTCAGGAATTTCAGCAATCATTGCTTCTGTAGTAAGCATAAGGGAAGCAACTGATGATGCATTCTGAATTGCAAATCTTACAACTTTCTTTGGATCTATAACTCCTGCTTCAAGAAGATCTTCATAACTGTTTTTAGCGGCATTATAACCAAAGCTTCCAGTGTTTTCCTTAACTTTTTCTATAACAACAGAACCTTCAACACCTGCATTATCTGCAATTTTTCTTAGAGGAGCCTGAATAGCCTGTGCTATAACCTTAACTCCGGCTTTTTCTTCTTCATCTGTAATTTCAATACTGTCAAGAACATTAAGAGTTCTTATAAGGGCAACACCGCCTCCAGGTACAATACCTTCCTCTACAGCAGCACGAGTAGCATTAAGAGCATCTTCCACCCTGGCTTTCTTTTCTTTCATTTCTGTTTCAGTAGCAGCTCCCACATGAATAACTGCAACACCGCCAACAAGTTTTGCCAGACGCTCCTGAAGTTTTTCTCTGTCATAGTCTGAAGAAGTATCTGCTATTTCAGCTTTAAGCTGCTTGACTCTTGCCTCAAGCTCGTCTTTTACACCTGCTCCGCCAACTATTGTTGAATTATCCTTGTCGATTGTAATAGACTTGGCCTGTCCAAGATCAGTTACCTGAACATTCTCAAGCTTAAGACCCATATCTTCAGAAACAACCTGACCACCTGTAAGAATTGCAATGTCCTGAAGCATTGCCTTTCTTCTGTCACCAAATCCAGGTGCTTTCACAGCAGCAATATTAAGAGTTCCTCTAAGTCTGTTAACAACAAGTGTTGCAAGAGCTTCACCTTCAATATCTTCTGCGATAATTACAAGAGGTTTTCCCATTTTTGCAACAGTTTCAAGAATAGGAACAAGATCTTTCATTGAAGAAATTTTATTTTCGCAAAGAAGTACAAAAGGATCTGAAATTTCTGCAACCATTTTTTCAGAATCTGTTACAAAATATGGAGAAAGATAACCTCTGTCAAACTGCATACCTTCAACAACATCAAGATATGTGTCCATGGATTTTCCTTCTTCAACAGTGATAACACCTTCCTTGCCGACTTTTTCCATTGCATCTGCAATGATATTTCCAATTGTTTCATCATTATTGGCGGAAATTGTCCCAACCTGAGCAATTTCTTTTCTGTCTCTTGTCTCAGTCTTGATCTTTTCAAGCTCCTCAACTATTTTTGAAACTGCCTTGTCAATACCCCTTTTTATGGACATTGGATTATTACCTGCAACTACAAGCTTGCGGCCTTCTTCATAAATAGCTCTTGCAAGAACTGTAGCTGTTGTTGTTCCGTCTCCAGCCATATCACTTGTCTTGCTGGAAACTTCCTTAACCATCTGAGCACCCATATTTTCAAACTTGTCTTCAAGATCAATCTCTTTTGCAACGGTAACGCCGTCCTTTGTTACTGTAGGTGATCCCCATGATTTTTCAATAACTACATTTCTTCCTTTAGGACCAAGTGTTACAGCCACTGCATCAGCAAGTTTTTTAACACCCTCAAGCATTTTTGAACGTGCTTCTTCACTATATAAAATTTCTTTTGCTGCCATTGAGCTTCTCCATTTAATTTTTTTATTTGTTTAAAGATAACCTGACATTGCAGGTTTATTTCCAAGATATTTAAAACAGAATTTATTCTACTACTGCGTAAATATCATCCTGACCCATTATGATATAATCCTCACCATCAACTTTAAGTTCATGGCCGCCATATTTGCTGAACAAAACCTTGTCTCCAACCTTTACTTCCATTGGAATTACCTTTCCATCATTTGCAACCCTTCCATTTCCAACAGCTTCAATTATACCTTCTGAAGGCTTTTCTTTTGCTGTATCAGGGATAATAATTCCGCCTTTAGTTTTTTCAGGCTCTTCAATTCTTTTAACCACTACACGATCCTGAAGAGGCTTAATATTCATCTTAAATCTCCTTAATATTTAAATGTTAAATTATTAAAATTTATATTGAGTTACCAACGTAAAAATTTTAATCACGCTTTTAGATTTGTAAAGGGCATGAGTTAAAATTTATTCAGCTGCCTCCACATTACTTGTTTCTTTTTTTGAAACATCATCCTTTGGTAAATCTGAAATTTCTGAACTGCTTTTTTTCCCGCCATAGTCTGTTACATACCAGCCGCTCCCCTTTAAATGAAAACTGCTTCTGGATATCAATTTTTTTACAGGACCCTTTCCACACAACTTACACTTTTCAAGAGGTTTTTCAGATACACTTTGAAAAACTTCTGAAATTTTGCCGCAATGCTCACATCCATATTCATAAATGGGCATACCTGTCTCCCTTTTTGCTCTGTTTTATCAATCAAACCACAATAATTTAGTCAGGATATTTTTCTTGTCAAGATATTCATATATTTTTTTAAAATATAAACTGTTTCTTGAAAAATTTAAGAATCTTATCTGTTTTATACCTGCAAATTTAGTCTGTTATTGCAAATTATATTTTATCCCTTATAACCGCCAGCAAGCTCATAAAAATTTTCCAGAGCATTGTCAAGCTTTCCCGGATCAGAGCCTCCTGCCTGTGCAAGATCAGGGCGGCCTCCTCCACCTCCACCAACAATTAAGGCAGTCTCACGAACAAGATTTCCAGCATGAAATTTATTTGTTAAATCTTTTGTAACTCCGCATAAGAGAAGCACTTTACCTCCTGATTCAGCTCCAAGAAGAAAGACTCCTGACTTAATTGTATTTTTTATTTTATCACCCAAATCTCTAAGTGCGCCGGGATTATCAACACTTACTTTTTTTGAAAGAACCTTAATTCCGTTGATTTCCCTCAGGCCGTCTTCAAGGTTTCCTGCACCTGCTTCTGCTGCTTTAACCTTCAAGGATTCAATTTCCTTTTCAAAAGATTTAACCTGCTTTCCCAGTTTTTCTATTCTGGGCAAAAGAGATTCAGGTTTATCCCTGAAAAACATACAGGCAGATTGAAGATATTCTTCCCTTTCCTGGATATATGAAACTGCCTTTTCACCTGTAAGTGCTTCAATTCTTCTGACACCGGCAGCAATTCCAGCCTCTGATATAATTTTAAAAAAACCTATGTTTCCTGTTCTTGAAGTATGGGTCCCCCCACAAAGCTCCATACTTACATCATCAATTGAAATAACCCTTACTATTTCACCATATTTTTCTTCAAAAAGAGCTGTTGCGCCTGATTTTACAGCATCGTCCATTGACATCTCTTCAATTGAAACCAAAAAATTTTCTCTGATTCTTTCATTAATCCATTTTTCTATCTCAGCAATTTCCTTTGGTGATACAGGTGAAAAATGTGTAAAATCAAATCTGAGTCTGTCATTTGCAACAAGAGAACCGGCCTGTTTTATATGATCTCCAAGAACATTTTTCAAAGCCGCATGAAGAAGATGTGTTGCTGTATGATTTCTGGCTGTATCAGCTCTTTTTTCAGGGTCAACTTCCAAAGATACTTTTAAGTCCTTTTTAACTTCTCCCTCAAGAACTTCAAGCTTGTGAACCCTTATACCTGAAGGATCGTTTATTGTATCAAGAATTTTTCCATAAAATCCATCGCCCCTGATTATTCCGAGATCTCCACACTGCCCCCCTGATTTGGCATAAAAAGGAGTCTTATCCATAACAATATCTGCAAATATACCTTTTTCTGCACTGTCAACTTCTTTATCTCCAATAATTATTTTTACAATCCTTCCTTCTGATTCAAGTGTGTCATAACCGCAGAATTCTGTTTTAAAACCTTTGGAAGAAAGATCTTTATATGCACCTGTTGCAGATTCAAAAGCCACCTCTTTTCGTGACATCTGTCTCTGTTTTTCCATACAAAGATCAAAGCCATTCATATCAACCAGATATCCTTTCCCTGAAAGCATATCCCTTACTATATCAGGTGGGAATCCATATGTGTCATAAAGCTTAAAAACAAGTTCCCCCGGAACTGTGGAAATATTTTTGTTTTCAAGACTTTCAACCGCATCTTCAAGGTGCTTCAAGCCTGCATCAAGAGTTTCTGAAAACCTTTTTTCCTCATTTTCAACAACATTGATTATAAAACTTCTTGAATCTTTTAACTCAGGAAAAACATCTTCCATCATATCTATAACAACTTCGCATGTATTATGAAGAAAAGGTTTTACAAGACCAATCTGCCTGCCATATCTTATAGCCCTTCTCATTATTCTTCTAAGAACATATCCCCGTCCTTCATTTGAGGGAAGAACTCCATCTCCTATCAAAAAACATGATGCCCTGCTGTGGTCTGCTATAACTTTCATGGCAACATCTGAAGCCTCACTGTCTCCAATTTTCAAACCTGAAAGAGTTTCCACTTTTTTCATTATTGGAATAAACAGATCTGTTTCATAATTTGTCTTTGCGCCCTGCAAAACAGAGGCAATTCGCTCAAGCCCCATACCGGTATCTATGCTGGGCTTTGGAAGAGGAGTCATTTTTCCTGATTCATCCCTGTTAAACTGCATGAAAACAAGATTCCATAACTCAAGATAACGGTCACAATCACATCCAAGCTTGCAGTCAGCCCGGCCGCATCCATGCTCAGGGCCTCTGTCTATATGAATTTCCGAGCAGGGACCGCAAGGGCCTGTATCACCCATTGCCCAAAAATTATCCTTTTCTCCCATTCTTACAATTTTTTCTGCAGGAATACCTATTTTGTCATGCCAGATGGAAAAAGCCTCATCATCATCCATGTAAATTGAAATCCATAATTTATCCTTGGGAAGTTTATATCCATTTGTAAGAAGATCCCATGCAAATTCAATTGCTTTTTCCTTGAAATAATCACCGAATGAAAAATTGCCCAGCATTTCAAAAAAAGTGTGGTGTCTTGCCGTATATCCTACATTTTCAAGGTCATTATGTTTGCCGCCTGCCCTTACACATTTCTGATATGTTACAGCTCTTGAATAATCTCTCTTATCCTCCCCCATAAAAACCCTTTTAAACTGAACCATACCCGCATTTATAAACAAAAGGGTAGGATCATCCAGGGGAACAAGGGAAGAACTCCGCACATTTTTATGATTATGTTTTTCAAAAAACTCCACAAATATTTTTCGTAATTCTTTTGAACTGATCATTAATTTCAACCTTTAAATCGTACTATTTTTTATTTTCGCTGTTTTTTACCTTTGTCTTATCCTGTGTATCAAGCCCAAGCTTTGACCTTACCTTATCAAAAACTTCCTTATAGACTTCAGGATTTTCAAGAAAATATTTTTTTACATTTTCCCTGCCCTGCCCTATTCTATTTGTTCCATAAGAATACCATGCCCCGCTTTTTTCAATAAGCTCAAGCTCAACTCCTATATCCAGAAGCTCACCAACCTTTGAGATTCCTTCTCCATACATCAAGTCAAATTCTGCTTCCTTGAAAGGAGGTGCAAGTTTGTTTTTTACAATTTTTACCCTTGTTCTGTTTCCTATAAGCTCCTGCCCGTCTTTTATAGGAGCGGCACGTCTTACTTCCATCCTTACAGATGCATAAAATTTAAGGGCATTTCCTCCTGTTGTTGTTTCAGGATTTCCAAAAACAACGCCTATCTTCATTCTTATCTGATTTATAAAAATAAGTGCTGTATTGGTCTTGCTTATTGTAGCTGTAAGTTTTCTGAGAGCCTGTGACATCAGTCTTGCCTGAAGCCCCATATGAGAATCACCCATTTCTCCTTCAATCTCAGCTCTTGGAACAAGTGCTGCAACAGAATCTATTACAAGAATATCAACAGCACCACTTCTGACAAGCATTTCAGCTATTTCAAGAGCCTGTTCTCCTGTATCAGGCTGTGAAACAAGAAGCTCGTCACAATTAACCCCAAGTTTTTTTGCATATGAAACATCAAGGGCATGCTCAGCATCTATAAAGGCAGCAACTCCGCCCTGCTGTTGGGATTCAGCTATGGTATGAAGAGCAAGGGTAGTCTTTCCAGAAGACTCTGCTCCATAAATTTCTGTTACTCTTCCCCTTGGAATTCCTCCAATTCCAAGACTTCTGTCAAGAGCAATGGAGCCTGAAGATATAGACGGAACATCAATTACCTCACGGCTTCCAAGCCTCATAATGGAACCTTTACCGAACTGACGCTCTATCTGGCTCATTGCCGAATCAATTGCTCTGGCCTTATCAGATACTGACATAAATTCTCTCCTGTATAATTTTTTTCAGATATTTTTTATATGTTTATTAAGATCTACAAAATAATTCGCTGGTGTTATAAAAACTTTACCATTTTAATTTTTATCAATTTTTTTAAAAAATAATTCTCAAAATAAGGTTTGCAAAAATTCCTGCAATTATATCATCAAAAACTATCCCGCTCCCTCCCTTAAAATATCTTTCTGCCTTTCTCACAAGACCTGGTTTCAAAATATCAAAAAATCTGAATAATAAAAAACCTGTAACAACAGACCCAAAAGAAAGCACTATCCCTGAAACAGTTATAAAATAACCCGCTATTTCATCAATAACCACCTCCTTTGGATCTTTGTCATCCAATATAACAGAGGCCTTATCAGCAAAATATACAGAAAATATAATAAAAAATGCTGTAAAAACAACCATAAAGCTTTCAGGCATAAGGGAAACAAGGAGGACCAAAGGTATCCCCGCAAGAGTTCCAAAAGTTCCCGGAGCAAAAGATATTTTACCACTATATGCACCTGTAGCTATAAAAACAATAATTTTTTCAAATGAATTTTTCATTAACAGCCAGATTTCCCCTGTGAGTGAATGTCTATTATTTCATATAAGAATCGAGCACATGCAACCATATCCTGCAAAGCTATATTTTCATCTTCTGTATGAATATTTTTCATGCCGGTTCCTATGACACCTGCCTTTATACCTTTTTTAAAAAAGACATTTGCATCAGAACCTCCTCCAACTTCCTTTAATTCAAGGTCAAATCCAAGATTATATGCTGCCTGCTTACCAAGAGCAATAACCTTTTCATCTTCTTTTATATCAATATTCGGGAACTCTTCATCAATTTCAATATCAATAAATGGAAAAACACCGTCCCCATTTTTTTTCTTTTCATTTTCAACCGCATTTTCAAAAGCAGCTATTATTTTTTTAACTGTCCTATCAAGTTTTTCAGTATCGTGGCTCCTTACTTCTGCTTCAACAACAGCATAGTCTGGAACAATATTTGTTGCCTTACCAGCATTTAGTTTTCCAATATTGCATGTTGTTTCATAATCTATCCTTCCTGATTCAATGCATGATAAAGCCCTGGCTGCAATCATAATGGCATTTATCCCTTTTTCAGGCTCTGCTCCTGCATGGGCAGATTTCCCTGTAATTTTTATTCTGATTACGCAGCATGAAGGAGCTTTTGCAACAATTCCAAAAGGGTCTGTGGAATCAGGGATATATCCAAAATCTGCTCTTATCAAAGATTCATCAATGGCTTTTGCTCCTTTAAGACCTGATTCTTCACAAACAGTAAAAACAATATCCAGAGGGCAATTATCAAAATCCTTTTCCCTTAAAATATTCATTATTTCAAGAATAATTGCAATCGCAGACTTGTCATCGGCCCCCAGTATTGTTTTGCCTCTGCTTTTAAACTCTCCATTTTCAAAAACAGGTTCAATCCCCCTGCCCGGCTCCACAGTATCCATGTGGGCACACAAAAACAAAGGTGCTGCATCCCTTTTTCCGTTAAAATGTGCAATTAAATTATTTGAATTACCATTTACCTTTTCTGAAGCATTATCTTCAAAGACTTTCCCTCCAAGCTTTTCAAGATATGATTTCAGCCATTTGAAAACTTCTTTTTCTTCTCCTGAAGGAGAATCAATTTTTACAAGGTCTTCAAATATTTTTTTAAGTCTTGATTCATTTATCATAAAGAACCTCTTTCTTAAAAAAGATTGACATTTTACTGTCTTTCCCTATATCTTTTTTTAACTTTATGGAAGTGCGTAGTCTCTGGTGAGGCTCCCGGACTTCAAATCCGGTGTGGGGCGCTAAAACCGTCCCGGGTGAGTTCGATTCTCATGCACTTCCGCCATAAAATCAATTTCAAAATACCTGTTTGTAATTATTGCAAAACCGGATATTAAAAACTCTAAAATCGGAGGTTCAGAAATTTTTTCTTGTCTATACCTCTTTCTTAAAAAAACAAAGTCAAATTTGTATCCTTTTTTAGGAACTTGTTATTTCAGCAAACAACATCAATGGCTGTTACTTAATCCGGTTTTCCATATTACCGCGAACAAAAGACATCTTTTCATATAAACCCTGAGCGTCATATTCCCTTGATGAAATTGATGTAACTATGAATCTGGGATTGGGTCCCTTAAAAATATGTTCACAATTACCCTGAATACAGCGTTAATGGCGCCGGCTTTTTAGGGTTTAAAGGAGAAAAATCTTTGAAAACACATGACGCTTTGCCGCTCCATAGAAGCAGTTGAACCCCTTTACAGTTTTTCAAAACTGCAAGGGGCTCTTTCAGCAGGAATTATTAAATTTTAAACTTTTTAACAACATTTTTTAAATTTTCAGAAAGTTGAGCGAGCTTCGTCGCAGCAGAACTTACCTGCTCACTATTCATTTTTACCGACGCAGATTTCTCTTTGACCTCTTCCATTCCGGCAGTAACATCCATCACCATCTGGCTGCTGCTGGCAACATTTTCATTAATTTCACCAATACCTTGAGAAGCCTGTGCCACATTACCGACAATCTCCTGAGTAGCTATGGACTGCTCTTCAACACCGGTAACTATGGTAGTAACAATATCATTCACCTCTTCAATAACGGTGGCAATGCCAGAAATTTCATCAACAGTGTTATTTGTCTGTCTTTGAATGTCTTCTATTGCCGCGCTAATTTTACCAGTGGCTTCAGCGGTTCCTTTAGCAAGTTCCTTTATCTCGTTCGCAACAACTGCAAAACCTTTTCCGGCCTCTCCCGCCCTTGCTGCCTCTATTGTTGCATTAAGAGCAAGCAGATTGGTCTGCTCGGAAATATCAGTGATTGTTTGGGTAATGGAGCCAATAGATTTTGCGGATTCACCCAGATTCTGCACATCTTTATGAACTCTTTTGGCATTATAAACAGCATCTTCGGTAGTTTGTTTTGCTCTTGCACTGTTACTGGCAATTTCTTTAATGGTATTTCCCATTTCTTCAGATGCGGAAGCGATTGTATCCAGGTTAATAGAGGACTCTTTCATAGCACTGGAGATAGAGTGGATATTTTTGGTAACCGCAGTTGAATTCTGTGCCGCCTTATTGGAAAAATCAGTCGATTGGTCAGCATTAATAACCATATTACCAGAAATGGAAGTCAGCTCATCAGATGCAGAAAAAAGAGACTGCGTAGAATTGAGGATATCCTCCAATGCTGCCTTTCCTCCAAGCACCAACTCATCAAGACTACGTGTAAGTTTTCCTATTGCATCATTTACTTCAGAACGGAACCTTATGGTATAATCGCCTTTGCTTACCTGCAGTGCCTCTTCTGCAAGCTGCTGCAACGGGCGGTTAATGGCAAGGATAATAAAAAAGATAAGAAAAACTGCTACAACCAGCATACCACACCCGACAAATATGCTGTTAAGTATCATTTTGGTGTCCAACCCGCTCATGATCTCTTCATAACTCATACCAATGGCAACAAATATCTCAGCAGAGTCAAGATACTTGGTATAAGTGATTTTCTCCTCTCCAATAGAAGAGATATAATGTATAAAACCCTCCTTTATGCCTCTAAATTCAGGAATCGTCTCAAAGATATTCTTGCCTATGGATCTGGGATGCTCCAGCATTACCCCTTCTGGACTATATGCAAAAAAGTATCCCTTACCCATCTTGCATTGCTTTAAAATGCTTCGAATCCGAGGGGTTAGAATAGGGGTTCCTGTAAAAACAGCACCAATGATTTCCCCCATGCTGTTTTGCAGAGGAATATAAACAACAACAAACTGCTCTCCAACAACATTTGCCCTGCCAATAAAAGTGTCTCCCCTGGTAATGGCCTGAAAAACGGGGCTGGATGAGGGAATATAGGTGCCTGTTGCCCGCTGCCCTTCTTTTTTTATTGTGGTTGCGATACGAAGAAGTTTATTTTCAACAAGCTGAAAAAGAGTCGCCTCTGCTCCTGTTCTCTGGGCTACCTTATCGACCAGAGCACTGTTCTGCCATAAAGGACTTCCCTGAAAGGTAAGTTCCGGGATTTTTGCCAGACTTACAGAGCCGGTTTTCTGATTTTTTATACTCTCTTTTCGACTATTATGCTCATTAACAACAATGCCTTCTCCTTTCGAAAGCATCAACTTAAACAGTTCAGCGTCTTCACGCAGTTTAAATCCCATTGTTTTTGAGGCATCTTCGATAATTGAGTAGACTGCTTTGTGTGTAGCAACAAGTCCTTTTTCTCCCAGAGTTATAAGGCCTTCTTTTGCCATATACATAGCACTGTAGGAGGTAATAAAAAGCGTTGTTATAGTAAGAAAAATCATTGAGACAAAGAGTTTGGTTGTAAATTTGGTATCTTTAAACATAGGCCTTTCTTTTTTATGTTTAATTTTCAGTATGTTATAATTAAACCCCTTTAAGGCTTTCTCAAATAATTATTGAAATCAAACAATCGACCGGTCAAGTAGAATTAGACATTATTAACCAATTTTTTTATGATTTTTGTAATTCAATTTCCTTGAGACATTTAAACAGGAAGAAAAATGCTATGGTTAATATTATGTGTGATATGCCTGAGATTCCACTTAGTGCTGCAGTTAGTCCTTTAGACATTTCTATTCCTGAAACCTCGATTATGCCTTTTAATAAAATCATCGTTATCATTAGAATAAGACTTGGATTATATATTTTTTGAAATAGTGAGAACTTTTTTAATTCTAATAGATTAGTATTAAGTGAAAATAAGGCTAGTATTAAATACAGGAATGTTCCCAAGACCAGCAAGTGAACATGTAATAGAGCCAGGTCAGTGTTTTCTGTAAAATTATTGAATTTAGTAAATTCTCTAAAAAAAACTCCTGAAGCCAGCGCTAATAGAGTATATACGAAGGCGATATTTAAAAGTTTTTTCATATTTCTCCTTTTGTTTAGTGATTGTTGTAAATATCAACTTTTTTTGTATATCAAAGTTTAGCAAATAATGAAAAGATTATCAAGGAGCTTCGTTGTCGGAGCGGTTGAAAAAAATTGACGGCAGGAAATATCCATTCACACTTTTATAAAAAAAGTGATAAAAATCAAAGAAAAAGCTTGACAGATTTTTTTAAGGGAGTTTTTTCAAACCTTGATATTAGTTTCAAAATGGCCAATATGACGTCAAAGACTGCAATATATTCACAAACACACAGGGCTTAATCTTTTGGCAGATATCCTGGAAAGGTTCTGTTCTTTGAGCTGTTTTGCGGCCGACAGGCTGTTACAAAATTCGCAACCAGACAAATCAAGGCACAGATATTGAAGCAACTTTAGTCGATATATTGTCTCTAAATCCGTCGGGTTATGCATTCCGCAGCAGTCTGTCGAAAGAACTAAATATTCTCAAAAATATTTACTGTGAAATAATACCCTTGTAAAATCAGACGGTGTTTTTTTGCTAAACTTTCAAAATTGACAAATTTAATATCACTGCTCTATACAATGTAATGATGCATATTTTTTATCTCCATGTAATTAAACTTTAACCGGAATTGAATATGGAAATTATCCAGAACAAATATAAAATAACCGGATTTCTTGCCAGAATCCCTGGATTTACAGACTATAATGCAGTAAATATTAATAACATGGAAGACCTTATTGTAAGAAAATATGAGAAACCTCTTACACAAAAAGAATTTAATGAAAAAAAGAAGCAAATACAAAATTTTACAAAAAATCCAGTAGAAAATACAGCTATAATAACTGATTGTATTTATAATTCAAAAAATTTTGAAATTATTACTGCTATAAAAAAACCGGATGGAAGCTCCCTTTCTTCCCTTTTAAATTCTGAAAATAATAAAACAAAAAATATTTTATTTTCTTCAACCCTTGAATTTCTTTATTTTGCAAGGCAGATGACAGATTTGTTAAAAAATATTCATAAAAAAAATATTGTTTACTTAAATATTCATCCCGAATCTATTTTTATAGACGGCGATAAAAAAATAACTGCCCTTCCCCCTTCATTTACATCTTCTTCAACTATTGACATAAAAACAATTTCCAAAGAAGAAAAATTTTTTGGCAATTATATTTATTATTTAAGCCCTGAACAACTAACTGATTACAATGAAAAAATTGATTTAAGAGCTGATTTATATTCCCTTGGGGTTATCTTTTATCAATGTATTACCGGAACTCTTCCCTTTGAAGATTTAAAAGATATCAATGCATTTTTTAATGCTTTGATATCAAAAAATACACTTGTCTCACCGCCTCCTGAAATATTTTTTCCGGTTTATCAAATTATTTCAAAACTTATGGCAAAATCAAAATCAAAAAGATATCAGTCCATATACGGGCTGAGCTATGATTTGCAAAGATGTATGGAAATATATGAAAATAAAAATGAAATAAGTTCTTTTACTCCCGGAACAAGGGATATTTCCGTCAAGTTCAATATTTCAAAAAAAATATACGGCAGAGATGTCGAACAAAGCAAACTATTGATATCATATTATAAAACAGTAAAAGGCTACAAAAAAAATATTTTCATAAAAGGTGATGCAGGTATTGGTAAGACAAGGCTTATTCTGGAATTTAAAAACAATGTTAAAGAAGCCGGAGGTACTATAATTTCAGGGAGATTTCTGGAAAAAGATATAAAAAAGCCATATACAGCTTTTAAGCAGGCTTTTTCCAGATTTTTAAATGAAATTATTGCAAAAGGTGAAGAATCTGTAAAATTTTTCAGGGAACTTTTCATTGCCCATTTTGGAGATAATTGCCATATAATTAACAAAATCCTGCCTGAAATAAATTTAATAACTGAAAATTTTTTTGAAAACCATGAAAAAGATGTAAAAAACAACAAAAATATATTTTTTACTGAATGTCGAAAATTCCTTGAAGTCTGTATATCTTTCAGTAAGTCATTAGTCTTATTCCTTGATGATCTTGATATGGCAGATGAAGAAAGCCTTGAGCTTCTATCTCTCATTTCAAAATATTTTCAAGGCGGACCACTTCTTATAATTGGTACATATAAAAATGAAGATAATCAATCTATAAAATATATAGAGGAAATAACCAGCCATATGAAAGATAATGATATGGCATTTCAAGTAATAGAACTTGAAGCACTTTCAACTCAACATATAACAGAACTTATCTACGATAGTTTCGGAAGTGAACCAGTTGAAAATGTTGAGTTTGCAAATCTGATTTTTCAGCAGACAGAAGGAAATCCTCTTCAGATTCATCAATATCTTTTCTCTCTTTATCATTCAAACCTTATTTACTATGATTCCGGTTCTGAAATGTGGAAATGGGATATTAATTCAACCCACACAAAAAACAGGCAGCTATTCTCAAAAAATCATATAATCCAGATATTAAACAGCTTTACACTTGAAACATTAAAAATTCTTGAATTTGCAGCATGTTCAGGCAGTAAATTTTCAGCATCAACATTGTGTATAATTCTTGATATGGAAAAAGATGAGCTGAATATAAAATTAAGCCCCTGTTTCAGCTCAGGGTTTATATTCAGACCAGCAACAGGAGAAGATATAAAAAATGACTGCCTTTACTTCAGGCATGAAAATATACAAAAAACTATTCTGGCATCAATCTCTCATCAGGAAACAAAAAAACATCACCTTTATATAGGCCAGAAACTTTACTTTCATTTCAAAGACAATGACCCGGAAAAACTCCATGAAATTGTATATCATCTAAATAAAGGGGCTGAACTTCTTGATGATAAAGAAAAATATAACCTTGCAAAACTCAATATAGATATTGCAGAAAATATAGTAAAATCAGGCCCTGGAAGCACTGCTTCAAGTTTTCTTGAAAAGTCGGAAGAACTGCTTGGAAACAACAAATGGGAAGATTTTCCTGAACTTTCAACATTAATTTATCTTGAAACAGGCTTCTGGGCTCTGGCTTCTTGGAATTATGAAAAGGCAATAAAAAATGCAGAGAAAATACTTCTGAATAATAAGGATATAGAAAGTCGGGTAAAAGCATATGAACTTATTATTAAAACATATATTGCAAAAAATAAACTGGGAAAGGCAATAGAATTAGGGCTTTTCATACTTAAAGAACTTGGATTTAAAATAAATAAAAAACCATTACGCTTTAAAATATTTTCAGAGCTTATAAAAACAAAAATTCTTCTTACCCCCAACCCTGTAAAAAAAATCAGTTCCCTTCCTGAAATGAATGATAAGAAAATTCTATTGGCAATGAGAATTCTATCAAATCTTATAAGCCCTTCATACCTTGCCTTTCCTGCTCTTCACCCAATAATATCTTCCATGATGACGCGTCTGAGTCTGAAATACGGCTGCTGTCCTGAAACTTCATATGGTCTGGCTTCTTTTGGAATTTCTTTATGCAGTTTATTAAAAGATTATTCATCAGGATATGAGATTGGAAAAGCAAGTCTTGCTATTTCTAAAAAAAATAAATTTTTCCATAAAGATTCAAAAGCTCTTATGGTATATGCTGTTTTTTTAAAACACTGGAAATCTCCTCTTAATTCATGCATACCACTACTTAAAAAAGCCAGGGATGAAGTTATTAAAACAGGTGATTTTGAATTTGCAGCCTATGGTCTTCATGCCATTTTGAGTTATTCAATTTTTGCAGGTCATCCTGTTTCAAAAATAAAAAAAGAGATTGAAATATCAGAAAAAAATATTACACAAATGGGTCAGAAAACCGTCTTGAATTATATAAGACTTTTTATGGGTTTTACAAAAATTATTTTAAAAGAATCAGAGTTAAGACCAATCAAACCGGAAAAATTTTCAAGCAACCCTTTAAACAAAAAAACACCACGTCAAAATATTACCTTTAACTTTTTAATAAATTTTCTAAACTATTTAATATTTTTTTATGCAAATAATATATCAGAAGCAGACATATACTGGAAAAAAGCAGACAGGTATGCTCATTCAGCAGCCTCTCTTGCTGCATATCCATGTCATCTGTTTTTTGGTGCTGTTATTTCAATTTTAAAATATGACAAAAAAAAATCTTTGCCTGAAATCAAATGTTTTCAAAAAATTGCATATTCATCACCAGAAAATCATTTTCACAGATACCTTTTCATAGAAGCAGAGCTGAGCAGAATTTCAGGAAATACTGACAAGGCAGAATACTATTATCAAAAAGCCATAAATCTTTCCATAGAAAAAAATTTTATTCAGGATACTGCATATTTTAATGAAAGAGCCTGTCTTTTTTTCAAAGAAAATAAAAAGTACAAAACAGCATATAATTATTTAAAGGCTTCAACATCAGCATATAAAAAATGGGGGTGCATACTTAAAGTTTCAGAAATGATAAGCTTAAAAAATACCTTTCCTGATTCAGAAATTATGTTTTTTAAGGAAGAGGCTGTTTCTTTGAAACTTTTCCCTGATATTTTCAGATTATTAAGACTTCTTTCAGAAAAAAGAAATAAAAATGAGATGATATTGCAATTAATGGATATTCTCATTGAAATATCTGGAGGAACACATGGATATTTTATTGCTTTATATGAAAATATACCTTTTGTAAAAGCATCTGTAACATCAAACACAGTACCTGAATATTATGAGCCGGGCTCAGGTCTTTCCAGCTTTGAAGAAATACTTGAACCAGTCGTACATAATGTTTTTCAGACAAAACAAATTTTTTATCCCCAACAGATTTCAAAAAAATATTCAAATGTGTTAACCACTGATGATGAAAAAATACCAAAATCTTTAATCTGTCTTCCAATTATAAAAGAACATGACCTTAAAGGAGTTATTTATCTTGAACATACTGATATTAAAAATGTTTTTACACAGGATAAAGTTGAAATGCTGACTATTATTGCTGCACATACTGCAATCTGTCTTGAAAATATAGAAATATATTCAACCTTAACTGAAAAAATAGGAAGTAAAAATAAGTCTGAAAATATTATTCATGAAACCCAGAATAAACTGGAAAAAAAAATAGAACAAAAAACCAGAGACCTTATAAGTATTAACGAAAAACTGCAGAAAGAAGCAGAGTTTAAACTTCAAGCTGAAAAGGCTCTGATTGAAAGTGAAACAAAATATAAAATCCTTGTTGAAAGAATGAATGACGGTCTTGGGGTTCAGGATAAAAATGGAATAATCACCTATGTAAACGAAAGAATGTGCGAAATTACAGGATATAAAAACAACGAGCTTGTTGGAGTAAAAGCAAAAGAGATTATAAAAAAACTTGTTGATAACCCACAGGAATTTTTTAGGAAAAGCAGTTATACCAATATAATCTTTGAGCAGACAATTATAAAAAAGGATAAAAAAAAAGTAATTGTTTTATTTCAGGGAGAAAGGCTCTATGACATTGATTCAAATTACGAAGGGAGCTTTTCTGTTATAACAGATATTACTCCTTTAAAAGAAATGGCTGCAGCAGTTGAGCAAAGGGAAGAACAGATAAGTGCCCTGCTCAATGCAACAACCGATTCTGTAATGATGATAGATACAAAAGGAACTATCCTTACTGCAAACAATTCTTCTGCAAAAAGATTTGAATGCAGCATGAGTGAGTTTATAGGAAGTATGGTTTTTGATTTTTTTCCCACTAAATTTATAAATGACAATAAGCATTATATAAACAAAATAATAAATTCAGGCGAAATAATCAGATTTCAGGAAAAAATAAAAAACTATTTCTTTGAGATAACTTTATACCCTGTTGTTGATAATTTTAAAAAAATAGACAGAATTGCTGTTTATGCAAAGGATATAACAGAATTAAAAAATGCTGAAAAACAGATAAAGACGCTTACCAGGCAAATAATAAAGGCACAGGAAAATGAAAGACAAAAAATAGCCCTTGATCTCCACGATCATGTTGCACAAAATCTTTCATTTCTCAAAATAGAAACTGACTCTTTAAAAAATCTGAAAGAAAACAAACTTCATGAAAAAATATCAACCATATCGGCGGGCCTTAAAGGTTCCATAGAAGATATAAGGCATATCTCATATAATTTAAGACCTCCAAACCTTCACGAACTCGGACTTGCAAAAGCAATATACCAGCATTGCGAGGAATTTTCAGAAAAATACCGCATTGATATTGATTTTACTTCCGCAGGCATAGAAAATCTTAATCTTTCATTTGATGCCGAGATAAATATTTTCAGAATAATTCAGGAAGCCCTAACCAATATTTATAAACATTCAATGTCTGAAAATGCAAGAATCAGGCTTATTGCATCATATCCTGAGATTATATTGAGAATTGAAGACAATGGCTGCGGTTTTTCTGCTGACTCAGATACTTCTCCTGAGATTTCCGGTACAAAAATGGGAATTAAAGGAATGAAGGAAAGAATTAAATTAATAGGCGGAGCAATCGAAATTATTACAAAACATGGTTCAGGAACAAAAATTATTGCAAAAATTCCATACCCTGAATTAAAAAACTTATAATCTTATATACAGAGTAATATACAGAAAATGACAATATTGAAAATATGTACAGGCTCTGAAAATCCAGTAAAATTAAAAGCTCTTGAAATTGTATCCACACAGTTCTTCAGCAGTTCAGAGATAAAAATCACCTCCATTAATGCAGATTCCAGGGTCTCTGAACAGCCAAAAAGCCTTGAGGAGACATTAACCGGAGCTGTCAACAGATCAATCAATGCTTTTAACTCAGGCCTTTTCCAGATAGGATGCGGAATTGAATCAGGAATATTCAGGGAACCTCATGGCAGGTCTTTTTTTAATTCAACTGTTTGTGCTTTATTTAACGGCAATAAAATTTACAAGGGTCTTGGTCCAGGGTTCAAACTGCCGGAAAATTTAGCTCTAATGATTTCAGAAGATGGTCTTGAGCTGGATGAGGCTGTTAAAAAAGCAGGATACACAGATAATGAAAGAATAGGATATGATAAAGGGCTTATAGGCATTCTCAGCAAAAATAAAATTGACAGAATGACATATACAATCCCTGCTGTTCAAATGGCTTTTATTTCCTATATAAATGAGATTTAATTTTTGATCTAATTTTTAAAAGCCTGTATCCGCTCACCATCAAAGACTTTTTAGCATAGTCGTATTTTCTTTCTTAATTTCATTTTGCAAGATAAGCATATAGCCATAAATAACTGTAATAAATTGAGGATACACAAATACGGAAATATCAAAAAAACCTCCAAGTTATTGAGGCTGCAATAAGACATTGTAAAAAGCTTTTTGGCTGATCTCAGGATAGTAAAAACTCGAAAAAGGATTATGAAATAAAAGGTTTAAAGAAAGAAAAAGCTCTATGATTGAATATATTGAAATATTCTACAACAGCTTCAGGGGTAACAGCTTTACTGGGGGCTTATGTTCAAAAATTTTTTCATTGCACTTGTTGTTGGTTGACAATCCATATTTATTCCCATATTATATATGTTAAGTTGATTGTATTACGCTGGTCAGTTTTTTATCAGCTTATTTTTTATAGTGGGAGTTTTTTTGAGAGCTATGAATTATATTTCCTTGTTTTTTGACAAAAAAACAAAAAAATCCTCTTCCAGATCAGATAAAGGCTTTACTCTTGTTGAACTTGTAGTCGCAATAACAATTATTGTAATCATTACAACAATTGCGATAAGCAGTGTTAATACACTTATACCAAGATCAAGAGTAAAATCTGTTTCCCGTGAAATAGCAGCAAATATTAATAATGCAAAAAATGAAGCCATCAAAAGAAATCTGGAAACTCTTGTGGTTTTTTCAGCTGCAAGTGCGACCAATAAAGGCAGCTGTACAACCTGCATTGATAATAATGCTGATGGAAGCTGCTCCGGCCCAGACACTATTTTGAGATCATATACCATAAAAAATGATTCCCCTGCATCTATTTCCTCTACCTCTATAGGCTTTGCCAATGGTTATCATTTCTCTTTCAACCCAAGGGGGCTGCCTGTTGCAGATGATGGAATCTCAACAAGTAGTGGCAAAATTAAAATAAACGGGAAGAATGGATTTTCTATTTCTGTTGAAGTCTCATCAGTTGGAAGAATAAAAATAAATTAGGTTATTGATTTATGAAAAGTCTAAATTTAAAAAACAACAGGGGCTTTTCCCTTGTAGAAATTATTATTAGCCTTGCAATTTCTTCTATTTTCCTCCTTGCACTGACAAATTTTTTTATTTCAACAAATAAAATAACTACAGCACAGGAAAAAATAGCTGAAATTCAAAGTGATATAAGATCGGCAATGGAACTTATGTCAAGGGATATAAGAATGGCAGGTTTTAACAGTATAGGGGCAGCTGGGAATGATGCCGGTTTTCAATCCGGCGGTGATGACAGGAATAATACAGATTCAAATTCAATAGGAATAAAATATTATGTCACAAGGAAAACATCTTCCGGCTGGCAAAATGTCACTATTGATACAGCATATTGGTATGACAGCTCAACAAAGACTCTTAAATTCAGGAATGGTACGGGTAAACCTTTTGTAGATCTTACAGAAAAAGGAAGCATATCAAAAGCTGTATTTTCATATCCTTCAACAGACATGGTTAATATAGAACTATGCGGTAAAATAACAGGAGCATATTCAAATCAGTTTGATGGAGAGTACTGCTTTATAAATTCTGTTAAAAGAAGAAATTAATAAATATTAAAATTTTGAGGCTCTGTATGAAAAATAAAAATGAAGAAGGATTTACTCTTATGGAAGTTCTTTTTGCAATGGCTATATTTTCTGTAGGCCTTTTTGCCCTGAGTATGATGCAGGCACATTTTGCAAAAGGCCTTGCAGACTCAAGGCATATTATAAATGCAACAGATATTGCCATGAGCAAAATAGAAGACCTTTCTAATGCAGACTCATCAGATGCGGCCTTTAATTTAGGTCCCCATAGTGAAACCAATAATGATTATAATATACCTTATACTATCTCATGGCAGGTTTCACAGAAAAACATCGGAAATACACTGTCAGTTCCTGTTAGGGTTTCATGGACTCTGGAAGGGAAAGTACATAGTGTCAGATTTTCATGGGTCAGAGATTTATAGATCAATTTAAAATAAAGAGGCAGATATGAAGCATAATCCTGAAAATATAAATATTCTTTCAAATCAGGAAGGCTCTGTTCTTTTAATGACTGTTCTTATAATGATTCTTCTTACGATAATAGGTATTATGGGAATAAATACATCTTCCAGTGATCTTGAAGTTACAAGAAATTATAAGGTATATAAAGAAAATCTGGTTCTTGCAGACGCTGCTGTAAATGAGGCAAGAACTCTTGTTTTAAGAGGTGTCGTTGACACTTCCGCCTCATGGGTAAATAATATAATAGACTTATATAATCAAAATTCTGCATATTTTAAAAAGGGAACTTCCTATGATACTGCAAATACACCCGTACAGCATGAAATTGATGTAAAAAGACTCATTCAAGACTGGGACACCTTCAAGGACGGAAATTCAGCAAATGACATTCCATCTATCAATCCAACATCCCTTTCTTCTTCGGAACCGGACACAGAATATATTGTTTATAAAAACCTTAACCTTCCAAAAGAACAGATTGTTGTTATTGTAAGATCCAGAAAAAACGGAGGAGATGTAATTCTTGAAGCAGCTTTTGCTGAACCATAAAAACCAATAAGGATTAAAAATGGATATTAAAGGGGCAAACTTTAATTAAGATAAAATCCACAAGACTCTTATCTTTAAAAAAATCCCTTCCATTATAAGGCCTCAAAAAATACCCCGTACAGGCGTTCCTCAAAATATCCATTTTTTTAAATAAGGAATAATTTTAAAATCAGGAGTCTATATTATGAAAAAAATATTTGTTTTTCTTATTCTGTCATTTTTCCTTACAGGAGAATGCCTTGCAGAAAAAAGTTTACAACTGGAAAGCGGGGAAAAAACAAGTCTTTCCATGATAATTGATAAATATGAGAAAGAAGGCTACAAAATTATAGCCGGCCCTCTTCAATATCTTGAAAGGGGAAAAGGTTTTATAAGGGTATACAGACATAAACCCATCTCTTTCAGGTCAATGGATATATTAAATGAAAGGGGAGAAAATTCCCTTCTCCTCAGATATGATTTTATATATATACTTAAAAAAAACAGCAAGATTATTGCTGTAAAAATAAAAAGGAGGGAAAGCGACAATGTTTAATTTTAAAAAGCCCTTATTTATTCTTTTCTTCACAATTTTTGCATGCCAGATTGCATTTGCATCCAGTGTTAACAGATTTAAAGCTCTGCCTCCTTTTACTGCGGCAAGTGTAAAATCAAATGTACTTTTGGTAATGGATTATTCAGGAAGTATGAAATGGCCGGCACATCGTCAAAACTACAGCTCTGAGGTCTATGACCCCTCAGAAGAATATTTTGGATATTTTGAATATGATAAATATTATAAATACAACGAAACCGAGCAATACTGGGAAGTTGAGACTAATCCTCCTTCACCATTTACTCCCTTGTCTGGAGAGCTTAGCTCAGATTCTATTTTCCCCGGAAATTTTTTAAACTTTATAACAACGTCAAGATTTGACTCGGCATTAAAAACTTTAACAGGAGGAAGTGCTGAATGCCCTAATGGTAAAAATTACTGTATTATTAATGCAAAAAGAATTAGTTACGGATCATACAAAATCGAAACAAATTATGCAAAATATACATTTAAAGTTGGTTCTAACAACACTAATGTTCATATAAGCTTGAATAAAGGATGGAATAAGCCATATACTACTATTTTTAAATCCAGAAAGGTAAGAGTAAAAACAAACAAAGATAAAGTAAATGGGATCATACAGGAAAATTTTGATAAACTAAGATTTGGCTTTATGGTTTATTCAAAAGATAGAAATGGTAGTAATCAGCATGGTCTTATAAAATACGGTTTTAATGAAAATAATATGGATGATCTTATTTCTGAAATCGTTAACACAAAGCCTTATGGCAACACTTATACGGGTGAAGCATTAGAAACTGCATATAACTATTTAAGACATGACGGACTTACTGGTAGTAATTCCAGTTATCTGCATAAAAAAACAATAAAAGACCCTTTTTATGAAAAAACAGGAGACGGCTCAATAAGCCCTGCTCCGTGCAGAAAAAATTTTATAGTTCTCATTTCAGATGGTAAGTGGAATGGGAAAAAAGATCCTGATGAATGGGCAAAAAAACTGCATACAGAAGATTTAAGAACCGATAAAGATGGCGCAGGGGCAGATATTTTTCCAGGAAAACAGGCTGTAAATATTTTCTCTCTTTTTGTCTTTGCAAATGATATAAAAGGTGAGCAGGGAATGAAAACCGTTGCAGCCTTTGGTAATTTTAAAGATAAATCGGGCTGTTCAAATAATAATCCGTATGGATTCAACCTTGGTTATGACAGCAAATACAATCAATTCCCCCGCAAAAACTGTAATCCTTTGGGCACATACAACTCCTGCTGTTCCGAATGGGATGCTGACGGAGATGGAAACCCCGATGCCTTTTTCAAGGCTGATAATGGTCAGGCTATGGTAGAAGCTCTTTCCAAAATTTTTGAACAGATAAAGCAGGGAACTGCATCAGGTACCTCAATTGGTCTTACAACAAAAACTTCTGCACAAAGAACCATTCTAAACCAGGCAGCTTTTTATCCTGAAAGAAAATTTAAAGACAAGAAATCAGTATTCTGGACGGGAGATCTTGTGGGTGAATGGTTTGCAATTTCCAAATTAAAAGATGAGTCAGGCAATGAAAAATTTATCCAGAATATAAGGGAAGATACAAACAATAACTATATTCTTGATATAACTGAAGACAGAATTCTTGACTATTTTGTGGAAGAGGGCTCTCTTGTTATAAAGGCCTATGACTCGAATATTTTCGGAACAATAGATGACCCCACAACTCCCGATGAAACATATTCAACACTAAGTGAGGTTCCAAACCTTATTGATTATGGTAAAGAGCTTGAAAAGACCCACTTTAGCAAAAGAAAAATATATTCAGTTGACAAAGATAATAATTTAAATGAATTCAAGGTTGACAATTCAGATCTTTTTAAGCCCCTCCTTGGAACTGACCCATCAGAATACCACAGTAGACTTATTATCAGTTCAGGCAGCCCTGATTATAAAAAGCTGATCAATTATGTAAAAGGAGAAGACTTTAGTGGCACACGCTCCAGGGCTACAAGCAATTTACCTACACCCAATATATGGAAACTTGGAGATATTGCATATTCATCCCCTGCTGTTGTAAATTATGATGATTACTCCATTATTTATGTAGGAAGTAATGATGGTATGCTTCATGCTTTCAGAACCGGGTTTGTCAAAAAAAATGGAAAAAAATTTCATCCATACAAACTATGCGATGATAAATTAAGCAATTCTCATGGACAAATAGGAAAGGAAGAATGGGCTTTTATACCAAAAGATGCACTTCCTTATCTTCGTTACATGGCTGATCCTAAATACGATCATATTTATACAGTTGATATGATGCCATATATAATAAGAACAGAATCAAAAATTATCCTTATTGGAGGAATGAGACTGGGCGGCGGCTGTGGTGAAGGCCTTGTTTCTCCACCTTCTGACACAGATCCTGTTGGAAGATCAGCATATTTTGCTCTTGATATAACAGATCCTCTAAACCCTCAATATTTGTGGAGATATACCCATAAAAACCTTGGATTCTCCTATTCAGGGCCAGCACATATTGTAAGAAAAGATTCAAGCGGAAAAAATTATCATTATGTACTCTTCGCATCAGGCCCCACATCACATGATGGAAAAACCAATCAGACACTTAGAATTTTTACTGTTGATCTATTTAGTGGTTCAGAAATGGATGTCTATGGAGAGAACCCAGGAGAACTGAAACTTACCAATAGTTTTGGAGGACGTTTATTTAATGAAGGTCTTGATGTAAATAAGGACGGGCAGACAGACTTTGTTTTTCTTGGATATACAGATAATGCACATTTGTCATATAAAGAAATGACAGGAGGGGTGATAAAAATTTACACTGGGTCTGAAAACCCTTCAAATTGGGTCTACTCCAAAAATTTTCTGCCTGCACCTGTTTCAGAAAATCCAGTAGTATCTCCCATTATGGCATCAGACAACTCTTCTAAAGCCGCACCATATCCTTATCTCTTTTTCGGAACAGGAAGATATTTTACAGGTAACGATCAAACACAGAATGTACCTGGTAATGTAAATTATCTTTATGGTATTCCCTTTGATTACGATGAAAACAATAACAAAATTACTGCAAATACAGTTTCCGTGATAAAGAATAGAGATAATCTCACCTGTGAAAATCTTAGAAATATAACAACTAAACCAATGGAGGCTGCATGGAAAATTCCACTAATGGGAAGTAAAGGTTCATTTTTCAGGGAAAGATGCTACTCCGTACCTTCAGTTAAAAATGCTGGAACAACAAATATAAATACTACTGTTTTTTTTACAACTTCAATGCCCACTAATGCATTATGTGAATGTGGCGGCAGGTCAAGAGTATGGGCATTAAACGGAATAACAGGTCATGGAAGCAGCTGGCTGCCATCTGATTGTACATCATCAGAACAAGATGACTTTATAAATAAATACCTTGAAACTGCATTCAAATATATGGCTCAATTATCAATGGGTAATATTAAAAATATATCCAATGATAAAATTAACGACAAAACCATAGAAGCAGAAGAAAAAGAAGAAGGAGCAAGTGACTTTCTTTCAGGTGTTGCAAGTGAAGCTGGCGGACAGCTTGTTGATGAATTTAATTTAGATTCAGGATATAATTTATTATACTGGAAGGAATGGTAATTTTTAATAAAGCCGGAGCCTTGTTTTTTTAAACAAAGGACTCCGGCATTTTTTTTTCTGAATGGATTCCAAATTTTTCAAAATCTGATGTAAGTGTAACAAGGCTGCCTTTTCCCTTATAAAGATTTTTTGCAGCTTTTTCATAAGTTGATTCAAGTTTTTTTATCTGATTTTCAATATCTTCCATATAATTTAAAAAAACTATAAGTTTTTCATAAACTTTTTTAGCGTGGGCAAACAACTGCTCTGCACTTTTATTTTGTTTTTCAAGCCTCCATAAACCAGCGGTAATTTTTAAAACTCCAATAAGGGTTGATGGGGTAACAATTGCTATTCCCTTTTCATATGCCTCTTCAATAAGTGAAACGGAATTTTTGAAAGTTATAAAAAAAGCATGTTCTACAGGCATAAACATAAAAACAATGTCGGGAGAATTTATCTCTTCTATATTGTGATAGGCCTTTTTTGAAAGAGCTTCTATATGCGCCTTAACTGATTCAATATGCTGTTTCAGGGCCTTTTCCATTTCATTTTGTTCTTTGGCTTCACAATATCTAAGATATGATACAAGGGATACTTTTGAATCTATTACTATATGTCTGCCTTCTGGAAGATATAAAATTACATCAGGTCTTTTTCTTTTATTTTCCTCTGTAAAACTTTTTTCCCGGATATAATCACGCCCTTTCACAAGTCCTGATTTATCAAGAATTGACTCAAGCATCATTTCTCCCCACTGCCCCTGTGTTTTATTATTTCCTTTAAGTGCAGAGGCAAGGTTTGAAGCCTCTTTTGTTATTTCAAGATTAAGATCTTTAAGACTTTGAACTTCCTGTTTAAGGGAAGCTGAATCTTTGGTTTGATTTAAATAATTTTCCTCAATTTTTGCTTTAAAATCAAAGAGCTGTTCTCTGAATGGCTGGAGAAAGGTTTTCATCTGCGAATGGCTTTGTTCCTGAAAAGACTTTTGTCTTGATTCAAAAACTTTTGATGCAAGTACCTCAAATTCTTTTTTTAAATTTTCTTTTGCTTCAACAAGAAGGTTTATTTTTTCAAGCCCTGATTTTTTTTCATTATCAAGGACTAATTCAAGTTCCTTTATAAAAATTTTCTGACTTGAAACAAGCTCATTAAGATCTTTTATTTCCTTTTCTTTTGATTCAATTTTAATTTTTATTTCATTCATAGCTGCAAGTCTTTCATTTAAAACAGCATTTTTTTCAGAGAGTATATTTTTTTTTCTTAAAAGAATCAGTATAAAAATCAGACAAAAAACAAGAACTATTCCTGCTGCAGGTAAAGCATAATATTCCATAATCTTTCCCTTTATTTTAATTTATTATTTATGATATACATTCCCTGAAAAAATATTTCCATTTTTACTTTAAAAAATATCAAGAGGAACAATATATGAATCATAATGAAGATAAAATTTACATAAATGAAGCCCAGCTTGTTCTTGCAGAAAAAAGAACATCTCTTGCAAAGTTAAGAACAGGAATAGCTGTTTTTGCATTACCTCTTTCAATTACAAGTTTTTTGATTGCAACTTCAAGATACTATAGTTTTTTAAAGGTGATTTCTTTTCTTATCCCATTAGGCATTGCATGCCTGAGTCTTGCCATACTTGGAATTTACCTCATTGTAATAGCAGTTATAAAACTTAATCAACAAAACAAATATATTAATAAATTAAAAAAAAAGAATAAAATTCTTGGTGAGTATATAGATTAGGGTAAATTTTATGGAAAGGAAAATACAGATTTTAAAAATATCAAAAGAACCTGTTGAACTTTACAAGATTTTGAAGATGAAAAACCTTGTACAAAGTGGAGGTGAAGCAAAATTTGTTATTTCTCAAGGTTTTGTTCTTTTAAATGGTATAGTCGAAAAAAGAAAATCAAAAAAAATCTATTCAGGAGATATAATAAATTTTAACGATGAAACAATTAAAATTATTGCAGAGTAAAAAATATCTCTCTGAATATGGAAAGCTTCAAAAGACTTTGAGATTTAAAACAGATGCAAATCTTTACAAAAATAAACAGATAATTTAAAAGCTTGTTTTAAGTTTTTAAATTTAAAAATACTCTGGAGGTTTAATGAAAATATTAAGTAAGTCAAACTCTTTTAAAAAACTTATTCATCAGGATATAATTTTAAAAGAGTTCAGTGTGGCATTTCAGCAGGCAATTGAATGCATAATTGAATGCAAAAATGAAATGGCATTGAAATTTAAGGAAGAAATGGAAAATAAAAAAAAAGAAATAGATGCTTATTCAAAGGCTGTATTTGTAAGGGATATTAAGAGCAGTAAAGAAACGCTTTTATATCTTTATATAAATTATGAAATTCAGATAACTGAAAAAATGACATCTGTTATGGAATGGATTCTTGCAAGAAAATCACCAATAAATTCTGATTCCATAGAAACAGAGCTTTTTGTTCTTGCAGATTCAGCAGCAGAGACAATAGACAGGCTTACATTACTTTCAAAAGAAATAGCTGCGCTGTCAAAAAGGTTTAAAGGTAAGAAAAATAAAACAAAACTTAATAAAATTATAGATGAAATAATGGAGAAAAGCAGAAAAACAATAAATCTCTCTTTAAGAATGAAAAGAAAAATCCTTGAAACAGAATCTTCCAGCGCTTCAATTATTCATCTTGTTTTCCTTGCGGACATGATTGGACAGACTGCTGAAAAAACAAGGGATACAGCATGGCTTGCAACAGCATTATCATAACTCATCAAATCATGGCAGGTCTGATTCCTTAAAATGATCTGCCTGATAAATTTTTATAACAGGTTTATTTTTTTTCCATCCATCTGGCTGAAATCCTGCTTTCATTGAAAGATGTCCCATAAAATCATCAAAATCAGGAAGTTCTTGCCAGACTTGAGGCAGAAAAGTACTTTGAACTTTCCCAAAATCAAGGATAACACCATCCTTAAAAGGTGTTATAAGCTTTTCAATATCATGCCAGTGTGAATAATCAATTTTTTCAGGGACGGTCAAAATACTTATTTCAATTTCACATTCTTCAATTTCATTTTCATCAATAGGCTTAAATCTTGGATCTTCAAAAGCTGAAAAAACCGCATTATCAATAACAGCCTTAAATAATTCTTTTTCAGGTAAAATATTGCCTATACACCCTCTTAACCTGTTATTTTTTGTTATTGTAACAAAAACTCCCCTTTTTTCATTAAATTCCCGGATAAAATTTTCATAAATAACTGGTTTGCCTGACTCAAGTTTTGATTTTATGGAATTTCTTGCAAGCTCAAGTAATTTTTTTCTGCCTTGTTTATCAATATAATTTTTCATTTTAATTACCTTTTTAAAAAAGAATAAATAAAATTATGGTGCTGGAAACAAAAAGAGACTGAAAATATTATCAGCCTCCTTTTATATAATTAAAAAATATATATAAGATAAATATCAGCCCTTATAGCGCTCAGAAATTATAATATCTGAATTTTTCTTATAATTTTTCATCCACTCATTAAAGAAATGACCCTTTTTTCTCTCAATTAATTTTTTGGCAATTTCATCTTTATCCTTTTTAAAATCTTCGTCAGATGGAAGTTTTGCCTTCAATATTTCAAAGATATAAAAACCTTTATCTGTTTTAACAATATTTTCAGGGAATTTTTCCTTTTTGGATGAAGATTCAAATATTTTCTTTTGTAACTCAGGAACAGAAAATCCAAAATCTTTTACAAATCCCTGTCTTTTAACATTTTGAACTTCTTTTTTTTCAGTTGGTTTAATTTCAGATTCTATATCCAGTGTATTTTTGCTTTTTACAACCTTAAAATACTCTTTTGCATCTTTTTCAGCTTTTTCCTTGAGTTTTCTATCAAGAATAATCTTTTTAATCTGGTCTTTTATCTCTGCAAGAGGACGAATCTCAGGCTCTTTTTTATCCTTTACCTGAAGTATATACATATTTTCACCTGACTCAATTACTCCACTTGTATCACCTTTTTCATAGGAAAATGCCTGCTTTGCAAATTCAGCAGGGTCTGCAATACCTTTTTCAGGGCCCCTTGAATTAAAATAACCGGTTTTTTCAAGCTTTATATTTCTTGCAGCAGCTTCTTCTTCAAGGGAAGCTCCTTTAAGAACAGAATCATAAATCCCATCTGCCCTGTCATATGCCTTTAGTTTTGCTTTTCTCTTTTTTATCCTCTTTGATATCTGAGCTTTTACTTCATCAAGTTTTTTTACAGACTTTTTATTTTTTTCTTCAACCTTTATAATATGCCATCCAAATCTTGTTTTTACAGGCTGGCTGACTTCCCCTTTCTTTAAAGCAAAAGCTGCATCAGAAAAAGGTTTGACCATATCCCCTCTTTTAAAAACTCCAAGGTCTCCTCCCCTTGAAGCTGAAGGCCCTTCCGAGTATTTTGAGGCAACCTCTTCAAATGGCTCACCCTTTAATACTTTATTTCTTAAATCCTTAATTTTAGATTCTGCCTTTTTTTGTGCATCAGCAGATGCATCAGGGGCAAGTTGTACAAGAATATGTCTTGCCCTTACAGTTTCAGGAGTAGAATATCTATCTATATTATCCTGATAATAAGTTTTGATTTCATTGTCATCGACTTTTACATCATTTATAAAATCATCACCTGAAAATCTTATATATACAGTATCTACCATTGGCTCTGTTTTATACTGGCCTTTGTTTTCATCATAATACTTTTTGATTTCATCATCTTTTATCTCAATAGATTTTTTATCATAATTTGAAGGAAGAAAAGATACTAATTTAATATCTATTGTTTTTCTGTTGTAATCATACCATGCTTTCAACTCTTTATCTGTAACCTTCACAGCTCCTGAAACAAGGCTGGTAACTTTTTTAAGTGTCAAATCTTTTCTGACATTGTTCTCAAACTCTTCAACAGACATTCTGTTTGCCGCCAGGATTTTTTTATATTTATCAGCATCAAACTGATTGTCTGTTTTAAAATAGTCCATTTTTGAAATATAAATTCCAAGCTCCTCATCGGAAACAGTCAAACCAAGTTTCCTTGCTTCCTGTAAAATAAGCATCTGCTCAATAAGCATATTAAGAGACTGCTTTTCTATATTGAACATCTTTATCATTTCAGAAGAAAGATTTCCTCCAAATTGCGCCTTGATTCTATTCAGCATATTACCATATGCTTCTTTATATTCATTTATGGTTATTACTTCTCCATTAACCTCTGCCACCTCATTAATCTTACCAGATTGATAAGTCCCCCATCCAAAAAATACAAAAACAACAATAATCAAGCCAAGAATAAATTTAACAATCCAGCTGGAAGCCCTGTTTCTAATAAACCGAAGCATAAAGTCCCCTTAAAGTAAGTTTTGATAATAAAATATTTTGTTAAGCTAAAATAAATGATTTTTGTTTTTTTTCAAACTTTTTTTTATATCTTTAAAAAATTTTTAAATTTTCATTTAGCTTTTTTTGTTGACATAAAATAAATAATTGAATAGAAAAAATCTGTTTTTGCAATAATTCCCAATAAAAGGGGCCATAGCTCAGCTGGGAGAGCGCATGGCTGGCAGCCATGAGGTCAGGGGTTCGAGCCCCCTTGGCTCCACCATTTCATAAAATAAAATTTTCTTTACTTCTAATTAGTCTATGAGTTAATTTTATCCTCTTATTTTATAGGATACTTAATTGACAAAGATTTATAATAATTTTATATTTTTTAATTGTGCATATCCAGAAGCTGGAGAAAAAATGGAAATAAAAAATATAATAAATCATCATATAAACCTTATAAAGAATGTTGAAGACCAGTTCCCTCTTATAAAAAAAATATCTGAAAATCTGATTCAGGCAATTAAAAATGGAAATAAAATTTTTTTTATGGGAAACGGTGGATCAGCTGCAGACAGTCAGCATCTGGCAGCCGAGCTTACAGGAAGATTCCAGAAAAACAGAAAAGCCCTTCCTGCTATAGCTCTTACAACTGATACATCTGCAATTACTGCAATAGGAAATGATTTTTCATTTGATGATATTTTTAAAAGGCAAATTCAGGGTCTTGCTGTGGAAAATGACGCTGTTATAGGAATTTCCACCAGCGGGAACAGTAAAAATATTATAAGTGCAATAATTGAAGCTGAAAAAAAAAAATGCTATACAATTTCCCTTACAGGAAATAATGGCGGAAAGCTAAAGGAAATATCAAAGGAATCAATTATTGTACCTTCTCAAATCACGGCAAGGATTCAGGAAGCACATATATTGATAGGACATATAATCTGCGAATTAATTGAAGAGGCTTTCAGTGACTGATTTTTTTAATGAACTGGCACTTGTTCCAATGGTTGAAAACCTTGGAAAAGGAAAAATAACAGTTGCCGGAGATGTAATGCTTGATTCATACTGGCATGGCTTGACATCCAGAATATCTCCTGAAGCTCCGGTTCCGGTAGTAAAGGTTACAGATTATGATTCAAGACCGGGAGGCAGTGCCAATGTTGCAATAAATATAGGAAGCCTTGGTGCAAAATGTGACATGATTGCCGTTACAGGAGATGATACTGCCTGTATGGAAATTGAGAAAAGTTTTGAGAGATTTGATATAAAAGCAAAATTTCAAAAAATAAAAAATGCTAAAACCATTTCAAAGCTTAGAATAATAAGCCAGAATCAGCAGCTTATACGAATTGACCATGAAGAAGGCTTCCCCGATATAAAAAGAGATGAAATTGAAAAATTTTTTGAGGATTCAATTATTGATTCAAATGTAGTTGTAATTTCAGATTATGCAAAAGGGACACTCAAATCTGCCAAAGAATGGATAAAAAAGGCTGTTTTACTTGGAAAACCAGTTATTGTTGACCCAAAAGGAGCTGATTTTTCAAAATATAAAAATGCAACAATAATAACTCCTAATTTTAAAGAATTTGAAGCAGTTGTTGGAAAATGCAGAACAGAAAAAGAAATTATAAAAAAAGGAACAGCTCTTATAAAAGAACTTAACCTGAACACCCTTCTTGTTACAAGAGGGAAAAAAGGCATGACCCTTATTTTTGATGAAAATGAATTTATCAATGTTCCTTCTGAAACAAAAGAGGTGTTTGATGTAACAGGGGCTGGAGATACGGTTGTGGCAGCTCTTGCAGCAGCATTGTCATCAGGGCTTGATCTTCTTTCTGCTGTAAAAATTGCAAATTATGCAGCAGGAATAGTTGTTTCAAAGCTTGGAACTGCATTTACCACAAAAACCGAAATAAAAAATACTCTTTTACTTAAAGGCAAAAAAAAGTTCAAACCATTAAAAAAAGGAATAGTTTCCTGTGAAAATTTATTTGAACTTTTATCAGAGGCAAAAAAATACGGTGAAAAAATAGTCATGACAAATGGATGCTTTGATATTCTTCATCCAGGTCATGTTTCTTATCTTAAAAAAGCAAAAGAACTTGGAGACAGACTTATTGTTGCTGTTAATTCAGATAATTCTGTAAAAAAACTCAAGGGAGAATCAAGACCCTTAAACCCATGTTCAACAAGAATGACAATGCTTGATGCCCTTGAATCAACGGACTGGATAGTGGAATTTGAAGAAGAAACTCCAAAAAAGCTTATAGAAAAAATATTGCCGGACATTCTTGTCAAGGGGGGAGATTACAAAGTTGATGAAATAGCCGGAGCAGAAGCTGTATTGAAAAATGGCGGAGATGTAAAAATTATTGAATTTCTTGATGGTTATAGCACAACCAGCCTTATCAGAAAAATAAAGGAATAATAATATGCTTATTGTTACAGGAGGAGCAGGATTTATAGGCAGCAATATTGTAAAAGGACTCAACAAACATGGAAGAAATGACATAATTGTTGTTGATGATCTTACAAAAGGAGAACAATTTTTAAATATATCATCCTGTAATATTTATGATTATATGGATAAAGATGATTTCAGAGCCAGACTTTTAACAGATTCTTCTTTTTGTGAAAAAATAGAGGCTGTTTTCCATGAAGGAGCATGTTCAAGCACCACTGAATGGAACGGCAAATTTATGATGGACAATAATTTTGAGTATTCAAAAATTATATTCCATAAATCAATGAATCATAATTTTGCCTTTATTTATGCCTCTTCTGCATCTGTATATGGTGATAATACAATTTTCAGGGAAGAGCCTGAAAATGAAAAAACACTTAATGTCTATGCATATTCAAAGCTGCTTTTTGATAATTATGTAAGAAGATATTTAAAAGAAATTAAAAATCAGGTTGCAGGATTAAGATATTTCAATGTTTACGGCCCCGGAGAATTCCACAAGGAAAAAATGGCAAGTGTTGCCTGGCATTTTTATAACCAGATTAAAGAAACAGGTGTCTGCAAACTTTTTGAAGGAATTGACGGATATGAAAATGGAGGTCAGAAAAGAGATTTTGTATATGTAAAAGACGCGGTTGATGTAAATATCTGGCTTTGGCAGCATCCTGAAATTTCAGGAATTTTCAATGTGGGAACAGGCTCTGCACAGACTTTTAATGATATGGCAGAAGCTGTAATAAAATATCTTGGAAAAGGAAAAATTGAATATATAAATTTCCCCAAAAATTTAAAGGGAAGATACCAGAGTTTTACCCAGGCAGATATAACAAAACTTAGACAGGCAGGCTATGATAAAGAGTTTAAAAATGCAGAAACCGGAATATTTGATTATCTTTCCCATATTGAAGGAAAAAGAGCTGAACTCTAATGAATATTTTGATAGTTCAAACAGGTTTTTTAGGTGATATAATCCTTTCAACCCCTGTTATATCGGCATTAAAACAGATTTATCCTGATTCAAGGCTTTTTTTTCTTACAACTCCGGCAGGCAGACAGCTAATAGATAATGACACTTTACTTGAGAAAGTTCTGGTTTATGACAAAAGAGGAGCTGACAAGGGAATATCTGGAATATTTAAAATATCTAAAAAGCTAAAAAAATATAATTTCCAAAAGGTTTATTCTCTGCACAAGTCATACAGAACTTCCATAATGCTTTTTTTATCAGGGATTAATGAAAGAACAGGATTTAAAAAGGCAAAATTTTCTTTTTTATATCACAAAAAACAATCAAGAAATCCCCTTGACCATGATGCTGTAAGAAACCTTTCAATCCTTGGCTCAGAGTCTGATATTTCTGCTTTTAATCAGGAACTAAGGCTTTTTCCCCCTGATATTGATGAGATTGGTGAAGATTTAAAAAAAATTAAGGAAGAAAAATATATTTTCATGTCCCCTGGAAGTGCGTGGAAAACTAAAAGATGGCATGAAAAGGGATATAATGAAACCGCAAAATATTTTGAAAATTCAGGCTATAAAATAGTTATTTCAGGTTCTGTTGATGAAATGGAAATCTGCAAAAGAGTCTGTTCTGGAACCTGTTCCTTGAATCTTTCAGGTAAAATAAATCTTAAAGAGCTTAAATTTGTAGTTAAAAATGCCCTTTTATGTATATGTAATGACAGCATGGCTCTGCACATGGCTTCTGCCCTTAAAACTCCGTGCGCAGCAATATTTTGTTCCACAATTCCTGAGTTTGGTTATGGCCCCTGGAAAAATAAAAGTATTGTTGTTGAAAAAAAACTCTCTTGCAGACCATGCGGACGTCACGGACATAATAAATGCCCGGAAAAAACCGAAGAGTGCATGAAAATCTCATCTGATGAAGTAATTTCTGCCTCTGAAAAATTATTGGCATAAAATGAAAATTCTAATAGTAAAACTTGGTGCTTTAGGCGATATAATAAATACTTTTCCACTTGCATGTCATTTATATGATAAATTAAATGCTGAAATATCGTGGATAAGCGAACCCCTTGGTTTTCCTCTTGTAAGTAATCACAGAGCTGTTTCTGAAGTTTTTCTGTTTGATAAAAAAAATAAAAAAAAATCCTATTTAAAGATTATAAAATTATTAAAAGAAAAAAAATTTGATTTTGTTTTTGACCTTCAAAGAATTTTAAAATCAGCAGCTTTTACAATTAAAGCAAAATCTCACAGAAAAATTACCTTTGACAAAAAAAGGTGCAAGGAATTAACATGGCTTCTTCCCTATGAAAAAATTGCTCCAAAAGACCATGACTCAAACCATATGCTTAATCAATATCTTGAATTTTCAGATTATATAAATGCCGGACTTCCTGAAAATATAGACTGGAGCATTCCTGAGTTTAATAGCGAAAAAATTATTTTACCCAAAAAATATATTGTTTTAAATACAGGGGCTACAAAATCTGAAAATAAGTGGTTCAGAAGATATTTTGCAAAACTTTCAGATTTTATTTCCACTCAGACAGATTATACCCCAATTCTTTCAGGAGGGACTGAAGATATTAATTTTGCTGAATATATTTATGAACTATGTAAAAAAAAGCCAATAAATCTTACAGGCAAAACAAATCTTATGCAGTTGAGTGAATTACTTAAAAAAGCAGATTTTATAGTAAGCTCAGATACAGGCCCCATGCACCTTGGTGTTGCACATGGAGTAAAAACAATCGGTCTTTTCGGCCCCTCAAATCCTGTAAGAACAGGTCCATTTTATGGTAAAATAATAACAAGAAAAGATTTGCACTCTATAAAAAAACGCAAATCAAAAGAATCTATGGATATTTCGCCTGAAAGAGTTTTTAAAAATATTTTTACTCAATGGAAAGAAAAGACGGCAGCTTATGTTTTTTAACTCCCCTGTTCCATCTTTCCTGCATTTTTTCCTTTAAAAAAAATGGAAGTCCTGAATAGAATTCAGCCTTGTCAAAATCAATTACATAAATATCCTCTTCCCTGGAAATTAATATATTTCCCGGATGAAAATCAGGATGGTAAATTTTATTTTCAATAATTTTTTCAAAAACCTGAATAAATTTATCATTAAAAATTTCTTCGCATTTATCAGGCTTTTCAATGGAATATTGTGCCATATTATAGGAATTATTAATATATTTTGTTATTATTCCACCCTGATATATACAATTACCTTTATAAAAAGCAGCAACAGGCTCTGGAACTGGAATGCCCAGTTTACTTATCTTTTCCATAAATTTTATTTCATTAACAGGCCGGATTCCTTTTTTTCCACCAAGATAATAATTCTTGTTAAAAAAACTTATAACCCCTCCCCTTAAATAATTTTTAAAAACAACCATTCCGATTCCAGGAAAGCTTTTAACAATAATCTTTGCCCTTCCACCCAGTATTGAAAAATTTTTTCTGCTTATAACTTTTTTTGAATTTAAAATAACATTAAAGATTGGGTTTAAAGATTCATCAGAAAATTCTATAAAAGAAAAAAGATTAAATTTATCTTTATTGTATTTATATATTTTTTTCAATTTTACTTAACCGATTCATTAAAAATTTTTCAAATTTATTATCAAAAAATACTATTTCAACATCCATTACAATTAAATCAACAGGAAATTCAATTTTTTTATCAATAATTCTTATATAATCCTTAATTGTTGTAATTATATTGTCGCAGCCTGAATTTAAAGTTTTTTCTATAATTTTTTCCATGTCCTTATTGCTATAAATATGATGATCATTGAAAAAAAGATGCTCATATATATTAAAGCCAAGTTTTTCAGTGCTCTCATAAAAAGCTTCATTACTTCCAAGACCTGAAAAAAGAAATGATTTACTATAAATATTTTTTTTATTACCGGGAATTATAAAATCAATTTTTTGCCTGTGCATTGAATTAAATATATATTTTTTCCAAAAAGAATTATCTTTGTCCGATCTGGTATAAACTAGAGCATCTGCTCTTTTTATATTTTCAGGTTTTTCCCTTAAAATTCCCCTTGGAATAACAAATCCGTTTCCAAATGGTTTGTTATCATCCAGAAGAAGAATATCAATATCTCTTTCTAGTTTTAAATGGGAAAAACCATCATCTAAAATTACAATATTACAATTAAATTCATTAATCCCCTTCTTTAATGAAAACATCTTGTTTTTACCGCAGATTACAGATGTATTTATTGTTTTTGAAGCTATAAGCCATGCTTCATCTCCTGCTTTTAAAGGTGTGCATTTTATATTTTTACCATCAGATACAACTCCTCCGGTTTTTTCAAAATCTCCTTTATAGCCTCTGGTTACAACAAGGGGCTTATACCCTTTTTTCACAAGAAAATCTGATAAAAAAATTGTAAAAGGAGTTTTTCCAGTTCCGCCGCTTGTAATATTTCCGATTGAAATAACCGGAACCTCTGCCTTATATGATTTTAAAACAGAATTTTTAAATAATACAAGTCTTAGAGATATTAATGCTGAATATATTTTTGATAAAATATTTAAAAAAAATTCAATGGAAAAAAGCCTGTTTTCTCTATTTTCAGAATAAATAATATCTAAAACTTTTTTTTTCATTCCAATTAACTTTGAAGCAGTTTGTTTTCAAAAAAAACATATAAAAACAATGAGACCATACCAAAAATAATATTTGCCGACCATGCAGCAATAAAAGGATTAATAATCTCACCATAGCCAAGGGAAAGTGTGAAGCTGTAAAAAGACCAGTATAAAAAAGATGAAAACAAAGAAATGCCCACACCAAATGGAATTTTTTGTCCTGTTGCAGAATTTAATCCTATAAGTGTTCCAATTAAAGCCATTATAAAATTTGCAAAGGGGAATGCTATTTTAGCATATAAATCAACAAGAGGCTTTTCAATATTATAGCCTTTTTCACCAAGTTGTGCCACATGGCGGGCAAGCTCTATAAAACTCATTTCTTCAGTAGTTTTTACAGACTCTTTTAATTCTACAGGAGAAAAAGAAAATCTTTCAGGCAAAGTATCCATAAAATCTATTTTCTGTCCATAATCCTTGTCAAGGTTTTCACTCAGGTAAACATCCTTTAATATCCACTTTCCATTTTTATAACTGGCAGAGTCTGCAATAGTTCTTTTTATAATATTATTTTTTTTATCAATTCCGTTTATTGTGATTTTTCTTAATAAATTCTTATTGGAATCAAAATAATCAATATATATTATTTTATCGTGTTCCTTAAGCCAGATATTATTCCTTTTACGGGTAAGTATTTTTCTTTTTCTTATCTTTACAAGATTAATATAATTGAGCTTTGCAGATGCGGAAGGCATTAAAAAATCAGATATAAAAAACACCATCAGGCTCAAAGCAAGGCTAAGCACGATAACTGGAGTATATATTTTTACAAGAGAAATTCCACTGGAACAAAGGGCTGTAATTTCTTTATTTTTGTGCATAAGCCCAAACATAACAACCAAAGAAATAACTATTGATACCGGAGTTAAATGAACTATTACAAAGGGTATTTTAAAAATTACAAAAAAAATACCATCGGAAGTTTTAAGACCTGCCTCTATAAATCTGTCCAGATTATTTAAATAATCAACAGAAAGAAATATAAATATCATCACAAATTCAATAAGGATAAAAATTTTTAAAAATTTATTCAGCAGATATTTTGTAAGTAGAGTCATAGCCTAAGACCGTCTCCTGAATTTCAGGTTTATCTCTTTTTCCTTATCACAAAGATATAATAAAATGCTGCCAATTATAAACATTACAGCGTTAGGGACCCACATACCAACTGCAGGAGGACAGATTTCAGGCTTTGATTCTCCAAGTGACCAGCCCGCAGCCAGAAGAAGATAATATAAAATAAAAAAGAGTACTCCATATAGTATTCCTGAAGATTTTTTGCCGGTACTGTTTTTAAGACCAACAGAAAAAGCAATCATTCCCAGAAAAAAACATGAAAAAGGAAGTGCAATTATCTCATGTTTTCTCAATAATGCAGAATAATAATATTTGTTATGCTCGGTTTTAAAGTTTTTTATGTATTTATTCAATTCATCAAAATACATTTCATCATCATCTTTTTCCTCTGTGCCAGCAACCTTTTTACGCCCTGGGACATTAATAATAAAACTATATTTGTCAAAAAAAGTTTTATGAACTGATAAATCATTTTTAAATATCTGAATTATAGAACCATTTAAAAGTTCAATTTTATAACCGCTTTCAGTTTTTAAAAGAAAACCTTCAGGTGCTGTAATTGTTACAGGTGACTGGCCTGTTTTCCTGTCTTCAATAAATATTTTGCTTATTTTATTATTGTGTTTATCAATTTTATCTATAAAAAGAACAAAACCTTTAAAGGAGTCCAGAAAAGTTTTTTCTTTAAAAGCGATTGACAGATTATTTTCAGCTATATGATAAACTTCTTTTGTAAACGAATATTTTCCCCATGGTACGCCATAAAAGGTCATAAAAGCTGTGAAAATAACCCCTGCCAAACAAAAGAAAGCTGCCGGTGCAAAAATACGAAAAACACCTGCGCCGCCGGATTTAAGGGCTAAAATTTCATTGGAACTGTTCATTTCAATAAATACAAAAAAAACCGACATCATTACTGACATGGGAATAACATATTTTAATAAAAAGCATATGGAAAAAAGCATAAGCCGTAAGACGGATAAGAAAGAAATATTGTAATTAACCAGCATATCGGCAATATCAAGCATTCTTGATAAAAGAAAAATGAATGAAAAAAAAAGAAGACTTACTATAAATGGAGAAAGAAGCTCCTTTAAAATATATTTGTCAATTACCTTTATCATATATATCTTTCACTGAAAATCATGGAAACCCTGTCTCCTGTTTCATTAAAACATTTGTCAAAATCCTCTTTTAAACCAGTTTCAAGGGCATGTTCAAACATTTCTTTTATTTTAAGGTTAATATCATTTTTTTCCATAAGCTCATAAACAAAAACCCCTTTGGTTTTACCCTTTACCATAACCTCCTCAATTTTTCTTGTAAGGAATTTATCTCCTGCCTCTTTCTTTGTAAATTCACTTATCAATATACTTGTCTTATAGGTTTTGTTTAAATCCTGTAACCTTGAAGCAAGATTAACACTATCTCCAATGGCAGTATAATTAAACCTGTTATGTGCACCTGTATTACCAATTACTGCCGGGCCTGTATTAATACCCACCCCAATTTTTACATTAAAATCAGTTTTTAAATTTTTTTTAAGCTCTTCTGATTTCATCAGTCTCATCATTTCAAGGGCAGTTTTGCAGGCCATTTCTGCATGGTTTTCAATATCTACAGGAGCATTATAAAAAGCCATTATTGCATCACCTATATATTTATCTACATATCCATTATTTTTTTGAATAATCCCTGTAAGAGGATTAAAAAGTTCCTTAAGAAGATTCACAAGAGAAGTAGAATCCAGAGCTTCTGATATTGTAGTAAAATCACGGATATCAAGAAAAAGAGTTGTCAGTTCCTTTTCCTCTCCCCCAAGGGTCAATTTCTCAGGATTTTCAGCAAGCTTTTTCAAGACAACCGGGGATACATATGCAGCAAAGGCTTCCTTTATAAATAAAGATTCATTTTCATGATACTTAAAAAGTATAACCTCCAGCAAAAACATGGACAAAACAAGGGATATTGAAGGGAAAAAATTATCTATCCATATATTTGAATAAATATATAAGATCTTTGAAATAAAGATAAAACAAAAGAGAAATATCAGATTGAAACTTGTTCTGAAAAAAACCTTTTTTGAAATAAAAACCATAAAAAAAGGCAGTATGCCCATTAAGAATATAAGAAATCCGGTATATATTTTTCTTTCCTTGATAAGCTCCCCTGACAAAACATTGGAAAGAAAGGTATAGTGAAGTAAAGGCCCTGGTATTGCTCCCAAAGGAGTTGATCTTATATCAGAAACCCCTGCTTCTGTTATGCCTAAAATAACAATTTTATTTTTTATAAATTCATTATATTTATCAGTTTCAACAAGGTCTGAAAAAGAAATAATTTTATATGAATCAGGATTGTAAAAATTAAGTCTTTTCATTCCGTTTTTACCAAAACTTATTTTATCATCTCCAATCTCGCCGATAATACCTCCCCTGCCCTTTTTTATTTCAATGTCCTTATTCAGATAAAATCTAAGTCCCTGAATACCAAGGCTTGGATAAACAGAACCATCATATACAAATCCAAGGGGATATCTCCTGAAAATTCCATCCTTATCATGGAAAGTTGAAAAAGCACCATTCAAGGCACAGGCTTGCAAAATGACTTTTATGCTTGCTTCTGCATAATCAGCATGAGGGATTTCAAGATTTTTGGAATAAATTCGTTCAAGGGTTGAAAGGGATAAAATTTTTTTTCTTTCCATCTCCAGATCTTCAGAGGCTTTATCCCTTAAAAAAAATCCACAAATAATATTACCCGATGAAAAAATTGAATCTGCAAGACTTTTATCATATTGTTTTTCAGTTTTTTCAGAAAAAGTCATATCCAGAAGAACAGCAGAAGAGGCCCCAAGTTTTTTTATACCCTTTGCAAGGATATCTCTTTTCCAGGGCCATCTTCCGTAAATATTAACACTTTTTTCATCAACCGCAGCAAAAACTATATTTTCAAAGGGTTTCTTTTTGGAAATGGAATAATTTATATCATCGGTTTTTTCTGCCAGTTCAAAAAATGGAGAAATTTCATAATAAAAGGCAAAAAAAACAATCAGTACAGAAAAACATACCGACAAAATCAGAAAAAAGAGCTTTTTCATATCATTTCTCTAAATTTTTTAAAATCTTCATCCAGATTATCTGTGAAAGCTTTTTCCTCTGCAATATTATCTGAAAACACAACCATTTTACCGGGCTTGAGTTCAAAACTTCTTACAAATTCAACAAACTCTTCTCTGTCTGCTTTTTTATATTTACCAAAAGCTGACCTTGTTTTTTCCATAAAAGCCTGAAAAGCTGAAAGCTCTTTTTTTCTGCGAAGTTCAAACTCTTTTTTTAAGGATTCAACATCAATAAGTCCTTTTTTAAGGGCTATTGTTTTATTTTTTTCACTTGAATCAATTATAAATTCCGTGCCCTTTACCCCTATAACAGCAAAAGGAGTTTTAACTTTAAAACCCTTTTGTTCTTTTTTTTCTATGTTAAAATAAGCCTTGCCTTCCTTTTGCTCCCAGGATTCAAGAGCATTGCTTTTCATTCTTGAATTTTCCTCAATAACTACATTTGAATTATCTGATAATTTCAATACAGCATAGGATTTATCACCAGTTATAATCATATCACCATCTTTAACAACCTGACTGACTATTGCAAAACTTTTTCTGAATGCTCCTTTTTTGAGAATAAAAACATCTCCATTTATCTTTGAAATAACTGCATTACTGCTATTTGCAAAACCATAGGGGGCACTAAAAAACAAAGTTAAAATAAAAATTAATAAAATTTTAAAAGATTTCATTTTTTTCTCCAGATTTTAATTTTATTTATAAGACTTTAGCCTTTATAACAGCTCTTATTGGTGCAGAATAACCTTCAACAGTTTTATTTTTATCATTGCAATCAAGAAAATCCACAAGTGATTTTTCAAAAGTCCAGGGTGTTCTTCTTTGCTCATCAATGGAAGTCCTTGTAATATCAAGAACAAAAATATCATGAAAACCCGACTTTTTAAGCCATATTTCAAGGGTTTTCAAAGTTGGTATAAAATGCACATTATTCATTGCAGCATATCTTTTTTCAGGAACAAGGGCAATATTTTCATTTCCAGGGATAATCAAAGTTTCAAGAATCAGCACTCCGTCATCTGCCATTATACGTTTTATTTTAGCAAGCATCTCCATTGGACATTTTCTGTGATATAAAACTCCCATACAAAAAATATAATCATAAAAGCCTTTAACTTCAGGTAATGCATCGAATGAAACAGGGATTGTAAAAATATTATCCGTATTTAAATATTTCCTTATGGCTCTGAACTGATAATAATATGGAATAAAAGGTTCAATCCCAATGGAAATCAAAGGTTTTTGCTCTGACATTTTAAAAAGATAATAACCATTGCTTGAGCCTATATCCAGAATTTTCTTATCTTTAATATCAATATAATTTTCAAATCTCTGCCATTTAAGAAATGAGTTCCATTCAGAATCTATTTCAATGCCAAAAAGCCTGAAAGGCCCTTTCCTCCATGGCTTCATCTCTTTTAAAATATTATGGAGTAAATCACAGTCCTCTTTTGATATTTCTTTTTCTGAGCCAACAGAAACAAAGCCTTTTTCAAATCCAGAAATTTTTGTATTAATATCTGGAAGAGACTGATATAATTTGTCAAATTTCTCAATAAGTTTATTTTTCGGTTGTTGAAAAAAAAGAACCTTTTCAAACAAAAAGTCTTCCATTTTTTCTGCAAAAAAATCCATTCTTAAACTTTTTGCAGTTTCCAAAAGATTTTTCATATTTATTTCTCTGCTATAAAAGATGTAAACTGAAACCATTTAAGATAAATATCAGCATATGAAAAGCCACTGCCCAGAAGTCTTTTTATATGTGTTTTTGAAGTTTCAGATATAAGCACATTATCAAGGGCCTCTCTTTTTCTGTTTATTTCAAGTTCCGAATATCCGTTTTTCTTTTTAAAATCATAATAAATAGCTGTTTCCGTGTCTGTAAAGGCTGAATTTTCATTTGATACCTTTTCTGTCAAAAGAAAAATCCCCCCATTACAAAGGCTTTCATATATTTTTTTTACAAGATTATCACGAAGTTCAGGCTGTATAAACTGGAGGGCAAGATTCATTACAACAACAGATGCATTATTAAGCTCAAGCTCATTTATATCTTTATTAACAAGATTGATTCCATGGGATTTTTTTCTTGAAGCAAGGCGTTTGGAATATATGTCTATCATGGCAGAGGAATTATCAACTCCAACCATTTTAAAACTTTTGCCCTTCATTTTTTCAAGAAAACTTATGCCGAAATTACCGTTTGAACATCCAAGATCATAAATAACAGTCTCTTTTCTGTAAAATTTTGCAGCAAGCTCTGTTTGAATATCTATTGTCTGATTATATAAAGGGACCGACCTTTTAACCATATCATCAAAGCATACAGCTACAGTTTCATTAAACTCAAATGGATTTGGAGCTTTTTTACCATCTTTAAAAATTTCATCTTTTTTTTTCATAATTTTAAAAAATCTTTTTATTTATTTTAATCTCTATAAAAGTGTATTTATGCACAAAATAAATTTTTTAACATAATCTATAAAAATTTAAATCTGTAAACATTATTTTTTTTGTAACTATTTCAAAAACTGATATTCATAAAAAAAGCCAGAGTAAATGACCAGAGAATTTGAAAGGATAATAAATGAACAAAAAACTCTTTTTTTATTTTCTAGGCAGTTTAGTATTTTTTTTCTCAATTTCCTATGCAAGCACAGAAGAAAAAAATAATACCCAAGGCTCCGACTATAAAAAATGGACAACTGCAAATCATAAAAAAATGCCCCTTCTTCAAAAAGAGTTCAAAAGCCCGGAGGAAGTTACAAAAGTATGTCTTTCATGTCATACAGATGCCGCAATGCAGGTTCAGAAAACCATACACTGGACATGGAAATGCGATGCTGATACAACAGGCAAAATGGGGAAAAACGGTCTTACTCTCAATAATTTCTGAATGAATATAGCAAGCAACGAGGCTCGTTGCACTTCATGCCATGCAGGATACGGCTGGAAAGACAAAAATTTTGATTTTTCCAATGAAAATAAAGTTGACTGCCTTGTCTGCCATGACCAGACAGGTGAATATAAAAAATTCCCCACATCTGCGGGATATCCCCCTGCAAAAGATAAAAAATTCGGTAAAAAAATTTTTAAAAAAACAAATCTTACCAGAACTGCACAAAATGTGGGGCGTCCAGAAAGACAAAACTGCGGTGCATGTCATTTTTATGGAGGCGGCGGAGACGGTGTGAAACATGGGGATCTTGACAGTTCATTAATTGAGCCTTCATATGAACTAGATGTCCATATGTCTGCTGAAGGAGGTAATTTTGCATGCACAAGATGTCATACAACTACAAATCATAAAATTTCAGGAAGATGCTATAAAACACCTGCTTTTACAGATAGAAAATCCGTTCTTGACTCAGATATGGTTAAAAGAATCTCTTGTGTTTCATGCCACACAGATTCTCCCCATAAAACAAATAAAAAATTAAACGACCACACAGACAAAGTTTCATGTCAGGCATGTCATATCCCAACCTTTGCAAGAAAAAATCCAACAAAAATGAAATGGGACTGGTCTAAAGCAGGTAAACTTAAAAACGGCAAACCATATTCCATTGAAGACAAAAAAATGAAAAGACATAAATATATGTCGAAAAAAGGAGAATTTATCTGGGGAAAAAATATAGTACCAGAATATTTCTGGTTTAACGGTTCAATGGAATACACTCTTTTGACAGATAAAATTAACCCAGACAAAGAAGTAAGTTTAAACAGGGTTCTTGGTGATAAAAATGATAAAAAATCAAGAATATATCCATTTAAAGTACATAAAGCTGTTCAGCCCTATGACAAAAAAAATAATAAAATGGTTTCTGTTCATCTTTATGGCAAGGATAAAACCTCATACTGGAAAAATTTTAAATGGAATCCGGCTATAAAAACTGCCATGGACTATCTTGAGCTGCCATACAGCGGAGAATATGGTTTTGTTGAAACAAGCTATCATTTTCCAATAACTCATATGGTGGCTCCAGGCAGCAAGGCTCTTGACTGTTCAAGCTGCCATGGGAAAAATTCAAGGCTTGCATCCCTTACAGGTTTTTACATGCCTGGAAGAGACAGGTTTGAGCTTATTGATAAGTCTGGATGGATTCTTGTCTTAATGTCTCTTTCTATTGTTTTTATTCATGGTTTTATAAGAATTTTTTCATCATTAAAAAAAGAGGAGTAATTCTTTATGAAAAAAATATATTTATATACTATCTTTGAAAGATTCTGGCACTGGTTCCAGGCAATTCTTATTGGAATTCTTCTTCTGACAGGTTTTGAAATTCATGGGACTTACTCTCTTATAGGCTTTCAAAATGCTTTTCAGATTCATAATTATTCAGCATGGACATGGCTTGTTCTATATGTTTTTATTATTTTCTGGATGGCTGTTACAGGAGAATGGAAGCAATATATTCCTACAATGAAAAAAATATTTGATGTGATGATGTTTTATGCTTTTTATATTTTTAAAGGAGCCGACCACCCTGTGCCTAAAAGTAAAAGAAAAAAGCATAACCCTCTCCAGAGAATAACTTATCTTATAATGGTTTCTTTTCTTGTGCCCTATCAGATAATAACCGGATTTATATATTATTTTTACAATGAAATTCCCATGGCAGCAAATATTCAGCCAGATCTTGGCCTTATGGCAGCTTTTCATACAATAGGCGGATTTGCTTTTTTGATTTTTTTAATTATTCACCTTTATATGACAACAACAGGACATACAATTTTTTCACATATAAAAGCAATGTTTACAGGATGGGAAGAAGTTGAAAATATAAAAGATATAGAAGCCTGGGAAATAAAAAAAAATTAATATATATAATTTATTAAGAAATAAAATAACATTATACAGATAATTGAAAATACAGTCAGTAGTATTATCTGAAAAGCAGATTCTTTTTTTCTGGATTTTTCCTCGGATACGGCGGGCCAGGTAATTCTTGATTTAGTCAATAAAATAAAGAGAAAAAAGAATAATACCATTATAGCTGTTAAAAGGGATATTATAAAATAATAGGTATTGGTTATAAAAAAATGCTTTAATATAAAAAAGAGAATAATGGAAAATATTAAAGGGCATATAAAAATTACCAGTAATCTAGGCTTGAAGCATAGTATCTTATCCCAAGTTAAGCGGATTGAAGAACTAATCCCAGGACAAATGAGCTTTTTCTCTCCTTCCGAGGGAATTGAATAGCTTGCAAAAAAATATGCCTCGCAAATTTATCTCACCTAAAAACCAGTATATCACCAGGAAACAAAGCATGTTTCTGCCCAGACTCAGGGTTACATCACGGGTAATCCTGCTTTTTTCAGCTTAAAAATCAAATCCGCAGCTTCTTGACGAATATGGGGATAGGGATCCTCAAGGCAAAGTTTGAGGTTTTCTAACATTGATGAAGATATTTCCTTCTCCGGCTTCCATGTCCACAAACCATGAGTCCGATCGTAAATATAAAAACTTAAACCGCTCATGGCGAGAAGGCGTATGGGTTCCGATTCAATGGCCAGGCAGTCAAACCAGAAGGGAATCAGCCGCTCTCTGTGAATGTGACCAACGGCAATCAGTCCGTTGGAGAGAGTATATTCATCAGCCGGATCAATCTCTTTTGTTACATACGAGACAATCTGTTTTTTTGCCTTTCCTCCGATCCACCTTAAATGGTGTACATCGATGATGACCAGCCCCTGAATCGCAATGGCCGCAGTATGTCCAATAGTTAGGATCTTTTTCAGGCGATCCTCTATTCCAGGAATAAAGATAGCGCCCGGCATGGATTTAAATTGCAGCATCATCTTTTTTGCGATTTCTTCGGGCACGGGCCTTTCATCACCAAGCAATACAAGGATATCGGGTATAAGCTTATGTCCCTTGGCCATCCCCAAACTCTTAATCTCTAAAAGCGCCTCTGCAATTATGGCCGGATCATCGGACCGTAATGCCATCCTGGTTTCATCAAGTTTTGGATTGTAATAGTAGATAAAATTATGCATCCAAAAGGCAAAAATAACGAGTCCGATAACAAAGACAGCACCTTTCCAGCTTGTTATTTCAATTCTTGTTTCCATAGAAAGTATCTTCCCGGCTTTTTTATTTGCATGAAGATTTTCTTTATTATTATAGTAGGATATAGGCTTGACTTGTGTCAAATAAAATAATTCATATTTTTATGGTAATCGGTCTGGCAAGATCAGCCAGAAGAGTATTTTAGAGAATCTAAACTAAACCGACAGAGTATATCCAATCGGAAACGGAGTTTTTCAAACCAGTTCGGAAAAATATCTAAGAGAGAACAACTCTGGCGATAGGGGAACTTTAACGGTAAGGGTTAAATAAAAAATATTTTTACATGTTTTTATTTAATTAATCTTTGAGGTATCAAGTCCAAACAAAGTCCTTGCAAAGGAAAGATAACGTTTCATATCCCTGTGGGCTCCAGGGTCTTTCAAAAAATTTATGGGATCATGCAAAAGACGGCTGCATATTGCATCCACCATTTTGGAGACAGCTTTTTTTTCAAAAAAATTCTCCATATTATTGTCTTTCATTGTTTTTTTTACTTCACGCTCAACTATATTTTTTACTTTTGCCCTCAATTCAACAATAGTTGGAACAAGCTGTAAATTTTCCTTCCATGAAATAAAATTTTCTGCCATTTCTTCAATAATCTTTTCAGCATAATCAGACTCCTTTATTCTCCCCTTGACATTGAGATCAACAACTTCCTGAAGATCATCAAGGTCATAGACATAGATATTATCCACATTTTTAAGTTCAGGGTCTATATCCCTTGGAACAGCAATATCTATAAAAAACAAGGGCCTGTTATCTCTTTTATTAATAATATGGCTGATTTCGTCTTTTAAAATAATATAGTCAGAAGCTCCTGTAGAAGATATTATTATATCAACCAGTTCAAGATTTTTTCCAATATCTTCAAACCTGATGCCTGAGCCTGAAAAACGATTTGCCAGCTCAACACCTTTTTTAAAGGTTCTGTTGGCCACATAAACGCTTGAAACATGATGATGAATCAAATGCTCAACTGCGAGTTCAGCCATCTCCCCAGCACCGATAAGGAGTACCTTTTTATTATCAAGCGCACCAAATTTTTTCCTTGCAAGTTCAACAGCAGCATAACTTATCGAAACTGCATTACATCCTATTCCCGTCTCGGTTCTGACTCTTTTTGCAGCGTGAAAAGCTCTGTGAAACATTCTGTTTAAAATAACCCCTGAACTCCCCGCTGATGTAGCACACTTATATGCAGACTTAACCTGACCAATAATCTGGGGTTCTCCAATAATCATGGAATCAAGACTTGAAGCAACCCTTAAAACATGCCTTACTGCTTTTTTACCTGTATATACATAAAAATTATCAATAAACTCATCCAGTGAAATAGCTTTAACTTCAGCAAAAATTTCATACATATTTTCAACAGCCTCATCAGGAATTTCAGAAACAAAAATAGACTCCACCCTGTTACAGGTTGAAAATATAATACATTCCCTGAAAAAAGTTCTCTTTTTCATAAGTTTGAGAGTAGAATCTATCTCATCAGTGCTAAAGGCAATTTTTTCTCTTTTGTCAATTGATGCTGTTTTATGGCTTAATCCAACAACAACTATTTCCAGACTGCTGATTTTATCCATTATAAATCCTGATTAAAAAAAATTTCTGATATCAAAAAATACTTTATATACATAATTAAAACCTCCTGATAAACGGCTATATTTTTTCTCCATCACCAAAAAAATAATCATTTTTTTCTTTAACAAGAATTTCCATTATTTTTTCTGCCAAGACAGAATCCTTTAAAATATATCCAATTTCCTCTTTAATACCTTCAAGATTTTTTGACTTAACATAGTCAAGAAGATTTCCAAAAACAAAAGCACGAAATTTTTCTCTGTTTTCCGAAGAGCTGCTTTCTGATTTCAAGACAAAAGTTCTGATCTTGCCCAGAAGATAAATAAAGATTTCATAATCATCACCATATTGTTTTTCAAGATCCTGCCTTATTTTTCTTGCAAGAGCAGGGCTTTTTCCTCCTGTTGATACAGTAAATACAAGTGAGCCTCTTTTTACATATGAAGGAAGAATAAAATCTGATCTGTCTGAAGAATCTGCAATATTACATAAAACTCCCTTTTTTCTTGAAACCTCGGAAACATCAATATTAACTTTCATATTATCTGTTGCCGCAAAAACAAAAAAAGCATCAAAAATATCTTTCTTATCAAATTCTTTTATTTTCATGGAAAAATTTTTATTTTGTTTAAAAAAAGAAAACTCTTTTGTAAACACAGGAGCTACTGCCATAACAAAAGCACCATAATCAAGAAGCCTTTTGACTTTTCTGAATGCGACCTCCCCTCCCCCGACAACAATAACATTTCTGCCCTTAAATTTTAAATATACAGGATAAAATTCCATTATAAAACTATCTCCATTAAATCACTGCCCAAAATAATTTCTCCCTTAAAAATTTTTCTTGCATTTTCAAGAAAATCTGTCCCTCCAGCCTCTGGATAAAAATGAGTGAGAACTATCTTTTCAAGACCTGCAAGCTTAGCTATGTCAGCAGCTTCTGATGGAGTAAGATGCCCGGGAATCTTTCTTCCGTCAGTAAAAGAAGATTCAATAACCAGTAAATCTGCTCCCCTGCAAAAATCTGAAAAACCTTCGGTTACATCCATATCTCCAGAAAAAACAAAAATTTTTCCTTTTGAATCAGTAAGTTTTAAAGCTATTGATTCAGGCCTGTGATTTACACAAAAAACATTAATTATCATATCTCCAAATACAAAATTATTTTTTTCAAGCTCTATAAGATGAAGTTTAAAGGCAGGTTTAATCCATTTACCATATGCAGAATAAAGTTTATCATAAAATTTATTTAAACCGGCTCCACCCATGACAGAAAAATTTTTTTCTTTCAAAAAACTTCCGCATTTCAGGTAGAAAAGTATAGGAACAAGTTCCGAACTATGATCAGGATGAAAATGAGTTAAGATTATCCCATCAATATTACCGGGATCTCCACCTGATTCAAGAAGTCTTCTCATACATCCTGTTCCTGCATCAAGCAGCAGTTCCCTTTTTTCAGATCTCACCCATACAGAAGAAGAGGCTCTTTCAAGAGAAGGAATGCATGTACCTGTTCCAAGGAGATTAATAATCATTCTTTTTTTACCTTGCGGGCAGTTCTTATCTCAATATGCTTTCTTATCCATAATTCAAGTTTTCTCTGATTTCTTGGGGAAACAGAGTCTTCTATTGATTCATAAGGAATCTCGGCTCTTGCCATACCTCTGTGGCCTCCGGCAGAACCATATTCACCAAAACTTGAATCTGCAACCTTACCGGCATTTTTTCTGATACCATCATTTCTGATTATAACAATTACTTTTTCATCGTAATTACCGGAAACTATAGTCCAGTTAACCTTGTCAACATTCATGAAAAAATCGGCAATCTGAACACAGATATCAGGAGTTGGAACCTCTCCAAGATGAACATAAAGCCTGTTTCCCTTCATAACCCTCAAATTAAAGGCCTTTTCATAATACTTTAGAAAACCAAGCGGAATTTCAGCCTGTTCTATCCTCTTTTCAAGTTGAATATTTGCAAATTTAAAAAGATATTGAAAAGCTTTTATATCTTCAAGCAGAGTTTTTCTCTGAAAATTTGATGTATCCGTTTTGATACCATAGTAAAGAGCAGTTGCAAGTTTTACAGAAGGTTTTATTTTTGCAGCCTTCAAATATTCTGTGAGCATTGTTGCTGTAGCTCCGTATTCAGGTCTTATATCAGAATAGGCAGCTCCAAAATTTTCATCAGGATGATGATCAATAATTACATCCGGCTTAAATTCATTAAATTTTTCACTGTGCCCGGGCTGTGAGTCCACCATTACAATCTTGTTGAATCTGGATTTATCAATTTCATCCACATAAATCATTTTAATACCAAGAAGTCTTATCATTGCAAGATTATCAGAACGCTTAACCCTGTTTATACATGATATTTTTGTCGATGCAACTTTTCTCCACAAAAGCCTTTTAACAGCCATAGCACTGGACATTGCGTCAGGATCAGCATTTATAATCACAAGAACCTGATCATCTCCATTAAAATTTGAATAAAATTTTTTAACTCTCTCGAAATTGGAAAGAGTCATATTTTTTCCTCCTGATTTCCAGAAATTTTATCTATATTTTTAAAAACCAGATCTATGGTATGCAATATATTTTCTTTTTTAACAGAGCTGGATCTTCCAAGCTGCATCATGCAGGCAGGGCATCCTGTAACAAGCAGTTCATCTTTTTTCATATCAAGACTTTTCATTCTTTTATCAAGTACAGACATTGACATAAGTGGATGTTCCATTGAAAAAGTCCCTCCAAAACCGCAGCAGGAATCTTCTTTTCCTTTTTCAATGCTGCATCCTGAAAATTTATCAACCAGAAACCTTGCCTCATTTTCAATGCCAAGAGATTTAATATGGCAGGGAGTGTGCCATTTTATTTTCATGTTTTCTGTTTTTTCAGCCGAAAAATTAAGATCTTTTAAATCAGAATACAAAAATTCATGAAAATCCATAACCTTGATTTTTTCAGAAAGTATAAGATCGTCATAAGAAAATTCAGACCATACTTTTTTTATTGTGTCTATACATGTTGGACATCCTGAAACAACAAAATCAGGTTTTTCATCAATAATTTTCCCATAAAGTCTTTCCCTTGAAAAACGATATTTTTTCATATCACCGGAAGAAAGAAAAGGAATACCACAGCATTCACCGGAAACAAGGGATGTATTATAGCCAAGTTTATTAAAAATATCAAAAGCTTTTAAGGTTTTATCCCTGTAAAACTGATCAAAGAGACAGCCTGAAAAAAAAAGGACTTTTTTACCCGAAAAATTTTTATTTTGTATTTTCTGATTCCCAAAAATAAAATTCTTTATTTTTGGGAATGCTATAAAAAACCTTATTATATTTTTCTTTATAAATGATTTTTGCTTAAAATCATTCAATATCAGTCTTGATTTTATAAAAAGGGTTTTAGTGTCTATATTTCTTGGGCAAGCCTCGCCGCATTTTCCGCATAAAAGACATACCTTTAAATTCTCCTCTATTTTACTTTTGTCAAAAAGAAGCTCTTTTTCAAGCCCCTGAAGCAAAGAGATCTTACCCCTTGCTGTATGATGTTCAAATCCTGTATTCTCAAATACAGGGCATACAGACTGACATTTCCCGCATTTTTTACATGAAGACAAAATATCAGAAATTTCTTCCAGAGAAAAAAGTGTATCTTTAACAGAAAAAAACTTTTTTTCTTTCTTTTCAGTAAGTTTCATCTATTTAAAACATCTTATCCTGATTTTTTATGCAAAATTTCAAGGATTTCGGATAATTTAAAATCAAACTCGCCTTTTTTAATGGAGCAGGCTCCTGCACCCCTATGCCCTCCTCCATTATATCCTGAAAGAAGCTTTCCAATATTTACACTGCATGTCTTTTTAAAAATTGAGTGACCTATGCTCAAAATAATTTTTTCAGAATCATCATCTGCATAACGAATTTTTATACTTACATCTGTATCGGGAAACATTGAATAAACAAGGAACCTGTTGCCTGAAGGGGCTTTTGTTCCGTATCTTCTCAAATCTACTATGGAAACATTTTTTTCAACCGAAGTATTTTCAGTTAAAATATTTTTCCAGAGCCTGTTTTCTTCAATAACATTCTTACAACGTTTTTTTACATCTTCATCGCACATTATTTCATCAATCTTTTTTTCCCTTAAAAGAGAAACAAGTTTTTCCCAATATTCAGCATCTTCCAGCTGCCTGTTTCTTATTGTCATTGATAAAAGTAAATATGGATATTTTTCTGGATAATTCACCTGATCAATATCAAGATCTGCCGAATCAATTTTGTCTGTTTCCAATATAAGTTCATCAAATTTATCTTGAAAAAGATCCTGATAATACTGATATATTACCCCTGCTGCTGAAGGAGCTGCTTCATGAGCTCCCTCAAAATCAAATTCTCCAATATTTGAAACATGATGGTCAAACCACAGGGAAGCATTTTTATTGTATGGAAGATTTGCAATAATATCTCCTGGTTTTATATCCGCTTCATTATTTTGAATCTGATTTGGCTCAACCCAGTATATGCCACCATTTATATCAAGAGCTTCATAAAGCAAAACAGCACAGACAACACCATCGAAATCAGGCCTTGTAACTATTCTCATTTTCACCCCGCTTTAAGTAATCAATTTTTTTATTATATATTCACTTTCATAATTTAAAACATAATATAATCTCAAAAAGATTCAATATACAAAATCAATTTGTTTTTTTATTTTCAGCTCAGCAAAACTATTTTTTTATTAATACAAATTTATAATAATTGATAGTTTGAAATAAATTTCTTGTATGATATCATAATTTAATTTTAAAAAATTACTTAGAAACAAGAGATAATAATGAATAAAATATTCCCTGATATAAAAATATACGACCCCGAACAATATGCTTATTACAAATACAAGGAAAAACTTCCTGACATTACTGAAAAAATAATTGATTCATGCTTTGAGGAAGATTCTTTCACACATATAAATAATGAGCCGATACCCTCAAGAACAGAAATTGTAAAAATTCTGCACAGCCTTGTAAGAATTCTTTTTCCAGGTTATTTTTCAAAGGAAAAGCTTGATCCTTTCAGTTTAAAATACAAAATAGGGTTGAGTGTTTCACAGCTTTTTCAAAAAATTTCAAAGGAAATAATAAACAGTTTCAGGCATGAATATTTTAAAGATGAAAAATCATACGATAATTCTATAAATAAAGGTTATGAGGCCGCCATTTCTCTTTTTGAAAAAATTCCATATATAAGAACACTTCTTGGAACAGATGTAAGAGCAACCTTTGATGGAGATCCAGCTGCCAAAAACTATGAGGAAATAATATTTTCATATCCCGGGATTTTCGCAATAACAGTATACAGGATTGCCCATGAACTTTATAAAATGGAAATCCCCCTTATCCCAAGGATAATGACAGAATATGCTCATAGTATAACAGGGATAGATATCCACCCCGGAGCAAGTATTGGTGAAAGATTTGCAATAGATCACGGAACAGGAGTTGTTATTGGAGAAACAACAATAATAGGAAAAAATGTAAGGATTTATCAAGGAGTTACACTTGGTGCGATGTCACTTCCCAAAAATGCGGGGCAGCGTTATAAAGGGAAAAAAAGACATCCAACTATTGAAGATGATGTTATTATCTATTCAGGAACAACTGTTCTTGGGGGAGATACAATAATCGGCAAAAGAGCTGTCATAGGAGGAAACGTATGGCTTACAGAATCTGTGCCTCCCGGCACTATGGTTTTAATGGAAGATCCAAAACTCATATATAAACATACATAATAAAAAAGGGGGGGATTGAATGAATACCTTTGAAAAAACCGTAATTCTTGATGCAAAAAAAGAAATGGTATTCGAATATCATGAAAAGCCAGGAGCTTTAAAAAGGCTCTCCCCTCCATGGCAAAAGCTAAAGGTTATAAAACAAACCAAAGGTATTTTGGAAGGCTCAAGGGTTACAATGGATCTCTATGATCCTGTCAAAATAAGATGGAAGGCTCTCCATACAAAATATGAGAAGGATTCATTTTTTGAAGACCTCCAGCTAAAAGGCCCTTTTTATTCATGGACACATTCACATTCTTTCAAAGATATCCATGATCACAACTCCTTTATGACTGATAAAATTAAATACAGTCTTTTCCTTGATAAAATAACAGGATTTATTTTTAAATCTGCCTTACAAAATAAACTTGAAAGAATTTTTTCATACAGACACAAGATTTTAAAAAGAGATATTGAGTCCATGAAAAAATTCACTGGAAAAAAGACAATACTTCTAGGCGGTGCAAGCGGGCTTTTAGGAAGCCTTTTAATTGCAAAACTTTCAGCATGCGGCCATAATGTAAAACTTCTTGTAAGAAAATACCCTGAAAATGAAAATGAGTATTATTGGAACAGTCAAAAAAGACTTATTGACAAAAGATGTTTTGACAATGTTGATGTGGTTATAAACCTTTCAGGTGAACCAATAGGAGCAGGAATATGGACAAAATCAAAAAAGAAAAAAATAATTGACAGCAGAGTAGATACCACATCTCTTATTGCAGAAACAATTGATGAGCTTAAAAATCCACCTGAACTTTTTATATCTGCCTCTGCAACAGGATTTTATGGAAACAGAGGAGCAGAAAAACTAGATGAAAACTCTTCAAAAGGAAAACTTTTTATATCAAGAGTATGTGATGAATGGGAAAAGGCATCCATACTAAAGAAAAATACTTCTACAAGAATAATAAATCTAAGAACAGGGCTTGTTTTTACTCCTGAAGGAGGAGTTCTGCCTTTAATTTTACAAAGTTTTTATACGGGATTTTCAGGTGTCCCTGGGTCTGGAAACCAGTATTTAAGCTGGATATCATCTGAAGACTGGATAAATATAATTTATGAATCCATTTTTAATACAAATATTCATGGTGCTGTAAATGCATGTTCACCTGATCCCATGACTTTTAAAGAAATAATGGATACAATTTCAGATATTACAGGAATTCCATATTATCTTAAAATACCTGCTCCAGTAATAAAATTTCTTCTGGGTCAGAGAGGATACGAAACAATATTATGCGGCTCAAGGGCATATCCAGAAAAAATGATTTCAAATGGATTCAGTTTTTTTCATAATTCTCTTGAAAATGCACTTAGAGAAATGCTTGGAAAGGAAAAAAACTTAAATTGAAAAAAAGAGATAAAATATTACTTTCTTCACTAATGTGGACAGCTCTTTTGTTTGGTTTTACAAATCATATTTTACCTGAGTCTCCCCATCTTCACTTTCACAGGCTTCATATTTTTCTTTTCAATCTCTGTGCAGGGGGCTCAATACTTATTGCATGGACAACAAAAAAAAATATTCTTTCAAAAGAGGTTCTACCCTTTCTTATTATTTCCCTTGTCTTTGCTTTTGCGGCATTTGCAGGAGTTTATTCTGTTTCAATAATTTGTGCCTTTGCTCTTTCAATAATAACGGAAAGAATAAGAATAAAAAAATTTGGTTTTTTACCGTGGATGTTTTTTTCAAAGCAAACTAAAGTATATAATAAATTTCATAATGCTTCTTTAATATGTCTTGCAACAGGGCTTTTAATTTCTGCCTGTGTAATAATAAATAATAAATATCTTCACTTTGTTGAAATGGAAAAACTTAAACTCGACACATTTTTTCTGGGATTTTCATTTCCTTTATCACTTATAACAATGTCTGTAATGTTCAGACTCACACAAAATAATAAAAACAAAATAAGAGAATTTTTAAAAAATACCGGTTTCTGGGCTGTAAATCTTGGAGTTATAATTTTTTTCATGTTTATACTTTTTAACATGATGATTTCACAACTGGTAATTGCTATAATACTTTTTGCAGCAATAATCCTTATTTTATATATTTTTGCATCAGACAAATTTAAAAAACAGCAAAAAACATTTCTTCTTTCAGGAATGTTCTTTCTGCTTTTCACAGGAATAAGCGGAATAGCCTATATTCTTCTTGAAATGACACCATTTTATAATACAAATAACTGGAATGAACTTCTTCTGCGAATGCATTCATTTACATCTTTATACGGCTGGAATCTCAGCGGGCTTGCTGTTATTATAAGGTTTGAAGATTTCCCAATAGAGCTTCACTCAAAAACATTTATATCCCTTCACTGGCTTACTGCATTATTTTTTGGACCTTTTGGAGAAATTTCAAAAGTGATTGCTATACTTGCAATAATATCATACGCATTAATAATCAAATGGATTTTTTTCAGCTCATCAAAAAGTTAAAGATATTATATTCCAGTTCACATTTTACTTATTGCTGAAATTTCATTTTTATCCATGACTATTTCAAATTTTTCCTCAATAAAAAGATTTAATGGAAGACCTGTCAGTTTTGCAATTTGGAGTATTGATTTTTTTTTAGAATTTATTTTTGAAGTATCTCCAAAAGAAATACGCCCGCCCTGTACCATAAAGGTTTCAATATTATTTTTTCTGATAAAATTCTCAGCTTCCATGGAAGCACGCATGGCATTTTCATATATTTTGAAAATATTTAGAAGATAGGCTGTAAAATCAGATTTTAAATAATCCCATGATGAAAGAATATTTATAAAAAACCTGAATTCATCTGAAGAAAAATTAAATATGTCCCCTGCTCTTTCAAGATATAAAAAGACAATATCTGCTCTGTTTTTTTCAAGGACTGATGATTTTTCCCAAATGGAAGCAATGATAAAATTTTTTTCATCCCTGTATAAACCGGAAATAAGATTTTTTATTTTCTGATCTATTCTGAAAGATAAATCAAGTCTTGTAAGGAAAGAAAATATATCTTTTCTTGTAACTTTCAATATGGTTTTCTTTTCATTTTCAAAGAAATCAATATGCCCTGTTTTAGATGCAATATAATCCAGATCAGGAGAAGGTTCATTAATGGAAAGACTTTCAGGTATAAATGAAAATCTTTTTCTTATTTCAAAATCAGGGGCAAAAAAAAGAGCAGACAATTCTTCATTTATTTCATGATTTTTATTTTCAAGAATAGATTTTAAATCCTCAAATGAAATATCAAAACCAAGATCATATGCAAATTTATATATGGAATCACTTGCAAAAAACCCTTTACAAAGCTCTGCAATGATTCTTTTTTCCAATATATAAGACATAAAATACCAGCAAAATATTTATTTAACATCAAGTTCAATTCTTGAACTGCTTATTCCCTTTTTTAGAGAACCGCTGATTTTTTCAGTATCATTTAAAAAAACTCTTGAGCTTTTTATTGTTTTATCTTCCAGAATCATATTTTTTATTTTTTCACCACGCCTGCCACAAAGAAGCCTTAAATCTTCATCAGTTACAATAAATGAAGACTTTATCTCTTTTTCAAGATAAACAACCGGATCAGCTTCAGGCAAAAGAACAGGCTCTTTTTTGAAAATATCAAAATAAATTTTTCCAAGAAGAGCTTCTTTATGTACTGAGTTTTTATAACTCTCCTTCGATGATGCCAAAAGCTTTTCATATTTTTCTGATTGTATTTCAGCCCTGTCTTTTTCAATATCTGAAAACCCTGTTATATAAAGTTTCAAAGCCGGTCTTTCAAACAATACTTTCCTTATATCCTTAATTTTTTTCAAAGAACCATCTTTAAGTTCCAGGCCCCCATATTTGAACTCAATATATTTTAAATCCTCTTTTGAGCCTACAATAGAGGCAAGAAGAGAAAATGGAGAAGAAGCCGCTTTTATTATAATATTTTTAAAAACCTGAAAAATTACTTTTCCAAGCTTAAATTTTGGATCATTAAGATTTCCAGACACAGGTAAATCAAGTTTTATCTGCCCTTTTCTGTCTTTTAACAGGGAGACAGCAAGGCCAAGAGGAAGATTTACAGCAGATTTACTCTTAATCTTACGCCCAAGTTCCAGCTGATCCACAAGAAGAATATTTTTTGACTTTAATTTTTTATTTTTTATTTTATAATCAAGATCAAGATTTAATTGCCCCTGTTTTATAGCTCTTCCTATAAATTTACCTGAATATGGTGTTAATTGGCCAAGATTCAAATCCTCAAGTTTTAATTTAATATCTGCAAAAATATCTTTCAAAAAAGGTTTCACCTGTCCTTTTGCCTTTAAGGAAGAATTTTTGTTTATTGAACCATCTAAAGCAAAATCAGCAAGACTTTCCTTACTTGTTGAAAAATTTAAAATATCCATAGAATTTATAAAAATATTGGAATTAAAATGGGGTGTTATGGAAAAATCTGTAAAGCCTGCTCCTGAATCAATGATTTTGATTTCTGAAATATTTACAGGAAAAATTTCATTTTTTTCTTTTTTTTCAGGAGTTTTTTCTCCAATCTCTCCAAAAACAGACACAAGATTTAAAATACCTTTATTGTTTATAACTATTTTCTGGTCAACTCCTGAAACAAAAATTTTTTTAATATCAAGGGTCATTGGCTTAAGATTAAAATTTAATCCTGAAAATTCAAGTTTTTGCATTGAAAAAAAATCTTCTTTTTTATCCCTTTCAACAATATTAAAATCTTTCAATAAAAAATTTGCTTCAAGATTTATTAAAAAATCATCTTTTTCCTTTTTAATTTCAGTATCAAATCCCAGATCAAAACTTCCTTTATTCATTAAAAGATTAACTTTTTCAGGAATATATGAATTTATATATTTAAAATCAAAATCGTCTATATTTCCATTAATTCCTGCAAAAACAGGAGAAAGAGAAAATTTACCTTTAAAACCAAGCCTTGTGTCTTTATTTAAAAAAGCCTTAAATGAAAAATTTGATTTTTCTTCCGAATCAAGAGAAAAAGACTTAATATTTATATTCATCCCTGAAAGAGAAGTTTCAGCAGCTTTTTCAAAATAACCGGCTTTCACAAGGGGGGCATCATGGTCTGTAAAATTTATTTCAGAGTTTGTAAAATCAAGTTCTCCAAGAATAAATTCAAGTGGTAAAGATTTTTTCTTATCTTTGGGAATATCCTGCTTTGCCAAACTTTCCGAATTATTCTTTTTATAAAGATTTAAAATATTTATTTTATTTTTTTCTCTGATAATATTAAGAAAAAATGAGTCTCCAGATATTTTTTTTATTTTATACTTATTTTGCAAAGGAAAAATATTATCTGATTTAACAACAAGTTTTTTTACACCGGCAAGACTTTTATTTTCTGAATCTTTTAAAAAAATATCATTAAAACTTACCTCGGCTGACATCTTAAGCTTTGATTTTTTTTCAAAAAAAGCTTTGAGATAAAGGCTTATATTTCCTTTTTCAGGAACTATATCAACATATTCAGCAATATAATTTTTATATTTCTTTATTTTAAAACCGCCTATTTTCAAATCAAGCTCGGATTCAAGGGTTTCAATAAAAGGCTTTAATTTTATATCTGCCTCAACTTTGGCATCATTTAAAATAAATGAGAGCAGTGCATTCATAAAAGAATTACTGGTTTCTTCAAGACCTGAAACAAGAGGGATTTGAAGTTTTAAGTCCCTTGAAATATGATTTGTTGAATGAGGCAAGTCTTTAAAAGTCAACTTTCCATTTTCAATTAAGATATCTTTCAAAGAAAATTTAAACTTCTTTTTTTCACTCCCATCTTTTGTTTCAGTTTTTTCATCACCTGATTTTTTTTCCGTAAGATCAGAAAAATTAAATCTCCCGTCTTTTTTTCTTTCAATATTAAACACTGGTGATTTAATAGTTATTTCATCCACAAAAGCACCAAGATTAAAAAGAGAGGCTGAAGCATCAACATTTAAATACAAATTCTCAAAACCTGCGAAAATATCTTTTCCTGATTTTGAAAAAACCTTCATATTTTCAATTGAAGCTGAAAAAACAAAGGGATTAAATCTTATTTTCTCTATAACAACCTTTCTTTCAAGCATCTTTTCAAGTTTTCCAGGAAGTATCAGGCCGGCTGAAAAAGGTATTACCAGAAAACCTGTGAAACTATACAAAAACATAATTACAGCAAAACAGATAACTATTTTATTTTTAAAAAATTCTTTGACCATTTTATTTAAATTTCCTGTATGCAGATGTTTTTTTAAATTTTTCAGTAAAATTATAATATATACGAAACATACAAATTTTTAAATTTTTTATTAAAATTTTTTATCAAAAACACCTTTTTCATGATATTGTTTAATAATATGTATTGAACTCTAATAAAGACTCAAAGTATTTTGTTGTGTTCAGATATCTTAATTAAAACCTAATTAAAACAGGTGAATATCAAAAATGAAGTCCCGGAATTACAGTTCCCATTCAAAAAAAACTTCCTGGATTTTTTTGACAGAACTTGAAAAAATCCCTCCCCATGGCCAGAAATATCATATTATTTTTCCTTCTAAAATTGAGGTGATGATTCTGGATTTTGTATCTCCCGCACAAAGCTGTTATAAGATATCCATTGATAATTCACCTCTTGAGTTCTCTTTTTACCTTGCAGGTTCTTCCGAGTGCACTTTACAATCTTCATTACAAAAAAAAGAAGATTTTATCTGTACTCCCGATTCATCCCTTCTCACATTTTTACCCGAAACCCAATGCAAATTTCATTTAGCGGAAAAACAACCCTATCGCATTCTCAATATTTATATACCTCCTGAGATATTTTGGGAAAAATTTGAAAATCAGTTTAATCATCTTCCACAAAATCTGGCAAAAATTCTGAAAGCGGGCAAGCAGGAGCCCTATAATCAGAAGCTCCCAATGTCCTGCCATTTAAGAACTCTGGTTGAACAGCTTTTCCAATGCCCGTATCGGGGTATTATGCAGCAGTTGTATCTGGAGGCCAAGACCATGGAAATTATTATTCGCCATCTTTGGGAACTTGCCCGAAGACCTGTTAATCCTCCCTGTCAAGTCTTAGGGCCTTCTGAGAAGGAGCAGATCCACTGGGCCAGAGATATGATATCCTGCTTGATGATCTTGCCCCCCCCTTCTCTTGATATGCTGGCAAGGGCAGTTGGCATGAATCCAAATAAATTGAATCAGGGCTTTCGTAAGGAATTTGGCACCACCGTATTTGCCTGGTATCGAATGACCAGAATCCAGAAATCCTGTGAAATTCTGGAACAGGGGCTTCTCAATATTGATGAAGCGGCACAGTACCTTGGCTTTTATGATACTCCCCATTTTATCCGCCATTTCAAACAGTATTTTGGGAAAACTCCTGGAAAGTATCTGAAAGAGCGGCGTATCTGATTTAAAATGCTCTGACAAACTCCAAAAAAATAACGGTAAAATACAATTAAAAATATCCAGAATACAATTTTTTATCTCCTTAATCATGTAAGAGATGACTTACTTTGTTGTATATTTAATCCTCATCTTTAGATTTCAAAGGAGGCCCCATCAATATCTCAAAAATTTTTGCCCTGCCTGGCCTGGCAATAATTACAAAACATCCTCTAGTCTGCCCTGGATTGTTTCTGGGGACTTTGATGCTAAATTTTTTGCTCGTTATACCAGCGTTGGCCAAAGAAAAGACAGCGATGCAGATTGAAACTATTACAGTCACGGCCCAGAAACGGGAAGGAAAGATCCAGGACATTCCCTCCAGCGTATCCGTGGTCAGTGATGTCCAGCTAGATGATCTGAAAATGGATTCTGTCAAAAATATCAGTGCCCTGATTCCCAATTTTTATGTAACGGATACTGGAGCAGACCAGAGCTTCGCCAGTATGCGGGGTATTGGGGCTTCCATGGCAGGAGCACCTACTGTGGGCATTTATGTGGATGATGTCTATACTACCTTTGGCCTGGATCTGATCCTCATGGATGTGGAGAGGGTGGAGGTGCTGCGGGGACCCCAGGGAACCCTGTACGGTCGAAACTCCGAGGCCGGAGTCATCAATGTGGTTACCAAAAAACCGGGAAAACAATGGGATGGTAAATTATTTGCTGATATTGGGTCCTTTAACAGCTATCAGGGTTCTGCTGTATTCAGCGGTCCAATCGGAGAAAAAATCGGGCTTCGCGCTTCTCTTCAGTATGGAGAATCTGACGGCTGGTTTGAAAATAAATTCAATGGTTCAGATGAAGGCGGCAGAAAGGAAGAGTTCAATGGCCGGCTGCATTTTTCTTTGGCTGCTTCCGAAAATCTGAATTTTCAGCTGATCTACGATATTTGCCGCCGAAAAAACCCCAATTACGCAAACTTTGCCTTTCTTGATCAACCCGGTAAGCTGCGTAAAAATATCAATGTGGATTATATGGGTGAGGCAAAAAAAAATGTGGATACCTTGAGTCTCCATGGGCGGTATGATTTTGGCAGCTACCGGATAGTATCCATCACTTCCTTTGACAAGGTAAAAGCCCATAGTGCAAACGATATTGACTTGATGCCTATGGACATGATGAATCTTGATATTCATCAGGAAATAGAAACCTTTTCCCAGGAATTCCGTCTCATGTCAGCAGATAAAAATTCTCCTTTTACATGGCTGGTGGGAGCATTTTTACTCCATGAGAACAGGGACACCTCTTTGGGGATGTGGATGAATTTTATGAATATGGGTATGGGCATGCCTGGAGAAAGCCTGAAAGACCAGTCAGACTCCACCACAACCAGCGGGGCAATTTTTGGAGAGGCCACCTACACCTTTGCTGACAGATTCCATCTGACCCTGGGACTGAGATATGACCGGGAAGAACAGGAATTTGATCACCATCGCCACCAGCCAGGGCCTGTTTTGTCAATGATGGGCAAAAAACTGGAAAATATTTCCAAAAACGGCTCCCATGAAGCCTGGCTGCCCAAGGCGGCTCTGCGCTATGATCTTACAAAAGGCATATCTCCTTATGTGAGTATGGCCCGCGGATTCCGCAGCGGAGGATATAATGCGCTGGAGAATCTGGGTGCTGCCTTTGCCCCGGAATTTACCTGGAACTATGAGGCAGGGATCAAGACTTCATTTCTGGATCACCGCCTCCAGTGCAATGCTGCGGTGTTCTATATTGACTGGACAGATATGCAGGTGGAAGTGCCCACAGCAGGAGGTTCTGCTTTTTATATGAACAACGCAGCCGAAGCATCCACAAAGGGATTTGAACTGGAAATTGCTGCCCGTCCTTTGCCGGGTGTTGAGCTGTTTGCCGGCATGGGATATATCAAGGCGGAATATGAGTCCTATAGTGTGGGGCCCAACATATATGACGGAAACACCATTGTTGATGTGCCTGAAATGACATTTCATCTGGGCGGGGTCTATCGCCATGATTCCGGTTTCTTTGCAAGCCTTCTCTATCGGTATGTGGGAGATGTCACCATTGATGTTGCCAATACACAAAAACAAGAAGATTATGGTCTTTTGAGTGGAAAAATAGGTTATGAGGGTGACTCATTTGACGTTTATGTCTATGCCCGTAATATATTTAATGAGGAATACACCACCCGGCAGTTTAATATGCAGGACGCATGGGGCGGCCGGGCAGGAGAGCCATTGGTAGTGGGGACAAATATCACTTTTCGCTTTTAAGATTGCTATCTTTAGGGTATAAAAAAATTTCTCCCAGGAAATCATATCTGTTATTAAAGGAGAATAATAATGAGTATATTTAACCGTCAAAAATTTATTGACCGCACCGCCCGCAAACCTTCGGGGCAAACCAGCCGATGCGCTTATACCAACCCACGGGGACATTATTCCAGTTTTCGAATTATTTTAAATCTGCTTGCTCTAAAACCGGAAGATCAGTATATGGAAATTGGCTGCGGAGGAGGAATACTCCTGAGATCTGCTCTTGAAACTGCATCCTTTGGTGCCGGAATCGACCATAGCCCGGATATGGTGGAGGTCAGCCGTGAAAACAACGCCCAGGCCATTGAATCTGGAAGGGCACAAGTCGTCCAGGGCGATGTGGCTGACCTGCCCTGGGATGATGAACGTTTTTCTGCGGCGGCAAGTGCCAATATGTTTTTCTTTGTGGAAGAGCCGGAGAAAGCTCTGGCGGAAGTGTACCGTGTCCTGCGTTCCGGAGGCCGTTTTGCCATGGTGACCAGCGCGGATACCCTGCCTGTCAGACTGACCTTGGGCTGGCTCTATCAGCTGAAATCCTATTCCAATGAGGAAATGACCGAAATGCTCCTTAGGGCAGGATTTTGCGACATCAGGGTGGAAACCCGCAGGTTTTTTTCCCAGGTCTGTTTTGCCCGTAAATCAGAGGAAACCAATACCTAACCTGGTTTTAATTGTTTTTATATAAAAAGACCTTATTTTTTCGTAGGTAAGAACCGGCACCAATAAAGGTTCTTGCCCATGGATATAACCCTTTGTTCAATTTAAATTGTAAGGGCTGATCTAGTTTTACCTGAACATTTTTTTCAAAAATGCTTTTTTTACTTTTCTCCATGTAACCTTTATTAAAATTTCATCTCAAAAGAACTTGACCAAACAAAAATATATATGGAGAAAAAAAATGGTTGAATTATTTGGATTTTTTGTTTTTATTGCAGTCTGGATTCTTTTACAGAAAATAATACTTCCCAAAATGGGAATTTCCACATGAATGAGTGATGCTTGTCAGGTGACAAGAAAAGAGGTTGATGAGAAATACGCAGACAAAGCCAAAAATAAAAGATGATGACTCAGATCTCATAATAAGGATTCAAAATGGCGAAACAGACCTTTATGAAGAACTCCTTATGAGATATGAAGTGAAAATATATAATTTCGGGCTTAGAATGTGCAAGGACCAGTCCGACGCCGAAGACCTGGTTCAAGAAACTTTTATAAATATTTTCAGATATTTAAAAGATTTCAGAATGGAGTCAAAATTCAAGAACTGGACATATAAAATCGCATCTTCTGTCTGCATGAAAATAAAAAATAAAAAAAAGTCTTCTCAAAAAGATATCTCTTTTGAAGATCTGGTTCCAGACACTGAAAAAGAGATATCAGGCAAAATACCACCATGGGTAAATCAACCTGTAGAAGCTCTTATGAACAAGGAAATTTCAAGGGAAATAAAAAAAGAAATTGACAAGCTTCCGCCAAAATACAGAATCATTCTGGTTTTAAGAGATATGGAAGGTTTCAGTACACAAGAGGTTTCCGAAATAATCAATATATCTGAATCAAATGTAAAGGTACGCCTGCACAGGGCAAGAAGTTCTGTAAGACAGGGGCTAAAGAGGTATTTCAGCGATGACAGATAAAAAACAATTTTCAAGTCACTGCATTCAGATGTTTGAATTATATTCTGCATACATAGATAACGAGCTTGACATCAAGCTTACAGAAGAAATAAAAGCTCATATGCTTTCATGCAGTGAATGTAAAGCCTGTATTGCAAGTTTAAGGAAAACAAAAGAGCTTTGCAATAATATCCCGGATGAAAAAATAACAAAGGCTTTCTCAGAAAAACTGCATAATAAAATTCAATCTCTTATAAGCAATAACAGATAAATTTTCACAGGATATTTTAAATGGAAACAAATGAAGCTCTAAAAAAAAGATTAATTGAAAATGCAAAAGACAGGCTTTGTTCCTTTACAATGGATAATGGAGGAGTCAGGGGAGCTGCAGTTAATGCCACAAGACTTGTAAAGGATATGAAACAAAGACATGGGCTTGGTATAATGGAAACCTTAATTCTTGGTCATGCCTGCATAGGCTCAGTTCTTATGGCATCTGCACTCAAGGGTAATGACAGGCTCAAGCTTCAGATAAATTGTTCCGGCGAGGTAAAAGGTCTTGTTACTGAAGCCAATTCATTTGGGGACGTTCGCGGCTACCTTTTTAATCCCAGTTTTAAAATAACAGAGGAAATAAAATCTTTTGATACTTCACAATTTTTCAAAGCAGGTTTTTTAAATGTTACATATTTCAAAAAAGATTCAAAAACTCCATATTCAGGTCAGGTAATGCTTGAGTATGGAGAAATTGCAAAGGAAATATCCAATTATTACCTTGTTTCAGAACAGATTCCTTCGGCATGTAGTCTCAGTATAACCTTTTCTCCAGAAGGTGAAATTACAGGAGCCGGTGGAATTCTCGTCCAGAAAATGCCCGAAGCCAAAGAAAATCTTGTTGAAAAACTTGAAAAAGCCTTTCTTTTAATCCCATCCCTTGGAGAAGAATATAAAGCAGGTGCATCAACTGAAGAAATAATAAACAAATATTTAAAAGACTTTAACCCGAAAATTTTAAGCAGCAGGCGGGCAGCCTTTTCCTGTTCCTGTGAAAAAGAAAGATTTCTTGGTTATATAAAAGGCCTGGGTAAAAAAACACTGGGTGAAATTCTTGAAGACAACAAATTCCCAATGGAAGTGGTCTGTCATTATTGCAGCAGAAAATTTTATTTTGAAAAAAATATTATCCAGCAGGCATACAACGAGACAAAAAACTGAACCAGCATCAGGGAACTATTGCCAAAACATTTTTCACAGATTTTACTCCATCAACACTCAATGCTATTTCAGAAGCAAGGTTCTTTTCCTCTTCTGAAGAGACCCTGCCTGACAAAACAACAACGGCTCTGTAAGTATCAACATTGATTTTTGTGGCTGATACATTTTTTGACTTTATGAGACCTGCCTTGACAGAAGTTGATATTGCTGCATCTTTGGCAATCTCCTTTAAACTCCTTTCATCCTTACCTGCATAGTATGCACCTGCGGCAGCCCCGCCGACAACAACAGGAAGACATCCATAATTAAAAGAAAAAACCATGGCTGTAAAAATTATAAAAAGAATTATTTTTTTCAAGGTTCTTCTCCCTGTTTTTCAAATAGAATAGAAACAAAAAAAGCCCTTAAAAGGGCTTATTTTAAGTTGGCGTCCCCAAGGGGATTTGAACCCCTGTCGCCGGCGTGAAAGGCCGGTGTCCTGGACCGGGCTAGACGATGGGGACGCATTTTGGTGGGTCATGTTGGGCTCGAACCAACGACTCTCTGCTTAAAAGGCAGATACTCTACCGACTGAGTTAATGACCCTCTTTATTAAAACAAAAGGAAAATACACATAACGATATTTAAAGTCAAGGATAAAAACCCATTTTTAATATTTTAACCAAAACTAATCTTTCCAAAAAGCTGGCACAAATAAAGTTATCACCGTATAAATTTCAAGCCTTCCAAAGAGCATACAAAGAGATAAAAGCCATTTACCTGCTTCAGGAATAGATGCATAATTGTCTGTTGGCCCCACACTCCCGAAACCAGGCCCCACATTTCCTATTGCTGAAGCCACAGCAGACAAGGTAGTTGTAAAATCAACACCCATGGCAGCAAGTATAACAGATGCAATTACAAAAAGACCTATATACAAAAGCATAAAACCCAAAATACTGTGAACTATATCATCTTCAACCGATTCTCCTGCTATTTTTACCTGCCTTACAGCTCTTGGGTGAATCAATCCAAAAATTTCCTTATAACAATATTTTGCAGAAATCATAACCCTCATCATTTTCATACCTCCGCCGGTTGAACCGGCAGAAGCTCCTATAAAAAGACAGAAAAAAATTATAATCTGGGACATTGCAGGCCATAACTCATAATCCGCGGTTGCAAAACCTGTTGTAGTAACAATGGAAACAACCTGAAAAGAGGCATATCTGAATGCCTTTAAAAAATTATCATACACAGAGCCCATTAAATCAAAGGTTACAACAAGAGAAAGAATCAAAAGAACTGCCAGAAAAAATTTTGATTCGGGATCTTTAAAAAAAGACAGCCTTTTTCCCCTTAAAAACTGAAAATGAAGTGAAAAATTAAGGCCGGCAAGTACCATAAATATTATAATTATTGTGTCTATATAGGCACTGTCATAATGGGCAACTGACAAATTCTTAGGAGAAAAACCACCTGTAGGCATTGTTGTAAAGGTATGGCACAGAGAATCAAAAAAAGACATTCCTCCAAGTTTTAAGGCTATAAGCTGCAATATTGAGATAAGTGAATAAACCCACCATAAAAGTTTTGCTGTTTCCTGAAGCCTTGGTTTTAACTTGTCCGGCACAGGGCTTGGAACTTCAGCCTTATATAATGCCATGCCTCCTATTCCTAAAAAAGGAAGAATAGCTATGGAAAACAACACAATCCCCATTCCGCCTATCCATTGAATAAAACTTCTCCATAAAAGAACAGATTTTGGAGAAGCTTCTATATTGGTTAAAACAGATGCTCCAGTTGTTGTAAACCCTGAAATTGACTCAAAAAAAGCCCCTCCGAAAGTGTCAATAACTCCTGAAAAATAAAAAGGAAATGCACCAAAAAAAGCCACTGCGATCCAGCCCATTGTAACAACTGCCATTCCTTCACGTGGACTTACAGCTGATTTGGTTTTATGCCTGAATCCAAATCTTAATCCAATTCCTGTAATCAATGAAAGACACATTGAGTAAACAAGAGGTTCCAAAGCTCCATCTGAAAAAAACAGGGAATATAAAACAGGTAAAATATGAGCCACTCCCACAAAAAAGACAAGAACTCCGCAAACTTCAAAAACAAATCCCCATCTCATTAAAAATACTCCAGTTTCACACTTAATATTTTCTCAATTTCCAAAACAGCCTTTCTGTCTGAAAAAATTATAACTCTGTCATTTGGATAAATAATACTTTCTCCACTTGGAATTTCTATTTTTTCGTCCCTGATTATCCCTATTATAAGAGCACCTTTGGGAAAAGACAATTTATGAAGAGGTTTACCCACAATCCCTGAAGTTTCAAGAGCAACAGCTTCCATTACTTCCGCCTGCTCTCCATTGATGGAAACAGCAGACAAAACCTTGCCCCTTCTTATATGCTGGAGAAAGGAATCTATTGCAGAAAGCCGCGGGCTTACTATTTTTTCAATACCAATGGCGGGCATTAATGAAAAATAGCTGAACTTTAATATTTTGGTTATAACTCCGCCAGCTCCCATTCTTTTTGCAAGAAGGGAAACTAAAATATTTGTTTCCTCATCCCCTGTAAGACTTATAACCATATCCATGTTGTGAATACTTTCTTCAAGAAGAAGTGACTGATCAGAACCATCTCCATTTAAAACAATGGTTTTATTCATTGTATCTGCAAGGAATCTGCATCTTTCTTCGTCTATATCAACTATTTTTGTACTTATATTAATATCTTCCAGAGTATAGGCAAGCCTTTTTCCAAGTTCGCCTCCACCTATTATCATAACCTTTTTAACAGGCTTATAATCTTTTCCAAAAGCATTCAATGCAGGCCCAAGATTTTCCTTGTCTGTTATAAGATAAATAAGATCGCCTGATTTAAGCCGGCTTTTACCCTCAGGAATAATAAGCTTTTCATCTCTTACAATAGCTGCCACAAGAGCTCTTATATCACCGAGTTTTTCCTTTAAATCATATAATCTTACATCATCCATGGATGAATTTTCATCAAGCCTGAAACCTATAAATTTTACCCTCCCATCCACAAATTCACCGCTTTCAATGGCAGAAGGGACTTTAATAAGCCTTACAATAGTTTTTACAGCTTCAATTTCAGGGTTTATAACAGCCTCTATAAAAGGAGGATTATTTTTCAGGGATTCATGATAATTGTCAAAATCAGGACTTCTAAGCCTTGCGAATTTTCTTGTATTTGGAGAAATCATATTTGCAGTAAGACAGGCAACAAGATTTACATCATCAGAGTCTGTTACAGCAAGAAGACTTTCAGCTCCTTTTATCCCGGCCTCTTCTAAAACAGCCGGACTGTCACCCTCCCCTACAATTCCACGCACATCTATTTCATCAGACAGTCTTTTTATAGCCTGGGGATTTCTGTCTATAACAACAACGTCTTTATGCTCAACAGCAAGTCTGCTGGCTATATGAAACCCGACCTGTCCAGCTCCGACAATAATAATTTTCAAAAGAATCCTCCGATAAATTTTAGTTTTTTAAATTTTATCCGATTTAGGTTATTATACAAGTCAAGCTGTATTCTTATTACATAAGAAAATCTTTTCTTGCAACTTTTATAATACAAACTTCATCATGGAGGAAGAATTGAGCAATACAAAAATAAAGATTGAAACAACAAGGTTTGGCGATATTGAAATTCCCAAAGAAAAAATTTACACTTTTCCTGACGGAATCCCGGGCTTTCCTTCATGCAAAAGTTACTGCATCCTTGACAATGATAAAAATGCCTTGTTTAAATGGCTTCAATCCGCTGACAGCCCTGAACTTGCCTTTGTTTTGTTTGATCCTTTTCTAATAACCTCAGACTATGATGTTTTTATTGATGATGATGAATTGAAAATTCTACAGGCAGACAAAAAAGAAGATTTGATTGTAACTGTAATTTTAACCATCCCTAAAAACAATCATAAAAAAATGACTGCAAATCTAAAAGCACCGATAGTATTTAATATCAGAAAAAAAATAGGAAAGCAGATTATCTTGAACGATTCAGATTATCCTCTGGAATTTCCGGTAATGAAGGCATTATCAAATCAGAGCCAGTAATAAAAAAAGGAGCCAATGAATGCTTGTCCTTGCAAGGCAGAAAAATGAAGCTATAATGATAGGTAATGATATAGAAATCAAGATAATTGAAATCAAGGGAGGAAACGTCAGAATCGGTATATCAGCACCTTCTGATATTCCTGTCCACAGAAAGGAAATATTTCAGGAAATATTAAATGAAAATATAAGTGCATCCAGATCAGAGATTCCAGATGATATTAAAATAACAGATAAAAAGCAAAAGAGTTCAATGGATAATCTCTAAATCTGCCTGCTTAAAAACACGCCTTCAAAAGAGCCGTTTTCCCTGAATTTTTCCATCAATTTAACAAGATATTCAGGGGGAAGTCCTCTTATTACCTCTCCTGTAATCTTGTCTTTTACCTGAACCATCATCTGGTTTATATTGTCATTATAGGAAAATTCAATTTCAGTATTGTTGGATTTAATATCTGAATTTATAAATTTCAGAACTTCTTCCAAGGTTTCTTTATCCTCAACAAGAGATTTAAGATAATCTTGAACTTCATTTGCTGTTTTTTCAATATTTCCCTGTTTTTTTACTGATATTATACTGGTATTATCAAGCTTTGCTGTTTTTGCTTCTTCACCATTGGGTGCAACCACTCTGAATTGTTCATTTTTTGTAGAAAAATCAACAGCATTTGCACCATATACTTTTAAATCCATAAATCCCCCCTCTAAAGATTTTCAGCAGTTCTGTTATATGCACTCAAGGCAGTTTGGCCCTTCCGCATTTTCCCAAGTTTAACAGATAAAAGCCTTGAATTTTCCTTTACAAGATTTTTAAGTTTTTCTTCTCTTTCCAGAATAAAACCAAGCCTGTAACTAAGGTTTTCAAGCCTTTTTTTAAAATCTATATCTTCTTTATTTTCATTAAAAATTTCTGACTTAAAACAATTTGTCAATTCTTTATAAATAAGATCCCTTTGAATTGTCATATAATCAAGATCTGAAATAGATGGTTTATCTTTTTCAAGTTTTGCAATATTATTGTCAAGTACTTCCATATGAACATCCTGCATGGCAATATATCTTTCAAAAATTTCTTCTGCTATGGAAATAGCCATATTACTAATCCTCAAATTTTTATATAAAAATATCAATAAGTTACTAAATTACTTTCATTCTTGGTTGTGGGCTGAGTCTGTAGGATGCGATACCCAGACGGCCCGTGGCCGTTATATTGCAACTGAAAGAGTCTTCCTTACAGCTGGTTTTATCTCTTCCGAAACATTATGTTCATTAATGGATGCACTTTTATCTGGAAGACCCATAACCCTTTCTTCCCACAATCTTTTAAGCTCTTTTATATACCTCATTGCTCTTTCTATCATTTCCACATTATTATTTAAATTCACCTTGGGAAGTTCCATAAGCATATAAAGATAAATCTCTCTTAAATACTCTGCTGTTTCTCCGCCTTTTTCAATATCAAGACAGGAATTAAGTTCTGTTATAATATCAAGAGCTTTACCAAGATTTTCACCACGAAGTTTCGGTTCTTTTTGCATAGTACCGATTCTTGCTTTTTCAAGAAAACGCAATGCTCCGTCATAGAGCATCTGAATAAGTTTTTTAGGGTCTGTTGTTGTGCTTACTTCGGTTTTTCTGTAGGCACTTGTTCCATTGGGATAAACCATAAGGTTTCCTCCATAACTATTTTTTATTTGCAGTAGCATTCATGGAATCTATCTGCTGAGTTAAAAATGAAGACATCTGGTTCATACGGCTCATGTATTTATCCAGCTCAAGAAATTGCTTGGTCATTATATCATATCTTTTGTCAAGTCTTTGCTGATCACCGGCAATCTGGGCATCAAGTTTTTCAAGCATTGTATTTGCTGAATTCTTTTCAATAAAAACAAGCCCGTTTGCCGCACTTGTAGCAGATCTCAATCTATCATTAACCTTGTCTGCCCAGCCAGTAACCTTTTTTTCATTATCACCAAGCAGAAACTTTTTTACATCCTCAAAATTATTTTCTATTGCCTGATCAAGTTTTTTATCATCAAGGGTAATATTTCCGTCCCTTGTATATTCAATACCAAGATCAACCATTGACTCTATCTTGCCGCCTGTATGAACAGGGTTTATAACATCATTTAAAAGCTGGGATTTAAAAAGCCTGATTGATGAAATATCATAAAAAGCACCTTTTTGCTTGGTCTTTAAATCAAAATCACTGTTTTTATCAATTTCACCAGTAATTTCCTTAAGGGCTTCAACAAATGATTTGATCTGATCTTTTATTCCACTTTTATCAGTCTGGTTTTTAAGGGTTGTTTCCCCTGTTTTCTGAAGATTTAAGGTTGTACCAATTATTATATCATCTATTGAATTTGTTGCACGCTTATATGAAACTCCCTCAATTTCAACTTCTGCATCAAGACTGGAACCACTGGCACCGGTTTCTTCTCCCATATTGTGAGAAGAAAGCTGATCTGTTATTTTTATTCTTCCCTTTTCTCCAATTGTATCCGAGCTCAAAAGAAGTTTATATGGAGTTCCTCCACTGCCGTCTTTTATTACAGAGGCTTTTACTCCCAGATTATCTGGATCATCATTTATCATTGAAGCAAAAGCAGCAAGAGTTGTTCCGCTTGAAACATTAAGAGATTTTGACTTGCCTCCAAGCTCATATGTAAATACAAGATCTCCTCCTGTATCATTAATGATTGTATCTCTTGAAGCAGAACCTGTTTGTGATTTCCATGAGCTTCTTGAAGCAAGGGAGTTTACTTTTATGTGGTAAGTCCCAAGATCTGCTCCGTCAAGGGTATCGGCACTCAAAACAGATGAATCAGAAAGGGATGAAGTTCGCCCCATATATGTTGATTGAAGACTTAAATCAAGGGCATTGTCTTTTGCCTTGAGAAGCCTTGACTGGAGCAGATCAAATTTTTCAAGCTTATCCTCATACTCAAGTTTTTTTGATTCTTTCTGCTTGATGGGAATTCTGTCTGCTTCTTTCAGCTGTTCAAGCATATTCTGAAGTTCCAGCCCTGAACCCAAACCAAGTGTTGATATTGATCCAGCCATTTTTATCTCCTTTTTTTAACCAATTGTTTCAGGCTTAAATAAAAATTCAAAGCCTGAAACATCTGGTTAAAATTAGAGGGGAGAAAAAAATCCCCCCTCTAAACTATCCATTATTAATTATTGAAGCAGTCTCATAACATTTTGTGCAGAAGCGTTTGCCTGTGACTGGGCATATGTTCCTGCCTGCATCAATACCTGCAGTTTTGAGAAAGTTGTACTTTCAGCAGCAAAGTCAACGTCTCTTATTCCGCTTTCTGTTGCCTGTACATTTATCCTTGTTACAGAAAGGTTTGCAATTGTACTTGTAAGCTGGTTCTGGGTTGAACCAAGTCCTGATCTTATTTCATCAAGACGCTTAAGAGCATAGTCTGCTGTACGGATTGCCATTTCAGCACCTTCCTGAGTTGTAACATCAACATTAGCAATGGCAGTGTCAAAATTAAGTCCGGCAATCATTGTACCGTCACCCTTCATATCTGAAGTAGCTTCGGTTACAGAGCCTCCGCCTGCAAGACCTACCTTGCCAAGACTAAGCTCTCTTTCACCAGCACTGCTTCCAGCTCCGTCAACAGTAAAGGCCTCATCTGCAACAAGTCTTATATTACCCATATATACTGAATCCTGAGCAATACCTGTGTTACCAAAATCAGATGCAAATTTTACATATTTGTTTCCGTTTGTTGAAGACTCAACATGAATATTTCTTCCATCCCTTGCTTCAAGAACAAGAGCACCATCTTTGTTAATACTTGCAACAACTCCGGTAAGATCCTTTGCATCATTTATGGCATTCATCAATGCATGATCAGCATCTCCGTCAAGAAGCTGCATTCCATGTCCGCCTGTATTGTCACGAACAACATCTATACCATTGATTCTGAAATCACCTATCTCAAGAACACCTGCTGCAACAGCACCGGCACCTTCATGCTTTGCCTTGATAATATCTGCCTCAACTCCGGTTTCCTTTGAAACACTGTTTACAGCATTTGCCCATGCGGCAGCACTTCTGTCTCCAAGTGCGTGGGAAACACCGTCGTCTGAAGGCTGGCCTATGTTATAGCCATTTATTGAAATATCACCGGAACTATACTGCATCCTGTCCCTTCCAAAATAAAGAAGGTTGTTTCCACCTGTATTGTCTGAGCCGTTTGCTTCAGCAGTTCCATTCAAAGAGCCTGAAAGACCTATAATTGCAAGTTTTGCATCACTTGTTTTATCTGCACCTTCAATTTTCATTTCTGTTGTGGAGATACCTGTTGTGGTTCCTTTTACAAAACCAAACTTGGAAGGATCTGTTCCACCTATTGTAAGATCCTCTTTTTCTGATATAAGCCTGATTCTGTTTGTAACACCACCATCTGCACTATAATATTCGGCCCTGATACCCTTTTGCTGAAGCTCGGTATTGCTGTTTATGGCTGCAAGTAATTTACCGCTGTGGTCATTATCATCTATATTATCAACCTTACCAACATCAACACCATTTATAACAAGCTCACCTGCAACAAGAGAGCCAGCCTCAATTCCCTTTTCTGTTCCAGTCATTGCCCTTGCATTGGAAAGGGTTAGTTTGCCGTGAGTCGTAAAAGCTGCATTAACAGCTAAACAATTCATACTTAGGTTAGCAGCGCCTGTAAAGGAAAGATCCTGACCGTGGACACCAATAATCTTGATTGTACCTGCTCCTGCTGCAGAATTTTCTATATATTCGGCCCTTATTCCAAGAGCCTGGGCAGATTCGGAAGCATTGATCTCGGCTGCTATTCCTTTTGCTGTACTAGCTGTAACAGCAAGTCCGTTTACATTAAAGGCAGCTTCGTCACTTACAGCATTCAAAATAATTTCTGTAGTTGCCCTTGCCTGAACTCCTGTTTCATTTACCCTGGCATTTATTGCAGCTGCCTTTGCCATGGCAGTGGTTGAAGCAGTAGAGGTACCGGTAATAAAGGAAAACTGATCTGTGGCTTCTCCGATATTAACTCCATTTATCCTTATATCTCCAGCCTTCAACTCCTGGGTTGAAACAAAATCTGTTTTCAGATAGGCTTTTGACAATGAAAGTTTGTTGTTTCCTGAAGTATTTTGTGAACCATCAGGCTCTGATGAACCATATTGTGACCCTGAAAAACCTATTTTTGCAAGATAGTTATCAACACCTGTATTTGAAGACTTTCCTTCAAGAACTATTCCATTTGTTTGTACACCCTCTGTTGTACCTTTTACAAGACCAAGCTTTAATGGATCAGTTCCGCCTATAACAAGCTCCTCATTATCAGAAATTATCCTGATCCTGTTTGTGGTTCCGCCATCAAGACTTGCATATTCAGCCCTTATTCCCATTTTCTGGAAAGAGGCATTATTGTTTATGGCATTAAGAAGTGCTCCACTGTCATCATTGTCTTTTATTTCAATGGAACCGCCCTGGGCAACATCTATTCCATTAATGGTAAGTTCACCACGGGTAAGGGTTCCTTCCTTTATACCTTCTGTGGACTGGGTCATTGCCCTTGCATTTGAAAGTGTGAGTGTTCCCTCAAAAACATGACCAGCAGCTAATTGTGTGCTGGTTCCAGCAATACTAAGAGCTGCAGCAGCTCCAAAAGAAAGTTCCTGTCCATGGACACCAATAACCTTTATCTGACCGTTTGCAGTACCGTTATCTATATATTCAGCCCTTATTCCCGCTGCCAGGAAAGATTCAGAAGCATTTATCTGTGTTGCCAGTCCTTTTGCAGTACTTGCGGTTAAAGCATTCATGCTATTTACTTGAAAGGTTGCACCGGCTCCTTCTGAATTAAGGATAACTTCTGTTGTTGCCCTTGCCTGAACTCCTGTTTCATTTACCTTGGCATTTATGGCTGCTGCCTTGGCAAAGGCTGTCACTCCTGAATTTAATGGGCCACCAAACCCGCCAGTATTATATTGACTTTCACTTGCACCTATTTCAATTCCGTTTATTCTCAAATCTCCTGATTCAAGAACCTGATGTGTAACAGTATCACCCTTGAAAAAAGGACTTGAAACAGCAGCTTCTGCCTGTCTTTCTGTTTTTGCATAAGCCATGGCACCAACAACTTCGCCGCTGGCGTTATCTATATTTACCTTTGCAATTTCATCTTTATACGCACCAATGTGAAACTGCTTGTCAATAAAAGTTCCGTCAAGAAGATTAACTCCATTATATGCTGTTGTTTCAGCAATCATGTTAAGTTCTTCAAGAAGCTTACTTACATCAGCCTGAATAGCCTGTCTTGAAGCATCACTTTGTGCATCTGATGCTGCCTGAATTGCCTTGGTTCTGATTGTATTTACTATATTTATTGATTCTTCCAGAGCACCGTCTGCAATCTGGATAATATTCACACCGTCATTGGCATTTGCAACAGCCTGCCCAATACCTGTGTACTGTGCCCTGAGGTTATCTGCAATTGCCAGACCTGAAGCATCATCAGCAGCCTTGTTGATTCTCAGTCCACTTGAAAGACGCTCAAGTGAAAGACCTAATCTGTTATCTGTTCTGGTAAGGTTTTTGTGTGCGTTTAATGCCTGAATATTAGTGTTGATTCTCAAACCCATGTGGATTCCTCCTTGAAATTTGTTTTAATTATGCATCCTTGCATTTTAATTTGTGTTAATTTGAACTTCTGTTGTTTTTTTCTTTACTTATTTTTTTTTAGTTTTCACCTCCCGCAATTATTTTTTACATACAAAACTTTTATCGGAATCATTTAAGAAAGACTTTAACAATTTAAATATTTTTTTTAATATAAAATCTTCAAATATCGACAACACTATTAATCTAAAAAAAGGTTCTTTATTTTTTTCTCAAACTGTTTAAATAGATAATTTTTTATCTACTCAATCGGAGTCGTTCAATGAAAATCAGGGTTAAAAAGAATGAAGCAGCCGTTTAAATTGAGTTTCTTTTGTTTTTTAACTATTTTAAATCTGAAAAGTAATTGATTATACCTTTAATTTTCTCTGCCTCCTCATTTCTTCCAAGGGAAAGAAAACAATTATAAAGACCCTGCAGAGCCTCTATATCAGATTGATTTATTTTTAATGCAAGGGTATAAAAATTGACCGCATTCATATAATCACCATTTATAAAATATAAATCTCCAGCAGCTTTTTTAATATCAGGATTTTGAGCTGATAATTTATCTGCTTCAAGTATATGAGACAAGGCTTCCTCATTTTTTCCCATTGCTTTGTTTACAAGGGCAAGATGAACGTGGGGAGACGGGGATTTTGAAATGGATGCAGCCTGAATAAAAGATGTTTTGGCTAATTTCATATTTCCAGCCCTGAAATGATATAATCCAAGCATTTCAAGGATTTGAGGATTACCGGGGTTCTGGCGGTTCAAGACATCAAGAAATTCAATCCCCTTTTCAGGATTATCCACAGATTGTTCATCTATATATAACATTGCTTCATTTACAGTCTTTGCAACAACAGGGAAAAATTCCCTGTTCCTTTTTTCAAGAAATTCAAGCCTTTCCTCTCCGGTTTTTTTAAGTTGCAAGGCTTTTGGATTTTGAGGGTCTTTTTCAAGAATTTCATTACATATTTTTATCCCCCAATGGGTCTGGTTATTGGCTGATTGAAGCCTTAGACCATTATTTATATATGATTCTGCCTGGGCAAGTCTTTTTTGAGAAATATTTTCTTCTTGAGCAAGAAGTTTTTTAAACCTGTTTTCATTGGATAGATTTTCTGCTTTTTTAAAATATTCAATGGCTTTTCTGTTATTTAAAAGCCTGCTGTAAACAACCCCAAGCCCTGCAAGAGCAAGGGTGTTATTTTCATCATATTCAATGGCATTTTTATAAGAATTTTCAGCAGGAACAAAATCCATGAATTTTAAATATTCATCTCCAAGAAGCACAAAAAGCTCTGATTTTTTTTTATAATCTGATTCTGATTCTATTCTTTTTTTAAGATTAAGCTCTTTTTCAAGCCTGTTTTTTAAATTATTATAAATATCAAAAAGCATTTTTACAGATTTAAGGCGTGATTCAAACCATTTTTTTATAAACTCCATTTCCTTTACTACTTTTTCATTGTCTCCAAGTTTTTCAGATTCAAGGTTCATTAAATATTCCTGGCAACGTAAAAAAAGTTCATTTTTGGCAATAAGACCATAGGCATTGGAAAAGGTAGCTGGAAGTTTTGAATTATCATCAAAAAAATCACATACAGATTTAACCTTTTTTGAATAATTTGAAATTTTATCGGCAGGTATTTTTGCTGTTTTTTCAGCCATATTTTTCCCATGCTGAAATTTCTTTCTAAGTTTTGAAAGATTTTTAATTTCTTCATCAAGAACAGAAATCAATTTTTTTTCATCTGGCTTTTTACTTTTTTTGAAGGCACTCAAAATCATGGACTTTTTTTCAATCCTATCAGGTGAAAGAGTTTCAAGAAATTCTCCAAGCACTATTTTTTCAGCACCTTCTATTTTAACGCCCTTACCTGAGTTGTAAAATTTTACATCATTTTGTTTTATATATTCTTCAATTATCATCCTTTGGGAAACCATTTGGGAATCGGTTCCAATGGGCATATTATCATAATCCCTTCCCCATATTATTGTTTTTAAATCAATGGTTGAAGACATGAGAGCATCCTCTGTATATGTCTTGAATCCAACAAAACCAAGATCAAAGCCTGAAAGAATAATGGGATTTCCACCTGAAAATATAGCAGCATAAATCATAAGATGTGAAACAGCCGACATCTCAGGAGAATCTGCAAAGCCTTCCCACTCATTTCCAATTTTTGAAAAAAGACCTGTCTTGTCTGAAATAAAAAATTTTACGGGCGATTTGTATGGTTTTACTATCATACTTGCACAGGCATTATGATACAAAAAAGGGACATCTTTTGTATCATCGAGAAAATCCCTGTATTTTGTATATGAAATTTCGTGGTAATCAACAGCACCTGCAAGGTCTGGGATAATTCCATTTTTCAAAAAAACAGGCAGGGCTGTATCAACACAATAAATAACAAGATTGTCCTGATATTTTCTTATTATTTCCATATCATCTTTCAATGACGGCCCTGCTCCGGCTACAAGTATGGGTTTGCCTTCAAACAGATTTGCCATTGAAAACAGGTTTGAGGATTTTATACTTGTTGTAAGATTATTCATTCCATTTTTAAAAAGAACAGGGCCGCCTCCAAGTATTGTATTTGAAGACATTTTGTACTGGGAAATATCCTCCTTGATCTCGGAATAAAGAGTGGTAAAAAGATCTGGATCAATTTCCCTTTCAGGCTCATAAAAACTTATTTGCACTCCTTTTGTCCATAGTGCAAGATCAAAGAAGGTGTGGGCAAATATTTCATTTATATTAAAATCTTTGCCTATTAAAAAAAAGATTCCATCCATTTCAATTTCTTTTGAAATATCTATATTTTCAAGCATTTTTTTAAAAATGGAAATATGGGGTTCAACAATAACCAGCTTGAGGAATTTCAATTTTTTTTCTGTAATTTTTTTTAAAACATATCCAAGACCACATCCAAGCATTATCCTTAGTTCACCATCGGAAACTTCCATTGAGTCAACAATATCTTCAGCCTCTGTTAAAGGAGCCACGCAATTTGTTATTCTTGCATTTTCCCCTGTACTTGTTAATACTTCAAGTCCGTAAGAACCTTCATTGCCTGTAAGCTCAAGTTTTAGATCTTCCACATAATCAGGACTGACAATTTTTTCATAATAAGTCGGATATTTTTTCTTTAGTGCCTCTATATTCTTTTCATAAACTGAATAATTCAAAAGAACTCCTTAAAGGTTATTGGTTTCTTTTTTAAAGTTTTTATAATGGATTACAGCCAGTATTTTTAAATCTGACGCCGAAATGGGCAAAAAAGGCGTTTCCCTTCAACCACTAACTTGAAAAAATCTGGGCATATTCATAATTGGCTGTTTCAAAATCTTGTAACCTTCCAATATCCACCCAGTATTCCTTGATGGGGAAAACGCCTGTTTTCATTTTTTTTTCAACAATATCTCTGAATAAATCTGTCATGTCATAATATTTATTTTGGGGAATAAACTTTACAAGTTCAGGATTTAAGACATAGATTCCTGCATTTACAAAAAACTTGTGAACAGGCTTTTCCTCTATGGAATTTAAAATTGATCCGTCAATATTAACAACTCCGTATGGTATCTGAATTTCATAATTTCTTACACACATTGTTGAACTATGATTATTTTCCTTGTGAAAATCAAGCAACTGCCCAAAGTTAACTTTAGTCAATAAATCTCCATTCATAACAATCATGGGTTTCTCAAAAGAGTCCCTTAAGAGTGAAAGGCTTCCGGCTGTTCCAAGCTTTTTATCTTCTTCAATATATTTTATTGACACTCCAAAGTTTGAACCATTGCCAAAATAATCTCTTATCATCTGACCTTTATAATTTATGGAAAAATAAAAATTATCAAAACCTTCACTTATAAAATTATCTAAAATTATTTCCAATATGGGTTTGCCGCCAATTTTTAGAAGGGGTTTGGGGCAATCCCTTGTAAGGGGCCTAAGCCTTGTACCAAGACCGCCTGCCATTATGACAACAGGATTTTCTTTAAGGTTTTGCCCTAAGGATTCTGATATAATTAAATTTATCAGCCTTGAACTTTCATCTACAACAGGGAGCTGTTTTATACTGAACCTTTTCATCAAAGCTTTGATTGCAAAATCATTCATCTTTGATGTTGCAATGTGGGGGTTTTTATTGGCTATCAGTTCAATTTTACTGTCAAGCTCAACGCCTTTTAAAAGTCCACGCCTTATATCACCGTCTGTGACAGTTCCAAGAAGTCTTTCTTTATCATCTGTTACAAGAGCTATCTGCATTGCTGACTTATCAATTATATCTACTACTTTTTTTATTGAATAATCGGGCTTTACAGCTACTTTTTTCCAGTCGACCATGATATTTTCCTTATAAAAGTAAAGTAAAACTAAAACCGGACACTGGCGGTAGACTACTACAGCGGCATATCCGAATATGCGACAAACTTGAAAATCTATCATTTCAGGTTTAAATGTGCCATTACTACCATGGCAAAGCAAAAATCAGACATCTGACTTTAAATAATCATAAAAACCTTTTTTCAAAAAATTTTTATCTGAAAAATCAGTTTTATCAATGACATTAAGAATTTTTTCAGCAGTATTACCTTCACCATAAGGATTGATCATCTTTTCAAGCTTTTTCCTGAATTCTAAAGAAAGAGCCTTTTCAACTGATTTTTCAATAGCTTCTTTTTGGCACTCACAGTCAATTATATTGTCGGCCTTAAACCTCCCGGCCTGGCGATCTCCAATATTGACAACAGGGGTTTTAAAATATGGGCTTTCAATTATTCCGCTTGAAGAATTTCCAATAACTAACGAACAATATTTCATTGCTCCAAGATATATCCTCTGCCCAAGATTTTTTACAAGAATCAATTTTTGAGGATATTTTTCTGAAAAATTTTTTAAGGAATTAAAAATCAGGCTGTTACCTGAGTCAGCATTTGGCATGGTGGCAAGGACACAGATTTCACAATTTTTAATGGCATTGAGTATTTCATTGATTTGTTTCTCGGTTTCTTCATAATCATCAAGAGTTACAGGATGATAAGTCATCAACGCAATTTTTTTTCTGAAATCTGCGCCTGTAATACTTTTTAATTCATCAATTGCAGGTAAATTTGTATTTTTTATATTATCAATACCTAATGCACCGACATTAAACACTTTGTCAGGGAATTCACCCATTTGTATTATTCGTTTTCTGTATATTTCCAATGATGCAAAATGAAGCGAAGACATTTTTGTTACACAATGCCTTACAGAATCATCAACAGCACCTTTTGTAACTTCTCCACCATAAAGATGGACAATGGGAATTTTATAAATAACAGCAGGAATTGCAACACAGAAAAGTTCGTATCTGTCACCAAGTAAAATTAAAACATCGGGCCTGTTCTTTAAAAAAATTTCTGAAAACCCCTGAATCCCAATTGATATTGAACTACAGATATCTTGTTCTGTATCAGAGCCAATTTTTAAATCAACCTGGTAATCAACTGCTATATTATCCTTTTTTATCAAATCAAGTGTATAACCGTGAAACTTTGAAAGATGGGACCCTGTTGCACAAAGAATTAAATTTGATTTTTCACTTTTTTCAATTTTTTTTATCAATGGATACAACAGGCCGTAATCCGCACGGCCTGTTGTTAGAACCATTACATTTTTCATTTTTCCCATTAAATTCGTACCTGTTCGTCTTTTATATAATTTTTTTAAGACTTTTTACCTAATATCATATTCCAGAGCATTGGTGAGTCCCTAGTAATAACATCTTTTAATTATTTATTATTTTGCCAGGATAATCTCGGCCTTTATTAAATCTGCCTCTGAATCAATATCAAGGGATCTATCGTTAGGCACAAGGTAACCAACAGTATTATTCCCGTAAAAAAAGTCCTTATATTCCATAAAAAAATCTACCTTTGCAACATATACAGCCCCATTTGTTATCAACACCTGAGGCAAGTCCTGTCTTCTTTTATTCAGATTTTCCCTTCCCATAAGAGGAATCAGAAAGCCCCCGTCATCCTTGAACATCCAATAAGGACTTTTGTTAACTTCGCACACCGTTGCACAAGAGTCTGCATTATTGTCGACACATTTTTTTATGCAACCGTCTATATCATCGCTCAACAAAAGGGGAGAAGTAACCTGAATGAGAACTACCATGTCATAGCCTTGAATTCTTTGTAAAACATCAAAAACTACCTCCTCGGAACTTGAGTCGTCTTCAGCCAGTACAAGAGGTCTTTTAAAGGGTACTTCACAATCATATTTTCTTGCTTCCTCAATTATTTCATCATCTTCAGATGAAAGTATCAAACGATCAATAAAACGACTTTGCCTTGATTCTTCAATGGCTCTCTGGAGAAGAGATTTACCACAAATTTTCCTGAGATTTTTACGTGGAACTGACTTTGAGCCACCTCTTGCAGGTATAATTGCAAGTATTTTCTTATCAAGATACATTATAACCTCATAATATCATTTTAAAAAATCTATTGTTATTAAATTTTGATCTTTTCATCTTCAAAAAAATCGTAATTGGACTTTTTCCCAATAATTTCATACCAGAGAACTGGGGAAAGACCATCACCAGGCCTTTTTAAGGCCAAATTTTCTTTTGTAAAGAGTTCTCCTTTTTTTATGGTTTTTGCAGCAACTATACTCCTTCTGGCAATTTTGATATTCTTCATTTCAGAGTCAGAAGGCTTTTTCCAGCCATTCCCAAGTGCTTTTTCAATATTTCTGATAGAAGTAACCATCTGTTTTAACTCTTCGGGTTCCAAAGAGGCTTTATGGTCAGGGCCTGGCAAAGATTTATCGAGAGTAAAATGTTTTTCAATTACTTTTGCCCCAAGTGCAACTGCAGCAATTGGAACCTCTATACCATTTGTATGATCTGAATAACCTACTTTTACTCCAGTAAAAGCTTTTTCTATTGTCTTCATAGCATAAAGATTAACATCACTAAAAGGCGTGGGATACTCTGTATTACAATGCAATACAGTAATTTTTTCCAGAGGTGTTCCGCATTCAGTAAGGATTTTTAGTGCCGCTTCAATATCCCCTAAATCAGACATACCTGTTGAAATAATAATTTCATTCCCTATGCTTCCAATTTTTTCAAGATAAGGAAGATTATTAATTTCGCCAGATGGAATTTTAAGGGGGAAGGCTTTTATTGAGCTTAAAAAATCAACAGATTCCAAATCAAAGGGGCTAGCCATAAAGACAACCCCATGTTTTTTACAATGCCCACTGAGTTCTTCAAAAGATTTAATATCAAGTTCCAGAGATTCTAACATTTGGTATTGACTCATTTCAGACTTACCCATATTTTTACTCTGATATTCTGCCAGACTGGCTTCTTTTGAAACTACTTTTGCTGCTTTGAAAATTTGAAATTTAACTGCATCAACACCTGAATCTGCTGCAATTTCAATCATTTTTTTAGCAAGCTTTATATCTCCATTATGATTAACGCCTGCTTCAGCAATTATAAACACAGACATAAACACTCCTTGTCAGTAAGTATGCCGACATAAATATTTGTAACTTTTTTAATACCTTGTTATTAAATTAAATCATAAGTGCTTCAACCAATAAGCCGTAGAAAAATTACAGATATTTTTGGGCAGATGCCTAGTTATTATAAATATCTGTATTTCAATAAAATTTTTTCATATTTTTCGCAATTTGGACACAGTTCTTCCCATTGGTTTATTATTTCATGGTATATGCTTTCATTATATATTTTTTTACCAATATAAAAAGAAACAATATTTGAAGAAAAATTTGACTTATACCTTAATAAAGAGTCTTTTGAATTACCTGTTGTTCCTCCACCCATAAAAAACTTCCTGCATTTTTTTTCCAGCCCATAGAGAATCATATTATAAAAAATAAAATCATTTGGTCTGTATTTTAAAAATTCATCATAGGAAGCCCCCAGGTGATAATGGAGATAATCGCCATATATAAAAGAAACTGCAGCACCTGCAAGTTTTCCATTATAGTAAGCTTCAAAGCAAATAACATTATCTGATTCAAAAAGATCTTTAAAATATTTTTCATTAAAATAAAGATAATCCTCAGATTTTACCCTTTCCATTGTGTGATAATAAATATTAATGAATTCATTAATATTAAAATCTTTCTGACGGATTTTGATTTCCAGATTTCTTTCACCCTTTTTAATATTTCTTATAGTTGAAGCCTTAATCCCCTGGATAACTTTTTCCTTTTCCCTGCAAAGATCTACAAAAACAACGTTTCTATTATAAACCACATCCAAAAAAGAATCTGAAATTAAATGATTGTTAAGCAAGGGGTGAAATCTTAAAAACTCTGCAATGATATTATTTTTCAGGCAAAAGTCTGTGAAACAGGAATAAAAAGAAGAAATAAAACTAATTTCCCTGGAATTTGAAATTAAACCATTATAGCCATAAGCACCTTGAATATCATAATAATCTTCAGGGAGTTTATATCCTAAAACATTAATAGGATTAATTAAAAAAGGGTAAAGTAAAATATTTTCTTTATCTGTAAAAACGAAACACCTGGCAACACCGTCTCCGTATTTTTCATAAAGTGAATAATATTCAGGGGTAAAGTATATATCTTTATCCTTGCTATCAAGTTGATTCAGGTAGAAATTCCACTCTTCATTATTTTCCAGGCCAAGAATTTTTTCCACTCTAAGAACCTACTTTCCTGCACACGATACAATATTCATCTATTGAATACTCCATATTATTTCTTGTGGAAAAAAGTCTGTCTATTGACATAATTTCAAAACTTTTTCCATATAGCCTGGCTATATCATCTTTATTTGACAATCTGACAAAACCTTTGCCTGCAAGAGGCCCATCAGATATATCAATATATTCTTTATCACCGACAAGTTTATTTTCTCTGCCAACATAACTTTTATCTGAAAAAGTTCTTGAATAAAAAAGTCCTCCAACTTTAAGTACCCTATGAATTTCATTAAGCAAAATTGTAGAATTATAAAAATTATTGCAACACAAACATTCTACATCCAATATTCCATCAAAAAAATCATTCTCATACGGTAATTTTTCAATATCTCCTACAATCAAATCATGTTCAATGCCATTCTCAGATAATCTCTTTTTTCCTTTTTCAATTGCTGTTTTACTACCGTCCACACCATAAACATTGAACCCTTCTCTTCCTATGTACCATAAATTTGTACATGGCCCACAACCTACTTCAAGTATTTTAACCTTTTTTCTGTCCCTTTTATAAAAATTTATTGCAATAAACCTTACAATATCTTCTCCTGGATAACGCCCCCAATCCTGGCTTGCAAAGACTCCTTCCCATGTATTATCCCATGGCATTATTTTCTCCTAATTTACATTTATAATATATGACGGACTTAAACTCTTTGGCTTAAAAAAACAATCGTTTTTGCATTTTCGTAATGTATTTTTGCTTTTATTATTACATATCGGAAAGCAAATTATTTTTTTTAGAAAAATCTTTGAATTTAAACTGAATTGATGCCTCTTTAACTCAAGATTACTGACAATGCATCACATTTTGGATGTTGATGCCACTGATGATCCATTGCACGGTAAACAGGAAGGTCGTTTTTTAACCGGTTTAGCTAAATCATAAAATTGTCAATTGTTACTCACTTTTGGTAAAAAATTTATAAAACTGGCTTCAAACTTAAACTCTTTCAATTTTGAAGACATCCTGTACTGAGAGATATCTTCCTGAATTTGAGAAGAAAGATATGTAAAAAGCTCTGGATCAATTTCCCTTTCAGGTTCATAAAAACCTATCTGGACACCTTTTGTCCAGAATGCAAGATCAAAATCCCTGCAACAATCTGAAAGAACTTTAAAATCATTGTTCTCAAGTTCAAGGGCTTTAAGCATTTCATACTGGGAGATTTCTGTTGTCCAATATTCTGGTTTTGATATCTGGCAAGAGGGGCTTTCTTTATAATTATTTTATCAGCATTGAAAATTTGAAATTTTACTGCATCTGCTCCAGCTTTTGCTGCTGATTCAACCATTTTTTTTGCAGTTTCAAGCTCTCCGTTATGATTTACTCCGGCCTCCGCAATTATAAACACTGACATAAAAAGCTCCTTACCTGAAAATATCTGTCTTTAAAGAAAAAGAGGATATTAATTTAATCGTCCCCAAGAATATTTACTTAAAAAAATACACAAAATCAAAAAAATTTTTTTTTAACAATCTGATAAAAATGGAAATAACAGCATGAGAAAATGTCTGCTTTTACTTGGCCGCTCCTATTTCTTAGGTGCTGAAAAAAATCGTTAATTCTTTTAAGGTATGAAAACTTAAAATCTTTTTTGATATTTAGTTGCAACAAATATTTGGCCTGCCAAGTATCTGTTTTATATGGGAGCTTGGCAGGTCAAATTTTTCTATTTCAAAACAAAATTGTTAACCGAAGTTGCGGGCTTTAAAATTCATACTTGAAAATGATTCACAATTTTTTGGAGTTTTTCTGAGTTTGTTGAGAGTTGTTCAGCATTGCCTGCAATATCTCTGCTGTTTGCGGTGATGTCCTCCGCCGCCACAGAAACCTCTCTGATTTCTTCGGTAATGCTTGATACTGCCTGTGAACTCTGGTTAACATTTTCATTAACTTCCTGAATACCCTGGCTGACCTGGTTTATATTGCTGACAATTTCGTTGGTAGTTTTGCTTTGTTCTACCATCGCTGTTGTGATTGAGGTAATAATTTCATTGATAGTACAGATAACCTTTTCAATGGTTGTGATGCTTCCTCCGGTGTGTGTTGTTGTTTTCTGGACAGCTTCAACCAGACTGCTTATTTCAAAAGTGGCTTCTGCGGTTTGTCTTGCCAACTCCTTTATTTCGTTGGCAACAACAGCAAAACCCTTGCCCGCTTCCCCTGCCCGGGCCGCCTCAATGGTGGCATTTAATGCCAGAAGGTTGGTTTGCTCGGAAATTTCAGTAATAGTTTCTGTTACTTTATCAATCTTGTTGGCAGCCTCATCAAGTTTTTTCATAAAAGAAGACGCCTCCTTGGTGTCTGTTACGGCCTGGGAGGAGATCTCTTTTGCCTGTCCTGATTTTTCAGCAATACCGCCAATTGTGGCAAGCATTTCTTCTGCAGCAGAGGCAACAATATTGGTGTTTATCGAAGACTGCTCCATGGCATTGGCAACATCCATCAGGTTGGTGTTTACCTCTTCTGCGGCTGCTGTTACTTTTGTTGAACGTTGTGCCGTTGATTCTGAGTTAGCCAGTAATTTTCCGGAAACATCAGTTAACATAGAGGATGATTGATGAAGGTTGCCACTGTCCTTTTTAAGTTCCTGAATAATCTGGTGCAGTTTTTCAATAAATATATTAAATAGTTGAGCAAGCGAACCAATTTCGTCTTCTTTCTCAACAACAAGCCGTTGGGTTAAGTCTCCTTGTTTTTCTATCTCCTGAATTACTGCAGCGACCCTGTGTAAAGGACTGATGATACTATTTGCCAGCCACAAAGCAAGAAAAGCAAAAGAAAGAACAAGGACAAGTGCGAGAACTAAAACAATTTTTTGTATGGTAAAGGCTTTTTCAAGAACCTCTTTCTTTGAAATAAGTCCAATAAAGCGGTAACCGAGTGACGAAGAGATATGCACAGTGGCGAGATAGATTTGGCCGTCAAGGGAGATTTCCTTGAAACTGTTTTCCATTTCTCCAAGATTATCAAATTCAGGGACGTTTAAGGAACCAAGTTTTTTGAAATTGCTTTCTTTTTTCTTTGGATTTGCAAGAATTGTCCCGTCATCCTGAACCAGAATAACGTAGCCGGTTGAACCTATGGATATATTTCGTACAACTTCTGCCAGATCTGAAAGAGAAACATCCATGCCAACAACCCCGCCAAGTTGACCATTTGCAAGAGAATAAGGTGCCGCAACAGTAACAACAATATCCCCGCTGCCGCTTTGATATGCAGGAGTTACAATCACGTTTCCTTTGCTAACAGCCTCTTTATACCATCCCCGTGTGGAAGGATTGAGCTTCATTTCTTTAGGGGGCATGCTCTGCAGGCCAGAGGTAAGAAAACCACATTTTTCGGTTCCAAAAAATACGATAGATGAAACAGAAATTGTTTTATTTGCCTGTATCAATACATCAAGAGATTTTTTAGCTGGACCCTGGAAACCCTTAAACATGACGGCAGGGTCATCTCCCCGCATGAAATTGGGGAGTGTATCTCCAACACCTTGAAATACTGGTGTTGCGGCAAGAATTTTTGTTGAATTTTTAAGACCATCCATAAAAAAAGTAAAGCCTTTATCAACTTGTTTTAATTCATTATTTGTTGAAGAAACAAAGGACCTGATAGCCTCTTTTTTCATTTCGCTTGTAAAATAAAAAGTAAAAATTATAACAGGTATCAGAGGAAAAACAACAAGGGCAGTAACAAGCTTTTTTTTGACAGATAAAACTCGCATCTTATCTCCTTTAATTCAAAGACAATATTATAATCTATAAAAAAACCGCTGTTCTCTTTTATGATAAGATTTAGCGGTTCTTGCACAAGTTATAAACAGGGCCTGTTCTGACCTGAATTAATGAAATAAAATCAGATGGGCAGATTAATAAAACTGCATTTGGCGATATTCTCATCAGATGAAAAGGGAACAATAATTGTATTTCACAATGAGAATCCTGTTGTGGTAAAGGAAGTATCGAAACCAGAAAAAAATGTCAAGAAGGAATATGCATAAGCGACTCAAAGTTATAAGTTTATATTGTGTAGTTACCAGGCATTTCTTCTTTGTTAATCAGTATAACTTCCAGACAAGCAGGTAAATTAAATAAATACCACCATTATTCAACATAAATATCTTGATTTTTTTTTACAAATTACAAAATTGTCAATTGTTACTCTCTTTTGGTAAAAAATTTATAAAACTGGCTTAAAACTTAACATCTTTCAATGTTGAAGAACCCTGGCATCAACAGCCAACAGCCATGGAAACCATCTCATATACATCCTTTGACAAATCTTTAACCTTATAAATCTTATCAAGGGATTCATACATCATATCTCTGCTTGATTCACAAAAACCCTTATAATTACTCAAAAAAGAAACAAACCTTGCACTTATCTGGGGATTTGTAAATGAAAGTTTTATTATCATATCCGCAAGAAAGTCATATCCTTTACCGTCTTTTCTGTGAAAAGCAAAAGGATTACCTGCAAAAGCTCCGATAACAGACCTTGCTCTATTTGGATTTTTTATTGAAAATAAAGGGTTTTTTATTAATTGAAAAATATTTGAAAATGTTTTCTTGTTCCTTGATGATGCCTGAACAATAAACCACTTGTCCATTACAAGGGCATCATTTTTCCATTTGTTATAAAAAATATCCAGGGCCTTTTTTGAATTTTCATCTCCAAAAACGCATAAAAATTTAAGTGATGCAATACTGTCTGTCATATTATCTGCTTTTTTAAAAACATCAAAAATAAAATTCGAACTGTCAAGATATGATATATAATGAAGACAAGTATTTTTGAGTTTTCTTTTTGAAATCTCCTCACTTGAAAAAACATATTTTTCTGAATAATTTTTACTGAAAATATCATAAAATTCATCCTTGAATCTTTCAGCTATAGATTTCATAAATCCCTGGTAGGAAGACATTGCAATAAAAGGATCAACCTTTATATTATTTGCCATAAGCTCTTGAATAAATTCAGAAAGAGTCGGAGGATCAATAATTTCACCCTTTAAGGATTTATCTCTCATATCACCTTTTAAAAGCATAAGAAAACTTTCAAGAAATTCTAATGGAATCTCTGCTTTTTCACTTTTTTCCACATAAAAATAAAATTCCATGAGAACCTTAAAATATGAAAGCCTTGAGGCATGCCATCTATTGTATGGATTATTGTCATAGGACATAAGAAAAAAAGGATTTATTTCAGGAGTTACATTATATCTTACAGGAGCGGAAAAATCTCTGAAGGCAGACACCTGATATTTCTCATTTATATTATGAAAAATAAACTCATCAGAGATATTTTCAAGCAAAAAAACATGCTCTTTTTTCATTTCATTATCATCATTTATTCTGAAAGGAACCTGAGCCCCTGTTTCATCAAAAAAAGATATTTTAACTGGAACAGGAACCGGGAGTTTTTTTTGAGAATCTGATGTTTCAAAAATTTTTTGTGTTATTTTACCTTTTAATACTTTTAAATTATCATCATATTCAAAGGACAAATCCAGATTCGGAGTCCCTTTCTGCTCGTACCATCTCATAAAAGGCCAGAAATCCTTTCCCGTTGTCCGTGTCATTACATCAATAAAATCCTCACATCTTACTGCTTTTGAATCAAACTCCTCAAAATATGCATTCATACCTTCAAGAAAATTTTTTCTGCCGGCCCAGTTATATATCATCCTTATTATTTCAGCACCTTTTTCATATACTGTTGCAGTATAAAAATTATTCATTTCAACATATGAATCAGGACGCACAGGGTGGGAAAAAGGCCCTGCATCTTCAGGAAACTGCCTTGCCTTCAAGGCACGGACTTCTTTTATACGGGATATTGAACCGGCTCCTTCCTCCTCTGAGAAAAGCTGATCCCTGAAAACAGTGAGTCCTTCTTTCAGACTTAACTGGAACCAGTTTGCAAGGGTTACCCTGTTTCCTGTCCAGTTATGAAAATATTCATGGGATACCACTGAATTTATATTTAAAAAATCCTGATCTGTTCCTGTTTCATCATCTGCAAGAACATAACTGGAGTTAAAAATATTAAGACCTTTGTTTTCCATCGCCCCCATATTAAAGGCTCTGACAGCAACTATCATATAAATATCAAGATCATATTCTCTTCCAAAAACCTCTTCATCCCATTTCATTGATTTTTTTAATGATTCCATTGCATAAAAGCATTTATTCAGATTTTCAGACTCGGTAAAAATTTTAAGGCCTATCTTTCTGCCAGACATTGTTATAAACTCATCTTCAACACTGAATAAATTACCTGCAACAACAGCAAAAAGATAAGAAGGTTTTAAAAAAGGATCATGCCACCTTACAAAATGTCTCCCATCAGAAAAATCCCCCTTATCAACAGGATTACCATTTGATAAAAGTACAGGATATTTTGATTTATCCGCTGTAATATTGCATATAAATTCAGACAATAAATCAGGTCTGTCAGGATGCCATGTTATTTTTCTGAACCCTTCAGCCTCGCATTGGCTGCAAAACAATGACTCAGATTTATAAATACCCTCAAGGGAAGTGTTTTTTTCAGGGTAAATTTCACACAAGGTTTCAATTTCAAAAGATTTTACTTCAGGATAAATAAGTAGTTCTTCTTCCTTGAACTCATATTGATTTTCAAGAGGTTTTTTACCGTCAATCAACAATGAAAGAGTAACAAGCTCTTCACCTTTAAGTACAACAGGGCAAAATTCATGGTCATCTTTCCATTCAATAATTAATTTTGAACGTACAAATGTTTTTTCCTCAAAAAAGTCTATCCATAACAAAACTTTTTTTATTTCATAATTACATGGTTTATAGTCAGCAAGATAAATTCTTTTATATTCTTCCAAAACACACCTTTTTATTCCTGTTAATTTTAAAATAAAAACTTGATAATATATTATTATTAATTTGTACATAGAACAAAATTAAGTATTTAAAAATTTTCAAAAAAAATATGAGCCTTGATATAAAAAAGCTTTAATGTTAGAAGGTTGATGTTATGGATAAAAACCTTTTAAAACAAATAAAAAAAATTCTTCCTTTCAAAAAAAATAAAAAATTTCCTGAAGAAAAAAAGGAAGAAATAATACCAGTAAAAAAAATACCTCAAAAAATTGTTGAGGAAGAGATAAACCCTGTAAAGCAGCCAAAAAAAATAAGGCCACGGAAAAAATCAAAACCCAAAACAAATAAAAATAATATACCCTTATTGAAAAAAAATGAAGATTTCACAAAAACATTTAAAAAAAACAAGCCCTTAGAAAAAATACCAAAAAAAATTTTAAATATATCTGAAACTAAAAAAAAATTTCAGAAAAATAAAAATGGTATAAAAATTATAAATGATTATTCAGATATATATGAACATTTCCTTAATGAAAAAACCTCTGAAATTTCAAAAACTAAAACTTTTTATGCAAAGGAAAGTTCTCTTTTAAGAGAAAAAAAGGAAGCTCTTAAACCAAAGCCTGTTCACCTTGCAAAAAGACTGAAAAGATATCCAAAACCTGAGCTTACTCTTGATCTTCATGGTTTTACATCCATACAGGCAAGGCTTAAAATCGAGAATTTTATTTTATCCGCATTTGAAAAAGGCTATTTTACACTGAGAATTATTACAGGAAAAGGAATCCATTCACAGGCAGGCGCAGTTCTTCCTGATATAACAGAAGATGTTGTAAAATCACTTGTCACACAAAAAAAAGTTCTTTCATATTCATGGGAAAATAAAAAGAAAAGTAAAAGCGGCAGTATTATAGTATATCTTAACAGGTTCAATTAAAATAACATATTTAAATTATAGATATTTTTCATCTTTTTTGCCGGGGTTTTGTATGTTTTTTGCAACCGAAAAATGACCCTCCTTTGCAGCCGAAATTTGACTGCTCATCAATATTTACAGAAAATAATTTGAACTATATGGTTCAATTTAAAGCCGCCAAAATTGAAAACTTAAAATCAACTTTCAGTAAGAGCATTTTGTTTTGCTCTTAGTATGGGCTTTAACAGGTAATTTAAAATTGTTTTTTTACCGGTGATAATGTCCACTGTAACAGTCATGCCGGGAATAATTTTAAGAGGTCTTTCCCTGGTTCCCAGATTGGTTTTTTCAGTTTTGACTTCCACAAGAAAATAAGTCTGATTACGCTCATCTTTAAGAGTGTCGGCACTTATGCGTACAACCTCACCTTTAAGACCGCCGTATATTGAAAAATCATAGGCCGTAACCTTTACAGTTGCCTTTTGACCGGGATGAATAAAAGCAATATCAGAAGGCTTTACCCGATCTTCAATAAGCAGACTTTCTTCAATGGGCACAATATCAACCAGATCCATTCCGGGTTTTACAACCTGACCCACCGTATTGACATATACAATCTTTACAATACCTCTTGATGGTGCCGTTACAAGGGTACGTGAAACCTGATCCTTAAATGCCTTTTGTTTTTCCTCAAGGGAAGAAAGATTTTTAATTGCCTCGTTAAGCTCTTTTCTGGCACGTGCCCGAAAACTGATATTAACCTCTTTTTTCTTCTGTTCCATGGCAGCTATTTCACTTTTAAGCTCTATAATTGCCGAGCCTGCCATATCAATTTTTTCTCCCAGATCAGCTTCCTGCTGTTTAAGATCTATAAAATCACTTTCAGACTCAATTTTACGCTCTACAAGTGGAGTTACAATGGCAATTTTTTTCTGGATAAGAGCTTCCTTTTTCTTTAAATAGGAAATGCTTATTTTTGTGGTATTGATACGGGCCTTTTTCTGGTTTATCTGCTCTGTAAGCATTTTCATCTGGCTGTCCAGAAAATGAATATTACCTTTATAAATACCTTGCTGCACCCTTGCAATATCGGGATTTTTTTTACTCAAACCAGATGGAATTTTAAAGGGGGTCTGTTCAAGTTCGGACTCAAGACGGGAAATCTCTATTTTCAAACCGTCAATGGTTCCCTGACTTGCATGGAATACACTTTCAAAGCCCTGATTTTTAATTTTAATCAAAGGCTGTCCCGCCTTAACCTCATCCCCTGCCCTCACAAGAATTTCCTCAACAATACCCCCTTCCAGATTCTGAACACTTTGAATCTTTCCTGAAGGTATAACCCGGCCTGTTCCCCGTGTGACCTGATCAATTTCAGCATAATAAGCCCAGATAAGCAGACTAATAAAAAAAAGGGTCACACAAATAATAATAGCCCTTGAATGACGTGGGCTCTGTTCAATAAGAGCACGCTCACATGAATCAATAAATTCAAGTTCAATCTTATCAGGCCGGTTATAAAGAGTCATTGTTTTTAACCTCATTTTTAGAAGATGAAGCTGATACACTTCTTTTTATCCCTGGCCCTCCAAAAAATTTTTCAAAAAATTTTTCTTTAATTCCATCAAATATAATACGACCCTCATGGAGAACAATAACCCTGTCCACAAGTGACAATAATGCGTTTTTATGGCTTGAAACCACAAGGGTTGAGTCTTTTGAACTCTCTGCCATACGCTTTACAAAACCCTGCTCACTGGCACCGTCCATATGACTTGTTGGTTCATCAAGCAAAATCATGGAACATGGAGTTATAAAAGCTCTGGCAATGGCAATTCCCTGACGCTGTCCCCCTGAGAAATTTGCACCTTTCTCAATAACAGGTGCATTAAGCCCAAGACTATGAGAATTAATAAGCGGGCTGATACCGCCAATTTCAACAGCCCTGAGCAGGTCTGAATCATCTGCTGCTGGATTTTTCATGGTGAGATTGCTGCCAATAGTACCTGAAAAAAGAATAAAATCCTGGGGTACATAAGCAGTTTCACGCCTTAAAAAACGTGGATGCAAAGAGCGGATATCAAGCCCGTCCCTTAAAATAATTCCATCCTGAGCATTATAAAGCCCAAGTATCAGCTGATGAAGGGTGCTTTTGCCTGAACCATTTGCTCCCAGAATGGCTACACGCTCTTTTGGTGCAATTGTGAAAGAAATATTTTGTAAAGCTGGTTTTTCAGCTCCCGGATAGGTAAACACAACATCCTTAAATTCAATTCCCCCTTCCAGTCTGTCCTTTTGAATAAAACGCTTTTCAGAGCCGGTCTCTATGGGGAGTTCCATTATGTGGCGGATTGAATCATAGGCTACACGGGTCTGATCATATGAAGAAAGGAGAGATGCAACCTGACCCATAGGCCCAATTGCTCTGGATGAAAGAATCATCACCGCAATGAGTCCCCCCATTGAGAGCAGACCCTCATGAATCAGATAAACTCCATAAATAACTATAAAAACAGAATCCAAAGCAATAAAAAGCCCCATCACAATTGTAATTGAGCTGGAAAGCTTTCGGGAACGAATCCCATGTCTGGCAAGGCTTGCAACAAGAGCTTCCCACTGCCTTTGGAAACGGCTGCTTCCAATAAGAACCTTAATCTCTCTCAAACCTGCAACAGACTCAATTAATAAAGCACTTTTACGGGTACTCTCCTCAAAGGATGCTGCAATTGATGCAAAAAGAGGTTTTTTGATAATCAATACATAAATGAGTAAAAGCGACATAAAAATCATTGGAACAAAAACCAGAGCACCGCCCACATAAAAAATAACCCACAAAAAAAACAGGGCAAAAGGCAGATCAATGAAAAAAAGAATCACTGATGAGCTTAAAAAATTCTTGATTGAGTCAAATTCTTTAATATTACTGGCAAAGCCTCCAACATTTAAAGGTGCCGCCTCCATTTTAAGGTCCATAACCTTTTCAAATATCATGGAAGAAATAACCATGTCGCTTTTTTTGGCGGCAAGCTCAATAAAATTAACACGCAGAAATTTCAGCAGACCATCAAACAAAAGCACCACCATTACACCAGATGCCAGTACCCACAAGGTTTCTGTGGCAAAATTCGGCACAACGCGGTCATAAACATTCATTGTAAACATTGGTACTGCAAGAACAAACAAATTAATGGTAATGGAGGCAATAATTACATCCCTGTATATGGGGAGGGAAAGCTTAACCGCATTTATAAACCAGCCCCTGCTCTCCCCTGGCTGCCTGTCAGGTTCAGGCTGAGGCTCTTTTCCCAGAAAAAAACAAAACCCTGAATAAACACTTGAAATCTCGTCCATTGAAAGAGTTTTTAAAGGCCCGTCAGGAAAGATTAATTCTGCTGATTCCGAATCTTTCTCCATGAGCAGACAGGATGTTTTATCTTTTAACACCAAAATAACAGGCAATGTTAATGGATGAACCTTCTCAAGAGGTTTTTTGACAAAATGAAGGGTGATTCCTGCTTTGGCTCCTGCACGAATCACTCCTTCAACCATAACATTGTTACCGCTTTCTTCCAAATCGGCAAAGGTTTCTGGTGAGAGATGTATATCTCTTTTGTCTGCGTAAATCTTAACCAGATTGATTATGGAGCTGTCTATTCCCTGCATAATCAACGCAAAACACAGGAAATCATCTGGGTAGTTCTTCTATGCTTCGGGGTAAGGGGATCCTGCTTGAATTTTCCCCATGAAAACAGAACAACCTTATCTTTTTCAATACCATTTTCCGTCAACCAGTTTCTGATTGAATCAACTCTCTTGTCGCAAAGAGCCTGATTTTTTGCAAGATTTTTCATAGCATTGCAATAAACAACTATTTCAGAGCTGCCTGAGTTGTTTTTTATCTGCTCTGCAAGGAGACTCAATGGCTTTGGATTAATAATCCTGGCATTTTTTTCTCCAAATATACGGTCAGTAACAAACTGGGTGCGATACTGACTGTCATAATCAGCAAGCTTGTTTACAAATTTGACACGCAGGGTATTTCCGCCTTCAGGAGCATTGGTATCAGCAAAAACAAAAATTCCGTTCTTGTCTATGCGGTGTTCCTGAAGAATTTTTTTAAGATTATAAGCCCGTTTCAAAGCAAGATTATAATTGTAGCCAGTGCTTCCTTCCTCATTGCTGCTTGAAATTATATAAAAAGGAGTTTCAGCAGAATGGGTTTTAGCCTGGAGAATCAAATCTTTCATATGTTTGTTTAACAAAATATTATCCACGCGAACCTTGCCTTTTACAAAAACATTATAATCAAAATGGGTAGTAACTCCTATATCAATTGGTAATTTTTTAAGAGAGTCTCCTTTTTTGACCATATTTTCTACAGGTTTTGCTGAATTTTTTGCCTTTTGATAAATATATCCGGCATCATATTTACTGCTTATTCCAAGCTCACTTACTTCATCACCAGCCAGTGAATTAACACTTACATCCACATTATCCGCCACTTTGTCATTATCAAAATCAGTAGAAACAGGCAGAGTGTCCCTGCTTAGAGCAACCCTTTTGGCATCCTTATCCATCATTGCACTGGCTTTGGGTGTAATCAGATTAAGACGTGAAAGCAAAAGTCCTTCGGAATAAAGAATCCTGTATTTTTCTGTTTCAAGTGAGTACAGAGCATCAATAAGCTGTTCTTCAATATATTGATATTCATTTTGTGCATCCAGAATATTAATCAGACTGCGTTTCCCAATAATAAATTCCTCTTTATAGCTCTCAAGGGAACGCCTTGAATAATAAAGATTTTTCTTGAGTACAGGAATCTGCTCTTCACGAAGTTTGTATGCAGCCCAGCACATCTGAATATCATTTATCAAACTGCGTCTTGCCTCATATTCTTTCTGCTGTTCCTCATGCACCCTGCTGACTATACGCTGAACCTTATGTTTTCTTCCATTGTCAAAAAGAGTATTGCGATATCGCAAAAAAATACGCCCGTCAACTTCATGCTCATTATCTGAATCAAACTCATCATCAACATTGATAGAGGCTTCAAGTGAAAGTCTGCCTGCAACATCCCTTTTTTCATATTGATAATCATAGCGTTCTTTTTCAATATTGTAGGCTGCTTCATGGAGAACAGGATGATTGGCTGCCTGGAGAAAAACAGCATCATTTAAAGAGCCTGGAAGATTTTTCATGTTAAACTTCGGCATCTGCATTTCATCAGGTGTAACAAATCTGCCCAGTAATTTATGGAGAGTATAAAGACTTTGTTTAAAGTCATTCTGCCTTAACATGAGACGTGACTGGGCAGCAGCAAGGCGTCCATTGGCACGCTCCAGTTGAGAACGACCCTTTTTCCCTCTGTCAATCTGCATTTTTACCTGAGCCAGCAATCTTTTATGAACCATCACACTTTTAAAGGCAACTTCCTGAAGTTCATTGCATTTAAGAACCTCCAGGTAGGCATTAATGGTTTGAAAGGCAATGGTATTTGAAACTCCAAGATAGCTGTAAAACGCAGCCATGGTCTCTTTTTCCCTTGCAGTCAAAAAGGCTGAAGTTCTGCCGTAATCCCATAAAAGCTGGCTTGCACTGAGATTCAGGCGGTAAAAACCATCATCTTCAAATTCATATCCTGTGCCTGAATCACGAACATCTTTCCAGCCAGTATCTCCAATAAAAATCACTTTTGGGAAAAAACCGCTTCTTGCGTTTTTCTGGGCAGACAATGCAGCATTATATGCTTTCTGCCGTGCAAGAATATCAGGGTTGGTGGTAACAATATCCTGCAACACCTCATTCAGGGTAACAGCATGAAGATTATTTACAGGCATAATTGTAAAAAAAAGCAGTCCAATTAGCTTAAATACTTCCATTACTTTAGATTTCATCTTAATTTTTTTCCTTTCCCTTTTTTTCTTTCTTTTATGCCTGTCAGGCAATATTATAATTCACCCCGTCCTCAATCTTCAGGTAGTTGCCATCATTTTCAAGGACGTTGTAGATAACACCGTCTATAACTTCGGTAGAATGCGTGTCTGTCCAGCCCCTTTCCAGATTAACCATATCCTTCGCACCGTCAGCGGTGTCTCCCTTGATGAGCAGGGTGTTTTCATCGCCGGTCATGGATTCTACATGGGCTTTATCAAGGTCGATGGTCTGCTGGCCGTTGCCAGTAAGGTCAATGCCTTCCATATCCACAATCAAGTCGGCGGCAAGGGAGGTAAAGTCCACATTTTCCGAGACGTTCAGAGTGTCTGTGCCTGCGCCGCCGTTAATAACGGTATCATGGATGTCAAGGATAATGGTGTCATCCCCCTTGCCGCCATAGAGTTCGTCCGCGCCGCCCTTGCCGTCTAGGGTGTCGTTTTCGTCCGTGCCGTGGATGGTGGTTGCCTCGTTGGCCTCTGGTGCCGCGCCTCGACCTCCTGGGGCCACTGGGGGGGCAGCTGGCGGGCTTGGGGGCGGCATATAGTTGTTGCCGCCGGTAACGGATACATCAAAGGTTGCCGTTACATCGCCTGACGTATCATTGTTGCCTGTTTCCACGGTTTTTGCTGTAACCGTAATGGTGTCCGATACATTGTACTGCGTATTAAAAGTCAACGAACCAAGTTCATCATGCGCGATGTCCGTAATGGTAAAGGTATCTGTATTCTCATCATAGCTCGCTGTTCCGGCATTGAAAGTAACATTTTCTCCCACGCCAAAATTTTTCAGGGTTAGCGTAACGGTTTCAGAGCCGTCAGTATCTTCCATGGTGGCGTTGAGGTGGATGCCTATATCATTCCCCGCAGAGCCGGAGGTTTGGGTGGGGTTGATGGTAACACCATCGGCCACGGGATTGACCGTCAGGGTAAAAGCCTGGGTCGTTTCCGTTGGCGTTTCTCCCTCTTCTCCTGAATAGATTTTCAGGTTGACTGTATGTGTGCCGCTTTCATTATCAGGAGCCAGCACCGCAATATAGGCGGGAAGCTCGTTATTGTTCAGGGGGATAGACCAGGTGCCGTTTCCTATATGGCCGGCCATCGGGGCAGAAGCATCGTCTCCAACAAATACCAGATAGCCTTCCGGCACACCTGTCAGCTTGGCAGAGATGATGGATTCGGAGCCGTCATCATCCACCAGGCCGTTTCCGGTAATCTGAAGCTGTACCTTGGTATCCTCGTCTCCTGTAGCGGTAATATTTTGCACATCATATCCGCTGTTGACCGGACTTATGGTAACGGTTTGGCTTTGTGTGCTTGTTTCTGTA
>PDWJ01000036.1_pt1 | contig 169862 bp, 139 predicted proteins | sample 1430881 | NCBI WGS metagenome assembly PDWJ01 (sample SAMN01162460, study PRJNA174530) | Oral metagenome, whole genome shotgun sequencing project. | biome: Marine environment; feature: Marine mammal; material: Swab sample of the gingival sulcus; isolation source: swab sample of gingival sulcus...
GCCGATGAAATGGCGTCCACCATCCGTGAAATTGCGAATAATTCAGAAAACGCAAGATCCATCACCGAAAACGCTGTGGGCCGTGCCAAAGAAACCGCAAGACAGATGAAGGCACTGGGAACGGCAGCTACGGACATCGGCAATGTCACTGAAACCATCAGCGATATTTCCGAACAGACCAACCTGTTAGCATTGAACGCCACGATTGAGGCGGCCCGTGCCGGAGAGGCCGGCAAAGGCTTTGCCGTCGTGGCCGGAGAGATCAAAGAGCTGGCTGACCAGACCGCCAAGGCCACTCAGGGCATTAAAAATCAGGTTACTTCCATACAGACCGTCACCAAGAATGCCGTCAACGGCATCGGAGAAATATCCGACATCATCGGCCAGGTGAATGACATCGTGGTAACCATTACCACCGCTGTTGAGGAGCAGTCCTCAGCCACCAATGAAATCGCAGGCAATATCGCCCAAGCATCCCGGGGCATCCAGGATGTCAACGATGTTATAAGCCGGAACTCTGCAGCCACAGTGAAAATGTCCCAGGACACCGCCGAAGTCAACGGTATCGCAGACAAAATGTCCGCATCCGCCAAACAGGTCCATGAAAATGCCGGTGAATTGTCCGATCTTGCCGCTCAACTCAGAAAAATTGTGGAGACCTTTAAAATTTAACCCTGAAAGAGGATCCGGGCAGATGAAAAACAATCCCAGGGCGGCCCGCTGTTTTTATCTCCCGGATCAAAACAGCGTCCATTTTATGTGCAGGGACATGATGACACATCGCAACCCATCCTATCCTCCGCCGAAACGATTATCGTTTGCGGAATCAGAAGCATCCATAGACTGGCTTCCCATGCTGCTCGATGCCTATCATATCGCTGACACGGCCATTGATGCGGGTATCCGGGGCGAACTGAAAAAAGGGCGGAAACTCGCGTGCGCGAAAGGCTGCTCGAGCTGCTGTACCACCCATGTGACCATTCCAGTGTATCCCCTCGAGATTATGGGCATCTACTGGTACACGATCCATGAGGTCAAAGGACGAGACCGGCTGGCCCTGCTGGCATCGTTGAAAACCAGGTCGCCGGGCGGTGCGTGTCCGTTTCTCGTGGACAATGCCTGCGGGATTCATCCCATGCGCCCCTTGGCCTGCCGCCATTTCAACGTATTTGATACGCCCTGCCTACCGGGTGAAGACCCGTTTTATACACGGCGTAAGGACGTGTTTACGCCGAATGAAAAAGAAAAGAACCGGGCACTTTCAAAAATGCTTCCCTTTCACGGCATTCGTACCCGGGTAGAACGAAAAGCGGCGATTCGCAGCCAGACCCTCAACGGCCTGGTAAAAAACATGCAGGAACTGGACTGGACAAAGCTTGCACACAGAATAGAGGACATGACCCTCATCATCAACCGGCCGATTGACCCCGAAGTATCGAATCAGGGAAACAGCTGATCGATTTTTTTCTGCTGGGCGGCCAGGACCTTTTTCCAGGAGCGGGTGGCGGGGAGGTAGCGCTGTGCCAGACGATGGTACTGACGGGCGGTATCTGCTTTTTTCTCCCGAATCCAGGCTTCCGCCAGATAAAAACAGGCAGCACCTGATTGTGGTGACAGGCCCAGCGCCTGTTCGAGGGTGACAATGGCGTCCTGCACATGCCCCTGTGCCAGCTGCTGTTTACCGGTTGCAATCAGGTGATCGGATACGGCAGACCGACCTGTGGCAGGCGGCCGAGGCATAGGCGGTCGGGATGAGGGATGCGTGGGGGGCGAAGGCTTCTGCTGAACTGCGCATCCGGATACGAGCAGCATCATTGAAAGGCAGAAGGTGACGATGATGCGCATGGGGGTTAATCTCCAATCCATTCCCGCCCCGTTCGAAAAACTTCCTGCATCCAGTCTTTTAGCCTGTCTGTGGTGCCGTAGGTGCCTGTGTCTCCTGTTTTCAGATACCATTCGTCATACCGGCACCGGCAGGGCCGCCAGCCAGCAGGCTCACCAGTATTACAGCAGGTCTTTCGCTGGATCACACCGGGCGGTGGTGAAAACGCGGCACCGGAAAGGTGATTGGGGATATGTCGCATCAGTTCCGCCCAGATGGGCAGCGCGGCTGATGCGCCGGAATGGTAGATGGGGGCATTTTCGTCATTACCGACCCAGACCAGTGCCAGCAGATCCGGTGTGTAGCCGATAAACCAGGCATCCCTGTAATCACTTGTGGTACCGGTTTTTCCGGCAACTGGCAGATGGACCCCCAGTTTCCGGATGGATTTCCCTGTACCGTCTGTCATGACCGATTCCAGCATGGACGTGACAAGGAAGGCCTTCTCAGGAGAGAGGACCTGCGCCATATCAATGAACCGCCGTTCCAGCACCGCATTTGATGCATTGCAAATATCCAGAATCGAAAGCGGTGCTGGACGTACGCCGTCTGCGGCAAAACTGCAGTAGGCGGTGGCCATTTCCAGAGGTGTCACCTCAAAAGCACCCAGGGCAAGGGACGGGTAGGGCTTCATGGAGGGGGGCAGACCCATGGCCTCGGCGGTTTCAATCACCCTCTCCAGTCCGATGCGCATACCCAGGTCCACTGCCGCAATATTGATCGAGTCAGCCAGCATCCGCCGCATGGAGAGCTGCTTGGCGTCAATGGGGTGACTGTTTTTCGGTTGCCACTGGCTGCCGTCTGCCAGCGTATAGGTCTGCGGGGTATTAGACAAAAGGGTGGATGGGCTGAAACGGTCCAGGGCCGCTGCGGCAAGGATGGGCTTGAAACAGCTGCCGGGCTGTCTTCTGGCATGGGTGATTCGGTTGAACTGGGTGTGTGCGTAGTCGCTGCCGCCGACCATGGCAAGAAGGGTACCGGTGCGCGGGTTCATGACGACCAGGGCTGCCTCGGGTACGGTCGTGACGTGTTTCTTTTTCAGCTGTGTCGTGATTCTTGAAAGACCGTGTGACACGGCAGCCTCTGCTGCGGCCTGAACCTCGGGATCCAGGGTCGTGTAAATGGAAAAGCCCATGCTGTTCAGAGTTTCCGGGGTGTAAAGGGCGGTGATTTGTTTCAGTACCGTATCGATAAAATAGGGCGCGATTCGTGGGTGCCGCATTCGCGGACGTACACCCAGGGGCGAATTTTCCGCCACGGCCCGGTCCGCTTCCGTCAGATATCCAAAGCGCTTCATGGCGTCAAGCACCTGGTTGCGTCTTTTCAGGCATCGGTCCGGATACCGGTGCGGTGCGTATTGACCTGGGCCTTTGATCAAACCGGCAAGCATGGCAGATTCCGCCACACTGAGGTTTGACACGGATTTCTGGAAATAGAACCGGGCAGCTTCGCCGATGCCGTGAATGGCGATCGCGCCCATCTGTCCAAAGTAGATCTCGTTTAAGTAGATTTCAAGGATGGTTTCCTTGGGATATGCCCATTCGATGGCAAGGGAAATAAAGACTTCCTTGAGTTTTCGGTTGAGGGTGCGCTCGGGTGTGAGAAAGTAATTTTTTGCCAGCTGCTGGGTAAGGGTCGATCCACCGTGCAGGTGTTTGCTTCCTTTCAGATTATGGAACAGTGCCCGGGCAATGCCTGTGGGATCAATGCCCGGATGGTCGAAGAACCGGTGGTCTTCGGCAGCGAGAAACGCATGAATGAGATGCGGGGGGAGATGCTGATAAGAGACCAGGGTGCGCAGCTCCCGGTTTTTTCCAAAGACCTGCGCCATGGCCACCGGCGGGAGGGCGACCATGGGAAGCGGTGCGCCCGTGTCCATCCGCTCAATGGTGGTAATCCGGTGCTGACGGATATGGAGACGGATGGGGACGGCTGCTATTTTTTTACCCCGGAAGGCATATTCCGGAATATAGATTTCAATTGTGTGTCCCAGATCCCGCCATTCACCTGGCCTGAAAAACTGCCGGTCCGCAGCTGGAGAAAAATGACCCTGGTGCATGCGGTTTTCGAAGGGTGCTTTTTTTAACAGCGATCCCGGATACAAAAGCGTCTGGTCCGAATAGATGGCGGAAGGAATCGCCCAGCGCCTGCCGTCAAACTGTTTGCGGATAACATCTGAGAGCATGAAGACGGTCATGCAGGCCGCTGCGGTGAGAATAAGGGCCATTATGCCTGAAAAAATCACCAGTCGTGACAGCCAGTTACGGTACAGGGGAAGCGGCTTTTTTCTCTGTTTTGTCATGTGCGTTTCGTTATCTTGCTTCTCGGAAAAAAACAGGGCAGAATCTTAGGGATTCTGCCCCGGATACAGGCGATGTACGTGCTGCGCTGCAAAGACGGTCAGTGCATTTACGTTGGGAAAATCCGTTCTGTCTCAGGTGCTATCGGCGACGGACGGGAACGTCATGCTTACTGTCCGGTGAACGTGGAAATGAAACAGCCGCCTCTGCCGCCACTGCCACTGTCCCCATCATCGCCATCACCCGGATCTACCGGTCCCGAATCATCCGGATCCACAGCCAACCCTGACGGGCTCTGGATGATGCCTTCCGCATCATTCAGATCATAAGCACCGTTATCCGTGAGGGTGAAGGCAACGGAGCGGCGGTCGGCACTGAACCTTATACCGGCGTCTCCTTCGGTTGAGGCAACCGCTACTTGGGTCCAGGTACCGTCTGCAGCGTATGTGTACCAGGTGTAGTTTTCCGGTGCAGCCTCGGTGAAGTGAAAGGTGAAGGTCACGGCTCCGGGCACTGCATCTGTCAGGGTCGCTGTGGCATCAATCAGTCCATAACGCAGATCGTCCGGTGCCAGGGACATGTCAATCTCAGACGGTTCCACAGTCCCGAGTGACGCGAGGGAACCGCCGGATACGCTGACCCCCATGGTGCCCTCATTGGCGGTGGTCATTGTGTAGAGCGTATCATCAAAGCCCGTGATGCCGTTATCAATGACTGTGATGATCACCGTATCCGATGCCTGAAGTCCGGAATCATCGGTGACCGTGATTTTAAAGGCAAGTTCCGCTGTCGAGCCGGCAGGTACAGGCGGTGTCATGAACGTCGGTTGCGGGGTGTCCGGGTTTGTCAGGGTCACAGCAGGACCGGATGTCTGACGCCAGGCATATGTGGTCAGTGTGCCATCTGCATCAGAACTGGCGGATGCATCCAGGGTGGCCACCATGGACTCGTTTACCGTCTGATCATTTCCTGCGGACGCTGACGGAGGCAGTTCGTTTTTGATGAGGGTGATGATAACCGCATCGGTTGACTGGATGCCGTTTGTGGTGGTTACGGTCAGCTCAAAGGTCAGGGTGGCAGAGGTTGTCAGATCCGCCGGTGTCTGGAAGGTGGTTACAGCGGATTCCGGATCTGAAAGCGTTACCTCAGGGCCTGCGGTCTGTTCCCACAGGTAGATCAGAGCGGTATGTCCGGTAGATGCAGATCCGTCAAGGGTCACCCTCTCATCTGTACCCACGGTCTGGTCAGGGCCGGCGGCTGCCTGAGGGGGATTGTTCCCGCAGGTGAGGGTTCCCCATTCCCAGTCATTCATTCCGCCAATCTCATAGATGTGTCGATATCCTTTTCCCGCAAGAAAATTTGATGCATAGCGGCTCCGGTTTCCGCTGCGGCAGATGACCAGGATACGTTTTTCCGGATCAATTTCTGTATACCGGTCGGTCAGCACACCGGATGTCCAGGGGAAGTTGAGGGATCCGGGGATATGGCCGCGGCCATTGCAATATTCGCCATCTTCCCGCACATCAATGATCACAAGATCATCTCCGCCTGCATCGATCATGGCTTTGGCTTCGGCGGGGGAAAGGGAGGTGTAGGTTGCCGCAATAAAGATCGCGGTGACATCCATCTCACAATTGACCCTGACATTGACCGGGTTGGCTGTTCCGGTAACATCCTGTGACCACCTGTCAAACCAGAATCCGTCTACGGGATCTGCTTTTAGCTGGACGTTTGTGATTTTTGAATAGGTGAAGGTTTCAGAGGAATATCCGAGCATGGTTCCATTGACGGTAACATTTCCGGCTGCACTGGGGCTGACATTCACGGTCAGCGTATAGGGACCGCCTCAGGCCCGGGCAGAGGGAACCGGATAAAACAGGTGGCAGCAGAGGGCCAGAAGCCCGGCGATAAAGAGGGTGGCATGGAATTGTGTGCGTTGCATGGGAAACTCTCCATTTCGTGAATCAATCATTCTCCGGTGAAATCCGCATATCGCAGATTCCATATACGTTATACAAAAAGTGACGTCGGTTCAAGATCAGAGCAGACGTTATTTTTGATGGGGATGATTTTTTCAGACAGGCGATCTAATGAAAAAGGGGGGACACGGCCGAAAACACAAAGGCTTCCGGCCGTGTTAATGAAACCGAAGACGGCGGTCACGAACCGATTCAGCTAACTGACGGTTTTTGCGTTGTGGATCTGTTCGATCAGTGCGGGGACGATTTTGGAGGCGTCACCCACGATGCCGTAATGGGCAAAATTAAAGATTTCCGCATGGGGGTCTTTGTTGATGGCTACGATGGTTTTGGCGTCCGCCATCCCCGTGGTATGCTGAACCGTGCCGGAAATACCGCAGGCCACATAGAGTTCCGGTCGGATGGTTTTTCCGGTCTGGCCGATCTGGCAGTCATGGGTGATAAGGCAGGCTTCGACCACCGGACGTGTGCCGCCGATTTCCGCATCCAGGGCTTTGGCCAGTGCTTCCAGCTGGGCAAAGGTCTGGGTATCGCCGGCGCCCATGCCCACGCCAACGACGCGTTCAGCTGCCTGAATGTTGATGCCCGAGTGGTCCTTGCGTTTTACGGATTTAACCTTCACCGGGTCTGCCGCTTCATCGATATCCGTATCGATGGTAATGATTTCACCGGTGCGTGCGGGGTTTTTTTCGGGCATGGCCATGACACCGGGACGCACTGTGGACATCTGGGGCCGATGGTTGGGGCAGAGGATGGTGGCCATGACATTGCCGCCGAATGCCGGACGGGTGGAGACCAGAATGTTCTTTTCCGGGTCAATGTCAAGAAGGGTGCAGTCCGCAGTACAGCCGGTGTGCAGCCGGAAGGAGATCCGCGGTGCGAGATCGCGTCCAATGGGAGATGCGCCGACCAGCAGAATTTCCGGTTTGCGTGCCAGGGCTTCTCGGCACAAGAGGTCGGTATAATGACCGGTACGGTATTCCGCCAGTTCAGGATGATCTCCCATGAGCACCGTGTCGGCACCGTACTGAATCAGTTCACTGGCAAGGTCACTGATGTTGTGACCCAGCACAAACGCGGTTAGTTTGGCGCCCAGTTTGTCGGCGAGCTTGCGCCCTTCACCGAGCATTTCCAGAGAGAGGGTGGCGCGGGTTAAGCTGCCTTCAAACTGCTCGACAAATACCCATACGCCGCTGTAATCACTAAAATCTTTGGTATCAGACATGATCGGCTCACCTTGATTAGATAAGATTGTGTTCTTTGAGTTTTTCTACCAGTTTCCGTGCAGACTCTGCTGGATCGCCTTCCAAAATTTCCACTTTTCCCTTGACGCGCTTGGGCGTGAAGACCTTGCGAAGGCGGGTGGGAGAACCTTTGAGGCCAAAGTTGCCGGCTTCCCCGTCCAGATCATCCATACCCCAGGTGATGATGTCTTTTTCATAGGCTTCCATGAGCATGTCCATGGGCGGGATGCGGGGGTCGTTGAGTTCTTTTTCGGCCGTGATCAGGCAGGGAAGGGGGGCTTCAAGTTCACGGACCACCTCACCCATGTTCTGCAGTACCGTTACCTTGCCGTCTTCGCATGAGATGTCAAGGGCATAGGAGCAAAGGGGCAGCCCGAGGAAGTCGGCAATTTCCGGGCCGACCTGGGCGGTATTGCCGTCCATGGCTTCCACGCCGGTAATGACCATGTCAACCGCACCGACTTTTTTGATGGCCAGACCCAGGGTGTAGGCGGTGGCCCAGCAGTCGGCGCCGCCGAATTTACGGTCGGTGAGCAGAATGGCCTGGTCGCAGCCCATGCCCAGGGCTTCACGCAGCGCCGATTCCACCTGGGGGGGGCCCATGGACAGCACGGTGACCGTCCCCCCATGGGTGTCTTTCAGCGTAAGTGCGGCTTCAATGGCGTGCTTGTCGTTGGGGTTGATGATACTGGGAAGTCCGGTACGGATGAGAGAACCGTTCTCATCCCATTTGACTTCCGCGACATCCGGTACCTGCTTGATACAAACAATGATATTCATGGTGCTTCCTTACTGACGGCGGTTCGTCATGCCGGCCGGCATGCGGCCTGCCGGCGATGCGGTTATATCGTGATTAGCGGCTGGCCAGGTAGGTCATACCGGCAATGGTCTTGTTGATTTCAAGGCTGGACGCCACAACGCCGCCATGCATGGCGTTCCGGAACAATTTCTCGATTTTGTATTCTTTGGAGTATCCGTAGGAACCATGGATCTGAAGCGCCATGCGGCAGACCTCCTGGGTCTGGGGAACGACAAACACCTTGAGCTGGGCAGAGGGGCCGTCAAAGGGCTTTCCTTCATCCTGAAGCAGGACGGTCTTGTAAACCATGAGCCGGCAGGCATCGACTTTCCCTTTCATTTCCGCCAGCATCCAGGTGAACCCCTGCATGAACCCTAGGGGAAATCCCCCGACAACACGCTCTTTGCTGTACTGTGCCGCCTCTTCGAGGGCCGCTTCAGCGCCGCCGACCATGGCGCCCATCTGCTGAATCCGTTCGCCGGCAATCCAGCGGAGGAGAATGGGAAACCCTTTTCCCTGCTTGCCCAGAATGTTCTCTTTGGGGACCCGGACATCTTTAAAAAAAACATCGCAGGTATCTGCACCATCCAGGCCCATGAGCGCGTAATGGCCGGAAAAGGTGATACCCGGGCTCTGACGGTCAACGATGAACGCCGTGGTGTCGGTTTTGGCGTCTTTCATGGAGAGGTCTTTGGCAAAAAATATCCCGCAGCCCGGCTTGTTCGCCATACTGATGAATCGTTTGGTGCCGTTTAAAATAAAATCATCCCCGTCCGGTTCGGCAACCATGGTCAGTGCTTTGGGATCTGACCCGGTGCCCGGCTCGGTAAACGCCATGGACGCCCAGGACGTTCCATCACACATGGCGGGAACAAATTTCTGCTTTACCGCGTCGCTGCCCCAGTGGCAGATGGTTTCTGCAACCGAATTGTTCATCATGAACGGCAGCATGCAGGTGGTACCAGTTTTGCCAAGTTCTTCTGCAAACAGGATCAGGTTGAAGTTCGAACTTGCCGTACCCCCCAGTTCCTTGGGCACATCCATCCCCAGCAACCTTGCCCTGGCAAATGTCTTTAGCAGATCCGGCGGATAATCATTATGCTCTGCCATGTATGCATCAATTTTCGCGATTTCTTTTTCGCAAAATTCCCTGGCCGTTTTTTTGATCATTTCCTGCAAGGGAGAAAGAGTGAAATCCATGAAACTTCCTTTCCTTAGAACGGGTCATAAAATCGTAAAAAAAAACTTTAGTGTACAAACTAAATGGTCATGAAGCCTGTTGTCAAGAAAAAAGACACGAACAGTCCACCCGCGGAACTTAACCCATTGAGGGACCCTGTTGTTACAAACGATCGGATGGTGCTGAATGCCGTGCTTGAGATGACCCCATGTTTAAATGTGGCGGTTCTTTTCAGTTACGACGGGTGCAGGTGCTGCCTTGAAGATAAACCGGATCGCGGTACCGGCATCTTCCAGGATCAGGTAGAGTGCTGGCACGAGGAGCAGGGTGATGACAGTCGCAAACAGGATGCCGAAGCCAAGGGACAGGGCCATGGGGATGAGAAACCGGGCCTGGAACGAGGTTTCAAAAATCATCGGTGCAAGACCCCCAAAGGTGGTGAGGGTGGTCAGGAGAATGGGCCGGAACCGGTTGAGGCCGGCGGCATGGATCGCCGCCGCAGGTAACAGGCCTTCGTTTCTTCGGCGATTGGCTGTTTCGATGAAGACCAGTGAATCGTTCACCACAACGCCGGAAAGGGCGACAATGCCGAACAGACTGATCACAGACAGCCCGTAGCCCATGATGAGGTGCCCGCCAACAGCGCCCACGATGCCGAAGGGGATGGCGATCATGATGATCAGGGGCTGAAAATAGCTTCGGAAAGGGATGGCCAGCACCGCATAAATCACAATCAGGGCCAGTATCAGCCCTTGAACCAGGCTGCTTACACTTTCGCGGATGGTTGCCTGTTTCCCCTCAAACGAGGCGGTGAGCCCGGGATATGTTTCCAGGAAATCAGGCAGAATAGCCGCTTTTATGTCCTGTATGATCAGGGGGGTTTGGGAGGGCGGGTTCACATGGGCGGTAACCTGCAGGATGCGGCGGCCGTCCCGCCGCTGAATACGGGTGTAGGCCCTGCCGAGGGTGGCGGTTGTCGCCTGATTCAGTTCCACCTCACCGCCGCCGGGTGTGCGGAGCATGAACCGGTCGAGCGTGGCCTCAGCACTGCGTTCTGATTCCGGGAGCCGGAGGCGCACCGTGACCTCGTTACCGCCCCGGATAAGGGTAAGGGCCTTGCGGCCGTAATAGGCGTCTCTGAGCTGGCGTGCCACACCTGCAGCCGTGAGCCCGAGCCGCTGACCGGCCGGTCGCATTTTAAAATCAATCTGGGGTTTTCCGTCAGCGGAACCGTCATCAATATCCGATAACCGGGGATAGATTTCAAGCCGGTGTGCAAGATCCTGGGCAGCGGCATTGAGCTTTTCGATATTGCGGTGGGATAGCTCGATGGTCAGGCTTTTCCCGGAGCCGGGCCCGCCGCGGTCAGCCATAAAGTCGAGCGATTCAACACCGGAAATCTCTCCCACATGGTTTCGCCAGGCGGCGACAAAATCCCGGGTGGACATGGGGCGTTGTTCTGGCGGGGTGAGAAAGACCTGGATGCGCGACGTGTTTTCGTCATAACTCGCATAGATCCCCCGAGACAAGGCCGTCCCTCCGTTTGCGTTCACCAGTTCCTGAGCAGACCGGATCAGCTTGCCGGTGACAGCTTGCAGCCGTGAATCCGGGGCACCATAGGGCAGGGTGATGGTTGCATCGGCGTAATCGGCCTCGACGGTGGGAGACAGGGTAAACCCCATGATTCCGCTTTTGATGTAGCCCACCGTCAGCATCAGGACAGCTGTGCAGGCAAAAAAGACGGTATAGCGCCAGGCGATCACCCAGTTGAGCACCGGGCCGTACACGGCATTCACCGTTTTCATGAACAGCCGGCTGAACAGGCGCTGGGGCCGGGTGACCCGGTCCATGAATGATCCCGGCGAAATCGGCCGCTGGTGCCCCAGATGCGCTGGAAGAATAAACAGACTTTCGATCAGCGAAATCAGGAATACGGTGATGACCACCACCGGGATTAACTGAAAGAATTTCCCAATGAAGCCGGAAACGAAAAACAGCGGCATGAAAGCGACCACATTGGTGAGAATGCTGAACGTGACTGGCATGGCGATGCTCCGGGCGCCTGCTGCGGCAGCGTCGATAAACCTCATTCCCTGTTCCCGGTAAAAATAAATGTTTTCCCCCACAACAATGGCGTCATCCACCACAATCCCCAGGGTGACGATAAAGGCGAACAGGGTGACCATGTTGATGGAAAAATCCGTGAACGGGAAAATGAGAAAGGCGCCGAGAAACGAGATGGGGATTCCCAGACTCACCCAGAACGCAAGGCGGATATCCAGAAACAGGGCAAGCAGCAGAAACACAAGGATGAGGCCGATGTAACCGTTTTTCACAAGCAGCTCGGCGCGTTGCCTGAAAACATCCGACAGATCCCGCACAATAGCGATATCCAGACCGTCTGGAAGGGACGCGCGGATATCCGGCAGCATGGCTTTGACCGCCTCCGCGATTTCGATCGGTTTCTGGTTTCCCACCCGGTAAAAGGCGAGCATCAGTGCCGGCTCACCATTGAATGTGGCGTACTGGCGGGCCTCTTCAAAGGTGTCCTCGATTCCGTCTGCCAGATCCCGGAGCAGAACCGGGGTGCCGGTGTCAGCAGTGATGATGGGGATATCCGCAAAGGCAGCTGCCACATCACGGCGTTCTTTCATGCGAATGAGGATTTCACCGCGCCTTGTGTCCATGCCGCCGCCGGGAAGTTCGATGGCCGCTGCAGAGACCTGGCTGGCGATATCTCCCATGGAAAGGCCGTAGCGGCGAAGGGTTTCCATTGAAATGGCAATGCGGATCTCATTGTCTCGGCGTCCGTCAATCTTCACCTGGGTAACGGGGGTCTCCTGCAGCATCCGGTCCCGGATGACCTCGGCGGTTTCCTGGAGTACAGACGGGTTGGCACGACCGTACAGGGCCAGGGAAATCACCCTTAGTTTGCTGGTGCTGATTTTTACCCGCGGGGCTTCGATTTCATCGGGAAAGGTGGAGATCCGGTCGATCTCTGCCTGAATGTCCTGGGAAAGCTGCTTCAGGTCGGTTCCGCGCAGTGCCGTGGCCGTGACAGATCCCCTGCCTTCGTTGCTCAAGGAAGCAATTTCATCGATCCCTTCCATGCCGGTGAGGGCCTCTTCAATGGGGAGCACCACACTGCGTTCGACTGCCTCAGGACCGGCGCCGGGATAGAAAACAGACACGGTGACCCTGTCTTGATCAAATGCGGGAATCACTTCCTGGCGGGCTTTTGTCGCCATAAACAGGCCGCCAACCAGGCAGATGAGCATCAGGAGGTTGGCGGCAACCGAATTGCCGGCCATCCATGAAATCGCGCCCGAATGTTTGGAAACACTCATGGCGTATCTCCTGAAACAGGGGGAACATCACCGGTTTGATCCGGCTTCACGCCTAAGCGCATGCCCGGCACCGGTGCTGTGAGGTCTGTTGCGATCAGGGACGCTTCAGGCGGAAAGGTGGTTCGGATCCAGACCTGGTCTTCATGCTGATGGATCACCGTGACCGGATAAACGGTGAGGCGGCCGCCCTGATACAACCAGACCGCATCGTTTCTGCGGAGCAGGCGCCGAGGCAGCAGGCGGGCGCCGGGAAGCGTTTTCCCGGTAAACGCAACGTGGACATAGGACTGGAAAGGCAGGGAGGGACTGGCGCTGTCAATCCCCAGCGGATCCGGGAGGCGGATAACGATTTCTGCCATACGGGTGGCCTTGGACAGGGTTGGGAGCCAGCGCAGGAGGGTACCGCGCCGCTGGACGCCGGAAGGCCCTGTGATTTGAACGGCTGTTTCTTTTTCCCAGTCAATGAGATGAAAGGTGTGAAGCGGCACCGATGCCGTAACCTGCGCCGCGTCTGATCCGGTCAGAACCGCAAGGGAGGTGCCCGGTGACACATGGCTGCCGGTATGCATCTGGATGGACTGCAGCACGCCGGTAAACGGGGCACGGACACAGGTATTGTCTAGATCCAGCCGGGCCTGGTCCACGGCGGCCCGGGCTGCAGCGACAGCCGCTTCTGCCTTTTGATACTGCGGTTCTCTCAAGATAAGGGCGGTGTCGGTCAGCGGGGCTGCAGAGGCAGCCTGGGCCAGCGCCAATTCCTGAGCCGCGATGCGCTGTTTTCCCTTTTCAATGCGCAGATCCGCCTGAACCGCAGCCAACTGTGCCTGCAGGCGGTCCACTGTTGCCGAATAGGGTTGCGGATCTATCCATACAAGCGGGGTGCCCTGGACGACAATGCCGCCTGGGGTGAACGCGTCGGCAACACGAATGATACGCCCGGAAACCGCTGCGTTTAACTGGATCTGCTGTACTGGTGAGACATGCCCCCAGCCGGCAATGGTGACAGGCGGGTTTTCCTGCGGAAGGGGAACCAGGGAAACAAGCGGCGGTTGCCGGTTTTTTTTTTCTTTTGCTGTCGGCGGTGTGGATTGGCTCAGGTAACGGAACCCGATTATTGCCAGGCACAGGAACACAACCGGTAACAGATATTTAAGGATCATGCGCAGCATGGGGTGCAACCTCTCAGCGGCATAAGGGTCATGTCAGCAGCAGGCATCACTGCCATAGAACGCATCGGAAGCGCTTCGTGAACACACCGATATCCATAAACCGATCCCTTATAAACTGATTCAACCTGATTTACAACCCGTGACAGCATGTGAGGCTAATTTTCCAACGCTGCGGCAGAAAGGAACGCGCGCAACCGCCTTGTTTGTCGAATCCATTTGCGTAACCGTCATTCTTTACAGGCAATCGGGTGGGCTGATGAGGCCTTTTCGAATGAATCGGCTGCGGCTTCCCTTTACCCGCAGATACAAAGAGACCCCCGTCATCGCGACCAGAAAAAAGAGATACGCGCAGGCGGTTGCCACGGCTATCCCCTCGATATGCATCTGAAATGCGATACTGATTCGGTTGAGAACCGCGCCAATGACAATCGTGGCGGCCTGAATCAGGAGGTACACGTAATGGGCACCGATGGTATTGAGATAAGTGGTAAGGGCGACGGCAAAGCACAGGGAGGAAATCCCGGCGAGACTGATATACATGGCCGGAATGCCCGGTACATACTGCACCAGAAGCAAGCGGACCAGGGGGGGCATGAAAAGGGCGCATCCCATGATCAGCAGGGGCATGCACACAAGCAGCAGACGGATGGACTGCAATGCCGGAAGAAAGGTTGTTTTGAAATTTTTCGATTCACCGAATACCTGACACATGCGGGGATAAAAGACCTGAATCACCGACATGGGGAGGATCATCAGGGCACCGCTGACAATGATGGACAGGGAATAGTGTCCAAGGGATTCAGCCCCATAGTACCGGACGATGAACAGCCGATCAATGGTGGACATGAGATTGAACATCAGACTGGACAGCATGATCGGTGCCCCTTTCCGGATCATCCGGATGGTGGCAGCCCAGTTAAACGCTGGAGAAAATCGTAGATCCGTCAGGTAAATCACGGCCCCTAGCGCGCAGGTAAAGCTGATCAGGTAACCGGCGATCAGTCCGATGAGATCAAGTTTCCAGGCAAAAAGCGGGAGAAACACGATCTGGCAGGCACCGAGAAGGATTTGACCGTAGCTGATCACCCGAAAGGACTGAAAGGCAGCCAGGGTGAAATGGTACTGCTGATACAGCTGCTGAAGGATGATAATCGCGGCGATCATGACATAGGCCGCTGTCAGACGCGGGTCCGGAAAACCGATACACGCCACTGCGAGAACCCCCGCGGCTGCTACACTGGATAGACTCAAGGCGCTTCCCATGCTGAACCGGGCATCGGTGCAGGCGGCAGTCGTGTTTCCGGCACCGATGTGAATGGGAATGCTTCGGTTACTGGCATCCAGTACCCCCAGATGCGCGCTCAGGGCATAGTTCAGGACCACCTGCAGGGTGATCCAGATGCCGAACGCGGCAGGGCCGAGAATTTTAGCAAGAAAAAGCTGGGCAATAAACCGGCTTCCCTGGAAAAAGAAATTGCTGAAGGTATAGACGGCTAACGAATTGGATCGGATGGTCTGCATAAAAGCCTTTCAGCGTTTTCGGGGCCTGGTTCGCCGGGTCGGGGATGCGGACAGCGGATTTTTCGGCCAGTGATGTTTCGGGTACCGTCCACGCAATTCTTTTCTCACCTCTGGATAGGTGTTTTTCCAGAAGCTTTCCAGATCCTGCGTCATCTGCATGGGCCGCATGGCGGGTGAAAGCAGATGAACGATGACCGGCACCCGGTTTCCAGCAATTCGGGGTGTTTGAACGACGCCGAACAGCTCTTGCAGGCGTACGGCCAATACCGGCGCCTTACAGGGCCGGGTGCCGTCACCGGCGTAATCAAGACGGATGCGGGAGCCGGTGGGCAGGGTCAGATGCGTCGGCGCATCCCTGTCCAGCTGTTTGAGGAGAGGACCGTTCAGACAGCTGGACAGCACCCTCTTCAGATCGATTGCTTCAAGCTGCCTTAAGGTGCGGATGCCGTGCAGCCATGGAGCAAGCCAGACATCCAGGGATGAGAGAAGTGCCGCATCAGAGAAATCCGGATAGTCGGCCATGCCTGCGGATTGTTTGAGAAAGCAAACGCGTGACTGAAAGGTTTTCAATTCCCGGGTCCAGGGAAGGAGGCAAAGGCCGCGTTTTTGAATGATTGACAGCAGCGCGTGGAGCACTGCATCCAGAGGCGGGTCTTCGAGTGGTTCACGCCGGATGGTCCAGTTACCAAGGGAGATAAGGGTTTCCGATGTGACGGCACGTGTTTTTTCATTCCAACGGACAGACGGGGCGGTGGTGATCACATGGGAAAAATCAGACGCGATGCAGCGGGGATCACACGGGGCGGCCAAGCGTATGGTCATCTCTTTGCCGCTGCCTGTCAATACCGGGACAACGAGACAGGGGACGGTTGCCAGGGGGTCTGCTGCCGGCAGTCGTGCCCCGGTTCCGCCAGACAGGGTGAAGGTGCCGCGGCTTGATCGCGGGGTTCCAATCCGGTCCGGATAGGCCCAGGATATCAGTCGGCCGGTGAGCGACAGATCCGGTTCGGTCTTTTCGGCGCCAAGGCGTTTCAGCCAGGTGGCCGCAGTTTCCAGAATCCGTTTTGCACGCACCTGATCCACCGGTTCACTGCCGGAGCCCTTGCCGGCGGAACGATCCATTTGATGAAGTGCCTCGATCCGCAGACGGATATCCACCAAGGGGTAGGCGGAACCGGTGAGAAAAATATCGCGCTCTTCAACTAACGCAGCAATCAGCGCGGCCTGCCAGGTTTGGTTGAAGGCTGTCGCTTTTACCAGCATATGGCCCAGCCGCGGGTGGGTTCCCAGCGCAATGATCTGTTTGCCGCAGGATGTGATCTGACCGTCTTCGGTGATAGCGGATAACAGCGCAAGCAGTCTGCGGGCTGATGCACAGGCGGCTTCCGGAGGCGGATCAATCCATTTCAACGCTTCCGGGCCTGGAACCCCCCAGTGGGCGATTTCGAGCATGAGGAGGGTGAGATCCGCTTCCCGTATTTCAGGCCGGCTCACCGCCGGGCGGGGAAGATTCTCGGGCCAGAGCCGCCAGCAGATGCCCGGTGAGGTTCTGCCGGCCCTGCCGGCACGTTGATCGGCGGCGGCCCGGGTGGCAGGAACGGTCAGAAGCCGGCTCAGTCCGGTCTGGGCAGAAAAAACGGGTTTCCGGCTCAGTCCCGTGTCAATGACAATCTTTATACCGTCAAGGGTCAGGGAGGTTTCCGCGATGGCTGTTGCCAGGACAATTTTGCGAAACCCCGGTTCAGACGGTCTGACCGCCCGGTGCTGCGCCTGTTTGTCCAGCATGCCGTGCAGGGGGATGATGTGTGTGTTTCGGGTGTCCATGACCGCCTGCAGACAGCCGGCAACGGCATGAATTTCCCGCACCCCGGGCAGAAAGACCAGGACATCACCCGGTGCATCCTGCATGGCGAAGGTGACTGCGCGGGCCACCGCAGACGGATTCAGATGGTTTGCCGGATGCGCTGCGGCAGGCCCCTGCTGATAGCGGATATCAACGGGAAAGGACCGGCCTTCGACTGCGCATACATGGGCCTGGGGCAGAAAGGCGGTTAGAGCGGCAATATCCGGTGTCGCAGACATGAGCATCAGCCGCATGTCTTCCCGCAGCCCTTCCTGGATATCTACGGCCAGGGTCAATCCAAGATCCGCGTGAATCGACCGCTCGTGAAATTCGTCAAAGATAACCATGTCGACATCCGCCAGTTCCGGGTCTGATTGAATCAGCCGGGTGAGGATGCCTTCTGTCACCACGCGGATCCGGGTGTCTGTTCCCATCTTTTGTTCCCCGCGCATCTGGTAGCCGATGGTTCTGCCGACCGGTTCCCCGATCAGGTCTGCCATGCGCTGTGCTGCCATACGAGCGGCAAGGCGTCTGGGCTCGAGCATCAGAATCTGCCGGCCGGAGTTGAGAAGTGGGAGACAGGCAAGGGGGACCGCCGTTGTTTTCCCGGCACCGGGAGGGGCCTGCAGAATAAGTGCCGGGTGCGTTTTAATGGCCTGGCAGATGTCCTTCAGGTGACGGGTTATGGGTAATGTCGAGGGCACCATCTTGCTAGATTTTAAACCTTTTTGACGTTAGCATCCCGTTGACAGCCTCTTTCTACCTACCTGTTAGGGGGGGCGAAAGTCAAGTCAGGCAGCGGGTACCGCTCTGTCGCAGTTGCAATCGAACTACCGGATTTTTGAAATAAACTAACATGACATTCACCTGGGCGGTGCGCTGTGTGGGGTGTCAGATCTCCGATCATTTCGGCCGGACCGGCATCAATATCATCACCCGGATCATGGGGCTGATCATGGCATCGGGATCACGTTTATCGCTGCGGGGTTGCGGGAGGTGATTTCCCATGCTGGCGCTGCCGGTGATGTCAGGGAAGAGGGCCTCTGTATTGAAAACCCCCGTAAGCATGCTTAGCGTTAACAATCTGAGGCCTTCATCCACCTCTGAACAAGGAGTCGTTGATCATGACCGATAAACAGACACACGTCTGCAGAAAATCGAAAACATACAAGGGATTTGAGCAGGGCCCCATCCGGCCGCCCAGCGAGGCGCAGAGCCTGCTCATCCGGGTTACCCGAAATTGTCCGTGGAATAAGTGTACCTTCTGCCCTGTATACAAGGGGGAACGGTTTTCTATCCGCCCGGTGGATCATGTGATTCGGGACATCGATGCGGTGCATGCGGTGATCCGGGAGATCCGAGCGATCGAGCAGCGTCAGTACGGGCAGGTGACGCTAACAGACATCCAGCATCTGAGAGCCACATTGAAACATCCGGATCCCATGGCATTTCAGGCTGCAGTGAACTGGTATCGTTCAGGCATGACGTCCATATTTATCCAGGACGCCAACAGTCCGCTGATCAAATCGGCAGATTTCATCGCGGTGATCCGTCATCTGTCAGACTGTTTTCCCTGGGTGGAACGGATGACATCCTATGGCCGCTCCCATACCCTGTCCCGCATTGCGGATGCCGATCTTGTCCGCATGCGCGAGGCCGGTCTGAACCGGATACATATCGGTCTTGAATCCGGTTCAGATGCGGTTCTGAAAAAGGTGCGCAAAGGCTGCAATCAGGAGATGCATATTCTGGCCGGGCAGAAGGTGAAAAAGGCGGGCATGGAATTGTCCGAATATGTCATGCCAGGGCTTGGCGGAACCGGGCTATCTGCCATTCATGCCATTGAAACCGCCGAGACGCTCAATGCCATCAATCCGGATTTTATCCGGTTGAGAACCCTTGCCATTCCCAACAAAACACCCTTGTATGCGGACTATGCTGCTGGTGATTTCAAAAAATGTACAGACCGTGAAATGGCAGAGGAAATCCTCCTGTTTCTTCAGCACTTAGACGGTATTACCAGCAGAATCAAATCCGACCATGTGCTGAATCTGTTTCAGGAGGTCGACGGCCGGCTGCCCGATGAAAAGGCGGCCATGATTGGCATCGTCAACCGGTTCCTCGATCTCTCCCCGTATGAGCAGGCGCTGTATCAGGTGGGCCGGCGTACGGGTATTTTCAACAGACTGACTGATATGCAGAACACAGAACGGCGCCTCTATGCGGAACGCACCCTGCAGCGGTTCAATATTACGCCGGATAACGTGGATGCCGTGATCGATGAAATCATGAAACAGTTTATCTGATGGTGGCCCTGTCTGAAACTGCCCCCGCATCCCCGGCCGGAGGACGGCCAGGGATTTATATCCATGTACCGTTCTGCCTGAAGAAATGTGCGTACTGTGATTTTTATTCCGTGTCCGACACCCGCCGGATGGATGCCTATGCCGATGCCTTGATTCAGGAAATTCATCAAAGCCCCCGGCCGTGTCTGGCGGCGGATACGGTTTATTTTGGGGGGGGGACACCCACGGTGCTGCCGGTGATCACACTCGAACGGATCCTGGAAGCGGTGTACGCGCATTTTCATGTGTGCCCGGATGCGGAGATAACCCTAGAGGCCAACCCCGGAACCGTGACCCGAAACGCCCTTGCCGATTTGCATCAGCTGGGCATAAGTCGCCTCAATCTGGGGGTTCAGTCTTTTCATGATGAGATGCTGGCACTGCTCGAACGGCTGCATGATCGGCAGACGGCCCTGGATGCGATATCGTTTGCCGTTGCTGCGGGGTATGAAAATATTGGCATTGACCTGATCTACGGGCTTCCCCATCAGCGACTGGATACCTGGGAACAAGACCTCGGGCTGGCGGTGTCGCTTCCGGTTCAGCATCTTTCCTGTTACAGTCTGACCTATGAACCGGGGACACCGCTGGACAGCCGACGGATCAACGGGACGATCACTCCCCTTGGCGAAGATCACGTGGCTGACATGGTGCTGGCCACCTATGATATTTTAGTTGCCGGCGGGTTTGATCCGTATGAGATTTCAAATTACGCACGGTGCGATAAAACCGCGTCAGTTTCTCTGTACCGTTCCCGGCATAATATGAAATACTGGGAAGGTGCTGCCTATGTGGGACTGGGACCGGGTGCCCATTCCTTTGACGGCCGCACACGCGGCTGGAATCATCCGGATCTTGACAGCTATATCTGCGCACTTTTATCCGGCACGCCGCCCCCCCGGACGTGGGAACACCTGACCCGGGAACAGCAGGCCATCGAAGCGATCTACCTGGGGCTCCGCACCTGTGAAGGACTGGACCTCTCCGCATTTGAACGTCTTACCGGTGTGTCGTTGACTGAAACGGCTGCCCCGTTTATTGCGTTGATGCTGGAAAAACACCATCTCGAAATTGCAGAGGCGCGCATCCGGATGACCCGGACCGGACGATTGTATCTGGATGCCATGGTCGCGCAGATGATTGATCTGCTGTCGAATTTTGACGACGTGACAGGGCCGTAAAAAAGCCGCTTCCAGTCGGCTCCGGAAGCGGCTTTTCACATTCGCGTCATGTAAAGCAATCAGGTGGAAAGGGCCTTGATCAGCTGGCCCAGGTAAAAACGGGCGTGGCTGATGTGGGCCGCAAGGTTGGCCCGGTGGTTGGCCAGAAACCCATCCGGATCCCCTTCAAGAATAATGAGCGGCTCCAGGTGACCGGCATGTTCCAAAGACAGGATGGCATGGTGCAGAAGCTCGGTGCCGCGTCGGGTCTGCAGGGTTTCATGGAAATCCACATATACGGCTTCGAGAATGGTCCGCATGGTATGGGCCGCGCCCATGGCATAGAAAAAATAGTCGTCTGCCTTGAAAAAGGAGACCTCCTCGCCGTCATCTTCGTGGGTCTTGACCAGGTTGTCGTCACAACTGCCCAGAATATCTTCAAATGCTGACAATAGCGGGATCAGGTTGTCCGGACGGGTGTAGATGGTGACTTCTTTGCGCTTCAGCTGCCCCTTGTACGCTTTGAGGGCCTTGATTGCGTCTTTGTATTTGGATTCTGCAGACGGCAGCCAGAGGTTGGTCGGGCTGTTTGAAAAATCATTCATGGCATCTTCAACATTTTCGTTGATGGCTGCCGTACTGCCGGTCCGGGCGATGCGCTCCATGAGCGCGACCACACCGCGGCGGGTCACCTCCAGTGTGCCGCGCTGGTAATACCGGATGTTGTCTGTTATTTTACCGATGAGGATATCATTGGGCCGCCAGCCCAGAGACCGTTCTTCCAGCTCATGGTGCATGGGACGAATCAGGGCGTCGACAAAGGTGACGCCTTTGATGTTGGATGTGGCGGTGATGGCATGCCCGGATGCCCCGTCATGACCGGAAGAGACCCCAACGTGTTTGACCGTGTCGGTGTGTGAGGCCATCCAGCCCAGGAGCAGGTAAACAACCCAGAGAAACACCAGTGCGACAATCACGAAGACGATGATGCGGGCGCCTGCAAATGCTTTGAACCCTTTCAATGGGTTGTGAGGTTTCGGTTCCGTGCGTTGATCTACCATGTTGTCTCCCTTGGCAGTGATCGAAATGATTTAAGTCCAGTTATCCACGGCGTTTTCGGACATCTCCCACCCGGATGGTCACCTTGGCGCCATCAAAATATTCCAGAAGCGGAATCAGGTATTTCCGGGAAATACCGCCGGTAATGTCCTTGAATTGTGGTGCTGTCAGATCTTCATGGATCGTAAAATAAGCCATCAGATCGTTTTTTAGTTTATCAATGGCATCCGAGGCAAAGTAAAGGTCATCCTTGACCTTGGTCAGTCTGCCCTCTTTGATTAAAATGTGAAGTACATCTTTAGCTTGTTCCGAAGGAATGTCAAGGGTTTTGAGGACTTCCCTGAAATAGGGCGGTGTCAGGCCAGCGGTGTTGTAAGCGGCGTCAATCTGCTCCCTTACTTTCTCCAGGTTGGTCTGCAGGGCCACCGTGTGGCCGACCAGCCGGATGGCGTTTTCCTGCTGAACGATCACGCCCTCTTTAACCGCCTGATTGAGCAGAATATTGAAGATCCGGACCGTGACGCGATCCGGAAGCCTTGCCTTGAGTCCTTCTTTTGGCATGGCTTGCTTCAGCGGGTTTTCCTGATGAAACCGGCCCAGCTGTTCAAGGGCAGTGGCCATCAGCTCATCGAACAGTCCGCCATCCATGTAGATCCGGCGCTCCTTGTCGATCTGCACAATTTCTTTCCTGGCCAGGAGGGGCTGCAAGGCGTCGTTAATCACTTTGTCAGACAGGTTGGTCATCAGCTTAAGATCGGAAAAGGCGCTGCCGGCATAGCTGTTCAACGCGATGCTGGCACGGATGATTTCCTTGGGGGTGTGGGATGTCAGTGCCGCGAGTCGGGCAAGGATGTCTTTTTTAAACCGTTTGTGTTTCACGGCCACCGGGTTGATCACTGCACCGCCGCCGATGGTACGCACCGGCGAATAACTGCGGATGACATACCGGTCATCCTTGATCAGGGAAACCGGGGCTTCCAGACGGAACTGGACAAACGTCGTGTCTCCGGGCGGCAGCTCTTCACGGTCCAGCAGCACCAGAACCCCCAAGAGTTCGCAGGTGCCGGAATGGAACCGTACCCGTGTTCTGTTTTTCAAGGGCTTTGCATTGGCCGCCAGGTAGTGGAAGCTAGCATCCACCATATAAGACAGCTTGAGTCCATCCGGGTCTGCGATGACATCCCCACGGGAGACCTGGTCAAGATCAAGTCCCTGAAAGTTAATGGCGGTCCGCATGCCGGCCGAGGCGGTTTCCTCACTGGCACCATGAACCTGGATTCCCCGGATCTTTGATGTGATTTCACCTTTCGGATAGATCATGACCGTATCTCCCACAGAAACGGTCCCGGAGGAAAGCGTGCCGGTAATCACGGTCCCAAAACCCTTCATGGTAAAGACCCGGTCAACGGGAAGCCGGAACACGGAGGTGAGCTGGCGTTCTGGAATCGTGGCACAGATGGCATCCATGGCCTCTCTGAGCTCAGGGATACCGGTTCCTGTGTGGGAGGATACGGGCAGGACAGGGGCATCTTCAAGAAAAGTGCCTTCGACAAATTCAGCGATATCCTCGAGCGCCAGCTCCCGCATCTCCTCATCCACGAGATCGGTCTTGGTCATGACCACCAGACCGTGTTTAATGTCGAGCAGGCTGCAGATTTCCATATGTTCCCGGGTCTGGGGCATGACCCCTTCATCAGCGGCAATGATCATGGCCACCACATCGATCCCGGTGGCGCCGGCTACCATGTTTTTCACAAACTTTTCATGGCCGGGGACATCCACAATGCCCACCCGCTGACCGCTGGGCAGGTCCAGGGAAGCAAACCCCAGTTCAATGGTGATGCCGCGACGTTTTTCTTCTTTGAGCCGGTCCGTGTCCGTTCCGGTCAGGGCTTTGACAAGGCTGGTTTTTCCGTGATCAATATGACCGGCCGTACCCACTATCAGACGTTTCACCTAATGTGCTCCTTGATCGTTGCTGTCAGCAATCGTCTGTTCAGCAGTTTGAGCTGGGGATGATTGCTTTTTCCGTCGGTTATGCAGGTATTCGGACAGGTAGCCGAGCTCCACCAGCAGGCCGATCAGTGCCAGGGAAAAGGCCGGGTGGGCATCTGGATAGTAAAACCGCATGAGCAGGACGCCGAAAAACATGGCGATGATGATGCGGAAGATGAGCAGCTGCCGGTTCATGTCCGTTGTTTCCTGTATGAAGGTATCCGGGCGATATTCAGTCGTCAGGGGGTATACGGAGGTAACCACTTGTTTTTACCTGGCCTGAATCGCATCCTTACACATAAATTCATTTTATAGCATTTTTTTGCCTGAATTGGAATAAGCGCCAAACCAAAATCAGGTGTGATCGATGGTGACCCCTGAGCGACACGCCTTGCCTCAGACGCATTGGATATCGCTGTTTGAACTTAAAACAGTGTCAAAATGAAAGGACGTTTCGATTGGAAGCGAGTAATACCCGCAGCCTGCCCCGTGGCTTTTGTATAAAAAAGGCTTGCATGAAACGGCCGGTTTTGGTAGGAACTACTTCTCGTGTGATTCTGGTGGGTGTAGCTCAGTTGGTAGAGCACCAGGTTGTGGCCCTGGTGGTCGAGGGTTCGAGTCCCTTCACTCACCCCATGACACACTCCGCGCCCGTAGCTCAGCTGGATAGAGCGCCGGACTTCGAATCCGTAGGTCGGGGGTTCGAATCCCTCCGGGCGCGCCACACAAAAAAATAAGTCTTTTCAGTGAAAGCTGAAGAGACTTTTTTTTTGCTGTAAAAGTGAAAACAGATGCGGGCTGTGTGATCGACTGGATAAAGGGGAGGCTCACATATCACCGGATACCGGCCGGGGACTTCCTGAGCATCACTTGGACAAGTTGAACCGCAGCCGGAGGTTGATGTCGTGCTACGGGTGTTTGATGGAAGTGTTTTAATCCCCTAGTGTGATTGGGAACATGCCCGGCACTCAGGCGATATCGCCACGAAGCTCGGCAACCCGGGATTTGAGTATGTCAGGGGTCGCTTGTTCAGGGGGAACCCATGCACCCACATGAAACCACACCCGGGAAAAGAAACGCCTGGGCAGACCCATCATGGCCGGTCCGTGCTTATGACTGAAAAAACTGCCCCAGAGGCCGCTGAGTGCTGTGGGAATTACCGGTACGGGATTACGTTCGAGAATGGCGGTGACGCCGTTCTTGAACACACCGATCTCTCCATCCGGCGTGAGACGGCCTTCAGGAAAGATGCAGACAATGTCGCCGTTGTCAAGGGCGTCTGCAATGGATTCAAATGCGCGGGTATAGATCTTGGGGTTTTTCTTTTTCCCGGCAATGGGGATGGCTTTTGCTGTTCGGAAGATAAAATTAAGCAGGGGTATTTTAAAAATTGTGTGATCCATGACGAACCGGACCGGTTTCCGGCACAGGGAAGAAAGGATCAGCGCATCCATGTAGCTGACATGATTGCAGACAATCAGTGCCGGACCGTCTGTGGGGATCCGGTCCAGGTTCGTGTGGCGGATTCGGTAAAATAGATGGGTGATGATCCAGACCAGGCACCGCATGGTGAATTCGGGCACCAGGGTGTAGATGTAAATCGCGATGGCGATGTTCATAATGGCGAGCACGAGAAAAAAAAGGGGAATGGCAAGGCCCGCCATACCGATGCTCACAGCCCCGAACACGGCGGCCACGCTCATGAAAAGCGCGTTTAAGATGTTGTTGGCCGCGATGATCCGTGAACGGACCGTTTCCTCGCTGCGCATCTGGACAAGGGCGTAAAGGGGGACGATATAGAGTCCGCCGAAAATACCGATGAGGATAAAATCAATGAGGACGTGGAGACTTCCCGGTGCGGTAAGAAAACCAGAAAGCGTTGAAAGCGCCCCGGTGTGCTCAAGCGGACAGGAAAGGGCGAGATCAATCCCGAATATGCTGAGTCCGATGGAACCGATGGGCACCAGCCCATACTCGACCTTTTTTCCGGACAGCCATTCGCAGAGCAGGGAGCCGGCACCGATGCCAATGGAAAAAAGGGCCAGAAGCAGGGTGACCACGGATTCAGAGCCGCAAAGAACGGTTTTGGTAAAGTTGGGAATCTGGGTCAGATAAGAGGCGCCCAGAAACCAGAACCAGGAGATGCCCAGGATTGACAGAAAGACCACACGATCTTTGCGGGCAAAAGACAGGGTCTTTGCCGTCTGGGAGAGGGGATCCCAGTTTATGGAAAGGTCCGGTGACGCCGCCCGGGCCAGGGGAATCCAGCCGCTGGCCATCCATCCGGCCAGCGCAAAACAGACGATGCTGACTGCGATCAGCAGGCGCCCGCCGTCAAGCTGTACAAGGATGCCGGCAACCAGCGTTCCCAGAAGAATGGCAAGAAAGGTCCCCATTTCCACCAGGGCATTACCGCCGATGATTTCCTGCTCGCTGAGGTGTTGGGGGATGATGCTGTATTTCACCGGCCCGAAAAACGCTGACTGGATGCCCATGAGAAAGAGCAGCAGCATGAGGAGCGGCGTGTTGTTAAAATAGAAGGCCCCGGCACCACATACCATGATGCCGATCTCAACTAGCTTGATTTGACGGATTAATCGCGATTTCTCCATCTTGTCGGCGATCTGGCCGGCGGTTGCGGAAAAAAGAAAAAATGGGAGAATGAAAAGACCGGCAGCCATGTTGATCAGGATGTCCGACGAAACTGCGGAGGCGGTCTGGTAGGCAATGAGAAGGATCAGGGCGTTCTTGTACAGGTTGTCATTGAAGGCACCGAAAAACTGGGTCCAGAAAAACGGGGCAAAACGTTTTTTTTTCATGAGCGTGAACTGGTTGGCGTGTCCGGGTTCATGCATGGCTTTTCTCCTATGTGAAACGGTCTGTCTGCGTTTTCATTTACAGCTCGGTGTTAACTGAAAAAAAGTCTGTCCAAAAGGGGCTGGTACAAAAATGCCATCAGCCGGACAGGATGACCCATAAACGGTGGCGGACCGTATTTTTATTTGACAATCCAGTTAGAAAAGCATAAATGAGAAATCATTTTAATATCATAATAAGCGTTGCTGTAAATAGCATTTTTCTTCGTCCTGACATCGTACTCCCCAGGCCGGGCACATACAGTACCCGGTTTTTATCATAGGATGTTCTGCATCAATAAATGCAGGTTTTTCAGGAGGCATCAATGTTTGACTGCAGAGATCGGATTGCTGGTTCAATCGCAGGCGCCATGATTGCTGTGATGCTTCTCGTGGTCGCTGGACCGGTGTCTGGAGAAAAAACGGTCCCGGCAGACACCAACGACTGGTTTGTGGTTCCGGACTATGACACGTATAAGCCCGAAGTGATTGCGGTTCTGCCCATGGATAACTTCTCTCTGGAACCCGAGCACGAAAAAGCGCTGTTTGATGCAGTGTATGACCGGCTCATGGCAAAAGGATACCGGAAAATCGATGTCCATCGCGTGGAACGTGTCATGAACGACCTGGGGATTCAGGTGGCTGGCCAGTTGTCCGGTATTTCCGCGAAACGGCTGGGAAAAGCCTTGAACTGCGATGCGGTGATCAAGGGGCAGATCGATCAGGCTGCCGGCATCCACAAAGGCGTGTATGATGCTGTGGTGGTTTCCTGCTCTCTGACCCTTCAGAACTGTCATACCGGGCGCACGCTGTGGCAGACCCAGCAGTGGCGGGCCGCGCACCGGCAGTGGCAGGTGGACCCGGTGAACCTGTTTCTTAATCTGGCCGCCCACAGTATGGGCTCCCGCAAGCAGCGGATCGCCTGGCTGGTGGAGGAAATGCTGAAAACATTGCCTGCGGGAACAGTGCAGACCGTATCCGACAATTTGCTGGATCAGGCCCTTGAGATTGAGGCGAATGAAGAATAAATATAAATAAATTAGGCTAGTTATGGTCTGCATTCCAAACCTGTAATGCCGAAGGAGTGAAATGATGAAACCGCAGCCGAAAGGTGTGAGTACCGGAAATTGGTTCGTTATGGTGTTTGTCGTCTGCTGTCTGATGGTACCGTCGCCTGTGATGGCTGCCAAATCACCTGACAAGGTCCGGACAAAAGTCAAACATAAGCCCATAAAATATTTCGTTTCCGGAAGCCGTATTGAGATAAAGGCCAAAGTCAGGGATCCTTCTGGTGTTTCTCTGGTTCGGTGTTATTTCAAGGGGACTGCGGAAGCCGATTATGTGTTTGTGGAGCTGACTTCGGATAACGGCAAGCAGTACCAGGGGCTGCTTCCGGCACCAGGCGAAAACACTGAAATGATCGATTACCTTTTTCTGGTGGTGAATGGCAACCGGCAGGTGGTCCGGACCCAGTCCTATCAGGTGGAAAAAAAGGACAAGAAATACACACCGGGATGGCAGCAGGCTAAAACCGATCAGGCGGTTCAGGTATACAGCGAACTGCCCAATCCCCCGTCAATGCCGCCAGGATTTTCCGATTCCGTGACCATGGACGTGGTCGAATCCGCGTTCCGGTTCGGTTTTGTGGTCGCAGGGATCTACACCCTTGACAAGATTGGGGAAACCGGCGGGTCTGGTGCACTTGCGGGCAGTGCAGCTTCTGGCGGTACTACTGCAGCGGCTGCTGGAACCATCACCGCTACAGCCGGTCTTTCCACCGCTGCAGTTGTCGGGCTTACTGCCGGAGCCATCGCCGCCGGAGCCGGTGCCGCCGGTGCCGCAGGCGGGGGAAGCGATGATGATCACGGCGGCCGTGTTGATGACTCTGATCTTCAGGGAGCCTCCGGTGAAGTCCGTGTGAATCTCCAATGGTCCAACTGTGACGATCTGGACCTGCATGTGAAGGATCCGTGTGGAGTGACGATTTATTACAGGAGCAGAATCCACGCGTGTGATGGAAAAACAGGGGCCCTGGATGTGGATGCGAATTCCCGTTCATGTAGCGATAGTCCGGCTGAAAATATTTACTGGGAAGATGCACCCAGGGGCACCTACACGGTTCATGTTAACCATTACAGGGGAACCCATAACACCGCGTACCAGGTGACGGTAATTACCGGAAGCGATAGAAAGGAGTTTTCCGGCACCATCTCGCCGGATCAATTTCTGGATATCACAACCTTCACATACTGAAAACACACCAGTGCGGGCGAATTGTACCGCCTGTCAATAACCGTATTCACGTTTTTCCGGCCCGGCACTCCGCTGCCGGGCCGTTTGAGTTTATGTTTATGAGGTTTCATGTGCCGTGTGCGCGGGTTATCCTTCTGCTGGTCTTGTCACAGATCGCCAGTGCTGCATCGTTGCGTCCGGAATCAGCCCTCCCCCTGGAATTATCTCTGCAAGACGCCTGTCACATCTCCCTGGTGAAAAACAAGACCCTGAAATCCGCGATGAACAGTGTGACGCGTGCACGCATGCAACGTGAGGACCGGCAGGCGGATTTTTACTGGCACATCCGGCCGGATGGCGAACTGGGGACAGCCGATGGCGACGCCTATGCCGGCATGGGAGTGCTTGCAGAGCGGAAACTGGGCTGGGGGCCGGAGGTCCATATCAAACCGTATGCGGACCGATCTCCCACCCATTATGAGAGCGGCATTTCCGCAGGTCTCCAGGTACCGCTGCTCAGGGGCCGGGGACGACCCATTGTGATGGACGGAGTCATCACTGCAGAATTCAGCGAAACCCTGACGGGTTTAAGCCTTCAGCGAGCGCGAAGCAGCGTCCTTCTGGGGGTGATCGAGACCTACTACAAGGCGCGGCTTCAGGAATCCCTTCTGGAATTGTATGACACCCATTACCGTTTTATTGAAGCCCAGGTTGAAAAAGTGATTTTAAAGGAATCCATGGGGCTTGCCACGTCCATGGATGTGTATCGGGCCCATCAGCGGCTCAACGATGATGCGGACCGTATCGCGGAAGTAAAAAATCGGCTGGCTGGGTATGTGGACCAACTCAAAGAGCTGCTGTCCATGGATCTGGACTGCCCTGTCTGTCTGACCCCGGTGCCTGAATGTTCGTTTATCCTTCCGGAAGCAGCTGCGGCAGTGAAAACCGCCCTGGCAAATCGAATAGACGTCATCATCGCCGAGCGCTCTGTGAAAGAAGCGGCGCGTCAGGCTCGCTTGGCCCGCCATACGCTGCTGCCCCAGCTGGATATGAACGTGAACTATCGCCAGTACGGCACAGGGGAGAGCATGAGCGAGGCGTCCCAACTGGACGAACACGCCTGGCGCATTTCACTGGGAAGCACCACGGATTTTTTCCGGCGGGCTGAACGATCTGCCTATCGGCAGGAGTTGATCAACCTTCGGAATGCGGAATTATCCAGGGAGACCGTCCGGCAGCAGGTAATCAAAGAGGTCAATGCCCGGCTGGAGTCGATAAAAAAAAACCAGGAACAGATGGTGCTGCGTCGGCAGGCGGAATCCGTTGCTGCGGGGAAAAAGGAATTGTCCCAGATCAAGTATATGCAGGGACTGTCGGATAACGCCGATACCATGGATGCGGAAGTGGAATCTCTTCAGGCACAGGAGAGCAGGATGACGGCCGAGGTCGATTATGCACTGGGTATCTATCAACTCCAGGCTGCCATGGGGATTCTGGAATCGTTTGTCATGGGTGAGGCGCCGTGAAAAAGTTGACCGGTTCACAGAAATGGCGGCTTGCTGGCCTCTGCGTGATTTCAGTCATTCTCCTGGCCATGGCAGTACGCATTCAGACGTGGATGAACGCCCGTCAAATGAACGACCTGCTGACGTGTCGGGCTGAACCGGCGTCGTTTTCCGTTCAGGTGGATACCATTGGTGTTCTGGATACCTCCCGTTCCCACATGGTGGCGTCATCGCTCCGGGGTGAGGAAGCGAAAATTATTTATCTGATCGAAGACGGCGCCCATGTGTCAAAAGGGGATCTGCTGATCCGGTTTGACAATACGCCGTATGCGGAAAAAACCCGTCGCCTTGAAGGGGATGTGCGGACCCTCACGGCAGCGGTCCGTGCCAAGGAACAGGTACTGGCCTGGGAGCGGAACCAGGTTGAGAAATCCCTGAACACGGCAGCGTACAACATGAAGGTCGCGGTGCTGGAGCTTCGGAAGCTCAAAGAAGGAGACGGCCCCCTTCAAATTGCGACTCTGACCGAAGCCGTTAACGGGGCGGCAGGAGATCTTGAAAAGTATCGTGTTTATTTGGCGAAATTGATACAGCTTCAGGAACGGGGGTATGAAAACCTGGCAGAAGTGGCCCAGGCACGAAAAAAAATCGCCGAGTTCACAGAGAAGCTTGCCACAGCTGAAAAAAAGAAACAAAGTTATGAAAACCATGTGTTCCCGACCCTTGTGGAAGCCGCCAATGCCAGGGTGGAACGGGCGGACATGGAACAGGTGGCGCTGAAGACCGGCGGGACGTTCAAGATTGCCAAAGCCATGTCGGATCTTGAAGAGAGTCGGCAGCGGCTGATCACCGCACAGACTGCCCTTGCAGAAGCCGAAGCGGAACTCTCCCAGACCGAGTTGTACGCACCGTTTGCAGGCATTGTTATCCTGTATGAAACCTACCGGGACGGGGAAAAACGCAAACCTCGGGTGGGGGATCGCGCCATCCGGAATCAGCCCATCTTGTATCTGCCGGATGTCACCGCCATGGTAGTGAAAACCCAGATCCGGGAAATCGACCTGAAGAAAGTGTCTCTGGGAATGCCGGCAACCGTACGGGTGGATGCCTACCCGGACCAGATGTTCAAGGGTACTGTCGGATTTGTGGGTGCACTTGCCACAGACCGCCCCATGAATGGTTTGGGCGGCAAGTATTTTCAGCTGTCCGTCATGCTTCCGGATGCGGGCGATGATCTCCGTCCGGGCATGACCGCCCGGGTGACCCTGCATGCCGGAGAAATCTCCGCAGCCCGTGCCCTGCCCGTGGAAGCGGTTTTTGTTTCCGGCGGAAGAACGGTGGTCTTCCGGCAGACAGACCAGGGCTGGGAATCTGTGGCGGTGCAGACCGGTGCGGATAACGGGGACTGGGTCGAAATCCTGTCCGGGATATCCCTCGGGGATGTGATCTCCCGGGTACGCCCGGAAAAGAGGCTGCACTGATGCGTATCTGCCTTGAATCCATCAGTAAATCCTATCGTGTGGGCGGCCGCGACCTGGCCGTGCTCCGGGAGGTCGATTTCCGGGTGAAAACCGGAGAATTTGTTTCCATCTGCGGTCCTTCAGGCTCCGGAAAATCAACCCTCCTGCATATTATCGGACTCTTGGAAAAACCCGGCAGCGGTGCCTATCTGTTTGACGGCAAACCTGTCCAGGAAATGGACGATAACAGCCGGTCGCGGCTTCGGGCAGAAGCCATCGGTTTTGTGTTTCAGGCGTTTAATCTGGTGCCGACCCTGACTGTGCTGGAAAATGTGATGCTGCCGTTTCTCTACAACGACATGGATGCGGCATCGGCAAAAACGCGGAGTTGTCATGCGATTTCCCGGGTGGGGCTGACCTCCCGGATCAACCACCGGCCGAACATGCTGTCCGGCGGGGAAATGCAGCGTGTCGCCATTGCCCGGGCCATTGCCACGCGGCCCCGCCTGATCCTGGCAGATGAACCCACAGGGAACCTTGATTCTGCCACGGGCAGCCGGATTCTGGATATTTTTCAAGCCCTTCATGCCGAAGGATCGACATTGCTGCTCATCACCCATGATGCGGCCGTGGCAGCTCGCGCGTCCAGACGGGTCTTCATGGAGGACGGGATCCTTGTCTGATGTTTTGCGCCGTTCCGGTCACGGCATTGTTTCAGCCACCCGCAGCCTGACCCAGCACCGGCTCCGGTCCGGCCTGAGCATTCTGGGGGTGATTTGCGGGGTCTCTGCCGTGGTGTCCATGCTGGCTGTGGGAGAAGGCGCAAAAGCCCGGGTCATGGAGCGGATCGATCGGCTGGGTGCGCGGAATATCTATATTTCAGATGCCGTATACACCGAAGCGCAGCGTGCGGAAGCCGGCATGCGGGCATCCAGGGGCCTGACCCTTGAGGATCTTGAGCAGATTCGGAACCACACCTCCCTGGTGAGCTCCGCCTCCGGGGTGATCCAGATCCAGAGCCGGGTTGCCGCAGAGAGCAGCGCTGAAGCGTCCGATGTTCTGGCCTGCAGCGCCAACTACAGGGCAGTGTACGGATGGAAACTTGCGGCCGGCCGGTTTCTCACGGATTTAGACAGCCGGGAGCAACGTCTGGTCTGCGTGCTGGGCCGCTCGGTGTCGGATGACCTGGGAGCGGAGGGACGCGTGGGCGCATTGCTGCGCATCGGCGGGCATCTGTTTACGGTCAAGGGCATCCTCGACAACGTGGCAGACGCAGGGGAGGATTCGGCTGCGCTGGCCATGCGGGATGTGAACCAGATGATCCTGATCCCCCTTGAAAGTGCCGGTGCGCTGAACAGCGGATCCACCCAGATCGACAACACCTCACGACTGTCTGAGATCCTTGTCAGGGTGGTTGCCGTGTCCCGGGTTCCGGAGGCTGCGGCACTGATTTCACGACTTCTGGAAAAACAGCATTTTGGTGCGGCAGACTACCGCATCCTGGTCCCCATGGAGCTGCTCAACGAGGCGCGCCAGACCCAGCGGACCTTTCATCTGATTCTGGCGGCCATTGCCGGAATTTCTCTGGTGGTCGGCGGCATCGGCATCATGAATATCATGTTGGCAACGGTTACGGAACGGACCCGGGAAATCGGGATCCGCCGGGCCGTGGGAGCGACGCGGAACGATATCGCTTATCAGTTTTTAAGCGAATCTCTGGTGCTGACCCTTACCGGCGGATGCGTCGGCCTTGCTGCCGGAAGCGCTGCTGCACGGATCATCACCCGGCTTGCCGGGTGGCCCACGGTGATTACGCTGTGGTCGGTGCTGCTCCCGTTTTTGCTGGCCATGGGCGTGGGCGTTGTGTTCGGTCTGTACCCGGCAATCAAGGCGGCACGCATGGATCCGATTTCAGCGCTTAGGTTTGGATGAAGGCTCTGTTAATCTGTATGGATAAAAGAGGGTTAGGGTAGTGGGATGAAAAAAAACAGCGCGGAGTCGGTTTAATAGTTGCAAATACGGATGAAAGTACGGTATTGATAACGCATAGCAACCAAAAGATTGGCATCAGCTACAGGAAGTTGATCTGAATGCGACGCACTCGTAACCTGATACGCAGTGGGCGGACATTTGTCAGCAGAGCTTGCATTTTTTTATTCCCGTTCACGCGACAAAAGGGCGCAGTCAGTCTGGAATATGCCTTTACACTGGCCCTTGCATCAATCTTTATGATCGGCGTATTCTATCTGTTTGTACAAATGTCCCGGGATATGCTCCGGGCATTTATCGAGATGGTCAAGTATTTATAAAAACACCAACAGCGGAGGAAATTATGAAAGTTGACATCAACGAACTGATGATTCGGGGTTATGTGGCTGCCGAAGACCGCCTGGACAGAGCGATTGAGCATGTGGCGACGAAGATTAAAGAGGAAAAAGGTGCCACGGCTGTGGAATATGCACTTCTCACTGGCGTGATCGTCATCGGTGTCATATCCGCGTTTGCGTTTCTGCTTCCCAAGGATGAGGGAGACGAGGGGAACATGTTCACACAGACGTTTAAGATGATTATCCAGAAAGTCCAGGATTTTGTGCAGTAAGTGTCGGAGGTGAATCGCATACATGCCCAGGTGCCTGTGTTGCAGCGTCACAAACCCGGAGTGATAGACGATCACGGAGGGGTCACGGTTGAACTGGCGTTTACCCTGTTTCCGATTTTTCTCCTGTTTCTGGCGTTTGTTCAGGTCTCCGGTTTTTTGATCCTGCATGAAAAGGTGACGCTGGCCGCCAGCCTGGCATCGCGCAGTTACGGTATTCATATGAATGCCGGACAGGCGTATGAGAAGGCCGTTAGTGTTGTTTCCGGTGTTACCATGAAACAGTCCGGCAGCAGCGGCAGGGTCGAGACCCTGATTGAAAAAAAACAGCCGTTGTTTGAAGGATTCCGCCGAATCGCGTTTCCGGGACGCGCGGGTAAGCAGATGTCCGTATTCAAGGCGGTCTCGGCCTTTCAGGAAGACCAGAACCCCGGAGGAGACAACTGATGGCCGTATGCCCGGATCACCGGCCCCTCCCCGGGATAATGGATGATGAAACGGGCGGTGCGGTACTGGTGGTGGTCTTTCTCATACCGGTTATGATTCTCATGATTCTGCTTATGTCGGATATGGGAAAAGTGGTTTTTTCCAAGATTCGGCTTCAGGCAGTGACGGATACGGCCATTCTGTCTGGTGCTGCGGTACAGGCAGCCGGCCTGAACGAAGTAGCGGATCTGAACAATGAATTACTAAAAGAAGCCCGGAAGTGCAAGGCGATACTTCAGAGTGGCATCTGGTACGGTTTCGGCCATGCGACCCGTGCGCGCACGTTTTTTACTGCCGGAAGCCCCAGAACCCCGCAGGGCGTACTCATGTACATCCGGAAGTATCAGCTGGATGCACTTGACGATTATGCGGCAGCTGCGATTCGCGCTGTCCGGGAAGTGGTTCGGACCAATTTACCCGATGCAGTGATCAATTGGGGCATGTCCCGGTTTTCACAACCGCTCGCGCGGCTTCGGGAAAGCCGGCATGAGCAGGTTCGGTATCGCTATTATACGTCTCCATGTGACGGCTGCCCGCCCATACCGACGCTGCTATGGTTCACGCCGGACGCACCCATGTTCTCAGGCAGACATGACGGGCGGGTTTATTTTATGGCACTACGTGTGGGCGAAGCGAGTGGCCAGATCCGTATCTGCAGTTCTATGGCCAAATCCGGTCCCCCGACAAAAATTCGACTGGCAGTCGAACAACCGGTCGAGGATCTGTTTCTGGCAAAATTGTTGCGTGTACCGGAGCCGATCATCCGGTCTGTGGCTGAAGCAAAACCTGCGGGCGGTCATATCCGCGACCGGAAACCCTATTACAAGGCCGTGTTGATTAATTAGGCATCTTCAGAATCTGTTTTGTCAGACCTGTGGGTTTTGCTGACGGTTTGATGCAGGATGGAACCTTTAGATGAATGCGTCGCGAAAAAAAATGTTTCAGGATGAAACAGGTGCTGTGATGGTGGAATTTTGCCTCATTGCTCCGGTCTTTTTTGTGCTTATCGGTCTGATGCTGGTCATGCACGATTTCCTTTCCAGTTGCAGCGATGCCCAGATCGACCTGAAGAATCGGATGCGAAAGTCCATGCACAGTGCCCGGAAAGGTCCGTTCCGAAAAATGCCTCAGGCCGTGGCAGAGGTCCGGATCGAGATACCCGGGAACCTCAGGAAATTTGCCGGGCATGATCGGATGACAGCCCGTTACACCCTGGATGGATACGGCGGCTGCTACCAGGGGCTGGGTATCAGCATATATGCAAAGAGACGACGGATACGCAAAATAGCGTTTTGATTCATTGATTCATTTTTACAACGATCTTATGGAGTTGTCGGCATGCAGAACCGGAAGGCGGTATTGATCTCGCTTGTATGTGCACTGGTGGCCATGGTGATGGTCGTCTCCTATGTTTCACAGAAAGAGCGGCGCATCCTGCGCATGGCATCTCCGGTAAAGGTGGTGCTGGCAGCCAGGGATATCCCGGAAGGGACAAGGCTTGACCGGTCCTGGCTCAAGGTGGCCAAGATCCCCAAAAAGTTCGTCCAGCCGGGTACGTCGGGAGATGTGGAAGACTGGCTGGGGAAAACCGTTGTCATTCCTGTCCTGAAAGATACCCAGGTGATGGAGCCCATGTTCTCGAGTTCCCGACAGGGGCGGTTTTCCGTCAAGGTGCCGCCAGATCAGCGGGCGTTCAGTGTGGCTGTGTCTGAGGTGTCGGCCGTGTCCGGGCTGATCGGACCGGGGGATTTTGTGGATGTCATGGTCACTGTGGAAGAAGGGGATATTGTGAACGGTCAGGCCGTGAGTCGGGACATCAAAACCCGGACCATTCTGCAGAACGCACTGGTTCTTGCCGTGAACCGGATTTATTCGGACATGCGGTTCCGCCAGGCCTCCGACCTGAAGCAACAGTCCCGGGGAAGCCTGCTGGCATCCCCCACAGACGATGAACCGGCCATGGAAAAGTTGGACAACATCCGAACGGTGACCTTGTCACTGAGCCCCCAGGATGCGCAGAAAATGAGTCTGGCCCAGGAAATCGGATCGATTTCCCTGATGTTGAGATCAAGCTGGGATGAGAGCGGCGGCGCGGCACCCATTCCATCGATCAATGCACGGGAGTTTCTGGGCATCAAAAAAATGGTAATTCCGCGTTCGAGACCGGCGTGGGTAGAGATCCGCGGTGCGGAGGAAGTGTACCGCTAAGTGCAAGGAGACAGACATGAAACTGCGACCCAATGACAGATGTCCGGCCCGGATGTCTCTGATACTTGTGATGTTCATGATGGTTACCGGCTCGACTTGGGCCGCAACCCCGGTGAATGTGACCCAGGGCCAGAGCAAAACCCTTTCTGTGGGATTTACCATTGCAAAGGTGGCCACCGGAGACCCGTCCGTGTGCGGTGTGCTGAAAACCGCAGATCGGGAGTTGCTGGTCAATGCCAAACAGGCGGGCCGGACCAATGTAATTGTCTGGGGTGCTGACGGCTCCACGCGAGAATATGCGATTACCGTCACCGGATCCGGACTGACGATTACCGCAGGCGAACTGAAATCCCTGCTCTCCACGGTAGAGGGAGTGAGCGTGCGGCTGGTGGGTAGCCGGGTCCTGGTGGAAGGAGAAGTCTTCACCAAAAAAGACCTTGAAAGGGTCCGCCGGGTGACCCAGGGGTTGTCCAATGTCATCAACATGGTGGAACTCAGCCCCCTCATGAAGACCATTGTAAAAGACGAGATCGAAGGGGTGCTCAAGGACGAAGGCTTTTCCAACCTGCGGCTGAAGTTTGGAAAGAACAATTTTATCCTCACCGGCCAGGTGGGGAGTCAGGCAGAGATGGAACGGGCGCTTAAGCTGGCCGGGGCCTATGCCGCGGATATCGTGAACGCCATTGAAGTGGATGACCGGATCGTGGAAACAAAGGCCGAGCTTATCGAGATGAGCCTGCAGGTTATGGAGATCGAAACCAGCGCGCTGAAGAATATGGGCATCCATTGGAACCCCGGCGGTTCCCTGGGAGGCTCCGGGAGTTATTCCGGCCAGTCGGGAAGCAAACCCTCCTTGAGCGGTTCCCTGACCGGGACCATATCTAGCCTGTTTCCGAAGATGAAACGGATTCAGGACACGGGCGCAGGAAGGTCTCTCATGGAACAGAGCCTCATCACCCAGAGTGGGGGAACTGCAGACTTTTTTGCCGGCAGCGAAGTCCCGATACCGGTGGCCCAGGATGGCGGGAACATGAGTGTGGAATACAAGAAGGTAGGGGTGACCCTGGAATTCTCTCCGGTGATCGATCCTTTCGGTCGGGTGACCAGTCCGATTAAAATTGAAGCCAGTTCCGTGTCCGGCGAAGGGCCGGGAGGGGCGCCCGTCATCAGTACATCCAAACTCAATACCATTGTCGGCCTTGAAAACGGGGAATCTGTAGCGCTGGCCGGCCTGGTGGGTCAAAAGGAAATGCGGCTGCTTTCCAAGTCCCCGCCCGGCGGTGGCAGCGCCCTGTTTCAGGCAAACAAGGAAACACTGAAAAGCGCGGACACACGTGAGGTGGTGATTTTCGTCACCCCGCGGATTCTGAGCCGTGCCGGAGACGGGGTGGACCGGATTCAACGGCGGGTGAAGGAAGGGTTCAAAGCCCAGGACCGTCAGGAGTAAACGGGGTGACACGTTAAGGTAAGACAGATTGCAGGCAGGTTTGTCAGATGGGCAGTGGTCAGGTCATTACGGTATATGGATCCAAGGGCGGCACAGGCAGAACCTTTGTGTCTGTCAACCTTGCGGTGGACCTGTTTATCACCACACGGCAGCCGGTTCTGCTGCTTGATTTTGTGCGACCGGTTTCTGTGGGTGTGAAGGCGATGCTGAACGCCTCTGGTATCCGTTTTGCGGATGCCATTCTGACCACAGCTCCGCAGCTGAAACCGGTGGTGCTTTCGTCGTATTTTACCCCCCATGACTCCGGCATTCAGCTCCTTGCCCTGACATCGGGAGAACGGCCGCTGGAAAACAGCGGGTATACCGGTGACACCGTACAGGGGCTGATCGGAAAACTCAAAGAACAGTTTGCGTTTCTGGTCATTGATGCAGGCAGCCGCTGGGATGAAGGGACCATTGCGCTGGTTGCCGCCTCGGATCGCGTGTTGATGGTGGTATCGCCAGAACTGGAGACGCTTGATCAGGCACGGGCGGATGTGGGTCGCCTGAGGCTCCAGAATTTTCCTGTGGGCGGCATCGGCGTGGTCCTGAACAAGGTGGGACTCAAGGGCGGGGCGGATGTGCCGGCAGCTGAGCGGGCACTGAAGCTGCCATCCATGGCGGCCATACCCTATCATGAAGATGTGCTCTCCCTGCAGTGGGCTGGACCGTTCCCCTCCCATCACAAGCGGCACGCGGTGAACCGGGGACTTCAAGGGGTGACCACCGCCCTGCTGCAGTCTTTTGGAAACACCCCTCCCGTAGCCCGGGCATCGGCTGCTGCGTCAGCGGAGACCCATCCTGCGGATCAGCTGAAGCTGACCATTCACCGGAAACTGCTCTCGACCATTGATTTTAAAAAGCTTGATACGGAAGTTGAAAACGATCCGGTGAAAAAAGAGGAGCTGGAGCGTGAGGTTCGCCGGGTGGCCGTGGCCCTGATTGACGAGCTTGCTCCCCACCTGGTCAGGGAGGAAAGGAACACCCTGCTGCGGCAGGTGATCCAGGAAACCCTGGGCCTGGGTCCGCTGGAGGATTTGCTCGCGGACACGGACATCACCGAGATCATGGTCAACCGGTGGGACCAGATCTACATTGAACGATCCGGACGCCTGATCGAAACCGGGCTCCAGTTTTTTTCAGACGCGCATCTGGTGAACATCATTGGCCGCATTGTCGGTCCCCTTGGACGTAAAATCGATATCAGCACGCCCATGGTCGATGCCCGGCTCCCAGACGGTTCCCGTGTAAATGCCGTGATCCCGCCCCTTGCCATCAACGGTGCCTCGCTGACCATCCGTAAATTTGCCCAGGAGCGGCTGAACATGGAGGCTCTCGAAGCCTTCGGATCCCTGAACCGCCAGGTGGCCGAATTTCTCATGGCGGCGGTGTGCGCCCGTCTGAACATTGTGGTGTCCGGCGGTACGGGCAGCGGTAAGACCACGCTGCTCAACATCCTGTCCGGCTATATCCCGGAAGGTGAACGGATTATTACGATTGAGGACTCTGCGGAACTCAAATTGCATCAGCCCCATGTGGTGCCCCTGGAATGCCGGCCCCCGAACATTGAGGGAAAGGGTGAGATCACGATCCGGGATCTGCTCCGCAACGCCCTTCGCATGCGGCCAGACCGGATTGTGGTGGGCGAGTGCCGGGGCGGGGAAGCCCTTGACATGCTACAGGCCATGAACACAGGGCATGACGGGTCCATGACCACCATCCATGCCAACACTACCCAGGAAGCCCTTGCGCGGATCGAGACCCTGGTCATGTATACGGGATTCGAACTTCCGTCACGGGGCATCAAGGAACAGATCGCCGGTGCCGTGGATCTGATTATCCAGGTCAAACGATTCAAGGACGGGAGCCGGAAGCTGATCCAGGTGAGTGAGCTCCGGGGCATCTCGGAAGACCGGATCCGCATTGATGACGTGTTCCTGTTCAACCAGATCGATGAGGTGGACGGCACCCCCAGGGGCATGCATGTGGCCACCGGTTTTGTGCCGGAATCAGTACAGCGGTTCCAGGAAAAAGGGATTCATCTGCCCAGGGAACTGTTCTGGGCCAACTGATATGCCGGTTTGAACAACCAGCCCGTCCTGCGGTACTGGTGTCGAGCGGAGGGCACTGTCTTTTTTTTTACGATCTTATTGCCCGTAAGATCAGGGAGCGTTGCAAGTGAACTGGATATATTTTGCCATTGTGTTTGTGCTGATCTGGGTGGTGGTTTATCTCCTTGTCAAAGAGCGGACCGGCCTGTTCTCTCAGAAGCTGGATCAGGAAACAGAAAAAATAACCGCCATGCTTGATGCCCTGTTCATGGTAGCGCGGCCATCCTTGATCCGGAAGGCGGTTGTCTGCTGTTGTCTCGTCGGCGTCTTCACGGGGATCGTGATGCCCGGTCTGATTGCCGATATTGACGTGAAAGCGACCGTCAGCAAAGCAATTTCGCTGAATCAGTCAGGGGACCACGAGGCGGTGCTCGCGTTACTGGATGGCAGCGAAAAACGTGTTTCTCCGCTGCTTCAGAACGAACTCGGCGTCGCCTACGCGGGCACCGGAAATTACGGGCTGGCAGAGCAGGCGTTCAAAAATGCACTGGATACAGTACCGGAATATGTGCCGGCGCGGGTGAACCTGGCCGGGGTCTACATGAAGCTGGGACGGCTGGAAACGGCGGGTTTTGAACTGGCACGGGCACGGGAATATGATGAAATCCCGCTGTCCGAAACCGCAGTGATTGGCAAACCCCGGCAAGAAGACCGGTGGATCATCTCCGCTGTACTGGCGCTAATACTCGGGGTGATCGGTTACCGGATACCCGGATGGGGATTGGCTTGGCTGAAGAATCGGCGCCTCAGCAGATTCGAGGACCAGCTGGCTGACGGGCTGGTCATGGTCTCTAACGGGCTCAAGGCCGGATTGAACCTGACCCAGGCATTTGAAAATGTCAGCCGGGAAGGTGACCCGCCACTGGCCCAGGAGTTCTCGCTGGTGCTCAAGGAAACCCGGCTGGGCTATGATCTGGATGATGCTCTGATAAGGCTCTCTGCGAGAATGCCCACGGATGATACTAAACTGCTGGTGAACTCCATCCTGATTCTGCGGGAAAGCGGGGGAAATCTGGCATCCATTTTTGATACCCTGGTTCACACGATCAATGAACGGAAACGGGTGCTGAAAAAAATCAAGACCATGACGGCCGAAGGAGAGACCCAGGCCTATATGCTGGCGGTCCTCCCCCTGGCACTCGGATTTCTGCTCTCGCGTCTCACGCCGGATGTATTTGCACTCATGTACACCACGTTTTTTGGATGGTGCCTGATCGCACTCATGGTCCTCATGGAGGGGATCGGTTTGATCTGGATGCTGAAAACGGTGAAAGTGAAGATCTGATGGCCGTTGGGCGGTTGTCCGTTCTGGGTCTGCTGATCGGACTGCTGGCGTCTGATACGGCGGCCGGGTTCACCTGGCTGGGATATGAAAAAAACGCTGATTTCACTGCACCGGAATGTGTCCGGATTGATTACCGGATGCGCATCCGGGTTGAGGATGATGCTGATGCCGCGGCCCTTCGCCGGATGCCGCTTCCGCAAACGACGGGATACCGGAAAATCCTGGGGGCATTCGCACGGATTGATACCCGGCACACAGCGGACAGCGCAACGGTTGCAGACGGCTGCATTTGTATGACAACCGTCCGGCCCGGAGATGGGGTGGTTTACGGCTATACCCTTGTTCATGACGGCATTGGAAACGCGGGTGGTGCCGCAGACCGGCTGGTGATTCCAGATCCCTCAGCCCCCTGCCGGGTGGTGTATACGGTGCAGTTCCCGTCCAGCGGTTTGTATCGATGGATCGAAGGCTCTGGCTGCAGCGCTGTGCATACGGCGTCCGGAGATTGTTTCAGGTATGTGCGTGATGGGGGCGTTTGCCATCTTCCCGATCAGATTCGGGTGAGCTCCTGGGCATCCTGGGCCTGTGTGCGTAGGCAGTACGACGCCGCCTGGCCGGCAGACCCTCAGGGACTGATGGATCCTGCGGACCTGACCGGTGGTTCCCCTCCGGATCCGGAACGGCTCGCCTCCCAGCTTGCTGAACAGGTCGTCTATGAAATGGAACCGCGTGCCGGTCATCTGCATCAGCCGTCGAAACCGGCATCGGTGATGTCCCGGGGCCGGGGTGACTGCAAGGATCTGGCCCTGCTGGTGGTGACGCTTTTAAGAAAATACGGCTTTAAGGCCGGATGTGTGCTGGCCGGAAACGACGGGTGCAGCACATTTCCAGACCCGCTGGTCTTCACCCATGCCTATGCGGCGGTGAAAACCGAAGGCGGTAAGTGCCTGTACCTGGATCCGGCCCGGAAATTGACATCGGTGGTGCCGGCAGAAGATTGGCTCCTGCCGCTTTCCCTGTGTGAGTATTGACCTTTGCTTACAGTTTATAGAGGAGTTACGCCATGAAAACGCCAAAATGGTTGCATCTGGTGATTCTTGCCTTTTTTCTGTTCCAGACCCTGATGCCTGTACCGGCAATGGCCGCAAAAAAGTCAACGGAAAAAATCGTTCCGATTCCAGGTGGTTATGCCGTTGATTCGGCCGATTTTATGGATGGGATTGCATCGCTTGACCGGGACTTGATCCGAAGTTACTTGGCTTATATGGGCAAATCTGCGACCATTCGAGCCGGGATGCGCAAGCGGAGTGAGGAATTCAGTGAACTGCTGAAAGCCGGCGCCCCGCTGGTGCGTGTTCAGATCGCCGATCCCACCTATGCCTCACTTGCCAACGAAGCAGAACGCAGTCTTGCCTATGTGACCGATGCGCTTTCCCGTACAGAGCAAGATCATAACAAAAAAACAGAATCCCTTGAAAAGACGGTTCGCGCAGGTTTTTCCGGCAGCCGGCTTCCGGACGGCCTTCTCGGTAAGACCCGGCTGCTTGAAGACCTGTACCGACAGCAGGACACCCTGGTTCAGATGAAACTGAACATGGCGGCTAAGCTAACCGGTATCTATGACAATATTCGGGTTAACGGGAAGGTGTTTCCCCAGCCAGAAGCCGTGAAAACATGGCTGGCAGCCGTGGATGGCCTGATGATCGCCCTGGAGGCTCAGACCCTGGTTTTGAAACAGGAGACCGAGGCGTTTGAAGCGGAAAAACGGACGTATAACGAGGCTGCGCTGGCAGCGCTTTCCCTGGAACGGGAACGGACCCTTGCGCTGAAAGCGGAAAATGATCGCCAGATTGATTATCTGACATCCGTGGGGACGCCTTATACACGGGATCAGGCTGCGCTGCTTTCCGGTGTTCAGGATGTCCTGGACTACCGGCTCAATGAAATAGAGGCACGGGAACGGGCGGTTGAGCAAGACGTATCCGGAACCGGTAACTTCCTGTATCTGCCCGAATCCCTCGATGCGGTCGCCGCCATCCGGCCGCTTGTGAACCGCTACCGGAACATCGCTTCGGGCTGGATTGAACTGACCGGCGCCCGGATAGGTGACGCAGACCACCTGATCCGGGCCTTGGATGATGCCATTGCCGCCATGACCGATGAGTCGTCTCAGTTGTCCGCATGGCTGTCTACGGCATCCGGTGTTTACAGCCCTGAAGGAACGGCTGCCCTGAAACAGGGGCTTGAGACACGGTATGACGGGTTTCTGAATATCCTTATTGCAAACAGGGATGCTCTTAAGAAAGCCCGGAACGACCTCTCCAGCATCTCCTTTTCAGATCCGGATGCGCTCACCCGTGATGCGGCAGCCACCGCCCGCATTGTCCGGTTTAATCAGCTTGTTGAAGCAGCGATTGGCGGACTGGACGGGATCTCCGTGACGAGTTTTGTCATGGATGTGCGAACCACAGCCGACCTGGAATCTCTTGCAACAGCCATCGGACCTGGATCCCTTGAATCGGTGTTTAACGCCAGCGAGCAGCGTGCCCGCGCGATTTCGCAAGTAGCTGATCTGCTTGAGGCGCTTGAAACGGGACTTACGGCTGATCGAGATCAGTCCGCACTGCTTCGAATGCTGGCATTGGATCTTGTATCTGAAGGAAAACGGATCTATCAGCAGAAATCCAGAGCCGTATCCCGGGCGTTGACGCACGCACCTTCGGGCAGCGGGAAGGTATATCGGTCATTTCTGGAAGGGACACAGCTTCATCTGTCCGGCCGATATGAAGAATTGAAGGCCTATGATGCGGCCATACCTGCAGGTTTTTCTTCCCGCCTGACCGAGGCTGCCTGCCCCCTTTGCCTGGATACCCGGGTCTGGAATGACACGGCGCAGATCGGGACCCTGTTTCAGGAGCGGTTTGAAGAACTGGCAAAACTCGAACAGCTGGATCCGCTGCTGTCAGCCGCCTATCTCACTGAAACCGATCCCTACCGGGTGGCGGAACATCTGTTTGCGCTGTCTCTTGCCGTTGACAGCCCGCCTCTCATGACCCTGAAAGAAGACAGTATCGATGTCACCTTCGTGATCGGTGATAAAGCAACTGCTATTTTAAACGTGGGAAAGACAAACAGCGTATCCGCCTCACGCCTGATCCCGGAAACAGATCCCTGGATTCAGGGGCCGTATATCGGATGGTCCTTTAACCCCAAAACCGCTTGGGGCTCGGAGAAAAAAAGGGTTGCTGACACGGGGGCAATGATCATTTCCGCCAGGAAAGGCTTTGCCAACACCGCCAGTGAGATCCTTGAAGGTGCAAAGGTGATCGGCGGAAAGATCACGACGCGGCTTTCCGAATACCGGAAAAAAGCCGGTGAAGTGATTGAAAAAACAGGTGCAGGTCTTGTTAAGGCAAAAAATGCACTCTGGGATACAACCCAAAAGGCGGCAGCTGTCAGCTGGGATGTGATTAAAAATATCGGTACTCAGGCGTTTCTGGATGAACATGTGGATGCCCATGGAAATAAAACCTACAGTGTGGGGTGGATGAAACTGGTCGGTTACGGCCTTGGCGGCGCAGCCTGTGTTGTCACGGGTGGTTTGGCCTGCATTCCGCTGGCCGTTTCCGCGGGTGCTGCCGGGCTCAAGGGCGTCTTTGACACCATGGCCATGAAAAAATATAATATTATTTCCGAAAACACCCAGTGGTATCTGAATACAGCAGTCGATATCGCGGATTTGATCGGCAGCGGTATTTTGAACATCAAAAGTGCCGGCAAGGCCTGGCAGGGTATGAGCAAAATGCATAAAGCCCTTGTGTTTTTAGGTCTGGACCCTGATAACGTCAAACATTTGGGGGAGCTGTTTTCCGTAAAAGCCTATAAAGGACTGAAAACGATCTGGAAATATGTGGCAGAGGGCCGGTTTTCAGCCATCCGTTCTGTTTTGGAAAAATTCCGAATCCCTGTAAAAATGGCAGAGCGGTTTCTTAACGGTCTGAATGCGGGGAAGACCCTGTATGATGCGTACATGATGGTGACGGGACTTCCTGCGAAGCTTGCTGATTACTACACGTATGTGATCTCCCCCGCCGGATCCTTGCTCATGAATGGCGTCAAAAAATTGGCCTCCCTGGACCCGATGACCCTGCTGAAATACGGGCTGTTTTTAGGTCCGGGCTGGTCACCGCTTACGAACGGGACACCCCTGAATTGGTCCATGACCCCGCAGGATGCCCTGGATGCCTTGGGCCGGGCGATCGGATGGGCATACACGTCGGGTGATGCTGCTGTCAAATGGATTGCCGACCTGGTGATGGTCCATGAAGCACTGGCCTTAAATCCCATGTCGCCTGCAGCTCAGTCCTATCTGGAAAGCCTGATCGCGGCGTTTATCTCCCGATCCACGCTGGATACACTGAGCGGACTTCCGGATACGGTGTTCAGCGGCCTTTCTGCCGCAGATGATTATATCGACCTGTTGAGCCGATATGGGGAATTTATGCTAGCGGCGCCCTGGGCGATTGCCGATGATTACGCTGGAGGGGATGTTGTCCATTCAGAGACGGGCACGCGCCTGACCGGTGGTTCGGCAACCGATACCGGGACCGCCGCGAAGACAGCGACGCCTCCGAAACATCGCGCACCCACGACCTACAGGAAACCTGTACCCGTTAAACCGGGTAAGATGCGAAAACTGCCGTGGTAAACACCACAGGAAAGGAGCCACAAATGACGGCAAAAAAAACGATGGTTCTGCTTTTGGGGATGCTGGTGTTGAACGCCTGCGTCCAGAATCGGCCCCGCCCGGCAGCAACGCAACCGCCAGCAAAAACAGGCGGAGAAACGGTTGCCATTAACCTGGATCATGCCTCGCTTCGTACGGAAATCATAGGGGCAAACGGGTATGCCCTCGCACTTTTTTACAACAATCAGTACCGGCCCTCTGCTGAGCTCGAGGCGATTTTTGACGCGCTTTCAGTCAAATACAAAGACGCTGCCGTGTACGGAAAATTTTTCTGGTATCTGGATTGGAACGGGGAACAGTACGGACTGGACATGCTACCCACGGTCATTCTCTTTAACAATGGAGAAGAGATCGATCGGATCCGGGGAATGGACACGGACAAGAACCGGATCCAAAAGGACATGGATCTCTGGCTGAGGAAAAATGTCGTGAATCCGCAAGGGGACGGGTTCTCGGGTGCGTTCACCTATCGGTTCAACAATACCTATACCCTGTCGATTTCAAACTGATACAAGGACCTGGTGCATGGCAACAGCCCGCGACATACTGAACGCTGACATCCGGCGAATTGCCGGAATGAACGGTATTGATCCCCTGCCGGAAGCCGGCAGCATCGAGGGGCTGTTGTCCGACCACCTGATCGAATCCGGGCGTGCAGCGGCAGATGCCGTGAATGTCATGCTGGAAGAGGCCACCGGCGTGCCGGCACTGGATCCGTCCCGCGTGTCGTTTTCCGATGCGTTCATCTCTCTGGCAACGGCCCTGATCCCGCGGGATTTGCTGGTGGCTCTTGGGGTTTTCCCGGTGCGGCTGAATAAACACCGGCTTCATCTGGTCATGGCGGTTCCCGGTGATTCAGAGGCGATACACCGGATTGAGGCGTGGACCGGTTCTCTCGTGGTCCCGTATGTCTGTCATTCACGGGGAATCATCAGTGCCATTGAGCGGATTCTGCCGGCAGCCGATGCAGTAGGAGAGATACCTGATGATCTGGACGCGCTGACCCTGGCGGCTGCCGGAACCGTTTCCGCAAAGGTGTCGGACCAGGTGGAGACGCTGCGGGTGCTCACGGATGTGCCGCTGATCCGATTGGTGCAGGGGCTGTTAGCGGCTGCCGTTGAACGGGGTGCCAGTGATATCCATATTGAACCGGGACGGGAAGGGTGCCGTATCCGGATCCGGAAAGACGGTGTCCTTAACCGGTTCCATACCACGCCTGCCGTTTTGCGGGAGCCCATCATGAACCGCCTGAAGCTGATGGCGGATATGGATGTGACAGACCGGCGAACGCCCCAGGACGGGAGTATTTCCTTTGGTGTGATTCCCGGCCGGGAGATCGACCTGAGGGTCTCTTCCCTGCCCACGGTGAACGGCGAAAAAGTGGTGCTCCGGATTCTGGACCGCGCGGATGTTGGGTTTGACCTGGAAGCTCTCGGCATGGAAGTTCCAGATCTGAAACGACTGAACCGCTCGATCTCTCAGCCCAGCGGCCTGGTCCTGGTGACAGGACCTACGGGCAGCGGGAAAACCACCACCTTGTATGCGATCCTGAATCATTTGAATCAAACGTCTGTGAATATCGTAACTGCGGAAGACCCTGTGGAATACCGCCTGGAGGGGGTTACCCAGGTGAACTGTTCCGAGGAAAGCGGGGTTTCCTTTGCCGATGCCCTGCGGTCGTTTCTCCGGCAGGATCCGGATATTATCATGGTGGGCGAAATCCGGGATCTGGAAACCGCCGAGTTTGCTGTCAAGGCCGCCATGACCGGCCATCTTGTTTTTTCGACCCTTCACACCATGGATGCGGTGGGAGCGGTTCAGCGCCTGGTCAATATGGGGGTACCGCCGTACCTGATCGTCTCTGCCAAAGTTACGGTGGTGGCCCAACGGCTCCTTCGCCGGATCTGCGAAAACTGCCGGGTTGTGGATGAAGGCAGGGCAGAGGCGCTGAGCGTTCTTTCCATTGACAATCCAGCGTCGCTTTCCCTGTTTCGGGGCAGTGGATGCGATGACTGCAACGGAACCGGATACAGCGGGCGGCTCGGCGTCTATGAACTGTTTGCGGTGTCTGAAGCGGTGTCTGAATTGATTTTAAAGGATGCATCATCCGAAGCCTTGCGGAAAGTGGCGAAATCCGAAGGGATGATTACCCTTCGGGAAGCCGCGCTTTTGAAACTCAAAGACGGCCGTACGACACTGGATGAAGTGCTACGGGTGACCATGGACATGTAGCGGGAAGGATAAACGAAACGTGGAAAATCTCATTGTCTTTGGCGGCGTGGCAGCGTTTGCACTGGCTGTGGCCGTATGCGTCTATCATCTGTTTCCGTCCGGAACCGATGAGGCCATTCGCGGCCACATGGAGGGACCGGGGACTTCTGCAGGCGAGACGGCGCAGTTTGTGGCAAAGTTCCGTCTGTTTATCGAGTTGCTGAATCCGGTGGTCTCCATTCTGCCGATACAGGGATACCGAAAACGGATTCAAAAATACGCCATTTCTGCGGGCGTGGAACGGGAATTGAGCGCAGAAGATTTTATCGGTCTGCAGCTCACCATTACCCTGCTCCTTCCCTTGCTTCTGTACACAGCCTTTAAGAATCCCCTGTATTCCAGCATCGGGGCTGCTGTGGGCCTGATTTTTCCTTATTACTGGCTTTGGGACAAGATGAATACCCGCCAGAAAGCCATTCGTTCGACGATCCCCGACATTCTCGATACCCTGTCCCTTGCCGTGGCAGCCGGGCTTGATTTCAATGCCGCTATCCGGAAAATCTGCGACATTTATGCGGATGACGGCAACCCCTTTACCGAAGAGCTGCACCTGATGCTGCAGAACATTACCCTAGGACGCTCCCGGGAAGAGGCGCTCCGGGAAATGGCTGCTCGAATTGATATGACACCGGTCTACTCGTTTGTCTCCATTCTGATTCAGGCGGAAAAAATGGGGAGCAGTATTGCCGATACCCTGAAGTCCCAGGCAGAGCGCTACCGTGAAGATCGGTTTCTGGAGGCGGAACGGGCCGGGGCGGTGGCAGCCCAGAAACTTTTGGTGCCCATGATTATTTTTATTTTTCCCTTGCTGTTTGTTGTTATTTTTGGGCCGTATGTACTTCAGTTTATTTATAAGTAAGCATACGGTTCACACAGGTCAGATGATAGCGGGTTATGCACTGGATACTTGAAATTACAGATGAAAATCAACCGGCCCAGGTGATGGAACTGGCCCCGGGTGAGTACCGCATCGGCCGGGCAACGGTGTCTGAGGTGCATCTGGATGACCGGTCCGTGTCCAAACTCCATGCAACTCTGCATGTTTCAACGGACGGCGTGCTCACGGTTCGGGATGAGAAAAGCGCCAACGGCACCCGGGTGGATGGCAAACCGGTGATTGAAAAGCGACTTGCCGGCAGGGCGGAAATTCAGATCGCCGGATTCCGGTTGATGCTGTCGCCGCCGGATATCGTTCTTGGAAAACCGAAAAAAGGCTTCCTGCCTGATGCACGGATGATCTTTATTGCGGTGATGGTGCTGTTTCTGTCTGTGGTCATACTGACGTCTCACCTGCAGATGAAAGGGACGCTCAAGGCGTTTCGCGAAAAAGGCTCGCTCTCCCACGGCGCCACGCTGGTGACCTGGCTGGGAGAAATGAACCGGTATTTTTTGTCCGGGAAGCATCATGACCAGCTGACCCTGGATCCGGTGGCATCGGAAACCGGTGTGTTGCAGGCCTTTATCGTGGGTAGTACCGGCCGAATCCTGAAACCCCTGGAGTATTTCGGCAATTATCTGGAGATGGCGGATCTCGACGCCATCCTGACATCGGGTACCCTGACCATTCGATCTCAGGGGCCAGATGAGACGCTGATGATCTATCCCATTATCGGTCCATCATATCCCTATGGCGCGGCGGTTATCCGTTTCCGGACCTCGGACTGGGGACGGGATCTGCCGGCTCCGGGCAGTGGACAGTTGATGCTGTTTCTGATTTCAGGAGGGCTGATCAGTCTGGTGACGGGTCTCTGGCTGTATCGCCAATTGTTGTCTCCTGTGCGGCTGCTGACTGCAGATCTGGACCGCGCACTTACGGAAAACGACACCCGGCTCCAGACACCACCGCCCACAGACGACCATCTACCCCTCTGGGAAGCGGTCAGCCGTCTTCTGGTCAGAGTGGCCTATCAGAAAAAAACGGAATCCGCGATCCCTGCAGGTTCACACCGTCCAGCCGCGCCCCCACTATCTGCGCCTGAATGCCGTTTATCGACCCATCCCTACCCGGCCTGCCGTGTGGCAACAGACAGTTACCTAATCAAGGCGTGGAATCCGGCCTTTAAAGAACGATTTTCATCTGAAAAAGAACTGACAGCCGACACCCACCTTATTGAGGTGATTCAACACCCGGAGCTGGTCAATATGGCATTTGATCTGCTCCAGTCAGAAAATCCAAAACCCGCAATCGCCGGCACCTGCAAGCTGAGCCTGTATCCGTCGGCAGATGATTCCGGCACGTCAGTGGTGCTCTCGTTTCAGGAGATAGAAGATGCAAACAGGTAATTCCGCCGCAGGCAAACATGCTTCAGTGGCGCTGGTGATGACCGCCGGTAGCGCCAAAGGGCGTTCCTTTGCGCTGAATGAAGGTGGGGTGTACCGGATTGGCCGGTCACCGGAATCTGAAATCGCCCTGGATCCCCAGGATAAAAGTGTGTCCCGGCTGCATGCGCGTGTGCAGGTGAAATCCGGGAGGATTTTGTTTGCAAACGCCAGCCAGACCAACCCGGCTGTGGTGAACGGCAAGCTTGCGCTGAAAACGCTGGAACTGAGAAACGGCGATACCCTTCGCATTGGCGCTTCCGTTTTTCAGCTTCACACCGCTCGCACGGCAGGAGGGCCAGATAAAAAAACAATAAAGACAGGTGAGGAAAAACGACCGGTGCTGCTCTACGCAGTGGCGGGCGTGGTTGTGCTGATTGCGGTGCTGGCCGGTGTCAAACGATTTATATCTGATCGTGGCGGCGGGAGTGGAGATGACACACTGACTATCAGCAGCAACGCGTCGGATCCGCTGCTTGAAGGTGACGGGCTTCCCATGGCTTCCCTTTCGAATGCGCCGGGAAAGGGCGGCAATACACAGGCGGATTCGCTGTTTCACCAGGGGCTTTTTTTCTATGACGCCGGAAAACTCAAAAATGCCATTGACCGTTTTGAGGCGGCGCTGAAGGCGCAGCCTGATCACACCCTTTCCGAGCAGTGGCTGATGAAGACAGAATCGGAGCTGGCTGCCAGTGTGGATGTGCATTATCAGAAAGCCCTGCAGCACATGAAGTATATGCGTTACGGTGAAGCTGTCACCGAGTTTACCATCGTGGTTCAGCTGTCCCAGGATCCGGCAGATGAAAAATTTATGAACGCAAAAGAACAGCTGCTCAAGTTGAAAGGAAAGTAGAGAGTTGATCACGCTTTCAATATCGTTTGCAGATGGCAGTCAGGAAACACGGGAAGCGCTGCCGGAAAACACGGTGATGATCGGTCGGGCCGATGACTGTGATGTTCAGCTGGCCGGAGGCCGGGTGTCTCGGAATCATGCCCGGATTTACAACGAAGACGGTCGATGGATGGTTGAGGATCTCAAATCGACGAACGGGCTTTCCGTCAATGATATTCAATCGACCCGATATGCACTCAATAACGGGGACGTGATCCGCATCGCGGAGAACCGGATCCGGGTGACCCTGCCTGTGGAAACCGGCGGCGCAGAAGATAGCGGTGTTGATCCGGATGCCACCTGTATTGAACCGGTCATGGGAGACCCGGAACCGGATGCCACCTTTGTGGTGAGCCGTGAGGCGATGATGGGGTCTGTTACCGGAAAGGGCGCTGCCACAGGCAACGTGGCCGCCTTTGTTCGGGAAAAACCGATTCTGGCACTGGTTGGCGCATTGCTTTTGGTGATCCTTATCAGCATAGTCGTGTTGCTCAGCGGAAATGAAAACCCTGCACCGGAGACACCCAAATTGGCAGTTGTGCCTGAGGATGCGGACACCGCCAAGGCTGCGTTGGAGCAGAAACGAAAAATCGGGGCCTATCTTCAGCGAGGGGAAATGCTGCTTGCTGCCGGTGAAGTGGAAAATGCCCTGATCCGGTTTGACGCCATCCTGGAGCTGGATCCGGGACATCGGGCGGCAGCGACACTTGCCGCCCGGTGCCGGCGTGAGATCGATGCAAGAGACGCAGCGCGCAGGCAGGCGGAAGAAAAGGCGTCCCTGGCAGCGGAAAAGCTGAATAAGGGTCTGGAACTGGCCCGGTATTATCACAGTCACCGGGAATGGGATCAGTGCATTGCCATGCTCGATTCCTTGGCTGGCCAGATTGCAGAAGGGTCTGCTGAGGCCAAAGAAGTGTCGGCCTTGCGCCAGACCGCATCTGATGCGCTGAAAAAGGCAGCCGCTGCCCGGAAAAAACAATCTGAAGTGACGGGCGCCATCCAGCGCCAGGTGAACAAAGGATCCGGTTACTATAAAAAACGGAACTATTACAAGGCGCTTCTTGCCTGGCGTAAAGGGGTGAAGATTTCTCCGAACCATCCCCTTGCGCTTGAAATAAAAGATCAGATGATTCCAAAAGCCGTTTCGGCCCTGAATCAACGGGTGGCTGGTGATTACCAGCGGGCGGTTCAGTATAAGAACCGCGGGGATGACGGAGAAGCTCTGATCTATTTTGACCGTGTGGTCAATCGGTGGCCTGAATACAAGGATGCGGCACGTCAGCGCAACGCAATCGAAAAATGGCTGGAAGATGAGGCGAAGCGTCTGTACCAGGAAGGGAAAGTTTACGAAGGCATCGGACAGATGGACAAAGCAATTCGCAAATGGGAGGCTGTGCTGGAAAAGATGCCGCTGAAATCGAATGCCTATTATAAAAAAGCCGCTGCCAAGCTGGGGCGCTAACGATGGGATGTCAGGGGGGCAGATGACAACCGATACCGTGTCCGTATTATCCAATCTTATCGGTGACAAATATCATGTGGGAGAGGTGATCGCCCGGGGCGGGATGGGCGAAGTTTACACCGGCACCCATGTGGCGTTGAACCGGAAGGTGGCCATCAAGATTATCCGTACCCATCTTTCCTCAGACGCCCAGATCCGGGAGCGGTTTCTCCGGGAAGCCCGGCTCACGGCCCAGCTGACCCATCCGAATATCATCGAAATCTTTGATTTTGGCGGCAATGAGGCCTTTGACTACATCATCATGCCCTATATTGACGGGATCACCCTGAAAGATCGTCTGACTGGAACCGGACCCGTGCCGGCGGACGAAACCCTGAAACTGGTCCGGCCCGTGGTCGATGCCCTGGCCCTGGCCCATGACAGGGGGGTGGTGCATCGGGACGTGAAACCGAGCAATATCCTGGTAACCTCAGGCGGGATTCCCATTCTGACGGATTTTGGCATCTCAAAGAATCTGAACGATTCTGACATGACCCTGTCGGACACCATGCTGGGCGCTCCCCGATATATGAGCCCCGAACAGATTCGCGGCGAGCGGGTGGACGGGCGCAGTGATCTTTATGCCATCGGGATCATTCTGTATGAAATGCTTTGCGGATCTCATCCGTTCAAGGGGGATCAGGTGGCTGCCATCTGCTATCAGCAGATGCATGAGGTGCCGTCGCCTCCGGATACGGTGAACCCCGCGATACCGGAGTGGTTATCCGGACTTGTCATGCAGCTGGTGGAAAAAAAACCGGAAGACCGGTTTCTGGATGCCCATGCACTGCTCAAGGCCATGGATGCAAAAGGCGATGTCGCAGCGATCCGTTCTCTCGGGTCAGCGCAAGACATCATGGCCGGTGACAGGACGATCGTGGGGGACGCAACCCGTGTCGGAGATGCGACGGTGGTCGGCCCTGAACCGGCAGCCGTTTCCCTGAGCGATGCCACACAGATTGGTGAAGCGACCGAAATCGGTGGTCCGGTTGTCCATGCGTCGGCAGGCATACCGGCGGCCGGACCCAACCGGAAACGCTGGTATGCCATTGCCGGTGCCGTGATGGGACTGCTAATCATCATCGGTATCGCCGGAAAGCTGCTCAGGTCTCCTGATGCAGAAAAATCTGTGGAAACGCCCATAAAAGCTGAAGCACCGGTATCATCCGAGGTCGACACAGGCGGTGTGGTATCGCCTGGCTCCGAAGATCGTGCGGAATTGGAACCGCTGACTGAACCGGTGACCCGGAAAGATCTGATTCAGGCCATTCAACAGCTGCCTGTGACAGGCGCACAGGCCAGCGGCATTCATATCGACTTGAGCCAGCCATCCTTCCGGGTGGGCGACCCCATTGCCTACCGCCTGAAATTTGACAGGCCCGGTTACGGGGCCGCAGTGCTCCTGACGACGTCCGGGGAGCTCATCTGTCTGTACCCGAGCGGCAGCCAGTCAGGCGCTTTGGTGGAACCCGACCGTGTGTACCCGGTTCCCCATACATCCCTGGGCATTGATCTTGAAGTGGTGGGGCCGGAAGGCAAAGAACGGGTTGTTGCGTTTCACAGCACTGTGCCGGTGATCGAACCGGCTGTGAGTGCGGACGCTCCCTTTACAGAGATCACGGATGCAACCCCGAAGCTGGTCAAGGCCTTGCATGATGCAGTGAAGAAATCCGGGACTGGCATGAGCATTGCGGTCACAGACTATTTTGTCTTTACCCCCTGATCGTCCGGATTTTAATGAATTTTCTGTGAAATGTGCTATACTGTTTTATCACTCATGAACAGGGAGAAACCAATCATGAAAATACATGTCAAACCATGGATGTATGCGGCCCTTGCTGCCATCTGTACGGTCATCGTGGGGGCGGGCGCGGCGGCAGCTGATGAAAACGTCCTGATTTTGGTCAACCCCCAGGCCGGATCCGGCAGCGGGGTGAGCGTCCAGGTGGTGAACGGGGCTGATGGCGGCGTGGATACCATGGCCATTGAAAACGAACTGGCCCGGGGTCTGATGGAGAACGGGTATACGGCGACACTGGGCAGCGAGCTCATGTCCGGCCGGGATCTGAGTGAGAAGGAAGTCGAAAAGGCACGCACCGGGAACATGCAGCTGCTTAAAAAAGCTGCGGCCCTTCACGATGCCGGCGTATTTTGCGTGGCGAAGGTTTCTTCCCGCATGTCCACGGAATCGGTTCTGGGTATGGAGATGACACGGGCAGACCTTACGCTCTCCTACCGGATCTACGACACCATCACTGGAAAAAATATTGCCCGGAATGTACTGAAATTTTCAAACGCCGACCGGTCTCCGGGTGCGACCTTGAATGCCCTATATGCGAAGATGGCAGACGGATTTGCCGCAGATGTGGCTGGAAAAGTGGCTAAGGATGTTTCTTCCAGCCGCCGGAAAGCCATGGCAAAAGCCAAAAAATCGTACAGGAAAAAAGTGGTGGTAGCGGCAAAACCCAAGTCAAGACCCAAACCCGCGGCTGCGCCGTCACCGGCCATAACGGAAAACCTGAAAATTGTCATTGTGAATCCCCCCCTGGGGCGCGGCTTTACGATTAAGGAAAAAAGGAAGACCATCTCCCTTGAAGGGATGGTCGTGGATCCCAGCGGTGCCGGCGTGTCCCATGTCATGGTCAACAACACTGCCGCCAATCTCGCTTCAGACGGGCGCTTTACCTACCCGCTGACCCTGAGTGCCGGCGCTAATACCATCGATATTCTGGCCGTGAACCGGCAGGGAAAAACCGCGCGCAAACAGATCACCCTGAACAGGGCGTTAGACACCCTGCCACCGGTGATCCGAATCACTCAGCCGGTGATTACCCGTGGGTTTAAAACCGTTGTTAAACCCAAGGCCTCTTATTTGAAAGTCAGCGGCACGGTGACCGACGACAGTGAAATTCTTTTTGTGAAAATCAATGGGTCACCTGTGGTTCTGGGTTCTGGAGGCGCATTTTCCACCAATCTGCCGCTGGATTCTGCAGCGCGCTCGGAAATCAGGGTGGCGTCGTCAGATGTGCACGGGAATGTGAGCCATAAAGAGATTCCCATCACTCGGGGTGTGGCAGCTACATCCTCACCCGCACCCGCTTACCCGTCCGCTGCCGGATTCCGGCCGGTGCTCTGGGGACTTTCGGTGGGGGTGTCTGATTATAAATCCGGAATGATTGATCTCGAATATGCGGATGATGACGCCAAGCTGATTGCGGATTTTTTCAGTCGCAAAGGAAAAGGGATTTTTCACAAGGTCCAGTTTAAGACTCTGCTGAATACCGATGTTACCCGGGACAGCATCATTGATGCCATGACCACCCACCTGGGAAAAGCCGGACCCGATGATGTGGTGATGATTTTTGTGGCCGGCCACGGGATCAAGCACCGGCAAACCGGTTCTTATTATTTTGTGCCGTCAGACGCGGACGGTGACTCCCTCATCTCCAGAGGGCTGCGCATGTCCGATTTTGAGGAGTCGATCAAAATTCTCTCCCAGAACGTGAACAAGGTGATCGTTGCCATGGATACCTGCCACTCGGGTGCCATGCAGATCGGCCTCCGGGGTGCGGAATCCGAAAGCCTTGCCGAGAAGCTGAAAGCCGCATCCGGCCTCTATATTCTCGCAGCATCAAAGAGCGGTGAAAGCTCCATGGAAGGAAAAGACTTTCGGATTGACGGAGACAAGGGGCACGGCGTATTCACGTATGCCCTGATCAACGGTATGCGCGGTGCTGCGAATTTTGACCAGGATACCTATGTCTCTTTGAACGAGGTTTTTCATTATGTGGCAAAAGAAGTACCGGTGCTGACCAACGGACGGCAGCACCCGTATCAGAAAGTGGATGGGAATGATCTCCCCCTGGTGCGTTTGAAATAGGCTTATCGACTGTTCATTGAAACATGGAAAGATGCGGAAAGGAGTGGCGCATGCGCCTTGAGAAAAAAGAAGAAAGACTAAAACAGCGTCTCAGCTGGATGCTGTTGTTCCTTATTTTCGTGCTGACCACAGGATGCGTTGCCAGCAGTCAGCCGTCAGCACCGCCGCTGCCGCCGGCCAATGATACGCAGGTGAATATGCGGGATCTTCCCTATCCGAACGGAAAACGGGCGCTTGTTGCCATTGCCGGTTTTGAGAACAAGAGTACCTATTCTGCTGACCGACTCTGGGATACATCGTCCCGGCTTCTCGCCTCCGCATTGATACAGGCCAACTATTTCCGGGTGGTGGAATGGGAAAAAATGAAGCAGCTCTTTGACTGGGACACACTCTCCAACGCCAGCCTTGTGAAATCGCCGGACGATCTGAAACGGGCTCAGCGGATTCTTTTGTGTGAATATTTTGTCACCGGCACCATCACGTTCTTCAATATCAAGCAGCATGCCCAGGTGAGCGCCATGTCCAAATCCAAAGTACTGGATACCACGGTCCGTGTCGATTTGCTGCTGCAGGACGCACGCACCGGAGAATATCTGAGCGCATCCAACGGTGAGCACACGGTGCGCCAGTCGTACACAGCAGGCATGTCCGGCGGTCAGACCGGCAGCTGGGACAGCCACTCCGGTGATGAAGCCCTGTCACAGGCCATTAACAAAGCCCTGTATAACCTGGTGTTGAATTTTCATTCCAGGCGACGTGGATAAAGGCTTCATCTCCGTATGCTGCCCCCTGGGAGTTCGTCTCGCTGCCGATTCGGCGGATGTCGGCGCAACGGGGGTATCGTCATATCGGTTCTTGCTGTCTGATTTCGATCCTGGTAAGGGTTTATTGCTGCGCAACATTTCCATCTACTAATGGCAGGAGGATTGGCAAGTGGAAACGGGGTGGAATGGTGCATGATTTTTAAATTTTTGATTTTTTTGTACCAAAAGAGTGACATCATCGGTTGGCATGTCTATAGTAACTCAGGTATGCAGTGAATACGCATATGCACAAAATAATTGTCTGGAACACATCCGTGGTTTGGATAGGCGTGGTGTCCGGCAGCGTCAATATCTGACTGAGACACCACGATGTGTGTTTCAAACGTGGACGTGAGAGGAGAGACTGATGTTTTCTAACGACCTGTATGCGTCAATGGACCATTCCCTGATGCCTGAGGGAAGTCTCGGCAGGGAAGCCTGCGATTATCTGCTGGACACGGTTCAGCGCTCCATTCTATTCTGGGATGTGATCCGCCAGCGCGGCACCAATTATATCGCGCACATCAACGATGATCAGCCGCCGGTGTTGGTGTTTGATTATGACACGATTCTCGATGCCAGGGAATTTGACCGGCCGACCAATTATTCGCTGGTGAAAATCAAGAACCGGCGACTATCGCAGGCGGCTGGGGATAAACAAGGGGATGCGGACGACTTGCAGGAAACGGAATCTCCCTACAAGCGTCCCCTTGTTATTATCGACCCGCGTGCCGGACACGGCCCGGGAATCGGCGGCTCTAAGGAACTGTCTGAAATCGGTATGGCCCTGAACCAAGGCCATCCGGTCTATTTTGTGATGTTTTTTACGTATCCCATGCCGGGTCAGACCCTGGCTGACGTTAAAAATGCTGAAATCCGTTTCCTGGAAGAGGTCCGCAGACGGCATCCCAAGGCAGCGAAACCGGTGGTCATCGGTAACTGTCAGGGCGGCTGGGCGTCTGCGATTTTGAGTGCGGACCGGCCGGATTTGGTTGGTCCCCTGGTGCTGAACGGAGCGCCGCTTTCCTACTGGTCTGGCGTGGACGGGAAAAATCCCATGCGGTATAAAGGCGGGCTCCTGGGGGGGGTCTGGCTCAACTCCCTGATGAGTGACATGTCAAACGGCATGTTTGACGGTGCTAACCTGGTATGGAACATGGAAATGCTCAACCCCGCAAACACCTACTGGAAAAAAGAATACAATCTGTATGCGAAAGTCGATACGGAAAAAGACCGGTACCTGAATTTCGAACGGTGGTGGGGTGGTTTTTTCTGGATGACCAAGGAGGAAATTCACCGGATCGTGGATGGCCTGTTTATCGGGAACCAGTTGGTGCGGGGCACCTTTGAGATGGCGGATGGTTCCCGCATTGATCTGAAAAATATTGAGGGGCCGGTGGTGGTTTTTGCCTCTGAAGGCGATAATATCACGCCCCCCCAGCAGGCGTTGAACTGGATTCCCCAGGTATATGATTCGGTAGATGAAATTCGGCGGCAGAAGCAGGTGGTGGTCTATATCGTGCATCCCAAGATCGGCCATCTGGGGATTTTTGTCGCGTCGTCTATTGCCCAGAAAGAAACCAAAGAGATTATTGGCAGTGTGGAAATGCTGGAATACCTGTCCCCGGGTCTGTATGAACTGATCATTGATGAAGAACCGAATAAAAACGGGAACAATGATTACAAGGTGCGTTTCGAGCCCCGTGAAATGGAAGATATTCTGGCCCTTGACGATGGGTTTGACGATGAAGAGCCCTTTGGCCATGTGCAGGCATTGAGCGAGCTCATGGACCGCTATTACAATGCCTATCTCAGCCCCTTTGTCCAGAGCTTGTCTTCTGAATATACACGGGAGATATTCCGGCTGCTGCACCCCCTGCGGGTCCAGCGCTACGGGTTTTCCGATCTGAACCCGGGAATGGTCGGCGTAAAGACGCTTGCCCCGTATGTTGTTGAAAACAGAAAAGAAGCACCTTCTACAAATATGTTTCGGAAAATGGAATCTGCGGTTGCTGAGAGTGTGGAAAACATGTGGAACCTGTACCGTGACCTGCGTGACATGGGGCAGGAGATCATGTTCCAGGGGATTTACCACAATCCCGTTGTACACCACCTGTTCCCGGATCCCGGTACCACACCGGAGCGAGAAGCGGAAAAAGCAAAAGCAAAGGCACAGCAGGCAATCTCACAGAAAGCAGACCGGGCTGCGTTGGTCGCTAAACTCGAATCCGGCGACTACGGAGAAGCGCTTATCCGAATGCTGCTTGCCGTCATTGGGGCAGATGGCTCCATTGATGAAAAAGAGATGAAGCATGCTGAAACGATTATCCGCGAGCGCCGGAGGCTTCAGAAAATGAAACCGTCGGAATTGAAGGCCATTGTAGTGGAACAGTCGCGCATTCTGCAGACTGATTTTGATGGGGCTATCAAGGCGCTGCCCAAAATGATGTCACGAAAGGTGGACCGCAAGCGGGCGTTTGCCTTAGCTGAAAGCGTCTCTACGGCAGATGGCGAGCTCCATGAAAATGAGGCCAGGGTGCTCGATCAGATCAAGGCTGCACTGGCGCTTTAAGCGTCTCTACTCCCTGAATAGACTTATAGGGGCCGCCGGAAACCTTAAAGCGCGTTCCGGCGGCCATTTTTATTTCAATAATGATACTGCTTTGATTTCGGGGTCAGGATTCTGATTGATGGACCCGTTTTTCGTTCAACTCCGAGCGGCTGAATCGCTATGGGAAATAAAGCGGAAGGGCGCAAGGGGTGTTATCTAAGAGACAGGGAACGTTGTATCCATCGCCGAAATCTGGCGGAGAATACCGCTCTTGCGAAGGGTTTGTATGTTTTTGAATCGCGCTTTTGTGTTTTTTGTCGTATCAATCTCGACAATCTCGATTACTGCCGTGATATGCTCTTTACGAAAGGGCAGTAGAATATCCACAAAACACCAGTCTCCCATGGGAAAATGCCCGTTTTTGAAAATGAGTCCATGGGGGGTGATTTTGATAACCGGAAACCATGTACCATTTATCTGTACCATGACCGGCTCTTTTGTGGATTTCATATGATTAACGTCCCTGTCATCTGTGAGCCCCGGTATTGATAACCCCTGATGCTGCGCCTTTGGGCGAAGGTGTCATCCCGCCTGCCATTGGATGTGAATTGTCCGGGCCGACAAAAAAGGAGGCCGCCGTAAAATCACAGCATCAGGAGATACGCTGAGTTATGCGTTCAAGGAACCGGTAAAGGCTGCTTTCCGTTTTTCAAGAAACGCGGAGGTGCCTTCTTTTGCGTCCGGACTGGCCATGCACAGTGCAAAGGCGTCTTTTTCGATTTTGCATCCAGTGGCGAGATCCACATCCATGCCGGCGTTGATGGCCTGTTTGGCTGCTCGTATGGCGACTTTGCCTTTGGCTGCGATACTGGCCGCGACTTTTTTCACCTCATCCATGAGAGCCTCCGGTGCACAGACACGGTTGACCATGCCGAGATTCCGGGCTTCTTCCGGGTCCAGCATGCGACCGGTGAAGATCAGTTCCTTGGCCATGCTTTTCCCGATCTGACGCGGGAGGCGCTGGGTGCCGCCGAATCCGGGAATCAGGCCCAAGGTTTCTTCAGGCAAGCCGAATTTCGCGGATTCGGAAGCATAGATAAAGTCGCAGGCAAGGGCCATTTCATTACCGCCGCCCAGGGCAAATCCGTTAACCGCAGCAATTACAGGAATCGGCAGGTCCTGAAGTTTATCCATGACCGCCTGACCGGCATCGGCAAAAATTTTACCCTGCAGCGGGTTGAAGGTAGCCAGCTCACTGATGTCAGCGCCAGCGATAAAGGCTTTGTCGCCGGCACCGGTGAGAATAAGGACCCGGATTTCTTCATCGGCTGCAATACCTTCCAACGCCTGGCCAAATTCTGCGAGCAGTTCGGCGTTCAGCGCATTGAGCGCCTTCGGTCGATTAAAGGTGATTGTGGCAATTCCGTCTTCTACTGCAACTAAAATATTCTGATAATCCATGGTGTCGTCTCCTGACAGCGTGATTCAATAGGTTAATGTTTGTCATTGTCCACTGTGAAGAATTCGTTCGGATCCGTATACTTGCGCGCAAGTTCCTGATACGCTTTGGTTGAGTAGGGGATAATATCCGGCGTTTCATCAAACGTACGCTTGACTTTCCCAGGAATCCCCACCACCAGTGAAAAGGGCGGTATCTTCGTGTTCTCAAGGACGATGGCCCCGGAAGCGACGATACTTCCCCTGCCGATGATCGCACCGTTCAAAACACTAGCACCTATGCCGATCAAGCATTCGTCTTCAATGGTGCACCCATGTATCATGCAGTGGTGGCCCACGGTAACGTTATTACCGACGGTCAGCGGAAACTGGCTATCCACATGCCCCATGGTGAAATCCTGGATATTGGTGTCGTCACCGATTTGAATCCTGTTCATATCTCCCCGGAGCACGGTGTTGAACCAGACCGAGGAATGCTTTCCGATCACGATATCTCCGATCAACGATGCGGTGGGGGCGATAAACGACGTTGCGTCGATGATGGGTTGCTTATCAGAGAGTTTGTATACGGGCATGGTCTGTCTCTCGTTGTGTCAGGCGTAATACGCGATCCGGATACCGTGGTGATCGTTCATGCGACCTGATGATTGATTTTTTTTCGGTATTTCTATCGGGATCGGGATCAATACGTGCGATCCCGATCCCGATTTTTTTAATATACCAGAGAATTAGGGCAGAAAAATGCCTTCCGGATCAATGACCTTGTAAAGGAGTTCAATCTCTTCGTGCGTGGGCAGCTCGGTCTCGCCGCTGACCCGGGAAATATTGAGATCAAAGCTGCAGTTTTCTTTTACCATTTCCGGCGTTGTGCCGGGGTGGTAGGTGTCAAGGTACATCTCTCCTTCCTCATCAAACCGGAACACACCCATGTTCGAGATAACCGCCGAGGGTCCACCTCGGAACGCGCGGTTGTACACCTCTTTTTTGTGAACCATTTCACCGGACGGCCACTTGGGAATCCGCCACCCCGGAGAGGTGATGAAATCGACCCGCTCCTTGAACCGGCGTTTTTCCTGGGGCATGATGAAAACGGTTTTGCGGGCTAACGCATTGATATCCGAGTTTCCACCGCTACCAGTGAGACGTTTTTGCGGCACTAAACCGTATTCGCCCATGCCGGTGGTGTTCACGTTGCCGTATTTATCGACTTCCGCACCGCCCAGAAACGCGAGATCCACAACCCCCCGCTGAAGCTGGTTGAACACGTCCGTCAGACCGGATGCAATGGAGGCCTGGTAACTGCACCTGGCATCGCCCACGGATGTGGGCAGGGAAATGGGGCGGCCGTCAACACTGCCAGCTTCGTAAATACAGACCGCATTGGGCGAGTTGTTATGCTGGGCCAGCATAATGGCCAGCATGGGCAGGCCGGTACCGGCAAAAACAATGTCGCCATCTTTTACTTCGCGTGCAGCTGCAACAGCGAGCAGATCAATGGGCTTGAATTCACCTTCTTTGACGTAATTTTTTGTTGTCATGATCGCGTCCCCCTTTTCACCTTAGTGGAATAACCGAATGCCGGATTTGCCCGGAGGATTTCGAGTTTTTCAACCCCTACCTTCTCCAGATACGCGTCAAAATCTTCCACACCGGTTATCCATTCTTCAATCCACGCATCCAGGCCTTCCTGGGTCCGGGTTGCGTTGAAAAAATTGCGGATAAAGTCACCGTCTGTTTCGTACAGGCCATAGCATCCGGTGGGATGTCCGGCCCAAGAGCGATCAACGATGTAGGTGATTTGGTGGCCGGGCACCAGGTTCCGGGTCGGTTCCCGGCGAATATACTCTTCGGTGACCACCTGTTCAGCGATGATGATGACCTTGTCAGCGGCCTTGATGGCTTCTGCGTCTGAATAATGCTGACCCTCAACCCGGACCGTGCCTTCTTCGCCCACCATCTGGACATGGGCGATACACCAGTCCGGATTACAGGCCGGCACGTGAAGCAGCTGACTGCCATAAAACGGTTCGTCGACGATTTCATATTTTTTTTTGGGAATCTTCGGATGCGAGCCATCCCGGAGACCCAGCTTACCCAGATGATCGTATTCAGGATTGAGCATATCTGTTCCCAGGCTGGCATAGGTGGGCATATAAGGAAGGCCCATGGCACCGGCCTGCATGCGGGCCAGAATCTGAACATGGGAATAGTCTTCGATCACCACCTCCCCGGCTTCAGCTCTCCGTGCCACGTTAGCACCAATCTTACCATAAAGCTCATGTCCGGCCCAGCAGGATTCCCAGTATTTCACGCATCCAGCACCGATGAGTAAATCGCTGTGGGTGCCGCCATTGACTTCCACCAGATGAAGATCCTTTTTTTTCTGGCGGATAAGCTCATAGATGGCTGCCATGGGACGACGCCAGATGGTGAACCCGCTGAATGTCAGCATGTCACCATCGTTTATCTGGCTGATGGCCTCTGATAGTCCGATCCTCTGTGGTTTACCCATTCTACTCTCCTTTCAAATGAACCCGTTGATGCCTGGGAACGGTCATGGTTCAACGGCTGAACCTGTCATGACGGCAGGCCTGCGGATATATTACAGCCGTCTCGGGACATCCCCGGGGGAAGCTATTTTCCCCCGGGCACGGTGAATAACGGACCTATTTTTTCTTCTTGTCTTTCAAAAGGTCGTTTGAGATCACGATGCGCTGTACCTGGTTGGTCCCTTCGTAGATGGTGGTGATGCGGGCATCTCGGTAAAAACGTTCCACCGGATACTCTTTGGTATACCCGTAACCGCCGTGAATCTGAATGGCCTGTCCGGTCACGCGCTGGGCCATCTCGGATGCATAACACTTGGCCATGGAAGCCTGTGCTGTGCAGGTTTCGCCCCGTTCCTTGGTGGCTGCGGCGTTCAGCACCAGCAGACGGGCTGCTTCCACATCCATGGCCATGTCCGCGAGCATCCAGCGGATTCCCTGGAATTCTGAGATGGGTTTACCGAATTGCTCACGCTGTTTCGCATATTTTTTTGCTTCGTCAAGGGCTGCCATACCAATGCCCAGGGACAGGGACGCAATACCAATTCGGCCGGCATCCAGACCAGACATGGCAACGATGAACCCTTCGCCTTCTTTTCCTAACATGCGGGAAGCGGGCACACGGCAGTTGGTGAAGTTGAGGTCTACGGTATCAGACGCGCATTGGCCCATCTTTTCTTCTATGCGCCCAACTTCAAAGCCCGGCATATCCGGCGTAATGAGGAAGGCTGTGATGCCTCTGCTGCCAGTGGGCTGGGTGCGTGCCAGCAGGAGAATCAATCCGCCGTTCTTACCGCTGGTGATGAATCGTTTGGTTCCATTGATGATGTAGTCGTCCCCGTCTTTTTCCGCTGTGCAAGACATGGACTGAGGGTCGGATCCGGCTTCGGGCTCACTAAGGGCAAAGGCACCGATGAATTTTCCGGCTGCCATGGGGCGGAGGAACTCTTCCTTCTGTTCTTCGGTGCCGAATCTTTCGAGACTGCCGCAGCAGATGGAGTTATGCACGGACATGATAACCGCCGTTGACGCACACGCATAGGCGATTTCGGTCAGGGCCAGGGCGTAAGCGACCGTTCCCATGTCTTCTCCGCCGTATTTTTCGGATACCAGCATGCCGAGCAGACCCAGTTCACCCATCTGCTTTAGGCTGTCTGCAGGATATTCATGCGTACGATCCCGTTCTGCTGCTTTTTCCGCGAGATCTTTTGTGGCAAATTCCCTTGCCATCTTTTGAATCATTAGTTGTTCTTTAGTCAGTTGAAAACCCATGTGATACTCCTCTCTGTAATGGGCTTTGGACACGGTTCCGCGTCCGGAGCGATTTACGACACCGCTTATTTGCTGTAATCGTAGATCCCTTTACCGGTTTTGCGGCCCAGCCAACCGGCGTTCACATACTGCTTGAGCAGGGGTGAGGGGCGGTACTTGGGATCGCCGTAGCCGTCGAGCATGACGTTGAGGATCGCCAGGATCGTATCCAGACCGATAAGGTCTGCGAGCGCCAGCGGGCCCATGGGGTGGTTCATGCCGAGTTTCATGATGTTGTCGATGCCTTCTGCTGTGGCGACACCTTCATAGAGTTCCCAAAGGGCCTCGTTGATCATGACCTGGAGTACACGGTTGGAGACAAAACCCGGAACGTCTTTGCACTCAACAGGGGTCTTGCCCATTTTCACGGAAGTTTCTTCAATGACTTTATAGACGTCGTCAGTGGTGGCAACACCGCGGATAACCTCGACCAGTTTCATGACCGGTACCGGGTTCATGAAATGCATACCGATGACCTGACCCGGACGGTTGGTGCAGGCCGCGATCTGGGTGATGGGCAGAGACGAGGTGTTGGTTGCCAGAATTGCGTGGGCCGGTGCAATTTTGTCCAGCTCTGAAAAGACCTTTGCCTTGATATCCATGTTCTCGACAATGGCTTCGACAATCAGGTCGCAGTCCTTTGCGTCTTCAAGACTGGTCGATTTCTGGATCCGGCCAAGGATGGCGGCTTTTTCGTCTTCGGTCATTTTGCCTTTAGAGACACTGCGGGACAGATTCTTGTCCATGACCGCCATACCTTTATCAACGAGTTCCATGTTGATATCGTACTGAACGGTTTCAAAACCAGCCTGGGCAGATACCTGTGCAATGCCGCCGCCCATCTGTCCCGCACCAATCACCATAATTTTTTTGATTTCCATTTGACGTCTCCTTAGTGTTGAGTTTTTAAGTGTAAGTAAATACGGGTGAGTTCATGTCGAGTGCCGGTGCTTTCGCACCGACACCTCATTTTAAGCTAAGGTTCCACGTGAATGAGCATGGCATCGCCCTGGGCATGGCCGGAGCAGATACCGCAGACACCGAAACCGCCGCCTTCACGGCGCAGTTCATAGGCCAGCGTCATCACGATTCGGGCGCCGGTGGCGCCAATGGGATGGCCATAGGCAATGGCGCTGCCGTTCACGTTTACTTTTTCAAACATTTCTTCTTTGCTCATGCCGAGAATGGTCCGTGAGCTGACCAGAGCAACGGCAGCAAATGCTTCGTTGATTTCAATTCGCTTCATGTCCTTATACGTGAGATTGTTTTGATCCAGTACCTTTTTGATGGAAAGACCTGGAACCGTTGCAATGTCTTTGGTGGGCTGGGACACTTCGGCATAGTCGACAATGGTAAACAGTGGCTTCACGCCCAGTGCTTCTGCTTTTTCACGGCTCATGAGCAGGCAGACATCGCCGCCGTCGTTGACGCCCGGTGCATTCCCGGCAGTGACACTGCCCGGTTTGCCGGTGACGGTGCTCTTGTGACCGAATACCGGCGGAAGCTTGGCAAGACCTTCCATGGTTGAAGAGGGACGCGGACCTTCGTCTTTGGTCATGACTTCAACCTTTTTGCCCTTGCGATATTCGACTGGAAAGATTTCATCGTCGAGTTTACCCGCTTCCATGGCTGCGACGGCAGCTAACTGGGAGTGGAGTGCCCATTCGTCGTTGTCTTCGCGTGTAAATCCGAATTCATCGCTGGTTTCAGAACCGTGGATGGCCATGTGACGGTTGTAAAAGGCATCCCACAAGCCGTCGTAGACCATGAGGTCTTTGATTTCACCACTGGGCAGTCCCATCCGCTGACCAAATCGCATATTGGGAATGGAATAGGGGCAGTTACTCATACTTTCCTGTCCGCCGGCAATGCAGATATCGGCACGGCCCAGTTGAATCATCTGAGCAGCCAGGTCGATGGTTTTAATACCAGACGAGCAGACCTTGTTAATGGTGATGGAGGGAACTGACTCGGGAAGCCCGGCAAGCAAGGTCGCCTGACGACCGGGAATCTGGCCGCAACCCGCCGGAACTACCTGGCCCATGAAGACGTAATCGACATCTTCTGGCTTGACCTTTCCTTCCACACGGCGAAGCACTTCCTTAATCGCAAGGGCACCCAGCTCCGGAGCGTCATACTGCTTGAGCAAACCGCCCATCACACCGTAAGGCGTGCGGCAGGCTTCGACGACAACCACATCACGATGACTTTTAAAACGGTTACCAAAATTTTTACCCATTCCCTGGAAGTCCGGCTTTCGTTCACCGAATCCGGCAATCTTGGCATCCTTGTAATAATCTGCGCGCTTGACATCAATTTTTTGAACAACGTCTGACATGAGCGTCTCCTTTTTGGTGTTCTATGTGTGGCATCGCAAAATCAATTAACCGGTTAGCGGAAACGGGGTTGCAGGGAGCACCCTTCAGTTTGCAGGAGAAGAGGCGTCCCTGCGGCAACCCCACAACACAGACGGTCCTTACGGGTTCGATCTTTTCAGGTTCAGATCACCATGGCTAAATGATCTGAATTTAAAGGGGCGGGATTCTCCCCCGAAAGCTTCGCCGTGTGTATCCTCCTCCACAAAATTAGCATGTACCGTGCCAATGCATCTTTTTTGTGTGTGAGTCAACGGGGCGGCACACGCTATAATTGATTTGAATTGTTTTGATTGTTGCTTACCGGGAGGGCCGAATGTGGCGTTTTTTATCCAGTTTGAATTGTGGTGATTTCGCCACGATGATTTGGAAGAGAATCATATAAAGTTTTGTAATCATATTATTAAGTATTGAGTGGGCGGGAGGGGAATTTCGGGGTAAGATATATCCGTTAATCGGGGGGATGGCAACAACGGAGAAGTCAATTTATTCTATCAACTTGTATTTTTTCATCTTGGCAAACAGGGTCTTGCGGTGAATATTCATCATGGCAGCCGCCCGCTCCCGGTGCCAGTGGCAGGTTTGAAGCACATTGATGATGGTTTGTTTTTCAAAGGCCTCCACCGTAAGTTTTAAATCTGTTATTGATTTCGGATCCGAGCCTGCAGGGCGTTCTATACCCGATCCGACAGCGGTTGTAAAATCGGTACTTAGATTCAGCTCGTTAATGGATATATAGCGTCTGAGGGTATTTTGGAGTTCCCGGACATTGCCGGGCCAGTCGTAATTGCTCAGGGTTTCCATGACCTTTCCGTTGATGGGCGGGAGTTTTCCGTCTTCTGAAAATTTTTTGAGAAAATGTTCGATCAGAAGGGGCAGGTCTTCTTTACGTTCCCTGAGGGGTTTTAAATATATGGGGATAATGTGGAGCCGGTAAAAGAAATCTTCCCGCATGAGGTTTCTTTTTACATGATCCATCAGGTTTCTGTTGGTGGCGGCGATGATACGCAGGTTCGGTTTTTTCACCGCATTGCTGCCTACCGGGGTGAAACCGCCGCCATCAATTGCCCGGAGGAGCTTGACCTGCATGTTAAGAGCAATTTCTCCGATTTCATCGAGAAACAGGGTGCCGCCATCCGCTTTATCTAAAAATCCTTGATGGTTGCGGTCAGCACCGGTAAAGGCGCCTTTCTTGTGCCCGAAAAATTCACTTTCAATGATATTTTCATTGATGGCGCCGCAGTTGACCGGGACAAAATTCTGGTTCGACCGCTTGCTTGCATCATGGATGGCTTTTGCCACCAGCTCTTTTCCTGTGCCAGACTCACCGTAAATGATAACATGGGCATCGCTGCTCGCTGACTTCATGATCAGCTCGTAGACCGACTGCATGGCCTGGCTTTTCCCGACGATATCACCAAACCGGTACCGATCTTTCATGGCGGATTTCAGGCGGATGTTTTCCTGGAGCAGGTCTTTTTCCCTTTCCATGAGCGCTTCTTCTGCAAGCTTTTCTTCGGTCACATCCCGAAGAATTCCCTGAACCCGTGATACCGATCCGTCGGAGCGGATCACCGGAGAAATGATTGCATCATACCAGCGGGCATCCTTGGCGCATTTCACTTTCTTTTTCACCGAATGGCCTGCAAGCAATGTCTCTTTGTTACACCAGGAACAGGGCGCATTCAGGTTGTAGATCACCTTGTGACAGCGTTGACCGTTGCAGACCCCGCCGATGAATTCAATGAACTTACTGTTCATGAATTCAATTTCGTAGTTCATATTCCGGATATAAATCATGCCGTCAAAGTTTTCGAAAATCGTTCGCAACTGGGATTCCCGCTGTTTGAGCCGGTCTTCTGCCAGTTTGGCGTTGGTGATATCCATGAACGAGGCAATGCTGATCTGGGTGCCTTTTACCATCCCCGCCTTCATCAGCATGGTTCGGATTTTCTTGCTTTTGGTCACCATCCGGCATTCATACACATCCGGTGCGCGCCCCGGTTCAGTCCGCCGCCAGTTGTGATATCGGGTCATTCGGGCCTGATCATCTTCGTGGATGACGTCCCACCATTTCATCCGGTCGATGAGTTCGTCATGGGTGTATCCGCTGTAGGTTTCAAAGGTGGAGTTCGCAAAGGAGATGAGTCCGTCGTTTTCAATCAGAATGGTCCCGGTTCCGGTATTTTCCAGAACCCCCCTGTACCGGGCTTCGGTTTCTTTGAGCATCTCCTTTATATTTGCACCCTCCTGATTGGATCGGATATTGATGACCCCGCAGGCAATATCCCCGGCCAGTTCGGTGAGCAGCTCGACCTTGTCTGCTTCAAATGCGTGTGCATCATGCGCGTAGATGGAAATGGCGCCAAACACGGTGCTCTCGTTTTTCAAAGGAAAAGCGACGACAGAACCGAACCCCCGCATAATGGCTTCATACTGCCAGGAAGAGAAATTTCCTTTTGCATCAATATCCGGAATATTGAACACGGTTCCGGTGGAAATGGCGCTGCCAACAGGGGTGGGGTTTTCTCCGCGTTCTGACCAGGACAGGTCGATGGCTTTCAGGTAGTTGTCTTCGTATCCGAATGTCGCAACAGGGGTAATACCGATTTTATGATCGTCGTCTGTAAATCCGATCCAAACAAAGGGAAAATTTCCTGCTTCAACGATGATACGGCAGATTTCAACAAGCAGTTTTTCTTCGCTTTTTTCATGAATAAAGGCTTTCTTGCACCGGCTGAGGATTTTGATGAAGCGCCGCATCTTCCCCAACTCTTTCATGAGATGGCTGTCGCTTGTTGTTTCGATTCCCATAATTCGTTTTCCCAGTCGTTGTACCGTTTGTCGTTACCGGATCGACACGGAATGTGCAAGGGGGGCACGTCGTCTCTGACAGTTTGGCACGTATATTCTGTTTAATAACATGCGTATCGAACCCTGTCCAATGGAATTGTTTCATATACATGTGTAGCAAGTGTGAATGCTGTTTATGACATGTGAACAAATCGACACATGAAGCTGTTGAGTATGTATAAAATGAAGTCCGTATTTAGGATCATTCTTCTCGAAAAGGTGTTACCTAATAACCCCATTCTGTTTCGATTTTATTCCATGGTTAAAATATTTTTTTATTTTAATTGGTTGAAAGAGCGCAACAGGGGAATCCGTGGCAGTTTGTTCACAGAGAAAGGTCGTTTATTCGTGAAGATGACGATTTTGTATTTGATAACGTTTTATATCCAGTTGGTTATATTTTATTTTTTCTCTTGGCCCGGGTATTGCTAATTACTCCTGTACCGATAGAAAGTGCGGTTTATTGTTTCGCAGACCAGATGCTGCCTGAGGGGAATGTGGCGGGGCTGGTTGATGATTACTTTTTTAAACGGACAAAGGGAGGTATTACATGTCAGGTCATGCAGAACATTCGTTTGCAACACCAGGTCCCGCAGGTTTGGGTGCGCTTGCTGTCGCATGTTTCGGATTCGGTGCCGTGTTTCTTGGACAGGTCAAATTAGAGGGATTGCCGTTGCTGGCCGCATGGCTTGTCGGCGGGGGAATTGTTCAGTATACGGTCGCAGTTATCGAACTCAAGGATCACAACCTTACCGGCGGAAATGTATTTCTTTTCTTTTCAGCCTTTTTCATGTTCGGTGCATCGCTGAGTGTGTTTGCGAAATTCATGCTCGTCAAGTTCGGTATGACGCCGCATGCGGTGGTCGAAGGATGGTGCTGGCTGGCGGGGGCGCTCTTTTTGACCGGTGCTACACCTGCATACCTGAAATCAACCAAGCTGTTGTTTACCATTGTCGTGCTTCTTGATATCGCACTCTGGCTCATCTGTCTGCTGGATCTCGGAAAAATCAACCCGGCAACCTATAAGCCGGTCGTTGCGTATCTGCTGATCGCTTCCGGTGCCATTGCCAGTTATATTGTGGCGGCGATTATGACGAACGAGGCCTTTGGCCGAAGTGTCTTGCCCTTACCGGGACCGTTTGCAAAATAGTCGGTCAATAAAAAGACGGAAATGTAAGCCTCCGGCAGCCTGCTGCCGGAGGCTTTTTTTTCTTCTATTCATGGGGTTGTATTTTTTTTGTCTTCAGGGCACATTCCCCCGAAACTAGCCACTGACGGTGGTGAAGTATCGTGCATGCCGAGGATGCCAGGCTGGCTGAAGGAAAGGACATCATCCCAGCGGCAAGAAAACTGATGAAGAACGCTTTAACTAAACGCGGCTGCACAGGTCATGGCGGCTAAAGAAGGGGCGCTGCCTGACTGCGCGCCTCTGGATTCAGACAGCGTCCCTCGGAACCGTTTTTCCCGGGAATCAGCTCAAATATCTGCCGGGGGAACAAGCCTTTTTCATTCCTGTGTGACACATAAATGATCGCTGTACGACTTTCTTTTCCGATCTTGTTGACCAATGCGGTCAGGATGGCGACATGGGCGTCATTCAGGCCATGGGTGGGTTCATCTAAAATCAGCAAGGGGGGATGCTTGATCATGGCGCGTGCAATGAGGACCATGCACTGCTGGTCTTCGGACAGATCCGAAAACCAGGTATGTCTGAAATCCGTCAGCCCGATCAGGTCGATCCACTGGCCGGCCAGATGCTTTTGCAGGCTCGAGGGTTTTTTGTACAACCCGATGGAATCATAGAGGCCTGCAGTGATCATGCTCTCCACCGTATGTCTGCCACCAAACAGCACGGTCATGGCAGGGGTCACATAGCCGATCTTCTTTTTGATATCCCAGACACTTTCGCCGCTCCCTTTTTTCCGGCCGAAGAGCATCAGGTTCTGACCATACGCCTTGGGATTGTCTCCGGTTATCAGGGTCAGAAGTGTGGTTTTTCCGGACCCGTTCGGCCCCACAAGTTGCCAAAAATCTCCCGGACGAATCTCCCAGGAAATGTGGTTTACGATCGCCTTTTCGCCGTAGAGAACAGAAACGTCCTGAAACGAAATGAGCGGATCTGTTACTGGTTCCGGGTCGCCTAATGCCGGCGGAATCATCCGGTTTGAAAAAACGGGCGGTGCCTCCGAATCGTGTTGCAGATAAGCTGCGATGGTGCCTGAAAAAGCGATGGTGCCATCTTTGATCTGCAACACGTGGTGGATGAAAGGGAGGATACTCTCTTTTCTCCGGAAGATTTGAATCAGGGTGATTTTTTCCGAAAGCAGGTGCAGCTGGTCACGCAGGCTTGATTGCGAGGCCGCGTCCAGCATGTCAAACGGGTTATCGAGGATCAGAAAATCCGGATGCCGGGAAAGGAGATGATTCAGCAGCGCTTTCTTCTGTTCACCACTGGAAAAGGTCTGGATACTGCGCTGTTCCTGATGTGAAAGCGTATAATCATCATGGATGGCCTCTTCTTTGATAAAATGGTTCAGTGTGGCGGTTGAAAAAAGTGCCCCGGTTTTTCCGGCAAGATCCTGAAAGGGTGGACCTGCTGTTCCCTTGAGCAGGCGTTTCATGAAATCAGCTTCCATGGAAAGCCCGGATCCGTCGATGGCCCAGTGTGTCATTTTTTTCATAGGTTCGTTCATGTGTCGCAGTATGCCATTTTTTTGATCCGAGAAACAGTGAATTTTATAGCTGTTGTTCACTTCAGCATCAGATCGGCTTGACTGACGTGTTTGGATGGTTAGTTTCCGTTTTCAGCAACTCGGGTCGCCTTTTACGCAGGAAAGGCCTTGGAGGAAACAAATGCGATTTGACAAATTGACGGTAAAATCCCAGGAATTGGTTCAGGATGCCCATTCTCTGGCATCTGAAAAACATCATCAGCAGATCGAACCGGAACACCTGTTTGACCGGATGCTCGCCGATCCCGACGGAATTGTCCGTTCCATTCTGGTGAAAATCGGTGTATCTCCAGATTTCCTGGCCGCAGAAGCAGCGGGCTTGGTTGGGCGTCTGCCATCGGTCACCGGATCTGGTCTGGCAGATATCCATATTTCAGCAAAAACCCGCAGTCTTCTGGATGCTGCATTCAAAGAAGCCGACACCATGCATGATGCCTATGTGAGTATTGAGCACCTGTTTTTGGCCATGACATCGGATACCGCGTATGCGGTGGGCAGGCTGCTCAAACAGCAGGGGATAAAGCGGCAGACCGTGCTCGCGGTTCTCATGGAGATCCGGGGAAACCAGCGGGTCACAGATCAGAATCCTGAAGACAAGTATCAGGCGCTTGAAAAATACGCCCGGGATCTTACGGAGCTGGCCCGAAAGGGAACGCTTGATCCGGTGATCGGCCGGGACGAGGAAATTCGCCGGGTGGTGCAGGTACTCTCCCGTCGTCAGAAAAACAACCCGGTGCTGATCGGTGAACCGGGGGTCGGTAAGACGGCCATCGTCGAAGGCCTGGCCCTTCGTATTGCCGAAGGGGATGTGGCGGAAACCCTGAAAGATCGTAAAATCGCCTCACTCGACATGGGGGCCCTCATTGCCGGTGCAAAATACCGGGGTGAGTTCGAAGATCGGTTGAAAGCCGTGCTGAAAGAGGTGGAACGGGCCGAAGGTGACGTCATCCTTTTTATCGATGAACTCCACACGCTCGTAGGCGCCGGTGCGGCAGAAGGAGCCATGGACGCCTCGAACATGCTGAAACCGGCCCTGGCGCGCGGAACACTTCGGTGCGTGGGTGCTACCACCTTAAAGGAATACCGGAAATACATTGAAAAGGATGCCGCCCTGGAACGGCGTTTCCAGCCGGTGTTCTGCGACCAACCGTCGGTGACCGATGCCATTGCCATTCTCCGGGGGCTCAAGGAAAAATACGAGGTACACCACGGGGTAAAAATAACCGATTCCGCCCTGGTGGCGGCAGCCACTCTTTCGGACCGCTACATCACGGACCGGTTTCTGCCGGACAAGGCCATTGACCTGATGGATGAATGTGCCTCCAAACTGCGTATTGAAATCGACTCCATGCCCACGGAAATCGACGAAGTTCAGCGAAAAATCCTCAGGCTGGAGGTTGAACGGGAGGCGCTGAAAAAAGAGTCGGACCACCGGTCTGTGGAACGGCTGGAAAAGATCAAGGCCGAACTATCTGCTCTCGGGGAAGACCTGCATGAGATGAAGGCCCATTGGCAGAATGAAAAGGGAATGATTGCCGAGATCCGTTCGGTGAAAGCGGAGCTGGAACAGCTGGGTGTTGAAGAACAGTTGGCAGAACGTGACGGAAATCTTGCCCGGGTGGCCGAACTCCGGTATGGAACGGCGAACGCCCTGAAGCAGAAACTGGACGCGGCCAATGCACGCCTTGCCGACCTTCAGGCCAGCCGGAAGATGTTAAAAGAACAAGTGGATGCGGAAGACATCGCCGAAGTGGTCAGCCGCTGGACGGGGATACCGGTTTCCCGAATGCTTGAAGGCGAAATGGAAAAACTGGTTCACATGGAAGACCGGCTCCAGCAGCGGGTGATTGGCCAGGAAAAAGCGGTAACAGCGGTATCGAATGCCGTTCGCCGGTCCCGGTCCGGGCTTCAGGATCCGAATCGCCCCATGGGGTCGTTTATTTTCATGGGGCCCACCGGTGTGGGAAAAACCGAACTGGCCAAATCATTAGCGGATTTTTTGTTTGACAGCGAGCAGGCCATGGTGCGCGTTGATATGTCCGAATTCATGGAAAAACATGCTGTTTCCCGGCTCATCGGTGCACCGCCGGGATATGTGGGATACGAGGAAGGGGGATACCTGACCGAGGCTGTGCGTCGGCGGCCGTATGCGGTGATCCTGTTTGACGAGATCGAAAAAGCGCATCCCGACGTGTTCAACGTGCTGCTCCAGATTCTGGATGACGGCCGGCTCACGGACGGTCAGGGAAAAACCGTGGATTTCAAGAACACGCTGATCATCATGACTTCCAATGTGGGCAGTCAGATCATACAGGACTTTGGTGCAGACAAACGATCGGAGATGGAAGCTGCCGTGAAACAGGTGCTGCGAGCTCAGTTTAAACCAGAATTCTTGAACCGCATTGACGAGACCCTCATCTTCAGGAACCTGAACGCGGATGAGATCGGCCGGATTGTCGATATCCAGCTGTCCCGGCTTGAAACGCGTCTGGAAGCGCGGGGCCTTTCTCTTGAGCTTGACGATGCAGTCCGCCGTCTGCTCGCTGAAAAAGGATATGATCCGGTCTATGGCGCCCGGCCCTTGAAACGGGCCATCCAGCAGTTCATTGAAAATCCGCTTGCCATGGAAATGCTCAAAGGCAGATTTCCCGAAGGAACGCAGATTCTCGGCGTGCTTGCAGAAGACGGGGAGATCGATTTTCGGGTAAGGTGAATGGCATCGGTTATCTGAGATCTGAGAAACACAAAAAAAGGAGTGGATCCGCATTTACAAAAAGAGATGTTTACAGTATCGTTTATTGGTGTTATCGGGCAGCGGGGCTGGAACCGCTCCGATGCTGTGACGGAAGCATTGAGTTGATTGGCGTATGATCTGTTGTTGTTTTGTACCCCCCCAGTGTATGACCCGTTATTGGCTCTGGCAGTCTGCAGGCAATCCCTGCATGACTGCTGGAGCTTTGTCGTTTCAGGATGTCGTGTTCACATGCCGCGCCCTGCGGCGGTTTCCCGGGCGTTGTCGTCCCGCATGATGCGATTCAGGAGGACCCATGCAGATTGTAACATCCCATCGCAGTACCGATTTTGATGCCCTGGCTTCCATGATTGCCGCGACCGTCCTTTACCCGGACACCATACCCGTGCTCCCCAACTCGGTGAATCCCAATGTGAAGGCATTCCTCTCCATTCACAAAGATATTTTTGATACCTATGCACCCAATGAAATCGCACTTGACGCTGTGGACCGGTTGATTGTGGTGGATACCAGTAACTGGGATCGACTTGACGGGATGAAACCGCTGAAAAATAAAACGGATTTGGATATCATTTTGTGGGATCATCATGTGGAAGGAGATATCAAGGCGGGTTGGGTCTGCCGGGAAGAGACCGGGTCCTGCATCACCCTGATGGTCCGGGAGATGAAAGCCCGGCGAAAGGTGATTTCTCCTGTTCAGGCGACTTTGTTTCTCATGGGATTGTATGAAGACACGGGGAACCTGTCGTTTCTGAATACAAAGGCAGCAGATGCCATGGCCGCAGCCTGGTTGCTCGAGCGGAAAGCGGATCTCAACGTGCTGTCTTCTTTTATCCGTCAGGCATACGGGGAAAAACAGAAGGGGATCCTGTTTGATGTGCTAAAAGATGCCCAGCGGCAGAAGGTGAGCGGGTTTTCCATCAGCATCACATGTGTGGAAATCGCCGGGCATGTGGGAAACCTGTCTGTAGTAGTGAATATGTTCCGGGAAATCATGAATGTGGACGCGGCATTCTGCATTTTTGTGGACATCAGCCGGGGGCGTTCCATCGTCATCGGACGCGGCAGCTCGGATGCGCTGAATATCGGGACCATCATGCGGGGCATGGGCGGCGGCGGTCACCCGGGTGCCGGGTCTGCCATGCTCAAAGGGGTGAAACCTGAGGCCATTGAAGAGATGATCGTGGATCTCATCAAGGGAAATCAGCAGTCGTCGGTACGGATCAGCGACCTCATGAGTTTTCCGGTCTTCACTGTGCGTTCGGATACGCCCATGAACGAAGTGGCCCTGGTCCTTCGGGAAAAAGGCTGCACCGGTCTACCAGTGGTGGATGACGATAAACTGGTGGGCGTGATTTCCCGAAGGGATTTCCGGAAGGCGCGGAAAAAAAGTCAGCACACAGCCCCGGTCCGGGCGTTCATGAGCCATGACCCGGTTTCCATCATGCCGGATCAGAGCCCCATGGAAGCGGCCCGGATCATGATCAAACACGATATCGGGAGATTGCCGGTCCTGGATGAAAACGGCCGTATTATCGGCATCGTGTCACGCTCCGATACCATGACTTATTTCTATGATTTGCTGCCGGATTAACAGCGTTAACTCTGGGTGGCTCTCACAAAAGGCCCGAAATCTGTTAAAACGCTTCATCCAGGGCCGCCAGATCCATGTTTCGGGCAAAGGCTTTCAGCACACTTCCGGATTCGATCCCGCTGCCTTCAATGTTCAGGGTCACTTTGTCCCCCACCTGAAGGGTCAGGTTACCGCTTTTTTCTGAAGCATCAAAGGAGAGTGTTCCTGTATATCCCTGAATCCGGGTCGATGTCATGTTGGGGCCGCCGGTATCCCCGCCGCCGAACGCTGCAAACAGGGCACCCATTTTGGCCATGCTGCCCACGGAGCCGCCAATACCGCCCGTGACAAGGGACAGCTTTACAATCGCATTATTCTTACCCGTATATTCCGCTTCTGCGCCCGCATTGCCGACGACCGAAGCGGCCTGGCCCATGCCCTGGGCGTTCTTGGCTGTCAGTTTGAATCCGGCCGGTGCGTCGGGGATAAAGTTGATCAGACTTCCCGCATTCAATTCATTTACTTTGGAAACCGCATAATTGAGTTCTTCGATGGCTTTGTTGAAGTCGCCTTTTTCAATGAGTCGTTTGGCCGTGTTCAGGCTGTCAAGCGCCTCTTCTTTAGCTTCATTTGCAAACCCCACCGTAGCCGCCAGCATGATCATTGCGCAGAATAGACATATCTTTTTCATAAAACTTCCTCCAGGATGCGTATCAATCAATAAATCTGGTTAACCTAAAAACAGGGACACTGTAATCCGCAATTCTTGAAAATTCAATTTTAAATCGCACCAGCCCCACTATTTTCGATCTATCGTCACGTCATCGGGTGACCGTTTGCTGGCAGAGCCCTTAATGGTGCTGCAGGCGTTCCAAGCAGTGTTTGAATTCGGGAAATAACCCCTTCAACAGATGGCTCGGTAAAGATAGGGGCGGTTTGCGGCCTTAGTTCCTGAAGCGCAGTTGAAAGGGCGGCAGATGGGGCAAGGAGAATAACAGATCGACCGGCTTTAAGGGCCATGACCACTTCTGAGACCGTGCCCGGCCCTCCGGCACAGGCCACAATCACATGACTGGATAAAACATTGATCACGTTTCGGGCTTGACCCATTCCGGTGAGAACAGGGATTCGAATGTGCGGACTGGTGAGGTCTGCGGTGGTATCCGGGAGGATACCGATGGTCAGTCCGCCCGCCTCGTAGGCACCTTTGGCGGATGCTGCCATGATGCCGGCGTTACGGCCGCCATTGAGCAGAATCCAGCCATGTTCCGCAATTTTTTTTCCGAGGATGCGGGCGGTTTCCAAGTGGGCGTCACTGACCCTTCCGCCACCCATGACGCCGATGATCGGCTGATGGTTCATGCGCGACTCCAGTGTGTTAAATTACAACTATATCGTAAACGTCAAGGTGCGTAAACCCGTATTGAAAAAAAAGCGTGCATGGGCTATAGAAAAGGTTCATATGTTCCGTGACCGTTGCGCTGTCTTGACTGAACGTCTGTAAAAGGAGTGCTTTTCGTGTCTCAGCAAGAAACCACAAAAATTCTCATCGTAGATGACCATCCGCTGTTCCGGGAAGGACTGAAGACCATTGTGGAACTGGACAAACGGTTCCAGGTCGTCGGGGAGGCCGGTACCGGTCGGCAGGGGATCCACATGGCAGCGGAGCTTAAACCGGATATCGCGGTTGTCGATATTTCCCTGCCCGATATCAACGGGATCAATGTGACCAGTGAAGTTCGAAAAAAAGCGCCGGGAACACGAATTATGATCGTCAGCATGCATTCGAAAATTGATTATATTGCCGAAGCGTTTCAGGCCGGTGCCACTGGATATGTTGTCAAAGATTCTGCTTCGGAACGGCTGATTCAGGGCCTGGAAGCGGTGCTCAAAGGGGAGTATTTTCTGGACAGCTCGGTTTCTCGTCAGGTGGTGGAAAAGCTGATGAAGTTTCCGATAAAGGAAGCAAAAATCGCGGACACGGAATACGGCGCACTCACTCCCCGCGAGCAGGAAATCATGCGTCTTCTCGCAGAGGGATCGACTCCCAAGGAGATTGCGGATAAGCTTTGCATCAGTCCGAAAACAGTGGAAAATCATCGTTCAAATATCATGAAAAAACTCGATATCCATTCGACCATGGAGCTGGTTCGGTATGCCGCCAAACTCGGTCTCATTGATGTTGATCTCTGGAAGGAATAAGGGGTTATATGACAATTGAATTCTCACGACTGGCCGTCTGGTTCGCAGCCGCAAAGTCGGCCTTTTTTGCCGGGGAGAAAATTCTTGAAGTCTATGGAAAAGCAGATTTCGGGGTTGCTGAAAAAACGGACCAGACCCCGGTCACGGATGCAGACCGGAAAGCACATGCTGTGATTGCTGACATGCTCGCAGAGACCGGCATCCCTCTGCTGAGTGAAGAAGGCCGGGATATCCCCTTTGAGGAACGCAGAAAATGGAAGCACATGTGGCTGGTGGATCCCCTGGACGGGACCAAGGAATTTATCAAACGGAATGGAGAGTTTACCGTCAACATCGCGCTGATAGAAAATGGTAACCCGGTGTTCGGAGTGGTCCATGTACCGGTAAAGAATCGGCTTTATCTGGGTGCAGCCGAATGGGGTGCATGTGTGAGTTCGCCAACAGAGAAGATGTTCCGCGACCCGTTGACCTGGTGGGAATCCATACAGATGTCGGAAAAATTGATCCCGCAGGTGTATAGCGAATCAGACCGGGCGAAAAAAAAACCGTATGTACTGGTGGCCAGCCGGTCCCACCTCACACCAGAGGTGGAGGCGTTTGCTGAAACCTGCAGGCAGCGGTATCCGGCGGTCTCGTTTGTGTCTGCTGGCAGCTCTCTGAAGTTCTGCCTCCTGGCAGAAGGATCGGCCCATATTTATCCGCGCTTGGGGCCGACCATGGAATGGGATACGGCAGCGGGTCAGGCCGTGGCACAGGCTGCCGGTGCAACGGTTGTGGAATGGGTGTCCCGGGAACCGCTTCTGTACAATAAACCCTCCCTCAAAAATCCCTGGTTTGTGGTGTCGCCTTCAGCCGATACCCGTGGAGGTCTCAGCTAATGATTACCGCAGCACACACCGATCCCCACGGCGGTGAATTCATCAATCTGGTTGTTTCTGAAGAACGGGCGGCTATTTTAAAGGATATTGCGTTTAACCTGCCGGATATTGCTCTGAATGAACGCCAACTCTGCGATTTTGAAATGCTGGCCACCGGGGCGTTCTCTCCTTTAACAGGATTTATGACTCAGGCAGATTATGAGCCGGTTGTTGACCGCATGCAGCTGGCTGACGGCACCTTATGGCCGGTTCCCATCTGTCTGGATGTGAATCGTACCACAGCAAAACAGCTGGAGGCCGGGCAGTCTGTGGCACTTCGGGATCCGGAGGGATTCCTTTTAGGTATACTTCACATTGCGGATATCTGGCCCGTAGACAGGGAAAAGGAAGCGCTGCGGGTGGCCGGAACCTCAGATACCGGTCATCCGGCTGTTCATTATCTCATGCATGCATCCGGTGATTTCTATGTCGGCGGCAGGCTGGAAGTGATCAGTCTGCCCATTCATCCGACATTTAAATCCATCCGTCAGACGCCACTCGAGGTGCGTGAAATTTTCAGAAAGCTGGGGTGGAAACGGGTGGTCGGGTTTCAGACCCGCCAACCCATTCACCGCCCCCAGTTTGAAATGACACTAAATGCCATGAAGGATGCCCGGGCCAACCTGCTGCTGTTGCCCAACGCGGGTCCCACATTCCCGGGAGATTTTGATTATTACACCCGGGTCCGTTGTTATCGGAGCATGGCTCATTATTATCCACCAGAAGCGTTTGTCATGAATCTTCTTCCCCAGGCATCCCGGATGCTGGGCCCCCGGGATGCCGTGTTGCACCTGATTATCGGTAAGAATTTCGGCTGCACCCACTTTATCATCGGTAAAGGCCACGCATCACCGGATGGCGGGGCGTATTATGCGGATGGAGACGCCGCACAGGTGGCCACAGCGTTTTCCGAAACCATTGGTGTTACGACCCTAGCGTTTGAAGAACTGGTCTATCTTCCCTTTGAGGACGCGTACAAACCGCGGAATGAAGTTTCAAAAACCACTGATATCATATCCTTTTCAGGAAACGACATCCGCAAACGCATCCGTGAAGGCCGAAGCATACCTGAATGGGCCACGTTTAAAGAAGTCGTGGATCAGCTGCAGGTCACGTATCCGCCACCCAGAAAACAGGGGTTCACCATATTCCTTACCGGTCTTTCCGGTGCGGGGAAATCTACAGTGGCGCGCATTCTGTATGCCAGATTTCTGGAGATGGGCGAACGCCCTGTGACGCTTTTAGATGGTGATATCGTACGCCGCAACTTATCGTCAGAACTCAACTTTTCAAAAGAACACAGGGATATCAACGTCCGAAGAATCGGGTTTGTTGCCAGTGAAATTACAAAAAACAGAGGGGTCGCCATCTGCGCTCCCATTGCGCCCTATGCAAAAACGCGTGCCGAAATCCGGAATAATATCGAAACGTATGGCGGCTTCATCGAAGTACATGTGGCAACACCGCTTGATATTTGTGAAAAGCGGGATCGTAAAGGGATGTACGCAAAAGCACGGGCCGGGTTGATCAAAGGATTTACCGGTGTGGATGATCCGTATGAAGTTCCGGAAAAATCTGAGCTGAGGATTGACACAACAAGTTTGACGCCGGATGAGGCGGTGCATGAGATTCTCTTGTATCTGGGACAGCGGAAGTTTATTTGAAGTCTTAAACTGAGGATCTTTTCAAAAATAATAGCCCCAAATTCTTGGTGTGATCAGGTAGACCCATTCTTCATGGGAATTCTGCTTGTTCTATTGATAGTGCACCCATCTCGGTATCTGTCACAGTTAGGCCATTCCATACACCCACTTTCATCACCACAGATGTCACCGCATGATGTTTCGATCCGATTTTTTTTATATTGTGCGGGGTTAAGGCTTGACAAAATGGAGTATCCTTCTCTATGAATGAGTAGCGTTTCTACTCGTAAAGTGTTCCGGACCTAAGGGCGAAGCTGTATCTGGAAAGTTCGTTTTTGAGCCCCTGCGAATCCATTTTGTGTGGGTACGAAGCCGGAGACGTGAGCCTTTGCCTATCTTCCTAAGGAGGCATTTTGCAACACCTCTTTTCCGGATTGATCTCATCCAAAACACGGATCAAGCTCCTTGTTCGTTTTTTTTTCAACCCTGCGGCTCAGTCCTATCTCCGGGGGCTTGCCAATGAGTTCGGCCTTTCCACCAACGCAGTCCGGGAAGAATTGAACCAGCTCAGCAAGGCCAAGCTGCTGATTTCGAAACGGAGCGGAAGGCAGATCCTGTATTCTGCCAATGAGAAACACCCCCTGTTTCCGGAACTCAAGGCTATGGTGACCAAGGTCATTGGCCTGGATCAGGTGATCGACGGCATCATCCGACGCCTGGGGCAAATCGAATCCGCTTATTTGATGGACGACTACGTTGAGGGCAAGGACACCGGTATCATCGACCTGCTTCTTGTGGGCGACATTGATGACTATCATTTGAATGATTTGTGTCGGAAGACGGAGCGGTACATCAATCGGAGGATCCGGTCCCTGGTCGTCACGCATGACGAATTTACAAAGCTCGAGCCGATTCTGGCTCAAAGACCGATGCTGCTGGTGTGGGAGGCGACATCTGAAGTAAAGGATTAATTGTTTTAACATGAGATCTAAAAAATCAACTGTCATCACAATCGAGGCTGGTAGAATGGAGCGCCGGTACTGGGTCGATTTGTGGAATTACAGAGAACTTTTTTATTTTTTTTCATGGCGGGACATCCGGGTTCGGTACAAACAAACTGTGATTGGTTTAGCGTGGGCTCTTATCAGACCCCTGATGACCATGATCGTTTTCACCATCGTATTCGGAAAACTGGCCAAGCTTCCATCGAACGGCACGCCCTATCCTATCTTGGTTTTTTCAGCACTGTTGCCCTGGAATTTCTTTTCATCCGCCTTTTCAGAGGCCGGAAACAGCTTGATTAACAATGCAAACATGATTTCCAAGGTTTATTTCCCACGCTTGATCATTCCAGCCAGCAGTGTCATTGTTAATTTTGTGGATTTCCTAGTCTCATTTTTTATTTTAACCTGTCTCATGGCATGGTATTCTTTCGTCCCGAGTCCCCGTATATGCTATCTTCCCCTGTTTATTTCTGTCGCTTTTGCCGCTTCTCTCGGAGCTGGATTATGGATATCGTCTCTGAACGTGCGCTATAGAGATTTTCGTTATATTATCCCATTGACGGTACAGTTGGGTCTTTATATCTCTCCCGTGGGTTTCAGCAGTTCCATCATACCGAAAAAGTGGTTGCTGCTGTACTACCTGAATCCCATGGTCGGCGTGATTGATGGATTCAGGTGGGCCATTCTCGGTGGCAGCTACACCCTTTACTGGCCTGGGTTCTTGATTTCGTTGCCTTTGGTTCTCTTTATCCTTGTTTCCAGTATTGCATTTTTCCGAAAAACAGAAAAAACATTTGCAGATGTGATTTAAATCGCCATGACTCCCATAATCAACGTAGAAAATCTATCTAAAAAATATATGATTAACCATGAAGAAACGAGTAGTTATCATTCTCTTAGAGAAGTGATCATGGAAAAAATGCACAAGTCTGGCAAGCGGCTTCTACATCCCTTTGCTGCCCGTTTTCACAGTCCAGTTAAAACCGAGGCTTTCTGGGCGTTGAAGGATGTTAATCTCAAAGTTTTCCAAGGGGATAAAATCGGAATCATTGGTCGAAATGGTGCCGGGAAATCAACATTGCTGAAAATCCTCAGCCGGATTACTGAGCCCACGCGCGGGCGCGTCACAATGAGGGGACGGGTGGCAAGCCTGCTGGAAGTTGGAACCGGATTCCACCCTGAGCTCACAGGCCGGGAGAACATCTTTCTTAACGGCGCCATTCTGGGCATGAGCCGTATCGAAATCAAGCGGAAGTTCGATGAAATTGTCACCTTTGCTGGGATGGAAAAGTTTCTCGATACGCCTGTTAAGCGATATTCATCGGGGATGTATGTTCGCCTTGCATTTGCCGTCGCCGCCCACTTGGAGCCGGAGATATTGATCGTCGATGAAGTTCTGGCCGTGGGTGATATCCAGTTTCAAGATAAATGCATCGGTAAAATGCAAGAGACTGCGGAAGCGGACCGAACAATCATATTCGTTAGTCATAATCTCGGGGCAATAGAAGCCCTGTGCTCAAGGGTATGCGTACTGGACAGCGGCGTATCTCTCTTTGATGGCGATGTCGAAAACGGCATACGGACTTACACCTCAGCCCTGATGGCCCAGCACGCCAGTTGGTCATTTGAAAATCGTACTGATCGCCAGGGATCCGGAATCATAAGGATTATCTCCTTTGAGATTTTGGACCCTGCGGGAAACGCTGTGGATGTGGTCATGACTGGCAAGGATTATACCTTCCGTTTCAGATATGTGTCGTTTGTCGAGCAAGTTCGTGATCTGGACTTCAGCTTTACCGTCAGGGACATGAAAAATGTAAATCTCTTTAGAAACAACACGGGCGAGCGAGGTTTCTCGGCTGCGAAGCGCATTCCCTGCATGGGGTTTATCGACTGCAAGATCCCCCGTCTACCGCTTACGGCGGGCCGGTATGGCTTCGGTTTCAGGCTTCTTGTCAACGGGTATGAGGCCGATTATATCACGGGGCCTTTTGCGGCATATTTCGATGTGGCAGGAGGTGACTATTACGGAACCGGTCTCGTTCCAGATCACGCTCCCTTTGTGATCGACCACGACTGGGTGTTGTCATCGGATTTGTAAACGGCAGAGAATCATTGATACCTAAACCATTCACACGGTATGAGGTGATCGTGAAAAGGTCTCAGAACGTCAAGCGGGTATTGAAAAGTTTTCACATGCGTAAATTGTTTTCGATCCTCATCAGGCCATTGATTTATCATGCCAGATCCTTTTCAAAGAGAGATCGCAGCGCGGGTATTCTCAGGCGAATCTTTGCCCTTCTACCCCAGACGATGCAAGAGACTGTTCGCGGGTACTTGCGGGAAACCATCCCGGACCCAGGCAATGGGATCGATGTGGGGCCTTGGCCTCGGATGTTGTTTCCATTGTCTCCCACATGGGAGGAAATTATTTTCGCCCCTTTTCACGATCCAGCCATTGCCACCTGCTTGCCTGTATCCTTTTCTGAAATCAAAGCACAAAGATGCACTTTACAGCATTTCTGGTGTTGGACCAATCTGTTATGGGAAACGTGTCCTTCGGGCGGAGAGGCTGCCTGTCTCCGCCTCGAAACCGATCTTTCACTTCCTCAATATGATAAGATGGTGTTTTGTCTGTCCATGATTCCAGAAACCGCAGTGCGGTTCGAGTTTGAAGTGGACGGAAAGATTGTGCCCCATGAAGGTGATTTCTGGGGGACGGGTACCCGTATGGAGATCTGCATACCTGTGCCCCAGGGGCACATTACCGCAGTCTTGATGAAAATCAAGACCGTCTATGAATTGGCGCAGATGATTTCGTTAAGTTGGTTCGGCTTGCAGGACAGCACCCTGGTCGAACAGTTGCGCAAATCGGTTCAACCCTATGATACGCATTGGCCGGGCTTGGTAAAACCTCTCGCGTCATGGGGGAATATTCGTTTTCAAAAGGGACTGCTATTTAGCGAAACAGATTTGGGGTGGTTAAGGGAAAAGCGCAAAAAAACGGGGTGGAACGATCATTATGGGTTCCTTGAGGACAAGGCAAGCGAGTTTCTATCCCGTTCCCCCGAAGCAGACTTGGGTGAGTTTCTGCCCACAGATGACCGGCGGTACATTCGCGAGCGCGAACATGCCAAAACTCCGTATCATTTCGAAGCGCTGGTCCTTGGTTTTGTTGGGATCGTAAACGAAGACAATCGAATGATGCGCCATGCCCTGAGGTATTTAATGTGTATGCTTCATACCCAGAACTGGGTCCAGTCTGCGGAGCATAAACTCACAGGATCAACATGGAGCATTCGGTGTTTCATGGAAGAGATGACCGTGACTAGCGTCGTCCTGCTGGCAGACTGGTACGCATTTGCGTTGACTGAAAGAGCCAAGGAGCTTGTCCGGCAATGCATCTGGGACAAGGGGCTTGCAACGATTGACCGTGATATGATGAAATATGACTATCTATACCGGATGAATCAGGGGGCATGGTTCTGCAGGGCCGGGATTCTGGGCGGGTTGTACCTCGAAGACGCCTGGCCGCATATGGGGAAATATGTCGATGTAAAGTATAAAACGATGGACAAAATCCTGAGATCCTACATTATGAGTGATGGTGGCGTGGATGAGGGAATCGGGTATTTTTGTATGACCGCGCAGACCGTGATCCCGGCTTTGATCGGGTATGCCAGGGGCAGAGGAAAAAACGTTAAAAAACTGCTTGGCCAATACTTCAGGAATGCCGATCTTTATTTATCGGCCCTTTCCGGTTTTGAACCGGGAAAGGGGGCCGTCGGCGGTGATTGCAGGACGGAAAAATTCTGTGGGGACATTATTCCCGTATTGGCTGGTTTTTTCCCCGAATCCCTGTGCAACGATATCCTGTTGACAAGCATTCAGGACCGCAGCATTTACAAGGTGACTGGAAGTCTTTCCAACAGTGGTGGCATCATCGGATTCGTGTATGGACCAGACCGGATTGATCCCTCCATCTCAATCGTTCCGAACTTCAGGATCTTGCCCCAGAGCGGGTTTGCCGTCAGCGCGAGGAGATCTGGGGCTTCTTCCCTCCGGATGTTGCTCTCCGGTTCGAAGGCAAATCCGAGCAGCCACGCCCATTTCGACAAAGGGGCATTCGTCATGGAGGCAGACGGGACAGAGATTTTCGTGGACAGGGGCATGTTACAGTACGACGACCCCAACGCCTTGATCATGAAATGTTCCCGGATGCATAATGTCCTCACGCCTTATCTTTCCGACGGCAGTTATCCGGACCAGAATCAGCCGGAAAGGAAGGTTTGTCCCAAGGGCACCGGGGACGAACGCCATATGGATCTTCACATTGATCTCGGTGAGGTCTGGAAAGCGTACATGACCTCATACCGAAGGGGCATCCTGTCGGAATCCTTAAATGAGGTTATTATTTCCGATGAGGGTAAATTGAAAGAACGGGGAAGGGTTGCCTTTCACCTTCATTCTGTCGTTGAATTCGAGTTGCAGTCGAAAAAGGTCACAGGCCTTGTTAACGGAATGAGGGTAGAAGTCACAGCGGAATGGGCAGATGAGATTTTGCAGTTTACTGATGCATTGAGTTTCAACAAGAAAAACATCCATCACCTTGTTTTTCATAGTAAAATAATGAATACGTTCTCCATCGAAACACGGATTACTGTGAACAGAAATCCGTGAAGTATGATAGCAGGATGACGGTCCGGCGCGTTCGAACCGCTCACTGATAATGACGGAAACCGTTTTTTTGCAGTTCGATGATCTCGCCTACGCAGCGAAAGCAAGGATTGAAACCATGTGCGGTATAATCGGATCACTGTCGAATGTTCCTCTTGGCTGTCAGGATCTGGAAAGAGCCCTGTCATACCTTCATCACCGTGGACCCGATGACCGGGGAATTTACAGAGATGACCTGATACAGATCGGACACACCCGTTTGTCCATACAAGACCTGAGCCGCAAAGGGCATCAGCCCATGGCTTCCCACTGTGGGCGGTATTGGATTTCCTTTAATGGAGAAATATATAATTTTATCGAGTTGAGAAAAGAACTGACGCTGTTGGGCTGTGTTTTTAAAAGCGAGGGTGATACAGAAGTCCTCCTCGAAGCATATGCTCAGTGGGGAAGTGGCTGCCTTGAAAAATTGGTCGGCATGTTTTCGTTTTCAATATGGGACAAAAGGAGAAAAGAACTGTTTCTGGCCCGAGATAGAACCGGTGAAAAACCCCTTTATTACTGGTCTGACAACAAGACGTTTTTTTTTTCGTCTGAGTTGAAAGCGCTGATAAAATTACTTCCGTCAGTTCCCGGTATATCTCCTGCTGCCTTGGACGCGTATCTCCATAATCAATACGTCCCCGAACCTGAAACGGCACTGAAGGGAATACACAAACTGCCTGCCGCCCATTTTCTCGTGATTCGATGCGACCAGTGGTCCATCAGACCTCAGCGCTATTGGTGCCTTACCGATGTTAAACCCGTTTTCGGCGATCCGGTAAGCCGGGTTCGACGGGAACTCGAAAGCGCCATGGAATTGGCAGTACGTTCAGACGTGCCTGTGGGGATTGCGCTTAGTGGCGGAATCGATTCCGGAATTATCACATCCCTTGCGGCATCGCTGCGCCACACACCCTTAACCGCCCTTAGTGTCGGTTATCCTGGCAGACCCGCTTATGATGAACGGAACGATGCCGCTAAGTTGGCAAAGGCGTACGGCATTCCATTTTTTGATGTGGAACTTGAAACGCGTCATTTTGTCGAGCGCTTCCCGGAACTTGTCACGATGCTGGATGATCCGATCGCGGATATCGCGGCTTATGGGCATTATGCAGTCATGGCACTGGCTTCGGAGCACGACATCAAGGTAATGCTATCCGGAATCGGCGGAGACGAACTGTTCTGGGGGTATGAGTGGATGATCAGGGCAGCGGAGATGAGCAGGGAAAAAAAGAACACCGAGAAATATGATTCGCGGCTTGTTAAAGCCATTTCCGCACTGCTTGAACCAATCGCTTTCACCCATTTTTACAGTCGATTAAGTCATTCTCGAAAGGCGCCCAAACCCATTCTGGATCTTATTTCCAAGGGGAAATGGCTTGCCGAAATGGCGATGCACCGGCCGGATCAATTGGTTCTGAGCAATTTAGTACCGGATTTTCAATATGCGTTAGGGACTCTCGCCCATTTCTATACCCCAGATTTTGCAGCGCAGCTCCCCCATCGAAACCCTTTTCGTCCGTTTTCAGATACATTGAAGGGGTTAAAAGCATCACCTGCAATCGATGTTGCGGTATGTAAGGCTATATTTGAGACGTGGCTTGTCTCGAACTGTCTTTCCCTTGGAGACCGGGTCAGCATGGCCACTTCGGTGGAAACGCGTTGCCCTTTTCTTAATCACCGCTTGATAGAGGCGGTGATCGGCATCATGATCAGCAAAGATGGGATGAAATATCAGCATAAAGCCCTTCTAAAAACAGCTGTGGAGGATATCCTTCCATCTGAAGTGCTTCACAGACCAAAACAGGGATTTCAACCACCTGTTAATGAGTGGATGACGCAAATTGTGCTGAGATTTTTTGATCATGTGAGAAACGGTTATCTTATTTCCAACCACGTGATCTTTCCGCATATCCTGGAGCACCTTTTCAGAAGAATCTGTAAATTCGGCCCCGATACGTTTTTGCTTTATAAGATGACAGTTCTGGAACTGTGGTATGCTGGTGTTGTCCAGGAAAAAACGTTCTGATAGTAAAAAAAATAATACTTAAATCCGAAAAAAGAGTGCAGGCTGTGAAATTCAGCATCGTTACCCCCTCATACAACAGTCAGCGATTTATCGGTGAGACCATTGAAAGTGTCATCGGGCAGAAAGGTAATTTCCACATCGAATATATTATTGTGGATGCCTGTTCGACGGATCGCACCCCAGAGATCGTCAAAGCGTATCAGCAGTCGCTCCTGACTGGCGAAAGACCGATTTTTTGCGGGCACGTGACAATCAAATTCTTATCCGGGAAAGACGCGGGTATGTATGAAGCCATCAACAAGGGGTTCGCCCAGGCAACAGGCGATATCTATGCTTGGATCAATTCAGATGACGTTTATCAGCCAGGAGCATTCGATGTAATTTGTAAAACCTTTTCCCAATTCCCTCAAATTCGCTGGTTGAAAGGCATAACTTCATATTTCGATGAGAGTTCCACTTTATTTGCGTCTGGCAAGTGCAATATTTATAATCGTCAGCTAATCGCCAAAGGCCTGTATGGTCCAGTTCTCCATTTCATTCAGCAAGACAGTGTGTTCTGGTCGGCGAGTCTCTGGCATGAATCCGGAGGAGCCGATGAAAGCCTTTCCCTTGCAGGGGATTATTTTTTGTGGATTGAGTTTTCCAAGTATACCCCCTTGTATTCACTAAATGCCCATACCAGTTGTTTTAGGAGCGTTGCCGGTCAGAAAAGTGAAAACATCCAGGCGTATTTTTGTGAAATCAGCGACAAGGGTTACCCGAGTCCTGGGGATTACCGTTTCCTTCGTTTCTATTTTAAACATAGAAAACGGATACCATCATTTTTACAGCCTTTGGCTCGCCGATTGTTTCAGTTTAATTATAACTATCGTGTCGTATTGATGAACCCTTACAATACGTTAACGCTTGTGGAAGGTCCTCACCACGAAGTGGAAACATACCTATGAAATGTCCTATATGCCAGTCCTCAGGTTCTGTTTCATCCTTCACGCTGTGGGATGATCGGTACGGTTATCCCGGTAAATTCAAATTACAGCGCTGTCGCGTTTGCGGACACGTTTTCTTGCCATGCGCCTTCTCCCCGGAGCGACTGTCGCGCCTGTACACCGACTACTATCCCCGATCAACGTTCGACGTCGATAATTATCGCCCGCATATTCAAAAAAAAGGATTGGGTTCCTGGCTTGATGGCGCGTATGCTTCGGCTTTCCGCTGGGTCCCTCGGGATGTTCGCATTCTAGATATTGGGTGCGGGTTTGGCGAATCTTTGGGGTACCACGCCGCACGGGGATGTGAGGTCTACGGGGTGGAAACGGATGAAAATATTCGTCGTGTGGCGGAGAAACATGGTTTTCGGATCCATGTCGGGGTGTTTGATCCAGCTGTTTATGAACCCAACTTTTTTGACACCATCACCATGGACCAGGTGATGGAGCATATGATTGATCCCATAAAGACGTTGAGGGGGGCTGCTGGGATTTTAAAACCTAAGGGACGCATATTGATTACAGTTCCCAACAGCCAGGGATGGGGAGCGAAAATATTCTTATGTCGCTGGATCAACTGGCATGCACCGTATCATCTTCATTTTTTCTCTAAAGAATCTATGAGGATAGCCGCATACAAGGCGGGTCTTGAAATTCGGGAAGAAAAAACAATAACCAATTCCCATTGGCTGAACTTTCAATTGCAGCACCTTCTATTTTATCCCAAATATACGGTTGCATCCATTTTTTGGTCTCCAGATGGTCGCCCCACGTCAGGGAAAAGATATTGGAGTGCCGTTTTCAGTCTCGCCCATAAAGTAAAAATCAATCATGTTATAACGCGTCTTTTCGATATCTTGGGTTATGGCGATAACCGCATCTTTATTTTGGAGAAACCTTAAAAAAATGGTTTATATAATCCTTCCGGTTCACAACCGCAGAAGAATCACGATGGGATTTATTGAAGCCCTGATTTCCCAAACCTTATGTGATTTTCATCTAATATTAGTGGATGATGGTTCCATAGATGGCACGAAGGAAATGGTCAGTGAACGGATCAAACCGTTGACTGTCATCACAGGACCTGGAGATTGGTGGTGGGCCGGATGCCTGCAAAAAGGATTCGAATGGCTTAAAAGAAATGAGATCCAAGGGGATGACACTATCCTGATCATCAACGACGATGTGCACATTGAACCGGACTTTCTTGAAAAGGGAGTTTCCCTGTTGGCCACCAATAAAAGAAGCATTCTATTGGCACAATTCAGATGGGCTCCCGGGGCATCTTGCTTTGAGACGGGTATCTATGCCAACATGGAGAAATTATCATTCGAGATCGCTTCTTCTCCTGAAAAAATAAATTGCCTGTCCACCCGGGGGCTTTTTCTTCGGTGGAAAGATTTCCAGGAGATCGGGGGGTTTCACCCTTTCATTCTCCCTCATTATTGGTCGGATTATGAATTCACCATGCGAGCTTATCGAAAAGGATACGCGCTTATCACTTCCCCCTCAGTCTCACTGATCTCCATGCTCGACGAAACCGGGCGAATGAGCCTTGACTATTCCGGTAACTTTGCCCGTTTCCTCAAGTCTCTCTTTTCGGTTAAAACCATCGACCATCCATTGTATTCAATCTCATTTGTTCTACTGGCCTCTCCTTTGAAATGGCTGCCCTTGAACCTGATGAAAGTTGCCGTCAAAACGGTTTTGCTCAACTTTCGGTTTCCTGTTTGTAAATTGAGGGGGATGCGCTTATCCATACAGGTCAAAAAAGCTTCAAAAAGGAGTTCTGGCGGGTACAAGGTCATTATCGGGGCGAACACAACCCGGTATCCCGGCTGGATTGCTACGGACTATCCAGAGCTGGATATTACAGACCCGAACCTTATAAAAAAATATTTCCCGAAAGGTTCCGTGGATATTTTCCTATCTGAGCATGTATTCGAACACTTAACCATAAAACAGATGACGGCGGCATTGAAAAACTGCAAGGAGTGCTTGTCAAAGGGCGGGTATATCAGAATTGCGGTACCCGATGGATTTCATCCAGACGAGGGGTATATAAACCAGGTCAGGCCGGGCGGATGGGGAGATGGCGCACTCGACCATAAAGCCCTTTACGATTATAAATCCCTGACGGCGATCATCGAAAATGCGGGCTTTCAGGTTCGGCTTCTCGAGTGGTTTGATGAAAAAGCCGAATTTCATTTTATTGATTGGCAGCGGGAATCCGGTTTTATACAAAGATCTTCCAGGTATGATGAAAGAAACCGGGATCGAGCCCTTGCATATACCTCCCTGATCGTTGATGCAATCAAACCGTGAGCATCAGGTTGAATAATACCGGTGTCAATGGTGGCATATGATGGCTGCCATTGGGATTTACTTTTTACAAAAAGCAAGGATAGTTATCAATTATGAAAGCAGCACCGGTTGTTCTTTTTACTTATAATAGGCCCGAACATACCCGCCGAACCGTGGAGGCCCTTCGCAAAAATGAACTGGCCGGAGCCACACCTCTGGTCATTTTTTCCGATGGTCCCAAAGATCATTCCATGGACAAAATGGTCCAGAAGGTACGGCGTTACCTTGCAACCATCAATGGCTTCAAAAGCGTTGTGATTCACCATAGGGAAAAAAACATGGGGTTGGCCGATTCCATCATTCAGGGGGTGACCGAAGTCGTGGAAGCCTACGGCCGGGTGATCGTTCTGGAGGACGATCTTTTGACCGCTCCGTCGTTTCTTTCTTACATGAATGAAGCGCTCTCTTTTTACCGTGACACCCCGGAAATATTTTCGATTTCGGGATATAATTTGCCTCCGCAGACCATGAAAACCCCCTCTGCCTATCCATATGATGTTTACTTCAACCCCCGTGCACACTCTTGGGGGTGGGGAACCTGGGCAGACAGATGGGCTAAAGCGGACTGGCAGGTGACTGATTTCAATACCTTTATTGCGGACAAGGAAAAAGTTCGCCAATTCAATGCAGGGGGTGAGGATTTGACCCGCATGCTGCAACTTCAGATGGAGGGCCGCATCGATTCCTGGGCAATCCGGTGGTGCTACACTCATTTTCGGGAACATGCTTTCTGTGTTTACCCCATCCTTTCCTTGGTAGAGAATATCGGTTTCGATGGAAGTGGCGTTCACTGCGGGGCGTGCGGAAGTGAGAAATACTACACGCCTCTTGCTGAGGGAAAACAACGGTTCAGATTTTCAAAGAAGATTCAACTAAATGAAGCCCTGATGGATCATTTTCGCGCAGCTTATCGACCGGCCCGGGGACCGGGCAGGACATTGCGCAGACTCAATCGATTGAAACAGATATTTTTCAAAGTTCAAGGAAATAAAATTAAAGCAGCAAAGTAAGGGAACGAAATGAATGGAATAAAAGCCGTTATACTGGCAGGCGGTTACGGAACCCGGCTGAGTGAGGAGACCGAGGTGAAACCCAAACCCATGGTGGAGATCGGTGGAAGGCCAATCCTCTGGCACATCATGAAAATCTATTCGGCCTACGGAATCAATGATTTTATCGTCTGCCTTGGGTACAAGGGCTACGTCATCAAGGAGTATTTTGCCAATTATTTTCTCCATATGTCCGATGTTAGATTCGACATGGCAAACAACCGAATGGAAGTGATCCAGAAGAATGTAGAGCCGTGGCGGGTGACGCTTGTGGATACCGGCGAGGGAACCCTGACCGGCGGGCGTCTGAAAAAAGTGGCCCAATACCTGGGGGGGAAGACGTTCTGTTTCACCTATGGAGACGGTGTGGGAAACGTCGATATCAAGAAAACGCTCGCCTTCCATCGACAGCATGGAAAGATGGCCACCATGACTGCTGTCATGCCTCCGGCCCGGTTTGGGGCGCTGGAGCTTGCCGGAAATCGGATTACGCATTTTTCGGAGAAACCCAAAGGAAAGGAAGCATGGATCAATGGCGGTTTTTTTATTCTGGAACCCGCGGTGATCGATTATATCAAGGGGGACAGCACGTCTTGGGAGAAGGAACCTCTGGAACAGCTAGCCCGGGACGGGCATCTGGAAGCGTACTTCCATAACGGATTCTGGCAGCCCATGGATACCCTGCGAGACAAGAAAAAACTGGTGGAACTTTGGAATTCGGGTCAGGCGCCCTGGAAAGTATGGTGACACCGATGTTGCAAGAGAAATTCTGGCAAGGAAAACGGGTGTTGATAACGGGTCACACCGGCTTCAAAGGTTCCTGGCTATGTATCTGGCTTCATTCGCTGGGAGCCAGTGTTACGGGATATGCCCTGCCTCCCCCCAGCCAGCCCAGCCTGTTTGAAAGTTGCGGTATTCACCGTCTCGTGGAGTCGATTACAGCCGATGTTCGTGATTTACGCCGACTGTCCGATGTCGTAGCGAAGGCAAAACCGGAAATCATCATCCATATGGCAGCACAAGCCCTCGTAAGGGCGTCCTATGCCGCACCCGTCGAAACCTATGATACCAATGTGATGGGCACGGTCAACCTACTGGAAGCCGTCAGAAAAAACCCGGGGGTCAAAGCGGTCATCAATGTCACCTCGGACAAGTGCTATGAAAACCTGGAGACACTGGAAGGCTACCATGAGGAAAATGCCCTGGGGGGGCACGATCCCTACGCCAGTAGCAAGGCCTGTTCCGAACTGGTGACAAGGGCTTTCCACGCATCTTTTTTTCATCCCGACCGCTATGATACCCACAGCGTCGCCCTGGCGACTGCAAGGGCGGGCAATGTGATCGGCGGGGGAGACTGGGCCACAGACCGCCTCATTCCAGACTGCATAAGGGCCTTGGCAAAAAAAGAGACCCTTTTATTGCGTTTTCCCCAGGCCATCCGTCCTTGGCAGCATGTGCTGGAACCTCTGCGGGGTTACCTGATGCTGGCAGAAAAATTGTATATGGCAGGTCCTGAGTTTTCAGGCGCCTGGAACTTTGGCCCTGCAGAGGAGGATACAAGAACAGTCCTGAGTGTGGTAAAAAAGCTTTGCGAGGCTTGGGAAGCGCCCCAGGGATATGCGCTGATGGATGGTGACCAGCCTCATGAAGCCGGGCTTCTGAAGCTAAATTGCGCTAAGGCCCGAAAACGGCTGGGTTTCAGGCCCCAATGGGATGTCGATATCGCACTTGAAAAGGTTGTCGCATGGGCAAAGGCCTATGAGCGTGGCGAGGATATGCTGGCGTTCAGTCAGAAACAAATTGCCGAATATCAGGAAAAGAGGGCATCCTATCATGAATGACGAAAAACTATTGCGACAGCGTGCCCTGGATGCGGTTACCGCATATTACCGCGGGTTTCTTCACACAAAAAAGGAATTCACGCCAGGGGACAGACTTTGCTATGGGGGAAGAATTTTCGATGAAGAAGAGATCCGGGCTCTCACCGAATCCTGTCTCGATTTTTGGCTCACTTCCGGTCGTTTTGTAAAACGGTTTGAAAAGGAATTTACCGAATTTATCGGCGTGCGCCATTGCGCATTGGTAAATTCGGGATCATCCGCCAACCTTCTGGCCTTTATGGCCCTGACTTCACCCTCCCTGGGGAAAAAACGCATTCGTCCGGGGGATGAGGTCATCACCCTGGCTGCGGGCTTCCCCACCACGGTTTCCCCCATCATCCAATACGGTGCAATCCCCGTCTTTGTGGACATCGAATTACCCCGGTACAACATTGATTGCGATTTGCTGGAAGGGGCGCTGTCGGAAAAGACAAAAGCCGTTATGATCGCCCATACGCTGGGAAATCCTTTTGATGCAAAACGTGTCAGACAATTTTGTGAGGACAACGGACTGTGGCTGATTGAAGACAATTGCGACGCGTTAGGCTCAAAAATTTTATCTGAAGGCAGCTGGAAATACACGGGAACATTCGGCCATCTCGCCACATCAAGTTTTTATCCCCCCCATCATATGACCATGGGCGAAGGCGGCGCCGTTTACACCGATGATACACGGCTGTTTAGGCTGGTCACGTCGTTCAGGGATTGGGGCCGGGATTGCTGGTGCGAATCCGGCCAGGACAATACCTGCAAGCACAGGTTTGATCGGCAATTCGGCCTGCTGCCTAGGGGATATGATCACAAATATGTCTATTCCCACTTCGGTTACAATCTCAAGGTCACGGAAATGCAGGCGGCTATCGGGTGCGCACAGTTGAAAAAACTTCCCGGATTTATCGAGGCAAGAAAAAAAAATTGGGAAAAATTACTCCAGGGACTTCGCAGCCAGGAAAAATTTTTCCTCTTGCCGGAAAAGGCCGCAGATACAGATCCAAGCTGGTTCGGATTTCTTTTGACCATAGGGGAGGGGGCACCCTTTACCAGGGATGATATCGTCAATCACTTGGAAGGAAACGGCGTACAGACACGAATGCTGTTTGCAGGCAACCTGCTTCGCCATCCCTGTTTCGATGAATTGCGTAGTAAAAAAGAAGGATTTAGGGTATCCGGCACCCTGGACAATTCCGATCTGATTACCGAGCGGACATTCTGGCTCGGGGTATATCCCGGACTGGATGATACACGGATCGGATTTATGATAAACTGTGTGGAAAAATTTTGCGGACGGTATTGATTTGAATGATTTTACCTTTGGAAGCAGGGAGACAAAAAAGGCATTTGTGACCGGGGGAACGGGTTTTGTCGGTTCCCATCTCGCACGGGAGCTTCTTTTCAGGGGATGGGAAGTGCACCTCCTGGTGAGGGAGACATCGGCGCATCCGGAATCCATCGGACTCGGGAAAAAGGTATCCACCCATCTCTATGACGGCACCACAGATTGCCTGATTCGAATCCTGGGTCGCGTAAAACCCCATGTGGCTTTCCACCTTGCCGCCTGCTCTATCGCAAGCCATACGCCTGATGACATCACTCCCTTGATACACTCGAATATTTTGCTGGGAACCCAGTTGATCGAAGCAATGGTTAACGAGCGGGTGGATTGCCTGGTGAATGCAGGAACCTATTGGCAGCATTATGGCAATGAGGATTATAATCCTGTCTGCCTCTATGCGGCAACTAAGCAGGCCTTTGAAATGATCATCCGGCATGCAGTGGAGACCGCTTCGCTCAAGGCTGTGACCCTTGTCCTGTACGACATCTATGGCCCCGACGATAAAAGGTCAAAGCTTTTTTCGCAGCTTGCTGCCGCAGCCCGGACCCAAAAGCCCTTGGCGTTGTCTCCAGGCGGACAAAAGATTGATTTTGTTTTTGTCAAAGACTGTGTCGAAGCCTTTATCATCGCATCGGAACGGTTGATGAACCGCTCCGCCGCCTGCAATGAGCGCTATCGTGTTTCATCGGGCAGAACGCTGACGCTTAAAGAAGTCGTTTCAATCTATGAAGAGATTTCCGGAACGCAGATTCCTGTAATATGGGGCGGAAGACCGTATCGGCCGAGAGAAATCATGTCACCATGGGACGGCGGGGCCTCCCTCCCCGGATGGGAACCGATGGTACTGCTGGAAGAGGGACTGCGTATTATGCTGCATGGGAAAAAACATTAGGCGACGATTTACTGAAATATGAAACGGAAACTGACAATCATTGGTGGATTGATGCCCGGGCCTACCGGCGTGGGAAGGGTCATGATGCAACTCGCATCTGAAGTCCAAGGGTTGAATGACCAGTCGGTGAAACTTCTTTATCGTGGCCAGGGCAGGCCCATCAGAGCTTTGTTTTTACAAAGGCAGACGATATCAGCCCTGAAAGCGTTTATGGTATCGGCATGGAGTGAATTTCGCTTTCGAATCGGCACGGCTCATCTGTCTGAAAAAGATCGTGTCTTGCTGATTCATCCACAGAGCCTGGGATATGTATGGACAATTCATTTCATCAGGAAGTCAACCAAACCGGTGTGGCTGTATCTGATGGATTCATCTTTTTTTTGTGTCCGTTCCTACAACCATATCTTTCCTATGGGAAGTGCCTGTACCCTGTGTGTCGGCGGGGATCTCACCCATTCCCAGGTGAATTGTTGCACCACGGATTTTGGGAACGTGACGGATGCTTTGGATTTTATCACCTCGCTGAGAGAATTCAGCACCGTTGGGAAGGTTAAATTCATTGCCCAGAACAGGTTGCAGGCGGATCTTGCCAAAAAGCATTTTGGAAAGGGTGCTATTGTTAAAGTTGCCGGTATATTGGCCGCCGATTGGCAGATCGAAGATGGGGCCTGTCACCCTCCCTCTTTCTCTGAATATGATATCGTATTTCACGCCCCCCCACTTGAGGCAAAGGGGTTTTCCTGGGCATTGATGCTCGCGAATAAGCTGCCGGGACGACGGTTTCTTTTTCCTTTCGAAAAACCGGATTGGGTGGTTGAGTCCGTCCCCAATTGTACGTTTAAAAATATTCGATGGGAATCTGGATTAAGAGAAGCGGTCAGGGGGTGTCCGTTGGTGCTGGTCCCTTCTCTCTGGTCTGCTCCCGTGGAGGGGGCGTTGATCAAATCCATCCGCCTGGCGCAAAAAACGGCTGTCATTAAAAACGAAACAGCATATTCCAGTGAGGTTCCGAGTGGAGTGTTGCTTCGGTTGCCCTTCGATGTGATGCGGGCAGCAGCGGTCATTGAAGGGTATTTTGCACGCAGCCAAGAGAACCCGCCTCTATCAGGAAAGAAGTTCTATGACGATTTCATGAAATCCAATACCCAGCTTGTGAAACGCCTGTTGCGCTTGACTTCTGATTAACTCTCATTAGAGATCACTTTTCACGTAACCATTATGCAGCAAAAAAAAATACTCATCATCACACGGAACTACCCGCCCAAAACCGGCGGTCTGGAAATTTTCAGCTACCACCTGATCAGGCAGTTCCGCCAAAAGACCGAAACTTACACCCTGACCCTGTCCAAAGGGCGCATTCACCTGTTGTGGTTTCTGCCCTATTGTCTGATCGCTTCCATGGTCCTGATCAAACAGCATCACATCCGGCGGGTCCATCTTTGCGATGGGGTTCTGGCACCCCTGGGGTGGATCCTGAGGCGCTTGTTTTCCGTGCAGGTGACCGTCACGGTGCATGGCCTTGACATCACCTATGCCCATCCCCTGTACCAGCGCATGATCCCTAAGCTGCTGGCAGGGTTCAACACAATCATCTGTGTGAGCCGCGCTACGCGAGCGGAATGCAAAAAACGGGGCATTCCGGGAAAAAAATGCGCGGTAGTGGGCAATGGTATTGATCCCCAGGAGTTTGAACCGGTAGACGCTTTGGGGGAACGTATCCGCTACCTCCAAAAGCTCTCGGGTCTTACCATTTTACCCGAAAACAAGATTCTGCTCACCGTGGGAAGGCTGATCAAGCGCAAAGGGGTGACCTGGTTTCTGGCAAACGTTTTCCCTCAGCTGGATGGCCGCTACATTTATCTGATCGTGGGGTCGGGAACAGAACGGGAAGCGATACACAAGTTAATCAACTGTCTGGGCGTTGAAAAACGCGTCGCAGTGCTTTCCCATCTCAGTGACCGGGATAGAAATCAGCTGTATCATTCAGCCGACCTCTTTTTAATGCCCAACATCGTTGTGCCTGGGGATGTGGAGGGGTTCGGCATTACTGCCATCGAAGCGGGGGCCTGCGGTCTGCCCGTGATCGCCTCTGATCTTCAGGGTCTTCGGGATGCTGTGGTCCACGGAATTACCGGACTTCGCGTACCGCCCCATGAACCGGCAGGCTTTCTTTCCGCCATCGAAACTGCTTCTTTCGACAGAAAGACGGTGGCAGAATATGTTCATACGCATTTCTCATGGGAGAGCGTGGGAAAAAGCTATTTTGAACGCCTCATGTCATGAAAGTAGGGTCTATGAAAGTGGTCATGGCCGCCATTGATTTTCCTCCCCACATTATCGGTGGGGAGGGTGTTTTTGGTGAAAAAATGGCTGACATCTTTTGGAAAAAAGGGATAATCCTCCAGGTGATTGCACCCGCAGGTCCGGATACACAAGCCTTTGATCAGCAAAAGCCGTATCGGATTCACCGGGTTCCAGTTCTGGGACGCATATTCCTGACTCGGATGCCCACCTTTGGATTTCAGGCAGGCAGGGTTCTAAAGCGGCAGACGTGGGACCTTGCGTATCTGCTCCGCCCCTGCGTTCCTCAGCCGGCGCCTTGTGTGGCTCATTTCCACACCACACGGTTTTCGGAAGCCAGGGGGTGTCTGCGCGGTAAGGACCTTGTGGCCATCCTGGCCAATGCACTGTATATTCCCCTGGATATCTTTTTTGCCCGACATGCGGACCGAATCATTGTCCTGTCAAAGCACATGAAGGGAGATGTGGAGACCGTGGCACCCGGGTGCGGGAAAAAAAGCACTGTGATCGGGAACGGCGTGGATCTGTGTCGTTTTCGTCCGGATCCTGAAAAAAGAGCGCCATGGGGGCAACGCATCCTGTATGTTGGCAGGCTTGATCAGAGAAAGGGAATAATGGATCTGTTGGGTGCAGTTTCAAGGATTCCTCAGGTTAGCCTGTCAATTGCCGGTAACGGTCCCCTTCAAAAACTGATTGCCGAGCGTATCGACAAACTGGGGCTTAAAAAGCGTGTTCGGCTTCTGGGCCGGATACACCGAGATAAAATCCCTGAACTGTACCACACGTATGACCTCCTGGTCTTGCCCTCCCATTACGAGGGGTTCGGGCTGGTGATTTTGGAGGCCATGGCTTCGGGTACACCGGTGCTCACCTCTGACGCCTGCGCCAACTTGGGACAGCCTGTATTTCGAAGCGGAGACGTGCCGGCCATGGCAAACATGATCCAACGCCTTCTATCAGATCCCCAAACCCTGGGGACTCTGTCCCGCATAGGCATTCAAACCGCTTCCAGATATGAATGGGATGCCATTGCGGACCAGATTATCAGTGTTTTTCATCAAACCCTGGAACCCCAACAATGGGAAACGCGATCATGAGCCCCAGCCGACCTCTGTTTACGGTGATCATCGCCACCTACAACGCGGAGAAAAAACTTGACCGGTGTCTCACCAGCATTGCAAGGCAAACTTTTTCTGACATCGAAGTCATCGTCATTGACGGGGGATCCACCGACGGAACCCTGAGGATCATTAACGCGTACCGGCAAGTAATAGCCTATCACGAGTCCACGAGAGACCGGGGGATTTACCATGCCTGGAACAAGGCGCTTGGACATGCCACGGGTGAATGGATTTGTTTTTTGGGAGCGGATGACTTTTTTTGGAACAGGAGCATATTGGCGTCGCTTGTGCCCTACCTGGAAACGGCTAGGAAAAGAAATGTCGCGCTGGTTTACGGGCTGGTGGCGATGATCGATGGAGACGCCAAATTGAAATGCATGCGGGGAAAGACCTGGCATCGGATATCGGGACAGTTCAGGCACGGGATGCCTTTGGATTTTCAGCACACGGGCATTCTGCACCACCGATCACTGTTTCAGAAGTACGGTGGATTTGACGAGTCATTTCTAATTTCAGGAGATTACGAGTTTCTTCTTCGGGTGTTGAAGACCTCAACCCATACGCCCCATTTTGCCAATAACCTGTGCGTGGTGGCAAAGGAGGATGGCGGCATCTCGGTGACAGACAAGCTCACCGCCATCAGGGAGTTCGCCAGGGCAAAACAACAGAACGGCATCTTTCCCTATTCCTGGTTCTGGATCGCTGTCTATGCCCGTGCTCTGCTGTTTCATGCCTTGGGTCAATTGAAAAAAAAGAATGCTGTCCCGGTATCAGAATAGAACACAACTTTCTGATTTCATTTTAAACTTTTTAAATCCAATTGGTTATTTTCTTGAATAGCTTCATTTTTTATATTTATGAATTGTATTTTTAGAGTTTTTTGATTCGTATCGATTTGTTATCATAATACAAGTATGCATTTCATGAATTCCGAAAGTTGAGATCCGTACGGTTGCGTTTGTTGTGGTGACCGCGCGATTCCCGAACTTTTTCTGGCAGATGCATGTTATCATCTGGCAAACTGTAATGTTGGCCAGTATCGGTGCGTAGGGACTTGGACAGATGCGTTCTATAGAAGAAAAAAAGCTTAGAAGATACGATAAAAATTTAAGGAAAAAGATAGAAGGAGTGGTGACGAAATGAATGAGAGACGCGGATACGGGTTCATATATAGCCTGGCAGCAGCATCAATAGTCCTGGTGATGGCGGGGGGGATCTGCGCTGCCGATAGAAATCCGTTTGATACAGGGTTTCTGCCCATTTATGGATTTGAGGTGATCAAAACCTATCCGCATAACCCGAAAGCCTTTACCCAGGGCTTGGTTTATCGCGATGGCGTTGTCTATGAGGGGACGGGGAGGCGCGGGCGCTCCACGCTCACGTCTTTTGATCTCTTCTCCGGAAAGGTGCTGCAAGAGATCAAAATGGATCGCCAGTACTTTGGCGAAGGCGTGACCCTGTTCGGGGACAAGGTGTATCAGCTGACCTGGACATCCAAGGTCGGTTTTGTCTATCAGGCTGAAGATCTCCGTCAGATCAAACGCTTTTCGATTCCGTTTTCAGGGTGGGGAATTACCCACGATGAGACGCAGTTGATTCTGAGTGACGGTTCCATGACGCTGCATTATCTAGACCCGATAACGCTGAAGGTCGTCAAAGACCTGCCGGTTCGCGGGCCGTTAGGCGGTGTGACCGGCCTCAATGAGCTGGAGTATATCAACGGCGAGATTCTTGCCAATGTATTCCCGACCAACCAGATCGCCCGGATTGATCCGGTGAGTGGGAATGTGACGTCCTGGGTCGATTTGACCCAGCTGCGGGAAACACATCCGGGGAACACGGGTACTCTTAACGGGATCGCCTATGACCCGGAAACAGATACGATTCTGATCACCGGAAAAAACTGGGCGGAGATTTACGGGATTCGACTGGTGCTTCGGTATGAGCGGTCCGTTCAGCCCGGGGGAACAGAAAGAGGACGCTTTTTTAAATAATATGAAAGAGTTACAGGATGAGAAGTGGTATCTGACCACGCAGACGTTTCCGGCGCTTTTAGCCCGAAACGCGGAACGCTTCGGGGACCGTACGGCCCAACGGTGGCATGGTATGGATGGCATGGCCGCGCTGACCTATGCGGAACTGTATGAAATCGTCAGGGAAGCGGCCTGTGGCCTCCTGGACATGGGGGTGGAGAAAGGGGACCGGATTGCGATCATGGCACCCACCTGTCCGCAGTGGATGTGGGCAGATTATGCGGTGCTTTGTGCCGGCGGGATCACGGTATCCATTTATCCCACGTCTTCTTTTCGTGAAGCGGTTTATATTCTGAATAATTCCGGTACCCGGATGCTGTTTGTCGGAGACGGGCACATCGCAGCTAGGGTGGACCGGATGCGGATCAAGGTTCCGAATTTGGAAACCGTGGTGGTGCTTACGGGCAGCGAGCGGAGTAAAGGGACATTGTCGTTTGCCGCCCTGCGCAGATCAGGGGTGGCATTTGCCCAAGAACATGTACGGGCGTTTGACGAACGCCGCCATGCCGTGGGTATGGACGATATCATGACGCTGGTTTATACCTCCGGCACCACCGGGCTTCCCAAAGGGGTGATTCATACCCACCGGACCATGAATGCGGGCTGCCGTCGGGATCTTGCCATGATTCCGTCGCTGACAAAAGAGGACTGTTTGCTGTCGTTGCTTCCCCTGGCGCATACCTTTGAACGGCAATGTGGGCATGGCGTGGCCATGCAGGCGGCTGTGTCCATCGCCTATGGAACCCCCCAGACGTTTTACGAAGACTTGAAGGCGTTTTCACCGACCTTCTTTATGTCGGTTCCCCGGATTTATGAGCGGATCTACAAGCGACTACAGTTGCAGCTGCATGCGTCTAGCGGATTTCGGAAACGGCTGTTTGAACGGGCCATTCGGGTCGGCTGTTCGGTCATCGGCCAGCGAATCGCCATCGACGGCTGGGTGGATATGACCGAAGGAAAAGACGTGGTGCGTCAGATGCCCCTGGGGCTCAAGTTGCAATATCGGTTGATGGACAAACTTCTGTTTTCCAAAGCCCGGGAACAGATGGGTGGACGGCTCCGGTTCGCTTTTTCCGCAGCCGGAAGCCTGCCTGCAGACCTCTGCAAACTGTTTCTCGCCATGGGCATTCCCATACTCGAAGGGTACGGGTCCACAGAAACCTGCAATACCTTGACGCTGAACCCGATTCATCGGATTCTGCCCGGTTCGGTGGGCGCCCCCTGTATTGGGGTAACTGGCCGTATGGGGAAAGACGGTGAGTGGGAAGTCAAAGGCGAGGCCCTGTTCATGCGCTACTGGAATCAGCCTGACGCCACAGCAGATGCGTTTACGGACGACGGTTTTTTCAAGACCGGTGATATCGTGGAACCCGTTTCCCCGGAGACGATTCGGATTATTGACCGAAAGAAAGGGCTGCTGGTGCTGGATACGGGGAAAACGGTGTCTTCCTCAAAGGTGGAGAGCCTTTTTTTAAAGAGCAATATGATCGACACCGTGGTGCCGGTGGCAACCGGTCAGAAGTATGTGACCGCCCTGATCATTCCGGATCTGGATGGGATGCTTGCGTATCTGGACAACCGGAAGGTACCCTATGATCGAGACGCCCTCACGTTTGAAAACGGTCACTGCATGGCTGCCGGGCAGGATGTGGTGACCCATTCGGATGTGGTTGCTCGGATCGCGGAAGAGGTTCAGTTTGCCAACCGGCTGCTTGAACCCCATGAGCGGATCAAGTATTACCACATCACAAACCGGAAGCTTCAGATCGAAAGGGGTGAGCTGACACCGACCTTGAAAGTCCGGCGCAATACGGTATTGGCGAATTTTGCCGACGCGATTGCGCTGCTGTATCAGTGATAGAAGCGATGATAACCCTAGAGGAAACCATAGTCGTTGAAGGCCGGGACGATGAAAGTGCCGTCAAACGGGCTGTGTCGGCACAGGTGATTATCACTAGCGGGTTCGGTATTAAAAAGGAAACCTTTCGCCGGATTGCCTTTGCAAAAGAACGAACCGGTGTGATCATCTTCACGGATCCGGATACGGCGGGCGAGCAGATCCGAAAGCGGATCGACAAACGAATCCCGGGATGCCGGCACGCCTACTTGAGCCGTGCCCAGTCAGACAAAAAGGGGAATATCGGCGTGGAAAACGCCAGCCCGGAAGCGATCCGGGCCGCATTGGCCAGGGCCCGGTGCCGGCAGACGGAATCCCGGGAGATTTACACGGTCAGGGAGATGATCCGCTGGGGATTGTCCGGCAGTCCGGATGCCGCCGTGCGGCGGGATGCTCTGGGCGAAATCCTGGGGGTGGGATATGGAAATGCCAAGCAGTTTTTAAAACGACTCAACCATTATGCGATTGCAGAAGATGAAATCCTGCAGGCGATTGAGACGCTTGATTCTGTATGAAAAACAAAAAGCCTGCCTCCGGCGGGCAGGGGGATGATCCGCCTCTGCACCCTCCAGTTTTTACTACTTTGACATTCGGTTGATCAGTCGTCTCTGTGCCAGCCAGTCATGCATCCGGATCTGAGTGCCGGAGAGATGATACCGCCCGTCCGCGAATACCCCATAATCCCCCCCGCCAGCCATGGCAGATGTAAAGCGGATGGTAGTTGCGTAAAACAGCCACCCGTCACACCACATGCGTTCAATGGCTTCGTCAAACGGATTGCCGCCTGCCTTGATACCGGTTGCCAGGTCCTCTTTCCAGGCGGCCTGAACCATTTCCGTCAGTACACGGATATCCTGTTGCGTCCGTTTTAACGTTGCGTCAAATCGGTTCCAGTGCCCCCTGACCCAGCTGGTGTCATGGCAGGCAAGGCAGGTGGCCTGCAGGGTTTGGGTTCGTTTTTTCTGGGTGGCTGTGGTGATGAGAAAACGGTCTGCGGGCCGGCCGTCAAAGTCGGTGGGCAAGGGCAGACCGGCCCGGTTGCGGATGATCGTGGTGTCCGGTGAAACCGGCTGCGGATGCGCGTAGATCAGGCCGAAGAGGCGCCACGAGAGCCGGTCTTTCATTTCATGACTCCGCTTCTGGATCTGATTCCCATCTGTATCCGCCAATTGGCTGATATGGCAGGCCGCACAGGTGGGAGTGGTGAAATCTTTTCCCAGGGTCCAAGGCGTTGCGTCAAAATTCCATCCGGCGTTCTGGGCACTGTAGATACTGCCGTGTTTGCTGGTCATGTAGACCTTGTAGGCCGGCACATCCGGCCCCATATGACATTCCCGGCAGGCCTCAGGCTTACGGGCCATTGCCATGGAAAAACGGTGACGCGGGTGACAGGCTGTGCAGGTGCCTTTGCTGCCGTCTAAGTTGATGCGGCCGCATCCCTGGTTGGGCCATCCGGAGATAACGGGAAAGATCAGCTCGCCCACCTCTGTATCCCGGGTTTCGGTTCCTTTGACGGAGAGTCGGGTGCCATGGCAGTAATAACAGGCCCCTTCCCGTGCAAGCGGTTCTTTTTCCGCTGGAGAAAACCTGCCGGTCGTCTGGTTGAACTGGCCTAAAATAGCAGTTTCTAGCTGGTGGTAGACCGGGTTGTCTCTCAGATTGCCCACCGCATGGGACATGATGTTTTTCCGATACTGATCTGCTTCGGTGGTATGACAGGTCCGGCAGTCGTCCGGCGAAACCACCACATGGATATCATAGCCGTTGTGTTCGAAGGTATCCCTGTGCTGGCTGGGCCGCAGGGTATGGCATTCGGCGCACCCCACACGGGATGTTTTGAGCGTGTCCGGCAGATTTTTTGCCGATATCTTTCGGGAAGGTGTGGGCACACCCATGGCCTGTGCCGGAGAAACAGCCGAATGACGGCTTTTAGACCAGTCTTCGACAATACCGGGATGCAGGCTGCTGTGGCAGCCGATACAGGTTTCAGTTGCCTCACTCATGGGTGCGGCAGACGCATCGGCAGGCGGCAGAAAAAAGATGGAAACCCCTATCAGGGCGATGAAAAAACAAAAACGCACGTACGCACCTCCTGTGTCATGATCCCAGACATCATTTGCGGCATTATGCACGACCTGCTTTACAGACGCAAGGGCTCATCCCCCTTTAGGGAAAAGGGTTTGAAAAGCCGTTAGGGTTGGTGGGTATCGTGCCATCGGGCAGACCGGATGCGGGGAAAGCTGCGGCGTGGTCTATGATGCGGGTGATGACACCTATCAGACCTATCTGGAAAAGGATGTCCCGGCGTTGATCGCGCATTTGAAACAGCTGGATCTGATATTTGAAAATAAAGCCGGGCAGTGGGTTCGGTTGCCGGTGGGGTTTTTGGCTGTTTTTGATCAGCCGCCAGCGGTTGACGGTAAGTCCCTGTCAAAAACGGCAGGCCAAAAGCGAAACACATGGATTTGAGGGTCAGGATAACCGCTGTGGCAGTTGATTTTAGGGCCGGTTTATGTCACAACACAGGGGGGTAAGGGTAGGGAGAATCCGACGCGATCAGGAGGAACACACATGATGCATATCCGGCGTTTTTTTCTGACCATTGCGGTGCTTTTTTTTGTATCCCTCATATCCGGGGAAACCACTGCTGCAGAATACCGACTGGGCCTGAAGGTCAATCATACCACTGTGGATGCATCCCTGGAAAGGATCGGTGCAGTCCGTCGGGGCAATGTGTGCATCGGCGTGGTAGGTACCTACAAGGACACGGACTACTGGACCGCAGGCGGAAAGGTGTCGATGACCAGCAACCAGCTTCACCCGGACTTCCAATACGGGGTTGGGTTCAAAGGATTGGGCGGGAATGTTGAACAGGATCACCGGGATGAAGATCTGGCCCTGATGGCATTTACCGTTGATCTCTCTTACGATATCCCGCCGGCCGTCAATCCGATTCCCCTTCCCATTGATCTGTATGCAGGTGTATCCATGGCCCCAAAGCCGCTCTGTTTTTCAGACGGGAAAACTTACGGCGATTTCCGCCTGGGCACGGGGTGGTATATTATGGAGAACGCCATTATTTTTGCCGAATATCGGTATACGGAGTTCCGGTTTGAAGACGTCCGGTCTGTGTATGACAATATCGCCCTGATCGGTTATTCGGTCCGGTTCTGATACAAGCGTTCCAGGGCTTCCTGGCTAAAATGATAGTGGGTATTGCAGTTGTGACAGGTCACGCTGACCGGGAACGGCCCGTTTGTGGCCATGTCTTTTAAGTCCTCCACCGGGAGGGTATGGAGCATGGCGCTGATTTTTTCCTGGTTGCAGGGACAATAAAAGGCAGCCCGTTTGGAGGCGAGTATTCGCGGGGCCATGGCAGCGAATGCCGGCTGGATTCGGGTCTCCATGGGCGTGTCTTCTCCTGCCCAGTCGCCGATGGAGGGCAGGGTGGTGACTGCTGTCTCGATTTCCGCGAGCACCCTGTCATTTGCCCCGGGAAGTGCCTGGAGAAACAGACCGGCTGCCCCGCGGACCTCACCTTGTTTGTCAAAGGTGATGGAGAGCGTGATCGCTGTGGGGATCTGCTCGGACTCCAGGAAATACTGGGCAATATCCTGGGCAATGTTGCCGTGCTGCAGGATGATTTTTCCTGAATATGGTTCCCGTGCGTTTTCAATGCGCCGGGTCAGGGTCAGAAATCCGGCCCCGAAATAGGGGGATAGATTGAAATCTTCCAGCGGCTCGGTCACCGGAATCGGGTTTTGTTTGAGATACCCCCGCACTTCGCCAAAACTGCTCGCCTCCACAGACAGCCCTTTGATTGGTCCGGAGCAGTCGATGGACAGTGCCATACGGGCATCTCCCTTGACGCAGGCAGTAGACAGCAGGGTACCCATGTACGCGTGGCCCAGAACCAGGGTTTCGAGAACCCCCAGCCCGTGGGCCTCACGCATATCCTTGACCACTCGGGTGGCGGTGAGAAAGGCCCCCCGAATTTGGTCGTCGGCCATCATGAAGGTGTGAAGCCGGTCTTTCCGGCCTTCTTTGAGTTTTGCTTTCAGGGCTTCTGCTGCCATCTGTTGAGTCATACGTCTCTTGATTCCGCTTTTGTTTCGTCTGGTGTCTGTGCGTCGGGGGTGGATTCGGTTGCTTTGCCTGGCACCTGACAGGCATCTCGTAGTCAGGTGTTGATGCCCATGCGGGGCAGGATGATGACTTGCAGCAGCCACCAGACAATAAAAAGCGCTAAAAATAAAAATACGGTATTCATGTTGCGAATGCCTCCTTATACGATTTGGATTGAAGACAGCCTGACGCAGCACTGAGGGGCCGGGCGTTTTAACCCGAAACCTCAGATAAAATTTTTCAGTTTCTTAAACCCCATACTTCCGAAAAGGTGCGCAGTACGCCCGGTTTCTCTCAAGCGTTTTGCTGGCCTTTATTTTTTCCGGCTTTAATTTGAGTGATGGTATCATCCAAGGATATGCCATTTAGCCAAGTATCGCGTTCTTTTGGATAGTCTCCTTCGCCTGCAGAGAATTGGTTGAGAAACCGAATCGTATCAATACCCCCCATTTCCTTGACTAAAATGTGAGTCGCCTGGTGGTTCATTTCAGAAGCGGGCCTTGCTTGTGTATTCATATTTCCAACTTCCTAGATAAAAAAGATGGCCACAGATTAATACTTTTATTTTTTTTCAGACGCTTGTGTCCGTTTTAAGCACGCCTCTGTTTTAATCCGGTCAACAGAGTCAAAAAGCGTATTCTGAAGGGCCTCCACTTCCATGATCATTCCAATGACATCATCAAAACCGCGGTCATAATTTTTGCCGAGTGCAAGCAACTTGTCTATTTTTTCCTGGAGCTGGTTGTTGGTCTCAACTGTTTTTTTCCACGCTTTAGTATCGGTAAAACTCCGCCCGGCACTTTTGGTAATCCACTGATTGAAAGGTGAGGGTTTTTCCTCACTAGCCGAGACGGTCTTGGCTGAAATGGCTTCTGTGAGTGCACAGGTATAGTTGATCATTTCAAGTTTAAGCGCCGCGATTTCAAAAACAAACTCCATATCACAGATTTGATCCATGGGGCGTTTCAGGGTTTTGGCCCGCTGTGCGGTTGCCACCAGGCTGTCAATTTCAAATTGTACCGCTTCGGAATATTGGCTCACGCTCTCACTGACGGAGGTGTTTATTTCATTGATTCTACCCACTTCCTCAGATGTCGTGGAAAGCACGGACATCATCTTTAGCTGTTCGTTTGATCCCTCTGCAACCTGATTGACTGTATGGACAACGGAATTGATCGTATTGTTTATTTCGGCCAAGGCCTGCTTGGTCTGAAAGGATAGGGCCTTAACCTCTTGGGATACAACGGCAAATCCTTTACCATGTTCTCCTGCACGGGCGGCTTCAATGGTGGCATTCAGCGCCAGCAGATCTGTTTGTTCGGCTATATCGGTTATAGTGCTGATAATATTTTTCATCAGCCGGGTTTGCTCAAGCAGGGAACCCACCTTTTCATTGTTTATTTCGATATGACTGGATATTTCCCGGATGGATGCGATGGATGTGTTAATTGATGCAGACTGCTTTGTGGCCGCATCCTGAAGTTCATCTGATACCTGATTCAGCATCTCTGCACTTTTTTCCAGTTTTTCACCGATATTGAAGATAAATGACATCAATTCGGAAATAGATATCCCCAAGGTGTTGATGGAGGAGATAACCCCGCCCATACTGCCTGATGCATGCCCGACTTCAAGCTGTATTGTGAAATTTGATTCTGAAAATGACAAAATTGCGTTGGATATATTCTCAAATTGCTCGCGGGTGCTTGATAGCAGACGGTTGAAGTTATCCACAAGCAGGGTAAAATCTTCCTGCTCCGTATTGGTTTCCAGCTGCAGGTGGTAAAAACCACTTTGAACCTGTTTAACAGCCGATTCCACTTCAGCGATGGTTTGAATATTCTGTTCGGCAATAGTGTTGTCACGAAGAAAAAGGGCTTTTGTTTTTACCATGTTTTCATTGATGACCGCGGCCATTTCACCGATTTCATCTCGTGAAGCGATAGGTATGGGTTCCGCATCCTTCTTTTCCCGGTTTAAAAATCCAAAAAAGTCGGTCAGGCCGTTTCGAAACCTTGTCAATGGTTTCAGCACCATCCAGTGAAGCGACACCATCATACACACCAGAACCACAGCCATGAGCGTGACAATCAAGGCCAGGTAGGAATAGGATATCCGCTTGGCGACAGCCAGACGGGAGTTAAGGATCTCTATATTTTCACCGATGACATGGATGCCTACCTGTTTATCCTGAAAATCCAGGACGGGCTTGAATGTGACAAAGTAATTTTCAGTTATCAGGTATCCCTGTTCGAGCAGGGTCTGATAATCCAGCTTCTGGGCAAATCTCACCGTTTCCTCAGTGAACCATTTCTTGTTGGACACATAATAACGGTCAATTTTTACGTTTTTACCAAGGGCGGGGGACAGGGCGGCCAGTTGCGCATTGGCAAGTAGTATATAGTGTTTTCCAGCCTTTTTGAAATCACGGTTAACGCTGCCAACGCCTTGAATAAACTCCAGGGTGCCTAAATATTCGCCCGCTGCTGAAACTGGGACAATACCGCGAATGGTAAGCCCCACAAATCCGGCCTCGAACCCGGACCAGCCCTTTTTGTTCGTCGCCACATATTCCAGACTGTGCCGAAACCCTTTTAAATCGTCTCCATATTTTTTACGATTCCAGCTTCTGACAAAGGACGTGAGATCAGGGGAGTGCAGGTGGAGTTTGATATTCTGAAAATTTGAGTTTTTCTTATAGAGGCTTCCGATGACACTGATGACTTCATGCGCCAGCTCCCTGTCTTTATGCTGAAGCGCATTTTGAATATTATGGTTGGCGGCAAAGCCGATGGCATTGGTCAAACCAATATCCTTTTTTTTGTTGACCTGTGCCGTTATCTCATTGTGCAGAGCCGTTATCCGTTCATCAATCTGCTGCTCAACGAGTCTGTTACTGGTGATCCAGGAGTAGACCATGCCGACACTCACGCCTGTAAGGCCCAGGATGATGATGACAAAAAGAATTTTTAAGTAGATACTGACTTTCATGTTGCCCTCATAGGGTATTGTCTGAGAAATATAAAACTGACCCCTAACGGCGTACCCACAATGACAGGCACACCCAGATAAAAACAAGCTAATAAATACAAAACTATATCACAACATTGTTGCGGAGGTCAAATAAGGTTCCAGGCCCCTTCTCTTTCTATGGGCTATTCAGACAACGGTATTCACAGGCAGGGTGTCGTTAGCATTCCTAGTCAGGGCATGTGTTCGGACCCCGCCATTGACTACGTCATTTCTGATGGGCGGTCATTGCTCGTTTCGTTCTCGCCGTTGCGTGATCCAGATGTAATGATGGATGGCTTCAGCATCTTCAGGGGCCAGGTCCACAAACGCACAGCTACAGTGATGGGGCGGATCAATTCGAATAATTTCAAGGGTCACCGGTAGATGGCGGTTCGGGAGAATGATGTCTCCTGAAATGCGTGTGCCGGTTTCAACGTCCGGAATATCGATGGACAGCCCAGCCGCACTGATATCGGTCACGGAAAGTGATTTTTCCTGAAACCGCAGGCTCACCGGATTCTTTTCGGGCGGTGTAAACCGAAACGCAGACCGTCTGTCATACGATTCATGTACAAACAGGGTCGATTCATTTTTTTTCTTTTTCCAGAACAAACTCAACTCTCCTGTTAATGGCCCGGTGAACCGGCGTATCGTTCGGGATAATCGGCAGCATATCCGCATATCCGGTGGCGGTCAACCGGTAGGGGGAGATGCCTTTTTGTATCATGAATTTCAGCACGCCAGTGGCCCGAACCGCTGACAACTCCCAGTTGGACGGAAATTGGGAGGTGGAAATGGGGACATTGTCCGTGTGCCCCTTGATGTTGACATGATACTGCGGGTATGACCGAATGATGCGGGCGATATCATTGAGTACAGGCCGTGCCCGATCAGATAGATCCGCGGTACCGGATCGGAAAAGAATTTTTCCCTGCACCCGGATGGTGATCTTGTTGTCCATCATCTGGAGGACAATGTAGTCACCTATTTTTCGGTCGGTAATAAATTTTTTTACATCACTGATAATGCGTTCATCTGTGGACCGCAGTCCGGCAATATCTTCAATGGAGATGGCGTTATCTACCGCTTTGGGTGTCTGGAGCAGCTGTGTCAGGCCAACGGAGGGGCTGGATTCGCTCAGGCTGACCCGGATGGACGCAATGGCGATCTTGAATTTTTCAAGGCTGAGGGACGACATGGAGTAGAGGAACACAAAAAACACGAGCAGCAGGGTGACCAGATCCGAGTAAGTGACGATCCAGGCGGTCTGCGCTTCAGCTTCGTCGAGCAGATCCCTATGGCGGTTCTGGTTCATTATCTCCGCTCCATTTCATTGAGGGGTCTGCGGTTTTGTTCGGGAATAAACGAAGAAATGGATTCATACATGACCAGCGGATTATTGCTTTTGAGGATGGATATCGACCCCTCAAGCATGATTTGAAGGTTGATGACCTCGCGCACGGTGCGGGCCTTGAGCTTGCCTGCAATGGGCAGGAAAAACAAGGTGGCGAGAAGGGATCCGTAAAACGTGGTGAGCAGGGCCACGGCCATGGCTGGACCGATGACGGAAGGATCCTGAAGCTTACTGAGCATCTGGACGAGCCCGATCAGGGTGCCGAGCATGCCGAAGGCCGGGGCATAGGTCCCCATTTTTCGAAAGACGTCCTGCACCCCAAAGTGCCGGAGCTTCAGGGTATCGATTTCCGTCTGAAGAGAAGAGCGGATCAGATCTTCTTCCGATCCGTCAGCAATGAGGCCCAGGGCTTTTTTCAGAAACCCGTGTTCTGTGTTGACCTTACTGAGTTCCAGAAGTCCCTGCCGGCGACTGATGTGACAGAGCCGGATCATGGTGGAGACCATGTGGTTGGGGTCATCCGTATCCTGCAGAAACACGAGAAATGCGGCTTTGAAGGCGGCCAGGACATCCTTGAGGGGAAAGGTGAGCAGCGTGGTGGCAAGAGTGCCGCCAAAGACGATCATCAGGCCAGGAATATTGATAAAATGATACGCATCACCGCCGAGCAAAATCGCACTGACGATCAGAGAAATACCTGAAAAAATACCAATAAGTGAAGCGATATCCATGTGACGTGGTCCTGTTTACGAAGGTACGGCATGTGCATTTTCGGTAACCGGGTAACTATACGCGGATTGAATTCGTTTTGTCAAAACGGTTGAAGGCGTATCGCAGGCTGACTTAGACATATCTGGTATTTCCGCATCTACGCAGTCTTTGACCAGGGCATGTTCTTCCCGGATGGCCTCCGGCTCCCAGCGTCCGGGACGGTAAAACTTGACGACCAGACGCGTACCGTCTTCGTCCATCCGCTCGTAGACCCGGTTGATATGGCTTTGCAGGGGGGTGGTCAGGCCAGTGAACTGGTGGTCTGTTGCCCACTCTACAGCCATGAGTATACGATCCGGGCTCAGACGTTCAAAGTCGCCCAGCGGCGGGGTTGCGGACGGCGCCGCAGGGTTGATCTGTGACATGGATACTGACTTTCTATTAATCAGAGGTGTCCCGGTGACAGATTAGGCGAAGGCCCAGGTTGGCGTAACGCAGGTCAGGGGCGAAGCGTCTCCGGTCAATGACCCGGCAGCGCTGGGGCGGGAGGTTCCACGCACCGCCTCTGCCCACCCGGCTTCGCTGTGCGGCAGGTATCGCAATCGCAGCATGCTCCCCTGCCATGGGCAGATGCGTGTCCGCATTGCTCTGGTATGGATCTTCGCACCACTCGGACACATTGCCGCACAGGTCGTAGATGCCAAGCGCATTGGGCTGTTTTTCTCCCACGGGATGGGTGGTATACATGCTGTTCCCCTTGTGCCAGGCCACGAGGTCCGGGTCGTCACTTCCTGAAAAGCGATACACGTCTTCAGGCTGGCGTGCTGCGTATTCCCACTGGTATTCAAAGGGGAATCCCAAGGTATAATTTCCCGGTCCAAGGGCATTGAGGCGGTCGATGAAGTCTTTTGCCTCATACCATGAGATTTGTTCTACCGGGTGCCGGCCCCCTTTTTTGAAATGGGAGGGGTTGGTTTTCATGATTTTATACCATTCTGCCTGAGTAACGGGATATTTGGCCATCCAGAAACCTTCCACGTCAACTTCATGGGTCGGCGTTTCATTGTCCCGTGTGGTGGGATCGGTATCTGTGCCGCCCATGATGAAACAACCATCCGGTACCCAGACAAAGGGCATACCCAGTACCGGCTCTTCCCAGCGTCTGGATCTGGTCGGGAACGCTTTTTTTATCGGTTGTCGGGATGGCTGGGATGCGGCGGGTCCGGGGGCTGCGTGCGTTACCTCAAGAAAGGGGGGATCTTCGTCAAAAATACGGATGATATGCTCAAAACTAGGGGGCCGCTGCATGGGGTCGAAGTTCAGGCTCTGCGAGATGCCGTTTCGGATATGCTGGGGAAGTTTCCGGTTATGCAGGGCAACACCGCCGTGCTTTTTCATGAGCCCGATCCGCTCAAGGAAGTCCTTGTCGTCATGGGGCAGCCGGCCTTCGCACAGAAAGTATGCAATCAGGCCAAAGGCAAATATCATGCTGGGCAGATCCGGGGATTTGCCTTCGAGGATCAGCTCCGGGGCAGACCACGCCGGAGAAAGCTGGGTGCCAGCTGCTGTCATGGAAAGTGAGTGCAGCCGCTTGAATCCGCCGAGGTCTCCGATGACCAGCTCATTCCTGCGGGTCACCAGGAGATTGGAGGGTTTCAGGTCAGTGAAGAGAAACCGGTCCGCTCCTGTTGCTGTGATGCGGCTCAGGGTGCGTGCAAGGGTGACGGAGAAGCGCCGGATGTCTGCCAGGGGCAGGGGAAAATGGTCCAGCACGTAATTCTGGAGATTGAACGGGCAGTATTCCATGAGAATGACGAGGTCTGCCTGGAACTGATGTTTTATGGTGTCATGCTCGAGAAAATGGAAATCATGAATATCAATGACCCCTTCCCCCTTGATGGCTTCGTAGTATTCGAGCACTGCATGAAAATCCCGGGAGAGCTTGGAGATCAGTTCTGTCTGGGAGGAAAACTCCAGGCTGCGTTCGGCCATGATGGGCACAACTTTGGCGGCACGGGTTTTCAAGTTGTCTTTCACAAGATAGACACTGCCGTAAAGACCTTCACCGATCTTTTCAACCGTCTGATACGTGGGCATGCAGCGCTTGAGGAGTTTTTCCATGTCAGGGGTAAATCTCCGCGAGAATAAAGCTTGTATTGTCCTTCAGCCCCTTTTCGGAGAGTGCCTCGAGCAGGGCTTTGCCCGGCGCCTCAACGACGCTGGTCAGAATTTGGTGGAGTTGGTGATCCGGATACAGGTCACTGACACCGTCCGAACAGATCAGCAGCCGGGTGGGACTGTCAATGGGATACTCTATGATAAACGGCTGGTGTTTACCCCAGATATCCTGGAAGGCCGGTCCGATACCGAAGGAGACCAGATTCCGGTAAGGGTGGGTGAATGCTTCTTCCGAGGAGATTGCACCTGTATCGATCATTTCCTGGACATAGGAATGATCGTGGGAGATGCAGCGGATGGTGTCGGTGTCGTAGGTATAGACCCTGCTGTCACCGGCATTGAAGACGGTGATGCTGGTGTCTCTTACAATCACGCCGGCAATGGTGGTTCCGGAATTGCCGGAGAGGTCTGCTTCCGCACTCTGCTGAATGGTATAGAGCAGGTGTTCTACGTCGTTCGATGTTTCGGGCATTTCAGCTTCTGCAGTGGTTAGCAGCTCGCTGCAGGCAAATGCGCTGGCTTTTTCTCCGTGGGAGTGACCGCCCATGCCGTCACAGACGGCAAGGAAACAGTCCGGGCCCAGGAGTTCAACTTCATGATACAGATGATTTTCCTGAAAGAAATTCTGGCCGACCAGCAGGCTGTCTTCCTGATTGGTCCGGGGGCCGAGTTCCATGATGTTGGTGCAATGGCAGCGGATAGTCTTGATCCTTTCGATAGCGGTGATGTTCAGGGCCGGTCTGCTTCGTGACGATACACGCGACGGAGGTCAGAGCTCAGCACTTTTTTTAAAACCCTGGTAGGCTATTATGGCACAGCATACGCCCGCTGTCTATAGGCTGCGGGACTCTGTTTTCTGTAAACGATCCTGTTGCGGCCGTAAAGGTGGCGTAGCATCCTTCCGTTCGTGATGTGAATCCGGTCAGTTGCCTTTTATTTCCCGCGGGATTCGGGCGGTAATGGCGGAGGTGATTTCATAATTGATGGTCCCGGCCCACCCGGCCACTGTTTCGGCCGACAGTGCACCCGTCTGATCCCGACCAAACAGGATTACCCGGTCTCCGGAGGAAACGTCTGGCGCTTCGGTTACATCGACCATGCACATGTCCATGCAGACGCGTCCGACAAGGGGACATGCGGTGCCATTTATCCGGACAACCGCTGTGTTGGACAGGCATCGAGGGTACCCGTCCGCATAGCCGATGGGCAGGGTGGCGATGCGCCGCTCTGATGCGGTAATATGGGTGCGGCCGTAGGAGATCGCTGTGTGTGCAGGAACGGTTTTGAGATGGAGAATCCGGGTTTCCAGTGTCATGGCAGGGTTCAGATGGATGCGGGAGGTAAACGCCGGATCCGGATAAAGCCCGTAAATACCGATGCCGCAGCGGACACGGTCCAGCCGGCTGTCCGGCAGGCTGAGGGTTGCCGCCGTGTTGGCGGCATTCAGGGTGCCGGGGTCGATACCCCGGTTGCGAATGGCTGATACGGCGTCCATAAACCGCTGCACCTGGCGTCTGGCATGGGAAAGATCCGGCGCGTCGGCTGTCGCCAGGTGGGTCATGCACCCGTCAAGGGTCAGCCCCGTGTGCTGTGAAATGAAGGCGGCGATTTCTGCGGCTGCTTCCGGGGGAAACCCGAGCCGGCTCATACCTGTATCGATTTTGATCTGAATGGGGATCGGCTGGCCGGATTTTTCCCCGGTTGCGGCAAGGGCGCGTATCAGTTCACGGTCAGTCACAGTGGGAACGATCCGGTAACGGGCTGCAAGGTCTGCGGCTTCAGGAACGATGCTGCCCAGGACCTGGATGGGACAGGTGAACCCCTGGTGGCGAAGGTGGATCGCCTCTTCGATCAGCGCAACGCCCAGACAGTCGGCCCCGGCACGCAAAGCGGCGGAGGCGGCGATGCTGGCGCCGTGTCCGTATCCGTCAGCTTTGACAACGGCCATGAAACCGGCGGATCCGGCAAGCGATTTCAAGGTGGAGACATTTTGGGAGATGGCAGACGGATCAATCACTGCCCGTGTGGGTCGCATCCGTTGTATGGGATGACACGGGGCAGTCGGGGGCGTAAAAACGTGCATGGGGCCGCCTTTTATTGCAGGAACAGTGGACGGATGTCCGGCATAAAACAGCTCTCATGGCCGCTATTCATGATCGGCCACATGGGGAGGGTCTCATAAAATAAAGGAGAAGGCAAGCCGGTCGTGTGTTTCAAGGTGTAAAAAAAACGTATAGATACACGCGATGGGGTATCCAGTGACCGACGCATCAGAGACGGTTGACAAAGGACGCCTTCTCGCATATATTCAATAAGTTACTAAAAAATGAAAGCGAAACGTATATCTGATGCTGGTGATTCCCGGATTCTATCGGTTGGTGAAATTGCATGAAACCGCGCAGGTGCTCATTTGCCGGGCCATTCGTCAGTCCGATCAGCGGGCTGTGATTGTTAAAATCCTCAAGGGGGATGCGCCGGCGCCGGAAAAGGTGATGCAGCTGAAACGCGAGCTGCATCTGCGGGCCCGTGTAAGGTGGAAAAACCGGCTGGAGCTGCTCACCATTGAAGCACAGAAACAGCGGGTCATGGGCGTGTTCGCCGACCCTGGTGGAGAGACCCTTCAGCAGGTGATGCGCAGGAAGCGGCTGTCTGTAACGGCTTCTCTGCGGCTTGCAGTGCAGATGACCCGGCTGCTGGATGCCATTCATTCCGCAGACTTGCATCACCTGGGGCTGACACCATCGATTCTGCTCATCGGCACCGACTATGACGTGATCGATCTGATCGATTTCAGTTCTGCCTCCCTGGATCACCAGGTGCCGGCACGCTTGATATTCCTGCATGAGCTCATCTTTTCCGCCAATTGTTACCTGGCTCCGGAGCAGAACGGTCAGACCCATCAGTCGCCGGATTACCGATCAGATCTCTATGCATTCGGCGTCATCCTCTATGAGCTGATCTGCGGCAGAAAACCCTTTGCGTCCAAAGCGATCCATGAACCGCGCCATGCTTCTGTTGCGGCGGATCCGGCCTTTCCCTCCGAGGTGGATCCGGACATTCCGGAGCAGGTCTCCCGTATGCTGTTAAAAATGATGGCGAAAAATCCGGAACAGCGCTACCAGAGTGCGGGGGGAATCCGTGCGGACAGTGAACTCTGCCTTCGAAAAATGCAATCAGAAGGCAGGGTGGGCCTGTTTCCGCTGGGGCGTCAGGATAGCCCTGACAAATTCTGCATTAAGGATAAACGGTACGGCAGAGACGCGGAACTGGACCGGCTGATGGAAGCCTATGACCGGATTTGTGAGGGCGGGAAAGCTGTGGTGGTCCTCAGCGGGCCGGCGGGCATGGGGCGAAGCTCACTGGCCATGGAAATGGTCAGGCCGGTGATCCAGCAGAAAGGCGTTTTTGTGACGGCGCGGTTTGACCCCTTTTCCCGCCGCACACCCTTCGGCGCATTGGTGGAGACTCTCAGAGCGTTCTGCCGGCAGGTGCTTGCCGGGGGGGGAGATGTGCTTGAAGGCTGGCGTGCGCGTCTGCAGGCGGCGGTGGGGGAAAATGGCCGGGTGATGACGGATGCGATTCCGGAAATGACGGCCATCATCGGTGACCAGCCGCCTGTCAGCACGCTGGATGTCAGTGACGACCAAAACCGGTTTGCCCAGGTCCTGGGAAAGGTGTTCCGGGTCTGTTGCCGTGCCGACCATCCCCTGGTGGTGTTTCTTGATGATTTTCAGTGGGTGGATATTGCCTCACTCCGGTTTGTGGAGACGCTGGCGCGGATGAATAGTCTGACGCATCTGATGATTCTGGTCTCTATCGTAGAAAAAGAGAACCTAGGGAGCGCTGCCATTCCCTTGATCATGGAGCGGATCCGGAAAGAGATGGACGATTTTCAGGTGGTCGAACTCGGACCGCTTTCTCTGGCCAGTATTATCGAGCTCCTGACAGACCTTTTTCATGTGGGCTCAGACCCTGTCGTACCCCTGGCTGAGACGGTACTGGAAAAGACCGGCGGGACGCCGTTTTTTATTAATGCATTTCTCCGGGCGCTTCACGGAGAAGGACTGATCGCATACGACGGTGACGCAGGGGGCTGGCAGTGGGATCTGATTCAGATCCAGGCCCGCCCGATCACGGCGCATGCCGTGGACCCTCTGTACGGGCGTCTCAGTCGGCTGACGCCTGAGACCAGAAACCTGCTGCAACATGCAGCCTGCCTGGGCCGTCGGTTTGATCTGTCCCTGCTTGCCATTATTCTCGAGTCGGCGATCCAGGAAACCGCCGACTTGATCCGGGAGGCGCTTACCGCCAAACTGATCCTGCCTCTGGATGATGCGGGAAAACTGTTTGAAGTGGCCGGCTCGAATGCAAGATTGTGTATGGGTGCAGAATACGCGTTCTTCCATGAACGAATCCAGCTCGGGGCATATGAGCTGATTCCCGAACCGGATCGGGACGCCTTTCACTGGAAGATTGGCCGTCTGCTGTGGGACGGGCTTTCGTCAGAGGCACGTGAAATACACCGGTATGATATTGTCAATCATCTGAATCGGGGGGCCGGATGTGTATCGGATCCGATGGCCCGCCACTGCCTGGGGCGCATCAATCTGGATACCGCCCGGGCTGCCCGGCACGCCGGTGCTTGTGAGTCCGACTACGCATACTGCAGGAAAGGCCTTTCCGTACTGCCCGAGTCTGTTCGGCTCTCTACTGATCCGCTGGCACTGGATCTCTGGGTCGAGGCGCTTGAAGCCGCGTTTTCAAGCGGCGAATATGCTGAAATGGACACTATCTTTTCCCATGTGATGACCCTGAAGGATCTGCCGTTCGAGATCCAGATGCGCCTTTACGAAACGCGGATCAAAGGGTGTGTGGTTCAAAACCGGAATCGCGAGGCCATGGATGCTGCGGTCCAGGCATGCGCACGTCTGCAGATGCCGATTCATAAACAGCCCGGCCGGCTGGGGCTTGTTCTCCGGATACTGGCAGTGAAGGCCCAGCTCATGGTGGTCTCGAAAGGGCGGAAGGCCGGCCTGGATCGGCTGTGCCGACTACCGGAAATGACAGATCCCCGGGCCCGGGCTGCCCTGCGGATTTTTTCGCTTTTGGGTCCTGGCGCGTACCTGACCGCACCCGAACAGATGGTGCAGATCGTTCTGCGGGCCGTATCCCTGAGTCTGAAATACGGCAACAGCCCAGTGTCGCCTTATTTTTATGCGGCATACGGGCTGATTCAGTCCGGAATCATGGGGAATATCCGCCAGGGGCGGGCCTTTTTGGATCTGGCAGATGCGCTGATAGAAGCAGGGTGCGCAGATGGGACAGGGGTCCGGACCCGGCTGATGCTGCTGGAACTCCTGGCGCACTGGACCGTTCCCCTGCGGGACACCCTGGAACCGCTGGAAAAGAACAGGGCAATGGCACTGAGGATCGGTGACGCGGAATATGCCGCCTTTTCCGCCAAAGCATGGGCCTGCCAGGCCCTGCTGGCAGGTGTCCCTTTGCCGAAAATCGCCTTTCAGATGGATGAGAGCGCGGCGCTCATGCGTCGCCACAACCAGTTGGGAACACTGGTGCTGCACCAGATATATCAGCAGACAATCGCCACACTGCGCACGCCTTCGGACAGCCCGTGTGCGATTGTCAGCGAGGCCTGCAACCCATTGCAAATGATCCCGGGGTACCGGATTTCCGGAGATAGGATCGCGTTGGGTGTCCATTACTTTTGCAGGCTATACCTGAGCGTCGTGTTTGGCGAGACAGATGAGGCGGTAAGATGCGCTGATCAGTTGACCCGGTACCTGGATCGGGTGATCGGCGCCAGCTTGGTTCCGGTTTCCTGCCAGCTGGATTCGCTCAGCCGGCTGCGGCAGATGGATCCGAAAAAGCGGACCTGGGCCGACCGGAAACGGCTTGCGCGTGTGCGGCAAAATCAGCGAAAACTTGGCAGATGGGCCCGCCAGTGTCCAGTGAACTACAAACACCGGTATGTTTTGGTACAAGCGGAACGCTGCCGGGTCACCGGCCGGGTTGAAGCAGCCATGAACCTGTATGATCAATCCATTCAGCTGGCACGGGAAAACCGGTATCTTTCCGATGAGGGACTGGCCAGTGAATTTGCCGGACATTTTTACGAGGGGCTGGGGAAACCCCATATTGCCCGGTACTATTACCAGGATGCGATCTATGCCTATATCAACTGGGGAGCTTTTGCCAAGGTGGCACAGCTGAATGCCCATCTCCATGATTCGGCCAGAGCAGGCGCGCCTCCGTTCTCCCCCTTCGTCGGGCTGAGTGCGACTGTCGAGGAGGCGGGAGAAGGCATTGATCTGCAGTCATTCATCAAGGCTGCCCGGGCGATTTCCGGAGAAATCGTGCGCGAGCGGATCCTGGAACGGCTGATGCAGAGGCTCATTGAAAACGCCGGTGCCCGAAAAGGATTTCTGATCCTCAACCGGGACGGCGAGCTGATTGTGGAAGCCCGGCAAACCACTGATGCGGGCGATCCCATGGTGATGGATCCGGTTCCCCTTGAAAACGCCACAGACCTGCCGATCACCATGGTTCGCTATGTAGAACGGACCGGCGACAGCCTCGTGATTTTCGATGCCGCCAACTGGAACCGTTTCAGCCGGGATGCCTATGTGATTCAGCACCCGCCCCGGCCCGTGATCTGCATGCCCATCATGCTGCAGAAAAAGGTCGAGGCGATCATCTATCTGGAGAACGCGCCACGCACCGGGGTGTTTACGGAAGACCGTGTCAAAACCCTGCAGCTGCTGGCCAGTCAGGCGGAAATTGCCATTGAGCACGCCCAGATGTATCAACGTCTGGAGGAATCGGAACGTAAATACCGCGGCTTGTTTGAAAATGCCGTCGAAGGGATTTTCCAGATCGATATGGACGGCCGGATTATCAGCGCCAATCCCGCCCTGGCCCAGGTCATGGGGTATGATTCCCCGGAAGCACTGATTGATTCGGTGAGGTATCTGGGCGAAGCCAGTTTCGTGGACCCGGCAGACCACAGGGCCTTTGAGCAGGAGATGGTCAAAGAAGGCCGCGTGAGCGGATTTGAAACCCGGCTTTACCGGAAAGACGGGAGGGTATTCTGGGGGTCGCTATCGTCCCGGGTGATGACAGCCGCAGACAATACCCCATTGTATTATGAAGGGGCCATTGTGGATATCACTAGCCGGAAGCATGCCCAGGCGCATATACGGAGCCTCACCCAGGAGCTGATCAAGGCCCAGGAGAATGAGCGCCAGCGGATCTCTTTTGACCTGCACGATAACGTGGCCCAGGATCTGGCGTCCCTGACACTGGCCTGTGAAACGTTTTTTGATGGCGAACCGGAGACGTCTGGTCGTCTCCGGGCACGGATGCAGCAAATTTCAAGCGTGCTCAAGGGCTCCATCAAGACGATTCGGGATCTAGCATATGGTCTGCAGCCGCCCAGTCTGGACCAGCTGGGGCTGGTGCAGGCCCTGTTCCAGTACTGCGAGGAGTTCAGCGAGACCACCGGTCTTCAGGTGGATTTCAATTCCGCCGGGATTGAGGAGCTGGATCTTGGATTTGATACGGAAATCAATCTGTACCGGCTGGCGCAGGAAGCCTTGAACAATGTACGGAAGCATGCCGGCGCCACGCGGGTGGTTATCCGGTTTGTGGCGTCTTCTCCCAACATCATCCTGCGCATCGAAGACAACGGGTCGGGGTTTGATGTGGCGGCGTCGAGCGTTGCCGGTGGGCATGAAAAGCGGATGGGGCTTCGCAGCATGCGGGAACGGGTGAATATGCTCGGCGGGGACATGCGGCTGGTCTCCCGTCTGGGTGAAGGCACCCGGATCCATGTAAAAGTGCCGATGCCGTAAAGCGCGTAGGGTGAATGCCGGATAATGGCATGGGTTTCGGGGTTATTTAGCCGGCTGGTTGGCTTTTAGGATACGGATGATTTCCGGAATGTTCTGATCAGCCAGATCCATGGGAAAGGTGCAGGCGCCGGCGCCGAAGTGGCCCCCGCCGTTGAAACCGGAGAGCATTTCTCCCACGTTGACACGGCAGGTGGTGTTGAAGATGCTGTGTCCCACGCTGAGGATGATGCGCCTGGTGTCTTTATGATCCAGCCGAACCTTGATACTGGCATAGGCGTCCGGGTAGAGGGAATAGACAAGAAAACGGTTCCCGTTAGGCGGTGTGCTGCCGAACGGCCTGAGATCGGTCAGTGTCACACCTTCGTCCTGAACGGTGTGGTCGCGGAGAATATCCACATAGGCTGTGTTCTCCCGTACCACCGCTTCACAGCGGCGGATGACTTCTGGATGGGACATGACCGACGTGATGGGTGATTTCCGGAGCAGGTTGACCAGGAGGTTCCAATAGGTTTCGTCCGATGCGTCCCGGTTCTTGATGGTCATGGACAGGTGGATGTAGGGGAAGCGTTCCGGGGTGAGTACCTGTTCCCGGGTCAGATCAGCGGCATCAATTCGGTCTGTCTCGACAATCAGCTCATCATACGACCGTTCAAGCCGGTCTCGATAATAGTCATAGACAATGCCGGCTGCAGAGGGCGCAATGCGGAACGCGCCTTCAAACGGGGTGTCGATCCGGTTGGTATAATGGTGGTCGAACCACATGGAACACCGGGGGTCGTAGGGCAGGTTGGCAAGGATATCCCCCTCGCGGATGTCGGCCCTGCGGTTCTGGATATCATTGGGTTCAATCCAGAGAATCGGGGCATCAATTGTTTCAGCTTCCAGCAGAATGACGGCACAGACCAGTCCGTCCATATCGGGTCGCGTGACGATTCGCATGGGAGCGGTTCCTTAATGATTTAGATGTATCTGGCAGCCGTTTGATTACGCAGGCGTCTTGCCAGATGTTTGCAGATGATCCGGGATATGGCCGGCTGTTTGTCCGGCGCTTCACCTGTCGAATAAAAACAAGAATATCTATAGGAAAAAAAAATATAGATCAAGCTTTTTTTTACTGGCCCGGAAAAATAGTTTGTATAGAAATTTATTCAGATTCCGGAGACACGTTGTTCTGCAGAGAAACGATCCTGAGCACTAGCGAAACCGTCCGTTCAGGGCCTGCAGATCGGTTGGGTGATGTTTAAAGAGCGGAGTGCGTTTTTATAACCCCACGCAGCGCGGTAGGTATTGACATTTATCGGGAGTTTAATTATCTAATTCTTATTCATGTGAACAATATTACTTTCCCGTGAAGTCCTTCGTAAACGATGTTTGTGATACAAGCGTGTGTAACTATAGATTCGTTTTTTTAAATGATTGCTCCGGCATCGGTGAAACGACAGCCGGTCAACCGCCGGAACAGGCCGGGATGCAGATGCCGGCTGCCGGAAGACAGGGGGGAAGACGGAAAATGGGTGAAAACAGTCCGGTCATTTTTAAAGATCCTGATAAACTCGTTGATTTCATTATTGAAAAAGTAGGCAAGAAGCTGGTACTGGGGATGCAGCTCGGGCTCGGCAAGCCGAATAACATTGCCAATGCCGTCTATCGGCGAGCCGTGGCAGATCCGACGATTTCCCTGAAGATTGTCACCGCCCTTTCCCTTGAACCGCCGGTCTGGGGAAATGACCTGGAGCGCCGGATGCTTGAGCCTATCGTGGATCGGATCTGGAAGGGGTACGTGCCCCTGGATTATGCCAGGGCCGTGCGCGAGCAGACCCTGCCGCCCAATGTGGAAGTCTCTGAGTTTTTCTACAAGGCCGGGGCGTTCATGAACAATGACCATATGCAGCAGAACTACATCTCGGTCAACTACACCCATGCTGCCCGGGATGTCACGGCGGTGGGTATGAACGTCGCCGGTGCATTGATCGGCCAGAAGGAGCTGGACGGCCAGCTGAAATACAGCGTGGGCTGCAACGGCGATACGGCCATGGATGCGCTGGATCTCATGCGCAAGGATTGTGAGGCAAAAGGCCGGGCAGGAATCGCGGTGGGTGAACTGAACACCCAGCTGCCGTTCATGTACGGTGATGCTGTGCTTGATCCAAGCGAGTTCGATGCCATACTGGATAACTCGGAAATCGAGACCACCCTGTTTGGGGTGCCCAAAGAAGCCATCAATACCACCGACTACATGATCGGTATGCATGCCAGTTCGATTATCAAGGATGATGGCACCCTGCAGATCGGTATCGGTTCTCTGGGGGATGCCATTGCCTACGGCCTGGATCTGCGTCACCACAACAATGATATTTATCAGGCGGTACTCAAGGAATCCGGGCATCTGGAAAACGCTGCCGACTTGATCCGTGAATGGGGCGGGCTGGAACCGTTTGAAAAAGGCTTGTACGGTGCGACGGAAATGTTTGTGGATGCATTCCTGCATCTGTACCAGCGGGACATCATGCGCCGCCGCTGCTATGACAATGAAGCAATTCAGGAAGTGGTCAGCAGCGGAATCGGGGAAGACGGTAAGGTCACACCTGAGTTTATGATCGCGCTGTTGAAAAATGGCCGCATCCATCCGCGGCTGACTCAGAAAGATTTCAACATGCTCGTCGATTACGGCGTCTTCGAGGAAGGATTGACCTATGAATCCGGCATGATCAAGCAGGGCGATGCGTCGTATTCCGCTGATTTCACCAATAGGGACAACCTTAATGCGGTGATTGAGAATTGTCTGGGCACAAAACTGAAAAAAGGATACTGGATCCACGCCGGATTCTATGTGGGCCCTCCCAGCTTTTACGAGACCATGAATGCCATGAACGATGCGGAACGGATGGAGATCAATATGACATCGGTTCTCAACGTCAACCAGCTTTACGGCAACAACGCCTATGCCTCCGAAGCCCTGAAGCTGATGCAGCGGAAAAACGGCCGGTTCATCAATGCGGGGCTGATGGCGACCCTGGGCGGCGCCATTGTTTCAGATGGCCTTGAAAACGGGAAAGTGATCAGCGGGGTCGGTGGGCAGTACAACTTTGTCAGCCTCGCCCATGCCATGGATGACGCCCGGGGCGGAATCATGATCCGCAGCACCCGTGGCAGCGGTAAAAAACTCGTATCGAATATTGTTTTCAGTTACGGGCATACAACGGTTCCCCGGCACCTGAGGGACTTGGTTATCACCGAGTACGGCATTGCCGATATCCGCAGCAAATCCGACAAAGAGATTATCAAGGCCATGCTCAATATAGCGGATTCCCGGTTCCAGGATCAGCTGCTCTCCAGGGCCAAGAAAGCCCGGAAGATCGAGCAGGACTATGTGATTCCCGATCGTTTCCGAAACAACACGCCCCAGCGGCTGGAAGCGATCCTGAAGCCTATGCGGGAAAAAGGCTTTTTCCAGGCGTTCCCGTTTGGTACGGATTTTACGGATCAGGAAATCCAGATCGGGAAAGCCCTGCGCGGCTTCAAATCAGCAATGGCGGAAAAGAAATTCAGTACGCTGAAACAGGTGGGCGGTCGTTTGTTCAAGCCGGTTCCGGAAGCGGCGGTGGCGTATCTGGAACGCCTGCAGCTGGACAACCCAGGCTCTCTTAAGGAAAAACTCCTGCAGAAGGTGGTTATTGAGGCATTGTCCGCAGCCAAGGTCATCTAAACATCGTTGCCGGAGCGAGAACCCCTGCAAACAAAGGTCCTTTTCGGCGCTGGCCGGAAAGGACCTTTGTGTTCGGGCGGGGTATCACGGCTCAGGAAGCGGTCCACGTATCCGGCGTAAAGTTCAGGGTGGCAAAATAATCCTGAGGGGTTTCCGCGCGGCGGATCAGGGATACGGATCCGTCTGTTTTGAGGAGCAGCTCCTTGGGGCGCATGCGGCCGTTGTAGTTGAATCCCATGGCATGACCGTGGGCACCCGCGTCATGGATGAAGAGCAGATCACCTTCGTCTATCAAGGGGAGCTCCCGCTGAACGGCAAACTTGTCGTTGTTCTCGCACAGGGAACCGACCACATCGACGGGCGGAGCAGAGGGGGCGGCCTCTTTTCCCGGGACCGTGATATGGTGATACGCATCATACATACCCGGCCGCATCAGGGATGACATGCAGGCATCGACGCCCACATAAGTCCGGTAGATTTCTTTCCGGTTGATGGCGGTGGTGACCAGGGTACCATGCGGACCGGTCATGAACCGTCCGCTTTCCATAAAGAGCCGTGGCATGTACCTGTTTCGGGTCTGAAATTCAGCAAAGCGGGCCGTGATTTCATGGCCCATGGCCGTGATATCAATGGGGGTGTCTTCCGGGTGATAGGGGATGCCGATGCCGCCGCCGATGTTGATAAACTCGAACCGGATGCCAAGGGCTTTAGATATATCGGTGATCAGCGCGAGCAGGGTCTGGGCGGTTTCGACGATATAGGTGGTATTCCGTTCATTGGATGCCAGCATGGTATGCAGGCCGAACCGGGTCGCACCTTTGGCCATAGCCTGCTGGTACGCATCAATGATCTGGTCATGACTGACACCGTATTTGGCTTCCGACGGGTTGCCGATGATGGTGTTCCCCGTGCGCCGGGGACCGGGGTTGTACCGGAAGCAGATCAGCTCGGGCATTTTCGGAACCTTGTCGATCAGGGAAATATCATCCAGGTTCAGCAGGCAGCCGCCCGTTTCCAGGGCACAAATGAATTCGTCCGCAGAGGTGTTGTTTGAGGTGAACATGAGATCCTCCGGCACAGCGCCTGCGTTCCGTGCCAGCATGAGCTCGGGGATGGAGCTGCAGTCGAACCCGAACCCCTCATCTTTCATGATGGCTAAAATGGCCGGGTTGGGCAGGGCTTTGACGGCAAAAAACTCCTTGAACCCCGGAATCCCTTTGAACGCCTCCTTGAGCGCCCGGCAGGTGTCACGGATGCCGGTTTCATCATAGATATGAAACGGCGTGTTGAAATGGGCCGCTAGCTCCCGTGCAATGGGGGTGAGTCGCTGGGTAAACTCAGGTGACATGGGCATGGGTGTCGCTCCTTGTAAGTGGGATACTGCCTGGATACCGGTCTATTCTATCTGCCAGGCGTCTGTAAATATAGATGAAAGAACTCAAATAACCCCTTTGTTTCTTTCATGATGTGTCATTGGCGAACCGCGGTGAAAGACCGGGCGGTCCATGGCCGTTATTCGCCAACCGCATCCAGCGGCAGGCGGGATGTTTCCTTGTCAGTGGCCATCACAATCATGGTCCGGGTGCGGATGCCGGGGGCCATGGGCAGGAGGGTTTCATGGACCAGGGCATCAAGGCCGACAAGCGATCTCGCTCTGACTTTCAGCAGGAGGCCGTCATGACCGGCAATGGTGTGGAGTTCCAGAACGCCTGGCAGGTCTGCCAGCCGGGTTCTGACCGAGACGTGTGCGTCGGCGTCCGGCAGTTCTACCTGGATAAAGGCAAGGACCGGATACCCGAATTTTTCCGGGTTGAGACGGACTTCATATCCGTCAATGAACCCCTGCTTTTCAAGTTTGCGAACCCGTTCGAGCACACCCGAGGGGGCCATGCCTACCTGACGGGCCATCTCCACGTTGGGAATACGGGCTTTTTCCTGAAGTATCTGCAAAATGTGACGACTGATCGTGTCCAGCATGATGAATCTCCGATGATTTTTGTATGAAATATGATTTTTGTGTCTTATTGTCAAATATTATTTTCAAAAAAAATAAAAAATAAGAACAATATTCTGATAAATAGAAAATATTAAGAATGGAAGGGCGGCGTGTATGAAGAGAACCGTCCCGGATGGCAGGGGGATATCCGTCGATGGGAGACAAATTGTTTTGCAAAGCACGGAAAAATGATTTAAAAAACAAAAGGTGATGAGATGATTTTCACCCGGCAGTTGCCGTCATCCAGTCAGTAGAATTTCCTCCCCGATCCCCAGTCCGATTGTTGATTGCCGTTTTTCGGGGGCAAAAGCATGCAAACCGGATTGATTCATGACGTTAGACGATAAAACCACCATACTGGTTGTGGATGATGAAGAGCCGATTCTTGAAATTGTCGGCGAGTTCTTTGAACAGCGGGGATACCGTGTACTGACGGCCCGGAATGGTCTTGAGGCGGTTGAGGTGCTGGGCCGTGAAAAGATCCACTGCTGCTTTACTGACATCAATATGCCCGAGATGAATGGCCTGGAGCTGGCGGAATACATCCGGGTGAATGACAACACGATTCCGGTGGTGAGCATGACCGGGTATCCGTCACTTGAAAGCACCATCCACACCTTGAAGAACGGAGTGGTCGACTACCTGATCAAACCGGTGAATCTCGAGCAGATGGAAGTCTGTGTCAGGCGCGTGCTCAGGGAACGGAACCTGTTTATTGAAAATATTCTGCTCAAAAAAGAGGTGGATGGAAAAAACCGCCTGGAAGCCCTGAACCGGGAGCTGATGAACAAGGTGGAGGAACTGAACAATTTCAACAAGATTATGAGCGATTTTACCGCTATCAGTTCAAGCGATGAACTGTTTCGGCGGGTGGTCGACTTGTGCATTGAGGTCGTCAATGCTGCTGAAGCCCGTTTTTTCATCATCAGCGATCTGTCTGTGGCACCTTTTGAAGTGATTTCGGCAAAAGCCGGGGGACAATATCGAGTTGATCCTGTCGAGCCGCCCCAGGGAGCTGATTTTGAACGCATTGTCCAGGGCGTTGCGGCAGATGAGCTTCCCCTGCTGGTAAAAGAAAACCGAGGTGTGGAGGGATTACCGGCGTCGATCACCTCCTTCATGGCGGTCCCTTTAAAGATTCGGGAGAAGGTCTTTGGCGTACTCACGGCAGCCGCTTGTGAGCCGAATGTCTTTTTCAGCCAGAAAGATCTCTACTACCTGTCGTTCATGTGTCAGAAGGCTGCCTATGGATTAGAAAACCTGGCATTGTATGAAAATATCTATGAAAATCTGTTTGCCACCCTGTCCGCGTTTGTGACGGCCGTTGAAGCACGGGATGCTTACACGAACCAGCATTCCAGCCGAGTCACCGATTATTCGGTGATTATCGGGCAGGCCATGGGCTGCTCCAAGGAAGAGCTGGATATTCTGACGTGTGCGGGCCATCTGCATGATATCGGGAAAATCGGTATCCGGGACGATATCCTGCTCAAACCCGCCCGGCTCACAGCCGAAGAATTTGAAGTGATCAAGGAACATCCGGAAATCGGGGCCAACATTGTCGGTCAGCTGGGTCTCTGGGAAAAAGAACGGCAGATCATCCGTCATCACCATGAACGGTATGACGGCACAGGGTATCCGGATGGGCTTTCCGGCGAAGAAATTCCGTTTCTGGCCCGAATTCTGAGTGTGGCAGACGCCTATGACGCCATGGCATCGGATCGGGCCTACCGCCGGCGCATGCCAGAGGAAGATGTCCTGTCGATCATCCGTGACGGTGCGGGTTCCCAGTTTGATCCGCAGGTGGTCGAGACTTTCATGGTGTTGCACGGTAAGGGGGCGCTGGTCGCTTCCCCTGGACAATGCGTATATTGGAAGCGAGAAGGTGGTGCGCTGAAACAACCGGCGCTGAGGCTCGGAAAGGGAAGGGGGGCTGGGGCTGAATAATCGGGCAGGGGTTTGCATCCTGCCGCAGGCGGTGATATAGACATCAGAACGGCAGGCCTTCGAGAACATAACACAGCGTCATCAGTTTCTGGTGGAAGCACGGGAGAACCATGGCGGACACATCAAAAGAAAACCGGCGAAGAGGCCTTCGGGTGTCGTTCGGGATTCGGATCCAGCTGAAAACAGCTGAAACGGAGATCGCCTGTGAAGGCTGCATCCGCGACTTGAGTCTCAGCGGTGTGATGATCAAGACGACGGAACAGTTGCCGATTGAAACCCCGTGCGACCTGATCATCGAGCTGACCGGGAGTGTCGAACCGATCCGGCTTGAGATATCAGGGCTGGTGGTGCGGCATGATACGGATGGTGTTGCCGTCGCCTTTAAATCCATGGGGCTTGACAGCTATACCCATTTGAAAAATGTTGTTCGGTACAACAGTGATACACCGGATGAGATTTTCTGAGCAACGTGCGATACGCACCGGTCTAGTGATGGGATATCAATGACGTGAGATGACCGGCGCAATCACTGTCGGCAGACGCGCGTTTCCGGATGATGTCCGGGCGTTTCAGGAAAGGAAGTGGATAACGGATGGATGCGAGTATCATCAATCCCTTCATTTCAGCGGCCCAGCATGTGCTTGAAACCATGGCTTCCGTAAAAGCACGGCCGGGAAAGATTTTTCTGAAAAAGGGTGACGTGGCGCAGGGAGATGTGACGGGTCTGATCGGGCTGACCGGATATGCGTTAGGGAGCATTGCGGTGACGTTTGAGGAAGCCTGTATTTTTAAGATTGTCACGGGCATGTTCGGAGAGCCGGTGTCGGCACTGACTGCCGAAGTGGCCGATGCGGTGGGAGAGCTGACCAATATTATTTCCGGTCAGGCCCGTCGGGAGCTGGAGATGCAGGGAAAACAATTCCAGGCTGCGGTTCCATCGGTGGTGACAGGGCGGGGGCATACCATTTTCCACTGCACGGACGGGCCGAAAATTGGTATCCCGTTTGAGACGGATGATGGTAATTTTGTGATTGAGGTTTGTTTGTCAAAATAACAGCAGGTGTTGACCTCGGGCAACCGGTCATTTCGATAATGAGATGATAGATGATGTCGGGGAGATGAGGGGCGATGGATACGTCGATTAAAGTTCTAATCATAGATGATTTTTCCACCATGCGCCGGATATTGAAAAATATACTTAAGCAGTTGGGCTTTACCAATATCACTGAAGCCGATGACGGAACCACGGCGCTGGAAGTGCTTCAGAAACAGGATGTGGATCTGATCATTTCAGACTGGAACATGCCGAAGATGACCGGGATCGATCTGCTCAAACGGGTGCGTGCCGATGCCCGGCTCAAGAATATTCCATTTCTGATGGTAACCGCAGAAGCGCAGAAACAGAACGTGATTGAGGCGGTTCAGGCCGGGGTTTCCAATTATGTAGTCAAACCGTTTACCGCAGAGTCCATTTCAAATAAGTTAGAGAAAATACTGGGGTAAACAGATCGATTACCCCGGATGCATGCTGGGAGGGTGGAACGCGCAGCAGTGAAATACCTGATTGTTGATAACGATGTAGACGCCATTGCGCCGATCACCCGAGAAATGAACCGCAGAGGCCAGACGCATGAGCGGGTTGTCTTAGCGTCTCTGGATGCCCCAGCGGCAACGTTGCCTTCTGCGGACTGCATTTTGTTTTGTCTGCCTGATCCATCACGCATCAGCACCGGTACCTTTTCCCGCTACCGTGATACTGCCCCCCATCTTCCATGGATTGTCCTTTCTGATTTCGCAGCGACCGATGTCTCTATGGCATTTCTGAACGCCGGGGCAGCTCTCTATCTGCCGCTTAGCGCCCCTCCATCTGACATGCTTGATCTGATAGAGCAGCGATATCCATCCGCGTCTGACCGGAACAGGGCCGGGCGTACGGTTGCCGCGTGTGCGGACATCATTGGGGAAAGCGAGGCGGTGCAGCGTGTGGTGGGGGTTGTGGGCAAGGTCGCCAAAACCGACAGCACGGTACTGATTTCCGGTGAGAGCGGCACGGGAAAAGAACTGATTGCCCGCGCCATTCATGAAAGCAGCCCGCGCGTCAACGGGCGGCTGGTGATCCTCAACTGCGGCGCCATCCCCGGAGAACTTCTGGAAAGCGAGCTTTTCGGACATGAAAAAGGGGCTTTTACCGGGGCGCATCGCACCCGGGTGGGGCGGTTTGAGCTGGCTGACGGCGGCACCTTGTTTCTTGATGAAATTGGTGATATGCGTCCGGATCTGCAGGTCAAACTACTGCGGACGCTTCAGGAAAAGACGATTGAGCGGGTCGGCGGAAACCGTTCGATTCCTGTGGATGTCCGGATTATCGGTGCCACCAACAAGGATCTGACGGCGGCGATCTCGGACGGTACCTTCAGGGAAGACCTCTACTACCGGCTGAATGTGATTCCCATCCATGTGCCGCCGCTTCGGGAGCGAAAAACCGACATCCCGCTTCTGGTTGATTTTTTTCAAAAACGCCTGGCCGAACGGATGAGAGAACCTGTCAAACCGCTGACACCAGATGCCATGGCAACGCTTCAGGCCTATGCCTGGCCCGGGAATATCAGAGAACTGGAAAATCTGATGGAACGTCTGGGGGTTCTGGTGGACGGTGACACGATCCGCACCGAGGATTTGCCGGACGTGATTTCAGGCATGCCGTCTGTCCGTGAAGGGGCCGACCAGATCTCAGAGTTCCTGGACAGCGGACTTGGGTTTAACGACGTCGTTGATCTGCTGCAGAAACGGTTGATTCTAACGGCCTTGAAACAGACCGGCTGGGTCAAGGCAAAAGCGGCTGAAAAACTGCAGATGAATCGAACCACGCTGGTTGAAAAGATCAAGAAATTAAAGATTGAGGCAGCATGCGCGGACCGGCCTGTTTTCTGAATTTCTGCCTTTTCTCCGTTGCGTGCGGAATCCTGAACACGCCCGTTTATCCCATGGGAGCCCCGGGCGATGAAATTAAGATCAAAAATCTAAACTACCGGTGAACCTGTTTACGTGAATGCCATTGACGCCGGACCCGCTTTCCCGCCAAAAGATTGGCGCCCCGGCTGCCGATACTGTAAGGTGGGCCCGATATACAGGCCTGAATCGTAACCGGCGCAGGTCTGTGTTATTGGCACGATTTTTGCTGTGGTCAATACCGGGCAGGCGACGGTGCCTGTCTTGTTTTTGCAGGTCGGCGGGATCTGCAGGCAGGATCAATCTGATGGTGTCCGGAGGGCGTCTTGTCCATGACGCAACGGTTGAAAACATATGTACTGGCGGTGCTCTTCGGTATCCTGATTCCCATGAGCGCGCTGGCTGCCGTGACCATGGAAGGGATGGTGCTCACATCGGATCCCGCATCGGCCATCCGTCTGACCTTTTCCCGTAAACCGATATTCAAGATTGTTCAGATCGATTCCCGAGAGGTAATGGTCGCCATTCGCAGTGCCGTGCCGGCAAACGACTTGAAGCGAAGCGGCACCGGTGGAGATCTGATTCGTGATATTGAAATGAACCGGCTGTCCGGCGGTGACATGGCCCTGATGATACGGACCTGGCCGCGGCTGGCATCGGTCGACGGGGTCTGGGGGGATGATGGCGCGCTGCGTGTGCGTATGAAACCGGTTTTCGCCCCCAAGATGAGCTTGAAACGAAAAACAAAGCGCGCGCTGACCGCTTCGCCGTCTGCACCTGTGACCACAGACCACCAGCCTCCGGAACAGGTTGGCGTCCCGGATCCGGACAGGGGTGATATACCGGAAACCCTGATGGCAGCGCCGGCTTCTGAACCCAGTAAACCGTCCACAGCGTCCGGATTTCTGCTTGCCGGGATCCCTAGAACGCTTCCGTCAGAGAAATCAGGCAGTGTCGATGCGCTAACCACCGAATTCAACGGCAGTTTTAATGATTTTATCCGAATCTTTGATACGGCGGCCTGCGGTGCCCATGAATCCCTGCGAAAAGGGCTTGCTTCCTGTGACAAGGGAAAATGGGCGGACGCCCAGACCCTGTTTGCCGAATATGCAGAAACACAGCTGACCGGTGACTGCATTGATGCAGCCTATTATCTGCGGGCATTTGCCGGGCTTCAGATGCTCAATCAACACGGCGAGGATTTGTCTGCCGGTATGGCTGCCACCGAACATATTTTGGATGCGCTCAGTCTGTATCCGGATTCGGCCTATGCACCTTACGGATACGCTTTTCTGGGGAAGGCGTATTTCAGCCTGAAAAATTATGACCGGGCTCAGGCCTACTACCGGATCGTAGCGGAAAAATATCCGGAACTTCCCATGAAGCCGGAGATGCTGTATGACGGCGCCCAGATTCTGGAACAGGCCGATGCGGTATCCAAGGCAGAAGCGACCTACCTGGAAATTTTGAAAGACTACCCAAACTTTCCTCTGAAAACCCAGGTGAAATACAAGCTGGGAAGCCTTTATTTCAACGAAGCTGAATACCGGAATGCCTTGACATACCTGACTGATGTGATGGCGGAAACTCCCCGTCGGGTGTTTGAGAATGGCGATCTGCTGTTCAAGATCGGTACGGCCTATTACCAGATCGGCCAGAGCGAAACCGCCCGGGAACTGCTGGCAAGGGCTTTTAACCTGTTTCCGGATCTACCTTCGAAAGATATTATCCTGTCCCGGATCGGGGATACCTATGTGGATGCTGGGGATATTGACCGGGCCATCCGGGTCTTCCAGCTGGTGACGGAAAAATATCCGGGAACCGACGGGTTTGTGATCAGCACCATGCGTTTGGCGCAGTATGTGGCGGATGTGGGTAAAAAAAAAGCGTATTACCGACTGATCATAAATGAATACCCGGATAACCCCCTGGCCCGGTTGGCCCGGTTCCGGCTGGCCGATGTACTGAACAAAAATGCCGAGTATGCAGAGAGCATCAAAACCATCAAGGCCCTGATCGCAACCGATGACCGGGCCCTTCTTGTGGAAGCCAATTTTATCCTGCAGCAGGCGTCCATGGCCCAGTTTGATCTGTGGCTTCAGGATCAGAAGTATCCGCTGGTGATCTCCCGGTTTGAGGAAGACAAGGAAATTTTAAACAAGGCCGAGTTTCCGGAGCTGTTTCTCACGGTGGGCCAATCTTATCTGGAGGGTCATTTTTACGCACAGGCCCTTGATAATTATCTCAAAGCCTACAAGCGCTATCCCAAAGGCAAGCGTCCGCCGCAGCTGATTCGCGGTATGGGCGTGGCGATGAAGGAAATGCAGAAGTACGACGATGCCCTCAAAATGCTCGCTTCGTACCGGCGCTATTTCCCCAAAGCAGATGATATTCCAATGATATATAGCCATGAGGGGGATATCCATCTGGCCCGGGAAGCACTGCCCAAAGCTCTTTGGGCTTACCAGAAGGCGGTGAGCATCGCTGCAGATCCAGCGGACAAGGCGGAGTTTCTGGAAAAGGAAGCCACGGCCCTTGAGGCTTCCGGATCGTGGCAGAAAGCGGCATTGCGTCTCAAGGAGGCAGCTGAACTGCTTTACGGCCTTCCGGACCGGGCTGCGGAGATTGCGGCGCTTCAGCTGCGTGCGGCCCGTATCTATCTGGGCAAGAACGCGTACACCGATGCTGCGGCTGCCCTCCAGTCTACACTGAAGCTGCTGGGGGAAACCCCGGCCGCTGCGGAGGCCCGGTATCTGCTCGGCGGTGCGTATGAACGCATCGGTGAGCTGGAGGCGGCGATGAAAGCCTACCAGATCCTTGTAGATACAGACGATTCCCTGTGGGCGGAGCTGGCCCGGACACGGCTCAAGGGGATTTCCCTTGATGCGCGGATGAATCCTTCCTAAAGGCAGGCCATATCTGTACTTGTCAAATCGCGGGTTTTATACTATGTATTGCCTTATAAATTTCAGTTTATAAAAAAAGATGAATATGTAAAAATTTTGGTTGTTCAATGTTATCTGAAATACGATCTATAAAATGACATTCTCAACTGTCGGGATTTGTGAAAGCATCGACCTGTTAAGGACCTTAAGAACCTTAAAGACCTTAAAGACCTCTCTTTTTTGGGGGTAGTGCCTCCCTGCGGAACCTTTATTGACAATGCAAATTCAGGAACAGATTCTTGTCGTGGATCCGGATCCCCTGGACCGCGCCGCCCTCTGCCGGATGCTGGAGGATATGGGATTCCCTGTGGTGACCGGGCGGGAACTGGCGGATGTCACTCGGCTTGTCACAAGCGATGCGTTCCGGATGGTGATCTATGCCTCTGGCCAGCCGTCAGAGGCGGATCTGGATACCATCGGTGCGGCACTGACTGAGCGACCTCAGACGGCATGGCTTCTCATATCCGGCACCCCGGATGTCCAGGTGGCCGTGGCGGCCATGAAGGCCGGTGCCATGGACGTGGTGATGAAACCCATTTCCGAGGATCAGCTGCGCCTGCTGGTGGCCCAGGCCTTTTCCCGGGCAAAGGCCTCTTTGGAACCGGCAAAAACTGCCGGTGCAGCGCCTTTTGTGCAGACAAAGATCATTACCGGACATGCGGGAATGCTGGAGGTGCTGGCGCGGATCCGAAAGGTGGCGGACGCCACTGCATCGGTGCTTATCCAGGGCGAAAGCGGCACAGGAAAGGAAATGGTGGCCCGGTATATTCACCAGGAGAGCCGTCGCCGTGAAAAACCGTTTATTGCCGTCAACTGTGCGGCCCTGCCCGAATCCCTCCTGGAAACTGAGCTGTTCGGTCACGAGAAAGGCGCGTTTACCGGTGCCTCGGAGCGAAAAGCGGGCAAGTTCGAGTTGGCGGACGGGGGGACCTTGCTGCTCGATGAAATCACTGAGATGCAGTTCCACCTGCAGGCCAAGCTGCTTCGTGTGATACAGGAACGGGAAGTGGACCGGGTGGGAGGAACGTATCCGGTGCCCGTGGATGTCAGGGTTTTGGCCACCACTAACCGGGACATCCGGCAGTGTGTTGCAGACGGCGACTTCCGGGAAGACCTCTACTACCGGCTCGACATCATCCCCCTGCGAATTCCACCCCTGCGTGAACGGCCGGGTGATATTCCGCTTCTGGCCGCGCATTTCATCGAAAAATACAACCGGATTGACGGTCGGGACGTCAAGGGATTGACGGCTGGAGCCGGAGACCGTCTCCAGGCATTCCCGTTCAAGGGCAATGTGCGGGAATTGGAAAACATAATTCATCGGGCGGTACTGCTCTGTTCGGGGGATGAGATCACGGAAGCCGATCTGCTCATAGACGTGTCCATGGAAACGGCGCCGTCGTTGCACCAGGGCGGTGAGAAGGCTGATGGAAATACCGTGTTCCCCTTGAATGACGCACCTCTTCGGGAAATTGAAAAACACGCTATTTTTCGCACACTGGACAAGACCGACGGCAACCGCACCCGCGCGGCCGAGCTTCTGGGGATCAGTGTGCGGACCCTTCGAAACAAGCTGAATGAATACAAAGCCGAGGCCGGGCTGACCGGCACGGGATGATTTTTCCGTCTGTTTTATCTTTAGGCATACTCCTTGCAAATTTTAGTGTGTAACCTGCAGCGGCAGTCGTTTGTTTGTTCGAACACCGCCGTAACGCCGGATAATACCATTGGATGCGAGGCACGGCATGACGTCAATGAATTATCCCTTAGACACGACGTTCAAACTTCTCGGAACGGCCATGGATGTGTCGGTGAAGCGCAATGCGCTGATCTCCAGCAATATTGCCAATATGGATACCGTGGGATACCGGGCCAGGGATCTGGATTTCCAGAAGACCCTGCAGACGGAAATGGCACGCGGGGTGCCGACCGAAGATCTGGTTCGAACCCATCCGGCCCATATCACTCCTGTGAACAACCCCATGGCCAGTATGATTTTTGACAGCAGTGACCCCCGTAATCTTGACCCGGTGAACATTGATACCGAGATGATGCACCTGGTTGAAAACAATATTCAGTACCGATCTGCTGCAGAGATGATGCTGCGGAAGATCTCCCTGCTTAAACATGTCATTATGGAAGGAGGCGGCAGCTGATGGATCTGATGCAGTCCATGCGGATCAGTGCCAGCGGACTGGCGGCGAACCGTTTTAAAATGAATATCATTGCCCGGAACCTGGCAAATTCTGAAACCACCCGTTCCATTGAAGGCGGGCCGTACAAGCGGAAGATGGTGGTGTTTGAAGAAACACCCATCAAACCGAAATCAAAGGGATTTCAGTCGATTCTGGAAGATGTGTCCCGATTCTGCACGGGCGTGGGTGTGGCCCGGGTTGTGACATCCCAGGAGGACTTCCGGATGATGTACGAACCGGAACATCCGGACGCAGACCCGGAAACCGGGTATGTGGCCAAACCCAATGTTAATCCCCTGACGGAAATCACAGACATGATTGTGGCCCGTCGATCCTATGATGCCAGTGCCCAGGCCATTGCCACGAGCAAGAGCATGGTGCAGAAGGCATTGGAAATCGGGCGCTAACAGAGAGGAGGCGGAACATGGTTGACGGGATCTATGGCATGAACGGACGGATCGGTGGCCTGGGCAGTTCCATCGGTGTGAGCGGACAGACCGCCGATACGCGGCCTGAAAAAAAAAGCCCCACCTTTACCGAGCGGCTGTCGTCTGCAGTGTCTTCGGTGAACCGGTCCCAGATGGCCGCAGACACGGCTGCAAGGCAGGTCGTCCGGGGTGAGCTGGGCGTGCACGAGGGGATGATGGCGCTGATGGAAGCGGATCTTTCCATGCGGCTGCTCATGCAGGTCCGGACCAAAGCCGTGCAGGCGTATCAGGAAATTTCCCGGATGGCCTTCTGATGGTGTTGACCCTCACGTGTAAGAAAAGGGCAGGTGGCAGATGAATCCCATGGTATCGCAGATGCTGGAAATGGCGCGGAGCATGCCCACGCCGCGGAAACTTATCATCGCGGCCGTGTCAGTACTGCTTCTGGGCAGCTTTGCCATGATGTTTTTCTGGGCGAACAAGATCGATTATCAGCCGCTCTATACCAACCTGGCGCCCGAAGATGCGGCCGCCATTGTCGAGAAACTCAAAGCACTCCGGGTGCCCTACCAGCTCGAAGGTGCAGGCAGTGCGGTCATCGTTCCGGCGGACAGGGTGCATGAAACCCGTCTGACCCTGGCGGCCGCGGGGCTTCCCAAGGGAAGCGGCGTGGGGTTCGAGGTGTTTGACGCCACGGATTTCGGGACAACCGAGTTTGTGCAGAAACTGAACTACCAACGGGCGGTCCAGGGCGAGCTCGCCCGAACCATTCGGGAATTTCAGGAGGTCGAGGATGCCCGGGTCATGATCGTCATGCCCAGGGACTCTGTGTTTGTGGAAGAGACCAAACCGCCATCCGCCTCTGTTCTGCTCAAACTGAAACCGGAAGCTGATCTGGGACGTGACAAGGTGGAGGCCGTGGTGCATCTGGTGGCCCGGTCCATCGAAGACCTGAAACCTGAATATATCTCCGTGGTCGATACCCAGGGGCGGGTTTTGTACAAGACCCTGAGCGAAGCCGAAAAAGCCGGCTTGGTCGCTGACAAGCAGCTCAAATACAAGGTGGCCTACGAACAGAATCTGGCCCGGCGCATCCAGTCCATGCTCGAGCGGATCGTGGGCGAGGGGAACGCCATTGTCCGGGTGACGGCGGATATGAATTTTGATAAATTAGATGAAAGTGAAGAAATCTTTGACCCGGAAGTGCAGGTGATCCGGAGCCGCAAGCATGTGAACGAGTCCGTAGAGCGGAATACCCGTCCCGTGGAAGCCGTTTCTACGGTGAATCCGCTGGTGGATGAAAACGGTGAGAAACTGCGCTATGAAAAGAGTCAGAAGAACGACGAGACGATTAACTATGAAATCAGCAAGACCGTCCGGCGGCGGGTGAAGCCCGCAGCGGAACTGATCCGGTTGTCGGTTGCTGCGGTGCTGGACGGCACCTATCCGCCCACGGAACAGGATGGAAAGACGGTTCGCGCCTTTGTGGCCCGCACCGCAGCAGAGATGACCCAGTTTGACCGCCTGGTCCGCCAGGCCATGGGATATAATGAGGATCGCGGAGATCAGGTGTCCGTGGAATGCGTGGCCTTCAAATCCCTGGAAGATCTGCTGCCGCCGGCAACAACGGAAGGGTTTGATCTCGTCGCCTTCAAGCGTGAGTATGGCACCCTGATTGCCAATGTGCTGCTGGTCCTCCTGGTCTTCATGTTCGTGATCCGCCCCCTGATCCGGACTGCACGCGAGTTCAAGGAAGGGGTGGAACAGGCCGCACTGCCGTCACCGGAAGAAGAACTGGCCCGTCTGGAAAGCCGGGCAGAAGCGGACGCGGAGGTTGTGGAACTGACCGGATTTGCCAAAGCCGAAAGCCTTGCAACCGCCGACATGGATAAGGCGGCGAACATCATCAAGGGCTGGCTGAGCGAGGAAAGCTGATATGGCGGAAGAGAAAGATAAAAAAGCCGGGATTCCCGGTGCAAAAAAAGCGGCTATTCTCATGCTCACCATGGGCGAATCCTATGCGGCGGACATGTTCAGCCGGCTGTCTGATCGGGAGATCAAGGTGGTGGCTGCGGCCATGGCCCAGATCGAAAAGGTCACGCCCGAGGAGCGTGATGAAGTCATGGGGGATTTCATCGAAAAGTTTGAAGGTGACACCAGTATGATGATCCAGGGCCAGCATTTCGCCAAAATCCTGATCGAACGCACGCTGGACCGTGATAAGGCCAGGTCCATCTATAAGGATATTGAAGACCGGAATCGTGCCAAACCCTTCATCTGGAGTCGGGATATCAACGTGTCGGCCATGGCGGGTTATTTAGAGAGCGAGCACCCCCAGACCATTGCCATGATTCTTGCGCACCTGCCCGGGGAGGTGGCCTCAGAAGTCATGGTGATGCTGCCTGACGAAAAAAAAGGGGATATTGCCAGCCGGATCGCCACCTTGGGCCAGGTGCCGGAGGATATTGTCCGGGATGTGGATGAGGCCCTGAAAGCGGAATTGAGTCTTGCCGGTACACGCGGCGGGAAGGTTGGTGGTCTGCAGGTGCTGGTCGATATTCTCAACGGTGTGGACAAGGCAACGGAAGATATCATCATGGAGTATGTGGAGGCCGATGATTCGGAAATGGCCAGTGACATCCGTGACATGATGTTTGTGTTCGAAGATCTCAGCCGGGTCGATGATCGGGCCATGCGCGAGATCCTGAAGAAGGTGGAAGGCCAGCAGTTGACTCTGGCTTTGAAGACCGCCAGCGAAGAGATGAAACAGAAGATTCTTGGCAACCTGTCTTCCCGTGCTGCGGAGATGCTGATGGAAGACCTGGAGGTTATGGGTCCGGTGAAACTGTCCGAAGTGGAAGAGGCCCACCAGGAGATCGTACGGGCTGCCAAGGAACTGGAGGCGGAAGGCGCCATTGTTCTGGGCGGTAAAGGAAAGGATGACGTGCTTGTCTGATACCCGTTCTTCAGAAACCGAAGGCTTCACACCGCTGAATGTCAAAGGGCTTCAGCAGATGGAGGCTTCATCGGCGTTCCAGTCGGTCCAGGAGACCAGAACGCCTGCACCGGATGCCTTCAGAGACCTGTACGAACACCCACACGGCGCCTCGGATACAGATCGATTTGTACCCCTGCACAATCTGGATCCCTCCGTGAACGAAACCGCGGCCAAACCGGCTGCTGAAGGGGCAGAATCAGCCGACGGGGCGGTTGCGGAGACGGAGGCTCTAACCGATTTAACGGTCGAGACACCGGCGGACGTGTCATCGGACACGCTGGCGGAAAATTCGATGCCGGATCTGGAAGCATTTCGCAAGCAAGCCTGGGATACGGGCTTTGCCGAAGGCCGGGAGGAGGGCTTTGAAAAGGGCCGGGAAGAAGGATACAGGGAAGCACGGTCGGTGGGCGAGCGTGCCGCCGATTATCTGCACGGGGTGATCGAAGCCGTGGCAGCGGACCGGGACCAGATGCTGCGGCGGTATGAGGCGGATATGGTGGAGCTGGCCATCCGGATTGCGAAAAAAGTGATCTACGGCCAGGTGGCCGCAACACCGGAGGTGGTGCGGCATGCGGTGGCAGAAACCCTGAACCTCCTGGTGGATCCCGAGCATGTGATCCTCTATGTAAGCCCGGATGATTATGAGTTTATCGAGCTGATCAAGGATGATTTTTTTGAGCAGATCCGTTCCCTGAAAACGGTCCGGATTACCGCAGATCCGGGAATTATGCGGGGCGGCTGCCGGGTGGAGCGTCAGGGGGGCGAGATTGTCGCAGACATTGATGCACGGCTGGAGGCGGTGGAGATGGCTGTGCGAAACGCCAGCCGGCAGGCCGGCTGAGAACCTGGGAGACCCGATCCATGGACACCCATGCTGCGCTGTCTGATTACACCATTGACTGGCATCGGTATCACGATGCTGTCGATGTAGCGGTGTGCCTTGAGGCAACAGGGCGGATCGTCCGGGTGGTGGGCCTGATTGCCGAAGCCACCGGGCTGAATATGAGTATTGGCAGCCTGGTGAAAATCGAGAACGACTACGGAGACCGGATCCTGGCCGAAGTGGTGGGGTTTCGGGATGACCATGTGCGGCTCATGCCCTATGGAGACACCCGCGGGATCCGCCCGGGGAGCCGGGTGACGCTGGTCAATCAGAGCCCACGGGCCGAGGTGGGGGATGCCTTTCTCAGTCGGGTGGTCGACGGCATGGGGCAGCCGATTGATGGCGGCGGACCGATTGCCGCAACCGCAGAATACCCTCTGTACGGAACCCCCATCAATCCCATGAACCGCCGGACGGTGGATGAACCCATGGACGTGGGGCTCGCGGCGATCAATGCGATGGTCCCCCTGGGCCGGGGTCAGCGGGTGGCCATCATGGCGGGTTCCGGTGTAGGAAAAAGCGTGCTCATGGGCATGATGGCCAGGCATACAGCAGCCGATGTCACCATCATCGGCCTGATCGGAGAACGCGGGCGCGAGGTGCGGGACTTTGTGGATCAGAACCTGGGCGTTGAAGGCCGGAAACGGACGGTGGTGGTGGCAGCCACTTCTGACGCGCCGGCCCTGGTGCGCATGCGCGGCGCGTATCTGGCCACCACTCTGGCGGAATATTTCCGGGATCAGGGCCTGAGCGTGCTCTTGATTGTCGATTCCATCACCCGGTTTGCCATGTCTTCGCGGGATGTGGGCCTGGCTGCAGGCGAACCCCCTACCACACGGGGATACACCCCCTCGTTTTTTGCCCAGATTCCCGTGCTTCTGGAACGCGCCGGGGCAGTGAAGGGTAAGGGGAGCATCACCGGTATTTATACGGTGCTGGTCGAGGGCGATGATATGAACGATCCGGTGGGGGATACGGTCCGCTCAATTGTCGACGGGCACATTGTACTGTCCCGGAAATTGGCGAATCGGGGCCATTATCCGGCCATTGAAGTGCTGGAGAGCGTGAGCCGGGTGATTCGGGATGTGAGCCTGCCCGAGCAGCTGGCCCTGCGGGAACAGGCCATCGAAGTGCTGGCCACCTATCGGGATGTGGAGGATATGATCGCTATCGGTGCCTATACCGACGGGACCAATCCCGCTGTGGACCGGGCGAAAAAGTACATCGAAAAGGTTAACCGGTTCCTCCGCCAGGGTGTCGACGAGAAGGTGGACCGGGATAGAGCACTGACCCGGTTGCGGGGCATTTTTTCGCGTCAATAATGCCCTGACGAGCGCATGAGGATGGCGCCATGAAACGATTCCATTTTTCCCTTGAAACCCTGCTGAAATATCGGCATCACCTGGAACAGCAGGCGCTGCAGGCGGTATCTGCAGCCCAGGCGGACGTGACCGCCTGTGAAAGACGGATACAGGAAATTGAATCAGAGATTCGCATTGCTCTGAACGAAGTGGCGATTGCATCGGAAACCGGGATTTCCGCACACCGTTACCAGCTGTTTTCCAGCTTTATCAGCGGTCTTGAGGAGACACTGGCCGGAGAAAACGCACGGCTGGACAATCTGAAGAGCCTTTTGGCCCGGAAGCAGGAGTCGCTGCGAAAGCGGTCGGTGGAAAAAAAGAGCATGGAGAAGCTGAAGGACACCCGGAAAGCTCACTATTATCAAACCCTGGCAAAACTGGAACAGAAAGAGACTGATGAGCGGGTGGTGCTGAAAAAAAGCCGGGAGGTGCGAGCGGGATGAAACAAAAAAAAACATACATGCTGTGGTTTGTTGGCGGATTTCTCATGGCCGGTATGCTCTGGCTGCGTATGCCTATCCTGCGGACAGCGGTTTTTCCTGCATCCGGTCTGTTGGGTCCGGGGACGGTGTTTGCCGGGGAGGAAGACGCATCAGCGGCGGATGCGGAGAAAAGGGACGAAAACGGTGAAACAGGTGCCGATGCCCCTCCGCCTGAACCCACTCAGGAAGAAAAAGAGGCTGCTGCCGCAGAGGAAGTAAAACTGGTACTGAGCGGTCTAGAGGAGAAAAAAATTTTTCTTCAGAAGGAAGCAGCCCGCATTCAGGCCGAGGCTGCACGACTGACAACCCTTCGCGAAGAACTGGAAACCCGGATTGAGACCCTCAAGGAACTCCAGCAGCAGATTGACCAGAGTCTGGCTGCTCTGGAGCAGAAGGAGACGGACAAGGAAAAAAAACGCCGGGTGGCGGAAGAACGCAAAATCGCCCAGCTGGTGAAGGTCTATGCATCCATGAAACCCAAAGCGGCCGGTGCCATTGTCGATAACATGGACCTGGATGTGGCCATGAAACTGTTTTCCAAACTCAAAGGGGAGAAAGCCGGATTGATTCTCTCGTATGTGAACAGTGAAAAAGCGGCACAGATCACGGAACGGCTTCTCTTGAGCGGTCAGGAACTGAATGTGCCGCCTGCTGCCACGGAATAGACGTTACAGATTCCGCTGACAGCGTATTTCTGGATTCTGGCAGCGACGCCGGATCCGCGACCAGATTCCGGTGATGACGCCGGCCATCAGGGCGAAGCAGAAAATCCCTGCATAACTCCATACGAGGTCTTTCCATGAAAATGTGCGGAGGGGAAACAATAACTGGGAACACTCTTCTAAGGTGGTGGCGGTGATTACCGTGCCGCAGCCTAATGCCAGATGCCGGAACAGCGTTTCAGGGCGATCCCAGGCAAGGGTGAGGCAGAGCAGAAAACTCATGCCGCCCATGATAAAAAAGTGCGCCAGTTTGTCTACATATCGGGAGGCGTTGGTCTGCCGGATTATCCAGTCCGGGAGGACACCCACGTCCGCTGCCACTACCAGCGCAAGGATGAAAGCGGCAAACAGAAAGGAACTCCATTTCAGCAGCGTGGGGGATGCGTTCATTAACACCGGAACCTGTTGGAGGTTGTTTACGTACGGCAAAAAACACAACGCGATGGGCGATCCTGTGAACCGTCAATCCAGATCTGATGCCGATGATGCGTCGAGTACTGACTTGACGGTCTCTCCCAGCAGCGTGAGGGTGTAGGGCTTTTTCAAAAAGGCACCGACTCCTGCTTTTCTGGCGTCGGCCACGGCCTGGTCTTTGGAATATCCGCTGGCAATGACCGCTTTCTGGCCCGGGTGTGTTTCCAGAATGGTTCGGTAGGTGGCAATTCCGTCCATGCCGGGATTCATGACCATGTCCAGAATCAGCAGGTCTACGGAACGGGATGCCAGCCATTCCACGGCAGCTTCTCCCGAATCGACGGTTTCCACCCGATATCCCATCTGGATCAACATGCGGCTGGCAATGTCCCGCTGCTGGGCTTCGTCATCCACCACCAGAATCTGCTGACCTTTTCCCTGAACGGCACAGACGTCTCGTGAAGCAGGCAGACCGGGCAGCGGATCCCGGGTCGCCGGCAGGTACAGCTCAAATCGTGTGCCGTCTGTGTCGGACGATACGGTCACGGCACCGCCATGATTCCGCATGGTGTTCCAGACCAGCGTCAGGCCAAGGCCGGTTCCGCTGCGGCCCATAACTTTTCGAGTATAAAAGGGTTCGAAGATGCGCTCAAGGTCTGCTTCCGAAATGCCTTTGCCTGTGTCCTGAATCACTACAGCCACGTATTCTCCCGACTCCATGAACTGGTTCCCGGCAAGGGGCGCGTCAATATAGATGTTTCGGGTTTCAATCTGGATATCTCCCGCTTCCATGCCGTCAAAGGCTTCCAGGCTGTTGGTCACCAGGTTCATCAGGCTTTTTCGGATATGGAGGGTCGAACACCGGACATTGAGCAGATCCGGGTGAAAGTAGGTCTGAATCTGGATGCCCGGGTAAAGACACCGTTTTTTAAAGCATTCCGGGCTGGCCAGGTAGTCTTCGATCAGGTGGTTCAGGTTGGCAACCTCTGTCGTCGTGGCCACACCCCTGGCAAGGGTGAGCAGATCCGCCACCACTTGCGCGGCCCGTTCTCCGGAGTTTTTTACAGCCTGGGTCATTTTTTCCAGTTCACTCCCGGGCGCGATCTGGGTGAGCATCAGATCCGGATATCCGATAATTCCGGAGAGAATATTGTTCAGATCATGGGCCACCCCGCCGGCCATGAGACCGATGGCTTCCATTTTCCGGGCACGGTGGAGCTTCTGGGCCATGATGGCGTTGTTTTCCTCGATTTCTTTTTGTCGGGTGACGTCCTGAAATACGGCAACCACCTCTCCGGAGGGAAGCTTGTAGACCGTGTTTTCCTTCCATCCGGAAATTCGGTTGTCTTGGTAAAAGGAGACTGGATGCATTTTGGATTTTCCGGTTTTCCATACGGAAACAAGCACATCAAACAGGCCGAATTCACGTATGCCGGGAAAGGCCTCTGTCACCCGTCTGCCGATCACCTCCTCCCGGGAGATTTCGGAGATGCGTTCGCCTGCGGTGTTGAAGTCCCGGATGATGAAATCGGCACCGTTGTCAATGGCTTCATAGACCGCAACACCACTGATCATGTGCTGAAACAGGCTTTGGTATCTGAGCTGGGTTTCCCGGATGAGGCTTAAGTCCACATCCAGGCAGAAAAGTGTCCGGTTTCCCTTAGCATTCTGCTGCATGACATGGCTGGAATAGACCGGCACCTTGTGAGTGTCTTTATGCTGAAGCTCCAGCTCACTGGAGGGGATAGTAATGTTATTATGAAACCAGTTATAGATATCCGTTCTGACTTGATCTCGCATGAATTCGGGAATAATCAGGTCTTCTATGTACCGACCCATGGCTTCTGTTGACGTGTAACCATAGAGATGTTCACTGGCTTTATTCCAGAAAACAACCCGGCGGGACATGTCATACCCCTGGACGGCAATATTGGGGATGTTCTGGATCAGTTCCTTGAACCGGCTTTCACTCTCGATCAGCGCCAGTTCCGCTGCCTGACATTCGCGAATCTCCTTGCGGAGCTTTCGGATGACAAGCCCGGCCAGCAGACTAAGGGCAATGGCGGTGATGAGGGCGAGGAGCGTACTACCCAGAGCGATTTTCAGATGGCGGATTGCTGTATCGGATGCCGGTTGATACAGAAAACTGTCCAGATCATAGTCCGGTGGCAGTTCACCGAGTTCGGCAAAGATATCGGCAATGCGCTGCCACCGGAAAGAATTCAAGTGACCGATTTGAATCAGATCCGGAAGTATGAATTTCCGGATGGCTGCTGCTTCGTACCTCAGGTGTTCCCGGGTTTTTTCTGCGGCGTATCTATGAAGGATCAGATCAATGATCGGCTCGGGATCTTTCATGGCCGTTTCCCACCCTCTGAGGGTGGCGGACAGCACGGCCGCCACCCGCCCGGGATGGTCCCTGATTTCGGATTCGGTGGTAAACAGGCAGTCGCTGTAGAAATCGACACCATAGCTTACCGGCCGGATAATGCCCGGCTGGATCCCTTGTTGCTCAAGATACCAGGGCTCGTTGGTGACATAGGCATTGAACGCATCAATTCGTCCGTCGATGAGATCCTGGAGGTTGTAGGCATTTTCAATACGGATAATTTTATCGATGGAGATGCCTTCACTGAGAAACATGGACAGGACATCAGCATTACCGGGCCGCAGCGTCACTTTTTTGCCGATCAGATCCTGGGGGTGATGGATGCCGGAATCGGCCCGTGTGAGAAGAATGGAAGGGGAATGCTGAAAAATGGGGGCCAGCACCACAAACGGGTCTCCGTTTTTTCGGTGAAGGAGCAGCTCTGTCCCGGCAATGCCGTACTGGGCCTCTCCGGTTTGAAGTGCTTTCCTGACAAACCGCCCCTTTCCGCCTTCCCGCAGGGTGACATCCACTCCGGCCTCCCGATAATAGCCGTATTCCACCGCCGCATAATAACCGGCAAACTGGAACTGATGATTCCAGGCCAGCTGAAGGGTGACCGGATCATAGCCGCAGGCGAGCGTTGCTGAAAACGCGATGGCAATATGGGCCAGAAGAACGATGATGAAACGTCTGGACCATCGAAGGGGACTGAAACGAAAAAAAGAGTTGTTAATCATGAACGGTTTCCCGCAGATGTCATGCTGAACATAACACGTGAAAACAGGTTAATCATCAAAACAGCATCAGTTTACACGAGATGGCGGAAAATGGAAACAGGCATTTCTAAAGATTGATTGATTCTATCCGCAAACGAGGTGCTTGCTGATTTTTATGTGATTGAACGAAAAAAGCGGGATGTCGTCCGGGTTTAACCAGCGGCGGATGATGACGCCTGCAAGGCCAGCCAGAGTGACCGGTACACCCCGTTTTCCCTGACCAGTTCCGGGTGGGTGCCTTCCTGCACAATGCCGCCGCGGTCCATGACAAAGATCCGGTCGCAGTCGACCAGGGTGGAGAGTCGGTGGGCGATGGAAATGATGATCCGGTCCTGCCGGAGCTCCAGAATATTGCGCTGAATAATGCTCTCCGTGACCGAGTCCACAGACGAGGTGGCTTCATCTAAAATCAGGACATCCGGGTTCCGCAGCAGGGCGCGGGCCAGGGAAAGCCGCTGTTTCTGACCGCCGGACAAGGTGTTTCCCTGGTCGCCGAGCAGGGTGTCCAGGCCGTCTGGAAGCGTATCGATCACCTCGGTCAGACCGGCCTTTTCGATGGCTGCGTTCAGGGCCGCGTCGTCGGCATCCGGGCTTCCCACCATCAGGTTTTCCCGAATCGTTCCGTGAAACAGGTATGGATGCTGGGACACATAGCCCACATGCTGCCGGAAACTGGATACGGCAATGGCTTCCAGCCCGTGGCCGTTGATGGAGACCCGGCCCGTATTCGGGGCATAGAATCGGAGCAGGAGCTTGATCAGGCTGCTTTTTCCAGCGCCCGTAGGACCGGCAATGCCGATAAAGTCGCCTTTCCGGATGGTCAGGGAAACGTCGGAAAACAGTGCCGGTGCTCCCGGATACTGGAAGGATACCTCTTCAAACCGGAGCACCCGGGGTTCGGTATTCAGTGCCACGGCATCGGGCAGGTCTTTCAAGCGGGGCTTCACGGACAGGAGTTCCTGGATCCGTGTGATGGCGGCCCGGGCTTGCTGAATCTGGTTGATGAGGAAGTTCAGGGTGAAAATCGGCACCACCAGGCGGATGCCCATGAGGATAAAGGTGGTGTAGTCGCCCATGGACGGTCCGCCCGGCTGCTGGGTAAGCCAGCCTCCGCCGCCGATGAGGAGGCCAAAGGAGAGGCCGGCAATGATGTAGATGACGGGGATAAAATTCCGGCGGGTCCGGGCTGCTGCCACGGCGGTGTCCCGGTACAGTCCTGACGCGGCTTCCAGTCGTTCAATTTCCTCGGGTTCTGCATTGTAGGCCTGGAGCACGGGGATCCCCTGTAAACTGTTTTCGAGGATCCCCGAGAACCGTCCTACCGCCTGTCGGGTTTTGAGATACTGGGGACGGATGGTGCGGGAAAAGAGCTTCATGGCAATGGCGGCCAGGGGCAGGGGAAACATGAGTATCAGGGCGAGCCGGTAATCCAGCCAGCACAGATAACCGTAGGTGCCGGCAAAGGAAATGACCACCCGCACCATGTTGGCCGTGGTTTCCGAGAAAAAGGTGTTCAGGGTATCCACGTCATTGGTGATGATGGACATCAAATCCCCTTTACGCCGGGATTCGAGGTATTCGGTGTCTGTGAAAAGCAGATGGGAAAACACGTTGATGCGGATATCGTGTCGTACGGCCTGGGCCATGACGGATAGCAGGTAGTCGCTGGTGCTCTGAAACAGGGCTAACCCGCCAAAGGAGGCACAGACCGCCCCACCGTACAGGACGAAGACCATGGCGCCGGGTGTGTCTCCCTGGATCTGATTGATCAGGATCCCCACCAGGGCCATGGGCAGCAGGTCACAGACCCGCGCCAGTGTGCTGAGGAGGATGCCGACACCCATTTTCAGCCGGTAAGGGCGGGAGAATCCGGCAAGCAGCTGCAGCCATGTGGGGCCGATGTCATTTTTTTTTTGCTTGCGTTTTTTAAATCTTTTATCAATACTCTGCGTCACTTGATGCACCCTTTTACCGGCTATCCATTGTGTTTATAAAAAAAATTGATTCTGGTGCGTTAAAGAATTCTTTTATGCAGTTATGCAACTCAGGGAGCCCGCATGCAGCCAAACGAAACCTCGCTGACATCCACCCAGGAGAACTATCTGGCAACCATTTTCCGTCTGGTAAAACAGCACGGCGAAGCGCGCTCCAATGCCATTGCAGATGAGTTGAACGTTTCCCGCTCATCCGTGACCACCGCCCTGAAATCCCTTTCCGCCCGAAATCTGATCGCCTACAAGCCCTACAACCCCATCCAGCTCACTCCGGACGGGCATGAGTTGGGAAAACGGATTGCCCACAGGAACCTGATCCTCAGCGATTTTTTCGGACGCGTGCTCCAGCTGCCGGAGGAAGCGGCAAAGGCGGCAGCCTGGCGGGTGGAGCATGCGATGAGTGATGATGTGGTTTTGGAGCTGGGCCGATTTATTCTGTTTCTGTCCGAATCTGGCTGCGATATCGAAAACTGGCGGCAGAAGTATTCCTACCGCGGGCATCGCGATAGATAGTTCCCCCTGCCGCAGTCTGGTCAGGCACCTTTTTGAAGTGTTTCGACGATGCCTGAAAACAGATCCCGGGCGTTTGTAAAGTCAGCTTCATTCGGATGTTTTTTCGCCTCTTCGATCCGGGCTTTTCGTTCTTCGGTCATGGGGTGACGATCTGCAGCCACCTTTGCCATCATTTCAAGGACTTTCGGATCGATCTTTCCCTGGCAGACGAACTGGCCCAGCACGTCGTTTCCTTCCATGAGCGCTTCAGCCGCCGCCCGACAGTCATTGGCATGTTCCGAGTCCGGATAGGCGCCAAGGGTGCCGAACAGACCGACCTTTTTCCCTTTTACGGTTTTCATGAACGCTTTGGCCTTTGCATCGGGCTGACCCTTGTCCACCCAGTAGCCGATGGCGAGAAAGTCCACATCGGAGATATCCGGCGCTTCTTCCACAGGCGCGAGGGTGCAGGGCTCGGGAAAGACCTCGCGGATGGCTTCGGCAACGGCTTTGGTGTTGCCGGTACGTGATGAGTAGATGATCATTGATTTCAATTAGGGTGCCTCCTTGTTTTTTCTATCTGTTTTTCGCACTGTCAATGAGCGGTATGATCCGCTGAAGATCTCACATCGTCGACAGCCGTTTCAGCGCGTAAAATCCTTCTTTGACCGACGGAATCAGCTCGCGTTTTTCCCGGCCCGCATACACAGCGAACATGTGCGCGCCGTTCGTATCGTAAAACTGCACGGACAGACTCTCAAGGCCGAAAAAGGGCTTTTCCAGAAAGCAGATGCTGCCCAGCTGATCCACCCGCAGGTGACCGCCCAGCGGGTTGTCCTTTCCCGTGAGATTAAAGTATCCGTGTCCGTGTTTTCCGGCCGGCAGCTTTCCCTTGACTTCGATCACCGCTGTGGGGGTCTGGCAGATGAAGGTAATGCGTTCCCAGTCGGTCATGGCCTCCCAGATGGCGTCGAAATGGTCCGGGGAAACAAAGGTGCGCATGGTGTCTTGCAGGGCGCGAACGGCCATTTCTTCCGGGATACCCAGCTGACCGGCGATCTGGCCGGGCATGGCGCTTGCGTTATCGTCAATAATCGCCTGTACCTGTTTGATCGTATCGGGTGACGGGGTCATGTCAGTCATTGGTGGTCTCCTTTTGAACAGAGGTGAATGGCAGGCGCAGGGCCGCATCGCAGACCCGTTCGAGCAATTCGAGGTCATGGGTGATCACGACGACGCTCATGCCGCCTTCTGCGGCTGAATGGATCATGTCGGCGATTCTGCGCATGTTGCGGCCGTCAAGACCGCTGGTGGGTTCGTCTAAAATAAAGATGTCGGGTTTCCGGACAAGGCCGCAGGCAATGACCAGCCGCTGCTTCTCTCCCCCGGACAGGGACTGGGGATGGCGAGCGGCCAGGTGCTTGAGCCCAAAACGGTCCAGAAAGGCGAGCAGCTCTGCTTTCGAGAGGCGGTTTTTTTTCGGGTGGATGCCCGATGCCATGGCCACTTCCTGGAGCACGGTGTTCATGTGCAGCTGGTGATCCGTATTCTGCAGGATAATGCCGGCCCGTTTCATGATTTTTTTCGGGTGGATGGCCGTTCCATCAATGGACAGCTCCCCCAGTTTCAGCCGGGTCAGACCCGTGAGAATACGGGCCAGTGTCGTTTTTCCCGTGCCGTTGTCCCCGATGATGCCGGTCACGCCCTGTGGCAGGGTAAAGGCGGCGTCCGTATACAGGGGCGGTGCGTTTTTATAGGCAAACGTCAGGTGTTTCATCTTCAGACGCCCCTCCTCCGGTACTGGGGGAAGGGTGTTTCGCACATCGGTCACCGCATGCCGGCGAAGGCCGTATGTCTCTCTGAGTGCCGGATTTTCGAGTATGGAAAAATCGCCTTCCACCGCAACTTCGCCGTCCTTCATGACGATGATCCGGTCCACCACATCCTTCAGCCAGTAGAGCCGGTGGTCTGCCACCAGCACCGCAATATCCTGTTTTTTCAGGTCCCGGATCAGTCCGGCCAGCTCCAGGGTGCTTTCCGGATCCAGGTTGGCGGAGGGTTCGTCTAACACCACAATGGACGGGCGCAGGGAGAGGACGGCACCCAGGGCCACTTTCTGCTTCTGGCCTTCGGAGAGATCGTGAATGGACGATCCCAGGATGTGGGTGATCCGCAGTCTGCCTGCGGTTTCCGCGACAATGTTCTGGATCTCTTCCCGGGTTTTTCCCTGCCACTCATGGGCAAAGGCAATCTCGTCATCCACATTCAGGGCAAAGAACTGGAGTTCGGGGTCCTGAAACACGGTGCCCACGTCGGCGGAAATTTCCTGCAGGGTTTTCCCGTTGCCGGGCGTACCGTTGCGGCGGATGTCGCCGGTCAGGGTGCCGTTGAAAAAATTGGGGCACAGGCCGTTAATGAGGCGGACCAGTGTTGATTTGCCGCATCCGGATGCACCGGTCACCAGCGTAACCTCGCCTTTGTTCACGGTCAGGGAAATCTCTTTGACTGCCGGCGTTTGCTGGAATGGATAGGTATAGGTGACCTGGCTGAGTTCAATCATGGCATGAGTCCTGTTGATACGGTGCTAAAGGAAAGCTGGATAAAACCGGTGGCGACGGTGACAGCAAAGACCGCCCATAAGGCAAAAACATCCGAGGCCTTGAAAAACTGGGGCTTGTAGCTTTCCATGGTGGCGCCGTATCCGACGCCCTTGAGTTCTGCGGCAATGCCCAGGTCGTCGGAGCTGCGGAGGGCCCGGAACAGTATCGGGGCTGCCAGCAGCCGAACGGCCAGCAGGGGATGGACAAGCATAAACAGCGGGTTCAGGCTGTATCCCCGGATCCGCATGGTTTCGTGAATCTGCTGGACGTCTTTGATGAAGGTCGGGATGAACCGGATCATGACCGCAGACGGCAGATACAGCCAGATGGGCAGCCGCAGGGTTTTCAGTGAGGTGAGCAGGGTCTGGACCCGGGAAGACAGGGCCAGCGCCAGCACGGTGTTGAGCATAACCGCCGTCCGAAGGAACGGAATCAGCATTTTGGATGGCTCGCTCACCGGAATCATGGGAGAGATCTGATGCATGAGATACATGAAGCCGATGGAGATCATCCACATGATGGAAATGGCGATGTAGCAGATGACAATCACTGTGAACCGCCTGAGTTCCAGGACGTACAGCGCACTTATGAGTGTGAGAAATCCCAGGGGTTCCGGGGATTTCAGCAAGAGGACCTCAACGGATGCGATCAGGCAGATCAGAATTTTGGTCCGGACATCCAACTGATGGACAGCGCTGTGCTGCGCAGCCGCATTAGCTGCGAATAATGCACGCATGGCGCAGCTCCTTTACAAACAGCGCACCGGTGAACAGGCCGGCCACAGCGCCGATATACCCAATGCCCACGATGATAGCCGACATGATCACCAACTCCTGCTGTTCACGGACGAAGAGCCAGGAAACCCCCACGGCACTGACCTTGAAGAGGAGATCGTAAAGCCCGACACCGATCATCAGGTTGATATTCTTCGTATACCCCCCCAGGGCGACGATGATGAGCTCTGCCAGGATGCCGGCTACGAACATGGGAGGAATGAGAAACATCCCGCTGCCCATGAGCAGCATGGCCACGATGGCATTGACCAGGAGGAACAGGGTGAGCACCCCGAATTTTCTGACCTTGTAGAGGAGCACAATGGTCAGGGTGGTAAACAGCAGGTTTTTCAGCATCAGGGAGATGGGGTTCATGCCGCCGCCCACCAGGGCCACCAGCAGGCTCGACACCTTGGTTACGGCAGCGAACACGCCGATGGTCACCAGATCCCGCATTTCCCAGTAAGGTTTCTTTTTCATGTCCTGTCTCGCAGCTCCCGGATGCCGCGTCAAGCGGCATCCGGGAGGAAGGTGTTGGCGTTCGACGAAAGATGACTGCCGGATCAGAACCGGACGCCGACATGGACCACAGCATGGAATCCGGCTTCTTCCAGCCTGTTCTGCGCTGTCGTATAGGACTCGTCAGACAGGTTGTTCAGGTTCAGGGAAAACTGGTACTGACGCTTTTCCCCGAATTCACCGCCGATGGCCATGTTGACGGTCTCCCAGGAATCCGTGGTGGTTACAGTACCATTCGGGGCTATGTCATTCGCATCCGCAGCGGCACGCATCCAGAGATCAGTCCAGACCGTTCCCGGAAACGCGCTGAGTTCCCGTTCGTATTTGATACCCACACGCCCCAGATATTCGGGGGTGTTGGTCTTCCAGGTAGAAAATGTTCCGGTATCGTATTTCCGCTTCATCCAGACACCGGATACATAAGGGGTCAGATTGACAACCGGAAAGGAGTAGGCCAGGTAGGCTTCGATGCCTTTGGTTTCCGCCTTGTCCACATTGGCAAACTGGCTGACACCCGGACCTACCGTTTGGGTAGTGATGTAATCTTCCGCGTCGTTGAAGAAGGCCGTGATATCAATGTTCCAGGCACCGTCATTGAAACGGGTACCGAATTCAATATTGTTGGAGGTTTCCGGATCCAGGTCCGGATTTCCCAGGGTAAAGCCTTCCCCCCCGTGAGGTGTTCCTATAAACAGTTTGTTCAGATCCGGGAACCGGTATCCCTGGGATACCAGACCGCGGAGGGTCAGGTTCTCTGCACCCGTCCAGGTCAGACCGGCGCTGAACACGGCCTGGCTGTCATCCACGGAGCCTTTGATAGCCTTGGGGTCGTCCGTATCTTCCAGCTCGGATTCTACCCAGGTCTGACGTCCCCCGATGGTGAGGGTTGTATCCATTGGCAGCATCCATTCGTCCTGGAGATACAGGGCATGGGTGGTGATGGCGGCTTCGTGAAAATAGCTGAACGGGCGACCCATCGGACTGCCTCCAACATACATCTCAAAGGTGGTGTCCGCATCCAGGGTGTCTTGGGTAAAGCTGTAACCGGCAATGAGGTAGTGAGATTCATGGGGGAGGATGTCGGCCTGGAAAGATGCGCCACTGGTTCCCTGTTCATTATAGGTTTGCATTCGCATCTCGCCAGTCATGAGGCCCATGGCTTGCCAAAAGTCTTTTTTGGTCTCCTGGAAATAGGTGTCGAAGCGGAGGCGGGGAAACAGCTCGGAGACACCTTTGAAATCCGCAAACAGGTTGACCTTCTGGCGGGACCACTCCGGGAGGTTCAGGTCAAAAGGCCTGCCCATGACCTCAGTTGGCGGTGACTCGACTTCGCTGTCGTAATCCTCGACGCCGATACCTAAGGACATTGTATCCGTATGATACCCCAGGAAACCATTGTAGGACGTCATTTCCGAGTCAGATTCTTCGAGGGTACCGTCCGGTGTTTCCCGGTCTCCCTGATCGGAACGGGTGCCGCTGACCCGGTACTGGAACGCGTCTATAGCGCCGTACACAGCCACGTTGCCGTTGAATCCCTCGGTGGACCCGTCATAGGTAAGGCTGGCCGATGCCTGGATCGGTTTGTCGCCGCCTTTTTTCGTGATGACATTGACCACCCCGCCGATGGCTTCGGAACCGTAAAGTACCGATGCCGGCCCTTTGACAACTTCAATGCGGTCAATCTGGTTTGGATCGATGAGCAGCGGTGCGCCGTCCATGGACTTTTGTTCGTTGATTTTTTGGCCGTCGATCAGGATCAGCACCCGTGAGCCGGATTCGCCGCGGATGTTGAGTCGCTTGGCACCGGCAAGGCTCTCGTCGAATACCTCGACCCCCGGAACATCCTGGAGCATATCGGCAATAGAGGTATAAGCCCTGCGTCGGATGTCTTTTTCGCTGACCACACTCACAGAAGCGGGAACATCCATGAGATCCCGTTCGGTTTTGGTGGCTGATACCACGATATTGGACATTTCCATTTCCGAATCGTCCATGGCCATCGCCGTGACGGCTGTGCCGCAGATCAGGGAAAGACACAGTGCGCTCGACAGAGCTGCAGGACGAATGACAGAAAATAATCGCATTATGAATCCTCCTTCAAAAGCGTATGGTGTAAGTAATTAATGGCAAACTGGGCCAGGTTGACCTGCCAGAACTGTCCGGCAGTGGTCAGACAGGACCAGTCACCCTTTTTTTCAATCAGTCCGGCGCGCGCCCATTGGTCGTACAGCGGGGTGAGCACCGAGGCGATGGGCAGGTTGAAGTCCGCTTCTAGTTGTTTGAGGTTAATCCGGCAGAGTTCCATCTCTGCAGTGATGGTTTTTTCCAGCACCGCATTCGGGTTGGGGGTCTGCATCATGAGGATGGGTTTTCTGCCGTCTTCCTGAACCGTTGTTCTCCATTTTTCATAATCGGTTTCGAGCATAAAGAAATGACCGTGGATGCTGCCCCCGGCACCGGGGCCAAACGCCATGCAGTCTGCAGGGCTTTTCATCATGTGGTTGTAGATGTTGCGCTCCCGGCTGGTCCGTCCCCAATGGTTGACGGTGAGCCGTTTGTACATGGCATCATCCATCAGCTGGATACCCCGGGCATACATACGGGCACGATTCGACTGATCAATGCCATCGGGCAGCTTGCCTTTTTCGATGGCCTTGTAAAGCGGTGTAGCGGGAAAAATATTCAACTGATACAGATCCACCCCTTCTAACTTCAGATCCAGCAGGGTCCGGATGTCATCTTCCCACATGGCCATGGTCTGGGTGGGGAATCCATAAATGAGATCCATGATCACGGCCGCTTCATCATAGTCACGAAGCCGGCTCAGTGCGCTGATGACCGTGTCCCTGTCCGCCAGGCGTTTCATGGTCTGGCGCAGTTTTGTGTCAAAGGTTTGCACGCCGATGGAAAACCGGTTGGCGCCGCCGGCAATGCAGGCCTCCATTTTCTCCGGACCAAAATTCCAGATGCGGCCCTCGACGGTGATTTCACAGTCATTGGACAGGGGCAGGTTCTCGTTGATGGCCAGCAGCAGTCTCTGGAGATCCGCCGCCTCAAGGGACGTGGGGGTGCCGCCGCCGATATAGACCGACTGCACAGGCCTGTTGTTCTGGTACGGTGTGTCGGCAGTGGCTCTCAGCTCTGAGATCAGGGCATCCGTAAAATGGCGGCTTTGGGCCTCGTCGTATCTTTTTCGGTAGAAACCGCAGTAAAGACAGTGGCTTTCGCAGAAAGGCACATGAATATAAGCGGCTGTTTTTCCCGTCCGGGGCTGCTGCATCAGTTCGGCGTATGTGGCATCAAGTCGGTCTTTTGCAACCGGGGCTGACTTTCCGCCAGGATGCACGGTAATTTTTTCTGGAAAGGCATCGAACAGGGGATCGCCCGTTTCACGGGCATAGTAGGCTTCGATGGCGGTTGACGGCGTGTCTGCTGAAAACGCTTCGTGTGGTTTTATCATGGCTTTTTTCCTGTAATGCGTGTATGGGTATTTTAAAAGTTAGAGTATTCAAACTTTTAAAACAAGAATACGCATTACTTTTTAGGATGTCAACACCAAAATAAGCGTGTATTGACAAAATTATCATTTCCTAATTTTTCTTTTTTTATCAATGGAGAGCCATTGATCGTATAGGAAAAAAATTAGTTGGATTCTCATACAAAGTGGATATATAAAAGGGATGTGAAAAAGAGCACAATTGCATGTGAAAAAAAGCCGGTTCGTTTCGCTGAAAAACGATTTGTCAGCCGAACGCAACGGTAAATTGTCATCAATAGAATGGAGGTTTTTATGGATCTGTCTGTTAACTATATGGGACTTGAACTGAAAAATCCTTTGATTGCAGGAAGTTCAGGACTGACCGGGTCAGTGAAAAAAATAAAGGAACTTGCGGATAAAGGGGCGGGGGCGATTGTCTTAAAGTCCATATTTGAAGAAGAAATTGCCTTTGAGTATACTGATTTTGTTGATAAAGAGGCCAAAAAAACAGGTGCTGCGCCAAAATTTTTCGAGTATGACGGCCGGTTGAATCCCATCGAGTTTTACGATTACAAACTGCGCGAAGACAATCTGTCCAAGTATACCCAGCTTATCAAAGACAGCAAAAATGAAGTGTCCGTCCCGGTCATTGCAAGCATCAACTGCAGCCATAAGTCCCTGGAATGGATATCGTATGCAAAGCGGCTGCAAACAGCCGGTGCAGACGCTATTGAGCTGAACATGTTTTTTCTGCCTTCCCATATGGAGCGGACGGCAGCAGAGACGGAAGCTCTCTATTTTCAGGTCATCGAAAAAGTGCTTGAGACGCTCACGATCCCGGTTTCTTTGAAAATCAGCTATTATTTTACAGACCTCGGCCCCATGATTCAGCGGCTGTCTCAAACCGGCATCAAGGGCCTGGTGCTGTTCAACCGGTTTTTCAGCCCGGATTTTGATATTAACACATTTGAGGTGAAACCCTCGTTTACCCTCAGTTCGCCTTCAGATCTGGCCATTTCACTGAGATGGATGGCCATCATGTCCGGACGGGTGGACTGCGATCTTGCCGCTTCCACCGGTGTTCATGACAGCGAGGCCCTCATCAAACACCTGCTTGCCGGCGCCACCGCTGTTCAGACAGCCTCGACCCTGTATCGCAATGGCACAGACACCATCGCGGAGATGCTCAAGGAACTGTCATCCTGGATGCGGACAAGGGGATTTAGTCAGATTTCTGATTTCAGGGGTAAAATGAGTCAGGAGAAAAGCGAAAACCCGGCCCTGTACGAACGGACCCAGTTCATGCGCTACTTTGGCGGGAAGAAATTTGACAAGACCACGAAATAGTATCAGATGATGTCTACGAAATAGGCGCCGGGTGACGGCTTTTGCAGGCACCCGGCGAAAGGCGGTGGGACGTTCGGGCCTTAGGGTTTTGCTGTCAGACTGAGGGTGGAACCATAGTAGATGGACTGGCATTTTTTTGCCAGGGCCTTGAGCTCGTTATCAGGGGTCACGTTTTTCTTGATCAGAATGCTGGCCACCCACTCGCCGGCTGTAGGGATACGCACCTGGGCTTTCCCGTTCATAATGTAGGACGACAGCATGAATTTGTCCGGACCGCCGTAGGTGTTGGAGGTCAGGTGCAGGATATGTATTCCATGCATGTCGCAGTTCAGGGGTTTGCCTTTGAACGTGACCGTGAATTTAACGATATCCCCGGCGTTGACGGTGCTCAGGTCTGTATCCGGCATGATTTCCAGGTCAAAACCGGCCGGTTTCGGGGCGGTCCATTTTTTGATGCCCACATACGATTTGGCAACCGCTTTATACCGGGTACTGAAATCAAAAGCAGTGGCACCCTTGATTTCGTCCATGGCCTTGGTGGCCATCTTATGATTTCCTTTTTTATCCACATATCCTGAGAAATAGGTGGCCTTGGATTCGGCGATCACGGCATAGGTGCCGGGCACTGTCTTGTCGGTCAGAGAAACTTTTCGGAGTCCGAGATCCCCCTGAACAATGGTCATGCCGGTGGTGGATGACGCAGGCGTTTCTTTTTTGATGACCGGCAGGGGAAAAGGGGTTCGGGAACCGTCCGGCCCCATGAGATCATAGGTCTCGATGGTGACCGCCCCGGCTTCAGACATGAGAAAGTCGTCCATGGGCACTTCATGACCCCATCCGAGGGAGGTGATAAAATGTCCCGGCGGATGGGTGAAGGATTCGTGTACATTGACCCACAGGGAGTGGGCCATGACAGATCCGGTGCTGGCGGTGAAGGTCAGCAGTGTGGCAAGGGTGATCAGCTGCTTTTTCATGATAATCTCCTTGGTTAAATAATAAACGATAGAAGCTGCGGACCGGGAGCGCGCCGGTCTGCATACCATGGTGTGCGGATATCAGTCTGCTGTCGTTTTTTCAGGGCCGTCTTCGCGCACCGTGTGTCCCGGGCCGCCGTCGAGAAACACCGTATACGGCTGGTCCGGAATGTCAAAGGTAACTTCGCCGCTTTCATCCAGTTTGAGTTTCCTGAGCACCTGCCCGTTCATGTCTTCCAGATACAATGGCAGTCCGGCACCAGAGGCACCGGTGGAGAACATGGCTTCAACGGTTACGGTGCCGTCTTCATTGTCTGAAAGGTTCATATACAGGGTGTGGGCACTTGCTGGAACGGCTGCCATCAAGAAAACCGCTGCGATCAACGACAGTACGATTTGTTTCACGTTCATTTAATCGTCTCCTGTGAAAGGGTTGACGTGGGCGGGGCTACGTTTTTTTAGGGCCGAATGCCCGGAACAGGCGGATCAGCGCCCGTGTGATCAGATAGTCGGTTAACAGGGCGGTCATGATCCCAGTACCGGTCAGGAATCCCAGTTAGTTTTTCCTAACACGCAGAAAGGAAGCCGTCTACCCGGATCGGGAGTTTTTTTGCCCTGAACTGGAGTTTCGCGAATCATGGCAGGATGTGAAACACGCGTGTTGTAAAAATACCCCGGATATAATTAAATTATGGCTCCTGTAGTGCTTAACAGGCTTTTTATGGAGGTAGCTATTTGCATTCATTGTACTATCTTGAAAGATATCGCAATCAGGGCACCCGGACCTACAGCAAACACGCGGCGTATACGGAGGCAGAAGTTCGCTATCGGCCGGATGCAGATACCCCGCCTTTTTTTCTGGATGTCTTCCGCATGCCGCTGAATACATTGTCAGTGTATACGGCCAATCCTTCAGCAGCACTGGCGTCTCTTTACCTGGCGGCGGATACAGGGCTGCTTTGCATTCATCCCCAGGTGTCCGGACAGGTCACGGATGATCCCTGTTTGCGGCGAATCCGCGAATCCGGGACGCCCGAAGCCGGTATTCTGGTAACGCCCAGTGCTTCCACACGGACCCTGTATGTGCAGCATCCTTTGCCCCATGCGTTGAAGGTGCATTTCCCGTTTCAGATATCCCGGTACGGCAGAAAAATGCGGGCGGAAGTGATTGAACAGGCGGTTGCCGTATCCCTTGATCTGGAACAGGGGCTGCACTGTTTTGACAAGGATTTTTCTTACCTGCGGGAGGTCATCGGCATCGCCTGCCTGGAACCGGATGTTCGCGCCGGCCGGGGCGAAAACTGGGGGTATATTGTCCGTGACATGACGCCGTTTCCATGCGTTGCTCCGGATCGGGATCTGGTGCCGGGATTTGCCTTGTATGGCAGGGATTTTTTTGATCCGAATCAGCCGCCACTTCTTTTCGAGCTGATGGGCGATGCGGATCCTCAGGTATTCATCCTCAATAAGATTATGCTTCCCATCGTCCGGCACTGGGTGGCGTGCTACAGAAATTTCGGGTACATGTTAGAACCGCATGGGCAGAATACCCTGCTGGAGGTCGGAAGGGATGGCAGTATCACTAGAATTGTGCACAGGGATTTGAGTCTGGGCATAAATATGGGGTTGAGAGCGGATCTGGGACTTTTATCGGAACATCTGAACAGGTACAACCGAATGGCAGACGGCGTGTTTGCCAGTATCACCTACGACATGTTCATGGGCAACCATTTTTTTGACCGGATTGTCAGCTGCTGCCTTGAGCAAGTCCACGATCTTTCAGTGGAAGATTTTCGTGCTCCCTGCCGGGCGCTGTTTGCCGAGCTTTTCCCAGAACACAGGGCATACATGCCGGATACGGTTCATTATTTCAGCGAACAACGGGACCGGTTCAACAAACCCTTTTATCAGGATACCGGGATGCGACCGGTCTGGCGGCCCTGACCGATGCGCGGACAGAAAAAAGGACACGGCCGATGATCTGGTTTTTGGCGAGAGCGCCAATCTCATCCTGGGTCACGCCACAGGGATTATCGCTTTCAAACCAATACCCGCAGGCATTTTTTTTGACCATGCGCTTGACGATCACGCCGTAAACAGGATGGCGGATAACCACAAGTTGACGTGCACGCGGTCGCCGCAACCACCGGGCGGCGACAACATAATCTCCCCTGTTCAGCCCGGGGGACATGCTGTCGCCGCAGATGCGAAAGCAGGTTAACATGCGAGGTGATGCTAAGCTTCCAGTTTCGGGTAAATGACCATTTCAGACGGCGGGTAGGGGCAGGGCGCCGCATACGTGGGCACCCCTTTGGTCAGCCAGAAGGCTTCTGCGAACTGGTTAACCAGGTTCAGTAGTTCAACCGCCATTTCACGATCCACATGCTGTCTGCACTTGGAGCCCTGCATCATGATGTTGTGAACCAGTTCATGGGCGTCAGGCACTTTCTCGAACTGCGGTGCCTTGAAAAAATCGCCCCAGATAATCCGGACTTCCTCCTTGACTTTCAGCGCATGTTCCTCTTTTTGGGATACTAAGCGGCTCAGTCGGGCCTGGTCGGCCACGGTGAGTTCCGGTTTCTCCGCGAGTTCGGCAATCAGGTCAGCCATTCGGATCACCGTCAGTGCGCTGATCTGGGCCGTAATGGGGTCGTAAATTCCGCAGGGAATGTCGCAGTGAGCGGAGGCTTCAGGAAAACGGAAGGTCTGGTCCATGTGTTTAAAAAATCTGTGCAACATTTTTTTTTCCTTTATGTTTGTGATGAACAGGCATGCGCTGCTATGTCCTGAATCGACATCAGGTCGCGTGCGGTGGATCAGGAAGCGTATCGGCTGGGTCGCCGAGCGTATGATTAACATATTAACGATAGATATTTCGATTTTTGTTGTCAAGGGTTAGTTTTTTAATCCGGGTCCACCCCCTTCCAGTGGTGGACCCGGATCGGTTCTACCGATCCGGTGAGAAATAAAATAGGCACTTCCCTGGAAAGCCCCGCAAGGGACGACAGGAGGAAGACCCTATGCACCATTGGGGAAAGTTTAGCGCACGCACGCTGGGATTGCAAATATCATTTGGTTATACTTCCAAAAAACTGTCAAAAGAAGCTGTACGGGAAGTTCAGGCATCTCCCGGCTACTATGAAAACATTCGTGGCCAGCTCAGTAACAGGCTTTATTAATAGTTTGAATTTTGCGGATGCCAATGATAAGAGCCAGCGTGGACGCATGGCGGTGCACCCCCGGTCGGGCTGCCGGGAACCACTGTGCAGCCTGTGATACAGGCAGGCATGAACCCTTACGGAGGAAAAAATGAAGCGGGTCGGATTTGTGGGCTGGAGAGGCATGGTTGGATCGGTGCTGATGGAACGGATGCTGGCAGAAGGAGATTTCGGCGGTATTGAACCGCTCTTCTTCACCACATCACAGGTGGGTCAGAACGGGCCGGATATCGGTGTGGAGATTCCGCCGCTGATGGATGCCATGGATCTGGATTTGCTTTCAACGCTGAATATCATCGTCACCTGCCAGGGGGGAAGTTATACGTCTGCGGTCTACGAAGACCTTCGAAAAAAAGGCTGGAACGGCTACTGGATTGATGCGGCGTCCACCTTGCGCATGGCGGAAAACAGCATCATCGTCCTGGATCCGGTGAACCGGAGCGTGATTGATGCCGGCCTTGAAAACGGTATCAGGGATTTTATCGGCGGCAACTGCACGGTCTCCCTCATGCTGATGGCCCTGGGCGGATTGTTTGACAACGGATGGGTGGAATGGATCACTTCCATGACCTATCAGGCCGCATCCGGTGCCGGTGCCAAGCACATGCGGGAGCTGATCGTCCAGATGAGGCACCTGGGCCAGGCGCCGGGGGCAGACCTGGCCAATCCGGCAACGGCAATTCTGGATATTGACCGGCAGGTGACCGAAGCCCTGCGCAGTGACAGGTATCCGGTTGACAATTTTGGGGCACCCCTGGCCGGCAGTCTGATCCCCTGGATCGACAAGGCCATGAAAAACGGTCAGACCAAAGAAGAGTGGAAGGGATATGCGGAAACCAACAAGATCCTGGGCCGCTCGAACAATCCCGTTCCCATTGACGGCCAGTGTGTCCGGATCGGGTCCATGCGCTGTCACAGCCAGGCGTTTACCATCAAGCTGACAACGTCTGTTCCCCTGGATGAAATCGAAGCGGCGATTGCCGCTAACAATGACTGGGTGCAGGTGGTGCCCAATGACAAGGCATCCACTCTCGCGGGACTCACACCGGCAAAGGCCGCCGGAACCCTGGATATTCCGGTGGGTCGTCTCCGCAAATTGATGATGGGGGACAGGTACCTGACGGCGTTTACCGTTGGTGACCAGCTGCTCTGGGGAGCAGCAGAACCCATTCGCCGGATTCTCGGGATTGTACGGGAGTTTGCGGTGTAAGCTGCATCACATCCTGAAATTCCCCACACTGCCGAAGATGGTGCTGGATTCTTTTCATTCCTGTGTCCATGGAAGCCAAAACACCTGCTGAAACCGCAAATCTGCCGGTAAGAAAGGCAATGGTATCAGGTGAATAGCCCTGATCCACCAGCAGCGGCCTGATCATAAAAAAGACCGCTGAGATGCTGGTGGCGTTACAGATCAGAAGAACCCGCTATCTGCCCCATGCCTATACGGAGAGAAAAACCTCGGATTCCTGCCCGCAGAGAACCTGAAGACTTCAGCTTTTCCTTTTTATTTGCCGGTTCTTCCAGAAAAATAAGAACAGAAAAAAAACAGGTAGCAAAACTGATACCGGTTGCCCGTATCCAGGAGTTATAATGGTTTTTCCTGTAACTGTTTTTGTCGAGAATTGGTGCCCAGAAAAATTTAAGCAGATATCGACCCTGCCATAAATGACTGCGCCAGTCTTCCCTGAAAGTGATCATTCTTCATAACGGTTTCTTTGCATTCCCTTGCAATGATGCTATTGTTGCTGGAAGCGCAAGACATTACGGGAATCAGGAGGCCTGCCATGAAAAAGCTGCCCATCGGGATTCAGACTTTTAGTGAGATTATAAAAAATGATTATGTAGGGTTTGCTGAACAACGCATTTAACCCCGCACCATCCGGGAAGCAGAATGGTTGCCAACTCAGTGTGATGCAAAAATCTCGTTTTACCATTCCTTGTCTTGCTCTGTAAAAAATGAAAAAAGAATTGCTGTCGACGGCAACGCCGCATCTTTTTACGGCTGACCCGCTTGTCCCTGGCCACCGACAGAAACTGTTTTCTGGCCCGTTGTCGATAGGTGCGC